>VFQQ010000323.1_pt1 | contig 105820 bp, 188 predicted proteins | sample 3512341 | NCBI WGS metagenome assembly VFQQ01 (sample SAMN10412373, study PRJNA504923) | tailings metagenome | isolation source: Relicate 2 Philex TSF1 revegetated site | place: Philippines: Tuba, Benguet | collected 2017-08-29 | reverse complement strand
CCCGCCATGATCTGCAGCAGCTCATCCAGGTCTATCGCCACCTGCGCAAGGACAAGGCAATTGCAAATCAGGATGACAGGTGCAAATCAGGGTGGTCTCAGATGGTATGTGCAGTCCACATGGCGGCCACTGTGTTGCACTCCCAAGCCTTGCCGCACCTGGATGCCGCAGTGCTCCACAATCTCGTTCTTGCGGTGGATCACGTGCTTGGGCTCCCACCCCAGCTTCTTTTTCACGTTGCGCTGCAGGTACTCGATGACGCACAGGCTCATCTCCGGCTTGGGGCCGTGGGTGTGCACGATGGCCACGTCGCCCACCTGAGCCAAGGACAGCAGGTGCGGGGAAAGTGCCGTGGACAGCAAACCCATTTGTGCTGTGGTTGTGGCCATGTGCCTGTGCGAGATTCCATCTGCACAAGCCGCACAACAGTCAGCTTGCTCACATGCCTTCACCGTTTGCTGACGCTGCCTCGTTAGCATCGCACCTGGTGAGTGAACATGCCCTGCCACCCTGCATCAGGCTCGCCCCAGTATGCCTGCAGGGGAAGGGCACGGACTTGAGAGCGGCGCGTGGGGCAGCCTTACAGTGCAGCTGTGCGCGCATGGTAGGTTTTGTTACAATCAGCATTCAAGGTGGGTGCTCACCATTAGGTACACGACCCCTCACCTTGTAGTTGTAGGCGTCGGGGAGGGCGGTCAGCCTGTGCCAGCTCTCTCTGAAGCGGGCTGCCTCGTTGGACTTGAAAAACAGCTCCACCAGCTCCTGCTGGATGGCAACAGCGCGTGTCAATACAAGATCGCATCAAGTCGGCAGATGGCAGCGCACGGCTTGCCACCCATGAGCACGAGGGCCACCTGCGCCTTCCCAGCCCACTTGCCTGGTCGTGCAGCAGGACCCATTTGCGGCTGTCGGCGTAATCCAGCATGGCGGGCAGCATGGCGGCATACTGCAGCAGGTGGGCCATATGGTCGGCTGTGGAATAGCAAGCCTGTGCCAGCTTGATATGCACAAGGCCAGCAGCTGTGATCAGCCACACTCAGCCACCCTCGCCCATGGTGTGGCGGCCCAGCACCCACCGCCTTGACGTTGAACAGCATCACTCCACAGTTGATAACGGTGCCTGGACGCAGCTGCACAGGGCAGACCAGACAGGCAGCTGGGTCAACAGGATGTCAAGTTTATCCCGTCTGCCGCCCTTGCCGCAAGGCACCACCTGCCGCGCACCTCAGGGCCGATGCTCAGCAGGCGCGGCATGGGCAGGCTGCAGCTGTCGATGTCATGGCGGAACAGCACGTCGGGATCAGTCCACATCACTGTATTCAGATCCACGTCGACTGGCACGGCAGCTGCACCACTGTCTGCTTGCTGCAATCGGCGTTGGTACGCCGGTAGCGCAGCAACCGCCTGCAGACAGGCAGGGCAGGGCAGATGACCGCTCTTGTTAGTCAGACTAGCATGCCATGCCGCGTGCATTGCAGCAGCGCAGTGCGGCAGGGCAGACGTGCAGCAGGGCAGCGTCGCAGTCCTCTCGTACAGCCTGCCTCATGCCCCACCTTCTCCATGATGGCTGGCACGTCAAGCCGTGCATAGCTAGCCATCAGCTGCTTGGTCAGGTTCTCACGCAGCCAGGGGTCGTTGGTGGCCTCCATACGGCTGGCAAAGCTCAGCTCGTGGTGGATCACCAGGCCGCCCTGCTGGTACAGGAGGGCAGATGCCACACAGTGAGTGGCCGGGGAACATGCAGTGCTGCTTGGCACCTTGGGGCAGGCCCAAGGGCTCGTGCAGCAGATTGTGCACCAGTTTGGGGGAAGCACTGATGCCCACCAGCTGCCCAGCAGCGCAGGAGGTGCAATGCCCCCATGTTGTTCAACCCCACGCGCCTGCGCCTCGACCCAGTCCACAAAGTCTTGAGGCATGTCGTTCAAAACCACAAGAACAGGCAGCAGTGACGGCGCGTGCTCGCGTGCCGACCGCAGCGCCGTGGCGTAGTATCGGAGGTAACTGGTGCTGCTGGTGATGTAGTGCGCTTCACTGCCGTCGGCTGCCTTGGCCTGCAGCAGGACGATATGATGGTATGACAGCACAGTGTGCCCATTGGTCCATAAACAAACGTGCGGCTGGCTCACTGCTTAGTGTCGATGCGCAGGCCCCCATAGCACACCTGCAGGCCGGCCATCCACAGCATTCGCTTGCACTCGTGCTGCCTCTGGGCGATTGGTGTGTTGCCTGCGGGCTGCACGTCCACAGCTGGTCTGCCATAGGTGGCAGCCTCCAGCTGGCGGCTCGCAGGGGTAGCGGCGCCGGTGGGCGTGCCTGGGGACAGCAGGGTACATCAGGATTCTGAGCTCGCCAATTCAACAAAATAGTGCTCTTGCAGTACGGGTGACATGTTCACCTCGCTTCTGCCACTGGGTGCTGGCGTTCAGGGCCAGCACCAGGGCCAGGAGGACGGCAACACGGCCGCTGGGCGAGGAGCGGCTGCCGCGATGGTCGCGCGGCGCTGCTGCCGCTCCCATGGAGGTTCGCCGACAACAGCTCACTGCGCCTGAGGCGGAGAAGCCCGCTCAACGGACTGGGCGGCACTCCTTGGACGTTGTCCGCCGGCCCGGGGAGCAGCGGGAGGCCGCTATGAGCGAGGGGGTGGAGAATGTGTGACGATGGAGACGAGGCGAAGGGCAAACTGCACCGCCTTCCCACCGCCGCCTCAATGCGGACGGCCGGATGCCGTTGCTGCTGTCGCTGCACACAGCGTGTGCTCCTCTGCCGTCTATCTTGGCATGGTCACTAACTCGTACATCCTGCCTGATGGCCTGACAGCAAGTTGCCATGGCCCTGCTGCAGCAATGTCGCCACGCCATCCGTGCTGGGGCTGGAAGTGCGTCGACCGTGCGGCAGAAAAAATACGCTTACATCAAGCTGTCGTGTCCAGGAACGCCTCTCACATGTCATCCCCGTGGCCACTGCCACCTTGTGAATCGTTGTGCTGTCCAGCATGAGGTCAAGCGCACCGCCGTCGCCGCCCCGCTGGCACCACTGCTGAAAGCTGTTTGCAAGCATCGCCGCCGCCATACAGTACAGGGTCGGCTTGTGGTTGTATCGACGCACTGCCGTGCACTTACAGCCATGCTGTCGTCCGCTGCACCTTGCGCTGTCCCGCTTGCAGCACGTCCCTTCCCGCGGCTGCACAGCAGGCGACGAGGGCTCGTTGTGGCTGCTGGGCTTACGCCAGCGGGCGGCAGTAACAAGCTCGTCGACCTCGCTGGCGGGCGGCGGTGAGCGGCCGGCAGCGGCGTCTCGTGATGCTTGTCCAGTGCTGCGCAGCTCATATTAGACCTCAGCCGCACATCATGTTGTACTGATACACTGTCTGGATACACTAACTTCGCTTGTTGCATCGTCCTGCAGGCTTGTTGCAGTGCCGCAGCAGCTAGACCCTCGCAAGCTGGAGGATGTGCGCGCGGCGCCCGCCTTTGGGCCCCGAGGCCTCCTGCTCGTCGGATTCTCGGAGCAGGACTGCGGCGCGGTGCAGGCCTGGTTCCACCAGATGGAGCCCGGCTTTGTGGTTGCGCCTTGCTCAACAGCCCTGCTGTCCAGTGGCACGCTGGGTGATGCACTGGGCAGCGCCGATGGCAACGGCACAGCTATCCCTGAGCGGTCCTGGGAGGCGCTGCCGGCAGGTGGGCAGTGCAGCGCTGCTGGCAGCCTGCAGAGCTGGCAGATGTCATATGCATTGAACGCATGTGCTGCAGTCTGGTGCCGTTCTGCTGCTGCCAACTACTGGTCCCCATGTGCTGCAGGCACCCCACCGGTGGCATTTTTCTCGGGCATCTCTGGGCAGGAGCAGGTCGCGCTCATGGAGGCTTGGGCCGACTGCACCGGTCTGGAATCCCCTGCGTTTGCCTCAGGTTTGTGCAGAAATGCATGCCACAACTAGCTGGCTTGGGATGCATGACCTGCGCTCAACTGTGCATTTTGCAAGCCTGCCTGCTGCGTTAGTACACAAGCAGCAACGGGCTGCACGCGCCTCCTGTTGTCTGTGCAGTGACTCCTGGCACCTTGGATAAGCCACTGGCTCGCCTGCTGTCGGACATTATCCGCGCGCAAGCTCAGGCGCCCCCGCCTGGTATGGACGATGGCGTTGTGGCTGAGGTGCAGCAGGCGCGGGCGGCCGGGGTAGCGGCTGCAGCGGCGGCTGTGGACCCCAGCACAGGCCAGCAGGCCGGGCAATCTGCAGGTGACAGCGGGGCTGCTGCACAGCCGGAAGGAGGCGAGCAGGTGCTCAAATCCAAGCTGCAGGACTACGTAATGCTGGACGGAAAAGAGGGGCAGACTGCACCCATGTCTCTTGACCAGCTGAAGCAACAGGTGGGTGGGCGCCCGGGGAGGCTCCATGATGCTCTCCTCCAGAGCGCCTCACCTGCGCACGCAATCAAGCTGACAGCCCTTATTGTTTGTGGTGGAGCGCAGCCTTGCATGCTGTCTCCAGGAGCTCGCAAGGCGCCCAATCCACGCTTTATACTGCCTATACTGCCTGACAACGGTTGGCTGTTCATCCTGCCGCCCCGCCCCCAGATTCAAGACAAGATGAGGGCAAAGAAAGCACAGGCGGCGGCGGCGGAGAAGGAGGCGCGCAGGACAGCCAGTGCCGATGAAACCGACCGCCTGCGGCAGGCACTGCGTGGCGGCAAGAAGCAGCAGGGCAGCAAGCAGAAGAAAGGGGGTGGCAGCAAGGGCTTTGGGGCGTGAACAGCAAGTATTGATGGCCCGTTTGAGCTGCCTGGCTGTTGCATTCTTACATGCCTGACCTGTGATGCAAAATTGTGCAGAGCTGTCGCACAACACGTGCTGCAAGGATGTGCGTCAAAAACAGCCAGTTCCCTCGCATTCACTTGCTCTGCCGCTTCTTCTTCTTCTTCAGCTTGCCGCCTGCCGCACCCTTGGCCTGCATTGAGATCACCTTGGACCGGACTACCACACCCATCTGCTTTGCTGCTGCATGCTGCCGCCGCTGCCGCACCGCCTTTCTGAGTGCCGCTGCTCCAGATGCTGCTTTCTTTGCAGCCTTGGCTTTCCGGCTGGCTGCTGCAAATACGCAGTAATGGGTGACAGCCGCAGTTGAGCATGGGCACTGGCTGGTGGGCACATCCAGGACAGTAACACTCCAAGACAAGGTTTCCCGTGTTGTCACCGCCTGCCCACGTACCCTCAATGGCTTGCACCACGACGTCTCGAGTTACACCATAGTGACGTCCAATCTCGTCAGCTGTGCCTGCACGTGTGCCAGTCACCTGCACCACAGGCCGCCAAGCAACTGGCAATGTTTTCTGCTGAGCAGCCTGATGGGCGCAAGCACAGGTGCACCGCAAGCTGGCAGGCAACCGATCAACAAGTGGCAGATCCGCACCTTCTCGCAATAGGCAGGGTTGCTCACAATCCGCAGCAGCTTTCTGCCGGCCGGAAGGGCCTGCGGCACCGTGGCTGCGCGCTGATTACGGATGAATGCCTGCTTGCTGTCGCTCCATGACCAGTCCCAGTCTTCCTCCTCATCAGCCTGCTGTGCGCGGCTGTCCTGCTGCCCGCCCTGCTGCCTGCCTTGCTGCCACCCCCGCTGTGCCTCTTCATCACTTGTGTCGCCTGCTGCTGCCGCCGAGCCGCCGCCATCTGGAGGTTCTGGCGTGCCCGTGCCCTCCGCATCACTGCCGCTGCCGCTGCCGCTGCCGGCTCCAGCATGACCCACACCCGCGCCGCCACTCTGCTCCACGCTGCTGCTGCGCCGTGCCTCGCTGCGCCGCGCAGCGCCCGCAGCGGGCACGTCTTGCAGGGATGGCTGCTGTGGGCCTGCTGCAGCGCTCACGCCGTCCCAGCAGCTGGCCGCGGCAGCAGCAGTTGTGGGGTCGCCGGCCAGCAGCCACGTGGCGGCTAGCAGCACACGCTCCAGCGGCTGCTGCAGCCGCTCGGCAAAGGCGGCGTATGACTCGCGCGAGTGGGTGCTGGCAAAGCTGACGCCCAGCGCCGCCTGCTGGTAGCCGGGCGCAAACAGCAGCAGGGCGAGCTCGCGGTCGTGCTGCGCCGACCAGGGAGCCGACACCAGCGCATCCTGCACAGCCGCCGCCAGCTGTGCCGCTGCCACACATGTCAAGCTGTGCTCAGTGGCCCGCAGCGCCAGACCCTTGTCTTCGGTGGCCAGCAGCACCTGCCATGGATAACGAGCAGGTGGAGGGGGCGGGTGCGACCGTGCATGCAGGCCACTGCATTGGGTATGCAGCAGGCATGCAACAGATGCGCACCTGAACAGGCCAGCGAGCGCGGCGGGGACTATTCGTGCAGGGTCAGGAAACGGCAAGCACGTTGGAATACAAGCAATAGCGCTGGCTGGCTCTGGCTGCAGCAGCCATTGCATACCTTGGCACCCAGCGAGTGGAAGTAGTCTAGAATGGCGTCATCGCCGCGCTGCTGCCCCAGGGGCTGGGCATGCTTGCGATAGAACTCGTCCTCGCTGCATAGACAGAGGGCAGGCATGGGCAGCATGGTTGATGATGTAGGGTATGTGCTGTGCAGTGAGCCAACAGACACTGAGCCAACAGAGAGCGACTGAGTGGAATTGTTGCCCAAGAGCGCCCAGACAGATCGCGCAAGCCACAGCAGGCAGCCAAGCGCGACAGCTCACCGTTGCACGCGGCAGCAGTCCACCGCATGCATCATGCTCTCCAGAAGCTTGTATGCAGCTGCGGCAGATGCGCGCTTGACGCCTGACGAGTTTCCGCGGATTGAATTGAGCTCTGAGCGCACTTTCTGCAACAGGGGGAAGCCGATCAGGTGGTATTGTGGCCATTTTCCACGCCCTGCGCAGAAGGATGCTGCTGCAGGCTCCACATGCCGGACTGTAGGTGGCCGGCCCAGATCCCATCCGGCCGGCAGCCCTCCACTCCGCACACGACAAGGCAGCCACAGCAATGCCAGCATGTGCTCACCAGCGGCACCAGCGCCTGCACATGGCTGCCGCCGCCGGCTTCAATCGCTGCCCACGCCGCCTCTGCCTTGGCACGGTGCCCCAGGAAAATGCACGTGTCAAAGCACACCAGTGTGCGGCCAGCCTCCAGCTGCTGTGGTGCTGCCGGCATGCCTGCAGAATCAGAGGTAAGGGCAGAGGTGGAAGCGTGCGTGGGTGGGAATGCACCTCAACTGAGCAAAGCAGAAATGCTTCGTCCAACACAGCCCGCCAGGACAGCACTTCTGCCATTGGTGTCTGCTGAGCTCTCGGACAGTGCATCTGCAAGCGGTTGCATGTTGAATGGGAAACAAGCTTACCACTGCCAAATCGCTTGCGACGCGGCACGGCCGTCGGCAACAGTTGCTCCTGCTGCCCTGCCACTGGCTGCTCTGCTGCAAGCTTGGTGTTGGTCCGCTTGGACTTCTTGCTTTTCTTGCTCTTGGCTACTCCTCCAACAGCTCCCAGAGCAGTGCGTGGGTTTCCTCCCCGCTTCTTGCCGCTCTTGGCCATCGCGACGCAGGGTCGCGTCACCGCCGCCGCCCGCCGACCAGCTGAGCTGTGGCGCCCTGGCTAGCGGGTGGCGGCTATCAGCCTGTGGCCTGCGCGCTGGCGCTAACGATGCCCACTACGAGGGCCGCCTGTTGAAGCTGTTCGCCGACGAAACTTGGGCTACTGCTTGTGTTGTCTCGCCCTCTTCCGCGATCAACGCAACGAGCTGTCAGGATGGATGTGCAAGCCGCGATCAACAGCTTGCTAGTGTTCAGATGATCAGAGGGCTGGGCGTCGCCAGCCGTGCTGCGGCTGGGTGCCTCCGTTCATCATTTCATCGGCGTCGCCACACGCCCATTCGTGCAGGCAGGCACAGCCACAAGGCAGGGCAGTGTTACACAGGGCAGGTGCAGCTTCAAATTTATCTATTCAGGCCTTGCGCTGCTTCTTGGGCTTTGGTCCTGCCGGCCCACGGCCTGCCGCCTGCTTTTTGCTGCCGCCAGCGGGAGCAGGGGCGGCGGCGCCATCCTTGCCGCTGCCCTGCTTCTGCTTCTTCTGCTGCTTGGCTACGCTGCCCTGCTTCTGCTTCGGCTGCTTGGCTGGCGGCTTGACTGTGCACAGCACGCCCGCATCCCACAGCACCGCTGCCACCTGCAGCTGCAGCTCCGGATCCGGCAGCGCAATCTGGCTGACCGGCACCGGCCTGCTGCCGGCGCTGCCCAGCAGCTGCACCAGAGCGGGCGCAAACTCCACCGGAAAAACCAAATCCTCCGGCTCCTCCTCCTCCTCCTCCTCCTCACTGCTGCCCCCATCCTCCTCCTCGCCATCGCTGCCCTCGTCCTCCTCCTCCTCTTCTTCATCGCTGCTGGCCGCCCCCGCTGCCTCCAGCTCCTTCCGCTTTGCGCCAGCTGCTGCTGCCAGGCGCTGCAGCTGCGCCTGCATGTCGCCGCCCTCGTTGCCGCTGTCATCATCGCTGTCTGACGCCGCCTGCTCAATAGCCGCCTCCTCCGCACCTGCCTCCAGCTCCTCACCTGGAGCGGCAAGCGGAGCTCAAATGGATGGGTCAAAATGAGTCAGACCTGGCCCATGCCGGTGCCAGCTGCTGTCTGTGCTGTCCTCAAAAGCTTAAAACTCTTCAAGGCGCTCTCCTCACATGGCCCATGCACAGGCACATGCAGCCGCAGCCTGCCCCCAAAAAGCACCCTTTGGCAGCCCCGCTCACCCTCACTGCCGCTGTCGCCCTCCTCGTCCTCATCATCGCTGCTGCTGCCGTCTTCCTCATCTTCGCAACACTCGTCGTCACCGCCACCGCTCAACATGTGGCTGCCACGGTCGTTGTGCAGGCAGCTGACCAGGCGCACCCATGCGGGCGGCGCCCCTGCGCCCCCGCTGCCATGGTCATGCCCATCCTCCGCACACCCAGCGCCGCAGGCCTCGCCCTCTGCATGGTCATGGTGTGCGTGGCCATGCCCATGCTCATGGTCCTCCTCACAGTCGCTGCCGCAGCCGCCATGGTCATGCCCGCTGCCGCCTGCATCACGGCATGTTGGGACGAGGAGGGTGTGTGAGCAGCCCTTGTCATTGAGTGCATCCAGGTTTTCACAGGCATGGGGGTACATTCGAACATTGCAGGCTATAAATTGCCATGCCCGACAGCATAGGCACTGCAACCCGCCCCATAGGCAGTAGCAGCACTCACTGCCGCTCAGGGGGACAAGGCGGAAGAGGCCGGCATCCACGCACTGCACCGCATCCTTCAGCGTAGGTGCAGGGCCACGGGGCGGCAGCTGCACGGGGTGCGGTGGAAGCCTGCAGGGCAGCAGCAGGTTTGGGGCAGGCAGAACGCGGTGAGCAGAGTCATCAAGCAAGATAAGCTTGTGCTATGCTGTCTGTCTACCTGCCCAAGCTGGCAAATGGACCAAGCCCAGCTCTGCTTTATGGAAGCGATGTGGGGTCTGCGCCAATGCGATGCAACCAGCACCGCCCAGCCCAGTAGTAAAACATGGCCTTACCTGCTGCGCATAAAGTCCTCGGCCATCACGGCATCAGCGGCTGCCTCCACAATGCGAGGCCCGAGCTCCTCATCCTCCAGCCAGTCTGCCATGGCCCGGCATGCGCCAGCCAGCTGGCGAGCCAGACCCGCCTTGCTTTCACCTGCCGTGGCGCTGCGCCCCGCCTGGGCCAGCACTGCCGGCAGGGCTTCACCAAAGCCGCCAGAGGCGGCAGCCAGGTGTGCCGCATCTGCAGGGCCCATGCCAGCAGCCGACAGCCAGCGCAGCGGCAGGCCTGCCTTGAGCGGCTGAGGCATCAGCGGCTGCAGGGCGGGGTTGGCCAGAGCCACCGACACCGCGTGCTGCGAGCGAGAAGTTGGAAGGGAGAGAACAGGGCTTGGCAGTAGACCAGGTCGGCATGGATGGTGGTTAGCCATGTAAGCGACACAGCTGGGCATACATGTCTGCCCATGTTTGCTAGTCCGAAGCAGCAGAGCACAAAAAGCTGTACAGGACAAGCTGTGCGTGCCTGCAGCAGGTCTGCAAAGCTCCAGCGCTGGTAGGTGCTGATGGTGAGGTGGGCGGAGTCGCCCTCCTGGGCGGCGGCCTGGTGGATGCAGCCGCGCGGCATGTAAAGCACGTCCCCAACCTGCGGGGGTGCACCACAGCCGGGAGTGCAGCACTTGTTTTCTTGCTGCGCAGGAGTCTAAGCTGTGCCATGCCGCACCATCCCATGCCATGCCATGCCATGCCAAGCCATGCCATGCTGCATGCTACAGCATGCCATGCCGTGCCATGCTGCGCACCAGATGCATGCCATGCTGAGCTGCAGGCCATTCTAAGCTCATGCTGCCTGCATCTTTGTCCTGTGTGCTCACCTCCAGCGTGAACTCCATGACGGGCTCCCCAATCTCGCTCTCCAGCAAATCGCCGCTGACCTGGTTGGCCAGATGGCTGCTTGCCAGCAGGCGCGCCTGCGCGGCGCCCGCATCGGCAGCGGCCGCGCCAGCCGAGGGGGCGGGCGGCGCGTACAGGCGCCAGCGCTTGCAGCCCTGGGTCTGAACCACAAAAATCTCCACGTCGTCCCAGTGCGGCGCCAGGCCTGTGGATCAGCAAAGGTGGACATTGAGCCATGACATGAGTGGTGATGATACGTCATGACATGAGAGGTCATGACATGAGTGACGAGATGGCAAGCGATGCCACTTCAGCAGCCAACACCAGTTCAACGCATGGTGGGCAAGCAGTGCGAGGCCATGCCATTTGTGTAAAGTATGCTGTACCACCAACCCTACGAGCAGCTGACCATACCCTGCTGCTTATCGCACCTTGGGTCCCAGCAGGCGTGAGGTACGCATTGCAGCCCACCAGGCAGCCAAGCTGCCCTTCCAAAGCCGCCAGCAGCCGCCAGAGCTCGTCGCTGAATCGCTGCGGCTGGTGCACCTGCGCCAAGGACGGGAGCAGAACCACAGAACTGCATTCATCATGGCATGGCATGGCATGGCTGTGCATGCGACGGCATGACGAGGCATGGCTGGCTGTGCATGAGACGGCATGGCTATGCATGGCACGGCACGGCATGGCATGGCATGGGCGGTGCATAGCCTGGCACGTCGGAATTCAAGACATGGCGGCGCTGCCACCCTTGTATGAAACACACATGCAGGTGCATGGCATGTCGCGTAAACGTGTGTGCCCAAGCCCCATGCCTACAAACGCGCCGGAGCAAGCATCCCACCTGCATGGTGCAGCCCTCCTTAGAGTAGAGCTCCTTCAGGATTGTGGAATCTGCCACCTTGGGCACAGACGGAGCAGAGGGCAAGCAGGGTGTCCAGACAGGCAACTGTGCTTGTACTTCTGTGCAGCACAATGCGCATTTTCGCCTGTTCCAGCAGTCACTTTGTCCCAGCATTAGCAGTGTGCAGCACATGCCGACACACAGGCAACTAGTAGCTGTTGCGGCAGCGCAGGAGGCCGCACCTCTCCGTTGGGCGTCTCGCGCCGGCCGCCCACGTAGCGGGCCGCATTCACATCCACCCCAAACTCCAGCGGCTCGCCCTCCTCATCGCAGATGGCCGCCAGGCGCTGCAGCTCGCCCCAGCTGAACAGGCCGTTGAAGAACGCCTTGCGCGCTGCGCTCGCACGTATCACCGCCGGCTTGCGCTCCCACTGCCGCTGCAGGAAGGTGGCGGCATCCTGGAGGGCAGGAAGAGGAGGCAGCTAGAGCCTGGCGTTGAAGAGTGTTGCGTCTGCCCATGTGGAGTGCCAGGCATGCTGATGCCAGCGGCTGGACTGCCGCGGCGGCTACCCATTCCACCCGCTCCGTGTGGCCGATCAAGCCGCGGCAGCGGGGCGGCAGGCGGCAGCGGGGCGGCGGCAGCTGTGCATGCAACTGGCAGTTTGCAGCGCTGCACCCTTCTCTCACATCCACCAGGAAGCTCAAGGGGTCGCTGTCCAGGCCCAAGGGCGCAGCCGCCGTCTCAGGTTTGGGCGCCATATCGCGGGGCTGCGCAGGGCAGTCCCCCAAAAACTGCAGACTTGGCCTGGGCCTTTATTCTGGCGCATGCATGTAGGCTCGCTGTGCGCCGCTGCGCTGCCAATGTGGCCACAGCACCTCTTCATGCGCACCTCCATGCGCTCTGCAAGCGATATCACTGATCAGAGGAGGGCCTAGTGCTGCGTTGCATCGCCCGATCCTCGCTACGGAACGGGAGGCTGTCGCGGGCACTGCGCAGCCCTAGCGCCCAGGCGGCTGGCCGCAGCATGAGACAACACGAGATATGGCTGGTGGTCGAGGCAGGCAAGCACAGAGCGCAGCAAGCCCCTGCCCGCTGCCGCCGCCGCCGCTGCCGCCAGCTGCCGCCGCCCACGCTAAACACAGGCGTGCCGGCTGCTATACATGGTGTCTCTGCAGCTGCCGTGGGCTATGCGGTCTACATGGCCAGCCTGCGTCTGGCGCAGCGTGTTTCTCCGATGTTCAGTGGCTACCGGGCTCTGTCGAAGGAGCAGCAACTCGAGTGGGATGGCAGGTGCGCAGCGGGGTAGGTTTGGGAGGGCGCAGGCGCGCGCAGCGTAAAGGCTTAGGACTTACTGCACGAGCAGTCGAGCATTCATCTGAATTAGCCATGCACAGAATGTCAAGCCGCTGTGTGTCAGCCCCCCGCCCGACCACGCTCTGCCAAACCCATTCAAACCTGGCTGCTGGTGTCCCCTGCCGCAGGGCGCCCTCCACGCTGCATGCTGTGGCCATCACTGCGGCCACCGCCTACCTTTTCATGGTGTCGCCTGTGTTCTCAAAAGACCACGTGAGGCACAGCCCTGCCCTGAGCTGCCCGCATCGCCCGCTTCCTTGCTCAATGTGCAGCAGCTGTCCAGGCCCTCAGCGGAGCAGAAGCAGTGATCACCCAGCTTGGGTCGGCCGCGCCTGGTTGCCAGCCTGACAACGTAACTGTGCCCTACCTCCATGCTCGCCGCAGATGGGTGACGTGGCGTTTGTGCTGCGCACCAGCCCGCTGTCGGACGTCGCGCTCGGTTTTTCGGTGCGGTGGGGTGCTGCGCTGTGCTGCACAATGTGGTGTGGTTGGTGTTATTCGATGTTGGTGACGATCGTGTTGCAGCACTGGCACGTTCACAAGATCACATGGCACCGCATTGCACTGTGCCCAACCTGCAGCTGGGCTACTTTCTGACGGACCTGCTGCTACTGGTGGTGCACTATCCCTCCTTTGGGGGGCCAGAGATGGCAGTGCACCATGTGGCGGCACTCGTGTCCGTCGCAGCTGCCGCATTCCAGGTGCGGGCTGCTGGCGCTGGGCAGGGTGGCCTGGTACTGGGTTACGAATAGGGCTGGCTTGGCATGCAGGTGTACATGAGACTTGCTGGGGTTGCTGGCGTGCAGGTCATCCACATGAATGCCATTTACTAGCCTGCCCCGCCGGGGCTACAAGTAACCAGGGCCTGCCCGGCTGCCACACCATGCAGGGCCAGGCGCACGCGTACACTCTGGCGCTGCTGGCCACAGAGTGTACCACGCCATTTGTGAACCTGCGCTGGGTGCTGGACAAGGTGAGCGGCAGCTGCAGGATGGGTGGGGGGCACAGGCTGTGCAAGCCTTGGCCGACGACCCGCCAGTTGCTGTATTTGTTTTTTCATGGTCGCAAACAGTGGGGGTTATTTCGTGGACTGATGCAAGTATTATGTGGCAGGCTTGCTCCTGCTGCTGCCAAAGAGGGCCTTACATGCAAGCAAAGCGGCGCTCTGCTGCCGCGCTAGTGCTTGCAATAAAGCCGCTGACTGCATGCGATCTTCACCGATCTGCCCATCTTACTCTGTGCAGGGTGGCTGGAAGGAGCATCCTGTGTACACAGCCAATGGCGTGGCGCTGCTGCTCAGGTGGGCACAGGGTGTGTAGTGCACAAAAGCGCACGCATAGTTGGCTTTAGTGCTGTGCTGCCGCGTGCCGTGTCGCGCCGTGCGCTGGGATCGTGTGTCAAGGATAGCCACCACACGTGCAGCATTTGCTGCGATGCAACGGCATGGCAGCCGGCGCATTGGGTAAACCCCAGCCACTCTGCCCGCCCGGCTGGTGCAGCTGGATGGTGGCACGAGTGCTGCTGTTCCTCAAGTTCTTCCATCACGTTGCCGCCCACCACCACGAGTTTTCGCTGGTGCGCTCCTGCCAGCAGCCCCGCTCGTGCTTGTTGTCCGCATGCAGTGGCGTGCGTCTGGTCGTGCTGCTTGCACTGGCTGTTTCCAGCAATATTGGCTGGCGGCACAGCCCTGTTTGCCCTGGTCCACCTGTTCATTCATGGCTGTGCACGCCTTAATCTATGCCACGTCACAAGGCTGCTTCCCCACCTGCCCTGCCTCAGATCACGCCACTGAGCCGGTGGCTCATCTACACAGTGCCCATCACGCTCTTCTGCCTCAACGTCTTCTGGTTCTACAAGGTGAGTGGGCCCTGTGGATGCTCTCCGGGCCATTTTATTGCAGAGAGGAGGGGCAGGCGCTGTCTGGCATAGTGGCACTGCCGACTCTGCACGATCGGCAATGCAATGCTGCCTACCTCCCGCCGCTCCGTGTCAGATCCTGCTGGGCGCGCTGAAGCTGTTCATCGGCCCCAAGGCTGGCAAAGACAAGCGCACGCGGCAGACAGCACCAAGGCCTGCCGGACCAACTGCGGCAACGGCAGCAGTGGCAGCGGCAGCCGGGGACAGGAAAGAGCTGTAGCATGCGCTGAATGAGCGCTTGTTCGCCTTCTTTGTTTCCATAGTTGACATCAGTAGGGTGTGCCATTGCAGCCCGTTCGTATGTACCCTTGCTTGCCTGTCTCCTTCAGTGCCCTGCCTTCTGGCTCTCACGTAACATGTGCCCTGCTGGGGCGTGAAGTATGAGGTTCAGGCTTCATGGCAGTTGTCAGCAAAGTGCGGTCTGCCTCTAAGAGGTGGAAAAAATGTTTTGAAAAATGGGTAGGGATTATTTTGCAAGGAGCGTGTCATGTGCAGGCTGTTTGGTATTGGCAAGAGCTTGGCCGCATCGCTCATGCCAACGATGTATGAATGAAGGGGGGAGGCTTGGGACGTACAAATTGGCTTGGATTGAGGAGGCAACCATGGCAAGCATTCAGCAAAAATCGATTGATGGGTAAGCAAGTTGTGTTGTGTTCTCTTGCCCCACGAATGTGCGGGCACAGGGCTAGCATGTACAGGTTGGAGTGAGGCACTACGCCACAGCATTGCGGGCCTGGGTGACGGCCACCCGCGTGGTATAAGGGCGCAGTGTGCATCCTAGCGCCCTCAAAGCTCCACCGTTTCGCGGTGCAGCTCGAAGTAGGTGCTGGCCGCGCCGCGCCGGGCGTTCAGATTGGAGACGGCCAGCTGCACGGCAGTGTTGAGGCCCTTGGGGCCGCCCACGTACACGCCAATGGTGCCGCAGGCGGGTGGGCACTCCTCATTCACCTCGCGCAGCAGGCCCTCAAAGTCTGGCCGCCCGCCCTGCACCGGCAGCGCCGCGCCGGAGCCGCGCAGGCGCAGCGTGCCCCGATCCTGCATCAGCGTGCCGTGGAAGCGTGAGAGCAGTGACAACAGGCGCAGTGCGGACCGTGCAGCTATCATGCCTGCGCTGTGTGCAGTGGACGGGAGTACTCGCACTTGTACCGCGCGCTGGTGCTGTACCGCAGTCATCCCAATGCACACCAAAAGCCCCCACCATCCAGCCCACAGCACCGGCAAGCCGTGCAGGCAGGCACACAGTTTGGGCGCGCTCCTCACCAGCAGCAGCGGCTCGTCCACTTCGTCCTGGAAGGGAGCCACCAGCTCGGGCTGGGCCTCTGGGCCGCCACGCCGTGCTGCCGCTGCCGCGCGCATGTAGCGTGCCGCGTGCACCGGGAAGACGGCCAGCCCAAAGGGCAGGCCCAGGGCCATGGCGGTCAGCAAGCCGCAGTACAGCATGCCGGCCTGAAGGGAGGGGTGCCGACAGTGATACAGTGGAGGTTGAGTGGTGTAAAGCAGATGCCCAGCTGGCCACAATGATGATCCTTTCTTGCAACCTTTGCCCGAGCATGCAGACTGCAGCTGGTCAGCGGCACACACTCGTCACCACCCGTCAGGCGCACCTGCCACTGCTGCACGTTCTGCGATGCGTATGAGGCGGCCAGCAGTGCCGCACAGAAGGCGCCCAGGTAAGTGAGCACGTACACAGCCGCCAGGTGAGCCGCGCCGAACGACTTGGGCTGCAGCGGCCTGTGGGCAGAGTGAGGGGCGGGCCAAGAAAGGCATTCAGCAGATGCTCATGGACCGGTTGACTGTGGCACTGCTGCCATCAGCATCATGCCACCCGCCCGCCAGCAGGAGTGGAAATTTCGGCAAGGTACACCACACAGCAAGCACGCACCTGAGCAGGGACCAGAAGTAGGGGGACGCCCCCGACTCGCGGTGCGGGTGAACAACCCGCCGGCGTGGGGGCATGCCCGCGGGGCCGCGCGCGGTGCTGAGCCCCTCGCTGCCGCTCGAAGTGCTGCCGTCAGCCGAGCTGCGCTCCAGGGCGGAATCGCTCTTGGTCATCTGCACTTCCTTGAAGGAAGCGGGAGAGGGCTGGCCGCCGTGGGCGCCGCCGTCCTCTGTGTCGCCGCTGCGCTGCTCGGCACGCTCCACAAAGGAGAAGCGGGCGGTCATGGCCGGGGCCAGCGGAGCAACGTCCAGGCTGCGTGCTGACTGGCCCACAGTGTGGTGCAGGCGCAGCTGCAGCCAGCTGTTGGGCTGCCTGCAAGTTTTGAGGGGCGCGAAGGCAGGGGAGCTGGGCGGTCAGGACAGCCGAGTCTATGCGGTGCAGCGCAGCAGAACAAGAGAGCGCGCACTTCCTGCGGTCCCACCCCCAGCTGCAGGCATCCAGAAGGCATGGTGCTGCCCTGACCACTTACCCCGCAGCGTCCAGCAAGGGTGCGTCCAGCGACTTGAACTCGCCCAGCGTGCGGGCCGCCCAGATGCAGTAGACGCGGCGGGGCAGGCTCGCCGCCTGGCCCGCAGCGCGCCGCTCAGCCATTGCACGCAGCATGGACAGCAGGGCTGTGATCTGCAAGAAGGGGGGGGTGCAGGCGCAGGCGCAGGCGGTGAAGCCAGAGGGGACAAAGGCGAGCCGCGGGCACAGCATGCACTGCAAACTTCTGAATCACTGCCCCTGGAGCAGGCCAACCCGGCCGCCCGCAACCGTCTCACCCCCACGCCGCCGCCAAACAGCACCAGCACTTCGTGCCGCTCCCAGCTTGCGGTGGGCAGCAGCTGGCAGTCGGCTGTGGTCTCGCAGCCAATAGGGCCGGCCACACGCACAGTGGTGGGCCGCCGCCGGCGCAGGCCATTCAGCAGCGCCTGCGTCAGGGAGCAGAGTAAGGGCATGTTAGTGCCGTGGGAGTGTGTGCTGTGCTGATGCTGAGCAGCAATTCTACTACATGTGGGGCAGCAAACGCAAGCAGACCTACACACCCACCTTGGTGAAAGGACCATAGCGCTTGACATGCAGCGTGAGAACGCCATCTGCGGTGCCGGCCACAGTGAATGGGTGCCACTGGAAGCGGGAGATGGAGGGCACCATGAGCCACACCTCCTGCAAGGGGCGCAGGGCCAGCGCCTGCACGGTGCGGGGCCGGGAAAAGGGTGGGGCAGAGCGTAGTGAGTGGTGTGCAGCCCACTGAAGGGCAGCAGCCAGGCCACACTCCACACTAGTGCAGCTGCAACCCTAGCACCAGCAGGGTGCAGCGACTTCTTCCATCGCCTTGCAAACGATCACCGATTGCACAAGGGACGCACAGTCCACAGCCTGCACTTTCCACGGCCCGCACCTTGTCTGCCTTCATCTGGATTGTGGCCACTGCGGCGTGCTCCTCGACGGTGGCGGCAGTCACGGTGGTGGCATTCCCCAGCTGGCCCGCCCGCAGCGCCAGGTCGGCGGCGTAGAGCAGCAGGCCGGGGGCAAAGTAGAGCCAGCAGCGCGAGTAATGCGCGCAGGAGAGCAGGAAGAAGCCCGCGAAGCAGACAATGTGGAAACGGAAGAACACCTGAGGGCAGGGAGCACGCAGATGAAAGGGCAGTAGCTGTTAGTTTCGCAGCCGGCATATGGTTGCAATTGTCTGCAAGCAAGCAGCTAGGCAGGCAGCAAAGACACATGAGGCAGGCCAGCCCCTCCCTGTCTCGTGCAAGCCGCCAGCCCCACTCACTGTGTAGAAGCGGCGCCGGAACCAGGTGAGGGCAGTGGCCCACAGGGCTAGGCCGCAGAAGAAGGCGAGGGAGCCGGCCAGGTTGGACACATCGCTCTTGTCGTGCCACAGCGAGAAGTTGCCCCAGAAGCTGTGGGCGGGGCCAGGTGGGGAAGGAGTGACATGAGGAGGGCGGCGTCAAGCCAGCACCAAGAGGCATGGACAGGACTGCTGTTGCCTGCTGAGGCACGCTGGCATGGACATTATCGTGTGGCATGGCCGTACAAGCCATCCACCAAAGCAGCATGAGGCTCACCCGCCAGCCGTGCTGCTGGTTGCCCAGTACACGTAGTACAGCACAGCATGTGTCGTGAGGATCCACATCGTGCCGTGGCCCATCCAGCTGCACAGACAGGTAAGCAGAAGGCCAGCGGTCGGGGCGGAGCTGAGCCGGCAGTGATGGGAGCCACGCCGGAAGCTGAGCGGCTCACGCTGTTGGTGATTGCCAGCACCGGCTGAGTCGGTGCTGGCATGTTCCAGCATTAGAAATCTGCCCGCAACGCAACTCAGCCCTTGAGACCCCTTAGGCGGCACGCACCGATGGTAGCGGATGAGCTGGTTGCGGCTCAGGCCGGTGAGCCAAGGGAACAGGGAGGTGTGCGGTACCGGCATGAAGAGCAGCATCAGGTTGGGCGCCAGCAGCTGGCCAAAGCTCAAGCCCGCCCTGCGCCCAGGAGGACATGAAACCAGTCAATGATATGAAAGTTGCATGCCAGCATGCTGGCTGTCTGCTTTGCATGTAGCCAGGCCCAATGCATGGTCGCTCAACGCCACGCAGACAGGAGGCCTGGATGGCTGTGATAATGGCACACCAGCAGCACCTGCACTGGCCCCCCGCCCTTTGGACCAGCCCACCATGACGCACTCACTTGCCCACGCGCTCCTGCCAGCCCAGCGAGTCGAGCGCTTTGTCCAGGTTGCGCTGCAGGGTGAACCCCAGCCACCAGCCGTTGAGGGCCAGCCAGGCGAGGACCAGCAGCGCCTCGCCCAGGCTCAGGCCACCGCACCAGTTGGCCAGGAAGGCGCGTGGGGGCAGCTGCCAGGCCAGGGCGCGCTTGACCTGCGCGGGCAGGAGAGGCGGGGACGCTCCGGGCTATCATGGGAGGCGGTCCCAGGGTGCAGCCGTGCTGTTGCAAGGCGGCTGGCGACTAGGCGAGGTGCCCACCCTACGTCCATGCAGCAGCAAAACATGGGACCCATTCTGGGAACACGGAGCATGCAACATGGAGCCGCCGCGACCTTGCCGCCACGCACCTTGCGCAGAGCGGCCGAAGGCGCCGCCGCCAGGCGAGGCGCCAGCGCCCGGCGCAGCAGCAGAGCAGCAAGAGTGGCCGCCAGCACGGTGCCCCAGGTCATCACCATCTCCAGCACGCTCCTGCCCTCCAGCTCCGAGATAGCCAGCGAGTCGGGCACTGTGCTGCGGTCATACTTGTCGCTTGGCTGGATGAGAAGGAAGGCTAAAAATGCCAGCCCACAGGCGGCGATGAAGGCCTGCAGCGCGAGGGCTGCAAGCGCCGCCATTCTTGCGGCGACCAGAGTTAGGGGCCGACTGGGCGGCTTATAGCATGGCTTGGATGGCCCGCAGAGCTGGTATTTGAGGGGCAGTGGTAGCCAGGAGCTGCAAATGCAGGGGGGCCGCGTGTGTGCGACTCGTTCGGAGCTGCGCCATGAAGCTACTCGCTCATGCACACGCTTTGCCACCGGGTTTGACCGCAGAATCGCGCCGGGAGCCAGTAAAACAGTATTAGCAGCTTGCCCCCGCCAGGTTCAGCACTGGTCGCGGCTTGGACGCCCGCCAAAAAACATGCGGCTAAACGCACGCTCTCTGGCCCTCCTGGCCGCCATTCTGCTGTGCACGGCGGCATCTGCAGCAGCAGGCGGCGACCGGCAACGCCTACATGCAGCTGGGCTGGCCGCCGCCGGCGCGCCAGCGATGGCGGCCGCCGCTAGCGGCTCCGTGCTGCAACGCCGGCTATTGGACGACGGTGCGTGCTGTGGGATGCATGAAGAAGGATAAGGGCGGCATGCTCACCCGGTGCCCAGCGCTGCAGGCCTAATCTCCAATGGCTGGGGAGATCCAGAGATCCGGGGTGCTGCCTCGAGGTGGTCCCTGTGCCCACTCCTTGCCCAGCCCCTGTACGCACCCGTTCACCACCTGAACCTCGCCATCCTGCCCTGCAGACGAGCATGAGCATGATGATGACGATGACCACCCCCGCGGCTGGAGCCGGAAGGGCGCTGCCTCCACAACGCCAGCTGCAAGCAGCGGGTCGGCCAGCGTGACCGAGGACAGCCTCAGCACGGCGGCAGGCACTAGCGCCACTGCGGCTGGTGCGGCGGTCAAGACCGGTGAGCTGCTGCTTACTGCTTACTGCTTGCTGCAAGCCAGGAGCTTGCCAAGCATGCTCCAGCCCGCTTTACAACAAGTATGCTCCAACCCGCTCGATGCCCTGCCGCTGGCCGGCCCATGCCATTGCCTTGCTGCAGGCCCACTCTTGCTGTGCCTCACCCTCAGCACCGCCCCACCCTTGCTGCCGCCGCGCAGTGGTGAAGCGGCCCACGCCGGCCGCCGCCAAAAAGGGCGCTATGCCCTTCTCTGACTGGGTGTCGAACGTCATGCCCAACGACGCGTGGCTCATGATGTCATTCGTGGTGGCCTGGTTCTGCGGTGCGTGCACATGGGGGCAGGGCTTGTGGCAGGCTGCCGCCTGTGCTAGCGTTAGGCCTCGGGGTTGAGCAGTCCATGCTGTGCAGCTGTCCAGCCGGCTGGCCGCTGCTGGCATGCATGACCTTCATCATGCTGACCAGCCATCCGCCTGCCCTCCCTCGCCTTGCAGCGCCCGGACTGCTGCTGCTGCTGTGGCCCTTTGTGTTCGATGGGGCGCTGAGCGCCTGTGACACCATGCAAGCATGTATGGGTCGCAAGGTGGCCAGCACGTGAGCGTGCCACGCCTTGCTTGCGCTTTAAATGTCGTGCTGAGCCCAGTTTCCTTGCTTGTGGCCGACGCTCGGTGGCCTTTGCCAAGCGCTGAGACCAATGCCCTATGTACCTGGCTTTGATGTCATTGCAAACATAACTTTCCAACTCTGTTCCCAAGCATTCGTCATCATTCATGACACTGAATATTTCAAGCCATCCATGGTGTGCTGCTGCCCACACCGGCGGCACACCGGGGGCGCCCGCATGTTTTCCTTTTACAATCGTCGCCCTCACCTGCGCGCTGCTGCCGCTTTCCAACCACACTGATTCTGATTTGCATCCCGGCATGTAACTCGTCATTTGAGAGCTCGGGCAGGTGATGCACTTCCAGCAGTTGCGGAGGTTCTGCTGGCCCCCTTCGGCGCAGCGGCAGCTTGAAACCCTGCGCTGCCGCCCGCCGGCATTCATCTGATCGTGGCGGAGCGCCGGCCTTCCTGTCGCTTGCAGTCAGAGCTGCGTACATCACCCTCAACGCCCTCCAGCCCCACGTAGAGCCCTTTCAAGCCTTCGAGTCCAGCTGCGGCAGGCTGCGCAGAAGCTGGCGGGCCGAGTGTCGCCAACATGGGCATCCAGGTGAGGGCAGCTACTGGGGAAGGTCCCGGCCGCGCCCGGGCCGCCAGGAGAGGGCTCGGCAAGCGGCCCACGCTTTCGGGTTCCTGCGGGCTGCCCGGCGACCCTTGATGGCCCGTGGAGCCGAGGATCAATCCAGGCCACTCGTAGCACAGGCCGCCGGCTGCCGGGACGACTTGCCGCCGCCGCTCCCAAGGTTGCCGCCTGCCGCCTGCCTCAATCAAACGGGCTCGGTGCCTGTGCTGCTGTGCAGGGGCTCACCAAGCTGCTGGCCGATGCAGCGCCTGGGTCGATGAAGGAGAACAAGTTTGAGGTGGGCTGTTTGACCCGGTGTCGGTAGCAGCCAAAGATTTCGAGCCGCAGCCGCGTGCCGCACACTGTGTATCTCACCCGTCTGCTTGCCCCCCGCAGAACTATTTCGGGCGCAAGATTGCAGTGGATGCGTCCATGCACATCTACTCATTCCTGGTGCGCTCAGCAGCCCTGCAGTTGCCTTTGGTGGCTGTCCCGCCTGTTGCATTTGATGTGCATGACTGGATGGCCGTCGCCATCGCCGCCTGGTGGCAGTCCAGACTAGTGCACGTGGCTTCCAGTGGATGCATGTTTGTGCAGTCCTTGGGAGGAGTATGCATCCCTGGATCTCTGCCACTTGCTGGGGCCTGCCCGCAGGTGGTGGTGGGGCGGCAGGGCGACCAGCTGCTCACAAGTGAAGCAGGAGACGTGACGAGGTGCGCCCCCACCTGCGGCTGCTGTATCTCATTGTGCAAGGCTCATTGCTCCAAGGGATGCAATTGATCACGCCGTGCCTCCCTCGTCTGGCCCCGCGCCCAAACTCCTGTTCATCTTGCCACTATCGCAGCCACCTGCAAGGCATGTTCTTCCGGACTGTGCGCATGCTGGAAGCGGGCATGAAGCCAGTGTAAGTTGGCCCTGCTGCTGCTGCTGCTGCTGCTGCTGCTGCTGCTGCTGCTGCGCTGCTGCCACAGATCAAGCCAGTGGAACACTGGCCCAACAGCAACATTTTGTGTGCCGCAATGCTCAAGGCTTTAGGGCACGCTGTTACCCTTTGAGTGGGACGGTGACCCGGATTCAACGCTCCCCGTTTGCGCAGCTTTGTGTTTGAGGGCAAGCCACCCGAGCTGAAGCGCGCCGAGCTGGCCAAGCGGAGCACCAAGAAGGAGGAGGCCACCACGGAGCTGGAGGCGGCCAAGGAGGTGGGTGGGTGGGTGGATAGGTGGGCGGATGGGTGGATGGGTGGATGTGGCTCGGGGTGGATACCTGCAGAGCAGACGTGAGCGGGAGAGATGCACCGCGTTCAGCACAGTATGCATGCGCCTGCGATGTGCTGTCATGCCCCACGCATTCCTTCTCAGACCGCCCACCTGCTGTGGCACTTTCCCACCTGCCCCATGCCCCCTTTCAGGCGGGCAACCAGGAGGACGTGGAGAAGTACAGCAAGCGGGCGGTGAAGGTGACGCGGCAGCACAACGAGGAGTGCAAGCAGCTGCTGCGCCTCATGGTGGGTGCCCACCGGGTGGAAAGGGCTGAATCAGGCGCCGCCGGCAGGGCAGGGTGGTGCGCAAGACTACTGGTCAGCAGCCACTTTCTGCACACCCGCTGTCCTTGACAAGCCACACCATGCTGACCTACGCACCCCGCATGTGCAGGGCGTGCCAGTCGTTGAGGCGCCAGGGGAGGCGGAGGCGCAGTGCGCGCAGCTGTGCAAGGAAGACCTGGTGAGGTGGCGGGATGGCATGGGCCCTTCACTGTGGATTTTGCCACGAGCTGGCAAGTGTGGTCTGCATCCAAACCCTTTGAAGGGGCTGCTGCCCCGCTTCTACATCGATCTCTACTGCTCCCAATAGCGTACATCGCCATCCGGCCGTTTGGCTCTCCCGCCCTGCCTCCTGCCCGGCTATCCGTTGTTCAGCCCTGGCCCACCTTGCCCTGCCAGCTTATCAACACATGCTGCCTCCGACCCACCTCTGCCACCCATGCAGGTGTATGGCATCTCCACAGAGGACATGGACAGCCTCACGTTTGGCACGCCGCGCCTCATCCGCCACCTCATGGCCCCCGCCAGCCAGAAGCTGGATGCCATGGAGTTTGACCACGCCAAGGTGGGGCAGTGTGGTGCAGGCGGGTGTGGGCGGTGTGTGTGGTGGCCGCGGTGGGCTTGATGAGCAGCGGTTTGATTTGGAGGCGGTTGACGAGCCGTACAAGTCTAGCAGCTGCGACAACAGGCCTCCAGCGGCCCGTCAACCCTGCGCTCTTCAGCCCAGCCCTCCCTCACTTTGAAACCGCCGCCGCCCACCTATCCAGGTGCTGGAGGAGCTGGGGCTCAGCGAGCAGGAGTTCATCGACGTCTGCATCCTGTGCGGCTGCGACTACACGCCCAAGATCAGCGGCATCGGTGCGCCGAGCAAGGGCATGCGCTGGTTGAGCAGCGGTGGCTGCTGAGCTGGCAGGGCTCACTAAAATACAACCTCCAGCAAGCATGGTGTGCCACTTGTCGAAATTTAGAGCCTCGCTGGGACTGCTTGCTTCCGTGCCTGCCTGCCCAGGCCTGCTGGCACCCATCCCCATCCGTGCAGGGCCCACCCGGGCACTGGCGCTCATCAAGAAGCACGGCAGCATCGAAAAGGTGAGGCGACACATTGCCTAGCCGGCAGGATCCGTGTTGCGCCCTGCTGTGACTGCCTGCTTCGTGCAACAGGAGGTGCATGCGCACTAGTGCTCTGGCAACAGCGGCTGTCCAGCTGAGCCTGTGATTTACTCCACACTCGCTCCACCTCCCTGCAACCCTGGGCAGGCACTGGAGAGCTTGGACCCCAGCAAGTACACCATCCCAGAGCCTTTCCCCTATCAGGAGGCGCGGCAGCTGTTCAAGCGTGAGCCGCAGGCGCTGATGCATTAGCAGTGGCACATGTACATACCACAAAAACGATGCAATTGAACAGCAACACTTGTGCTGTTGCGCAGCTAGTACCGCAAGTGCCTCCCCGTGCGTGGCCTTGACCACTGTGCCCCTGGTGCACCATCTCATTGCTGCAGAGCCTGATGTGCTCAGAGGCGAGGCCATCCCGGCCCTCAAGTGGAGCGCGCCAGACAAGGGTGCGCAAGGCGTTGGCAGGCCGTGCCAGCCGCTTTTATCACCTGCCTTCGGCATGCAGCTACAGCATGCTTCTGCCCCCCGACCTGGCATGCACATCACTGCACCATCGTTTTGGCGGCTGCACATCGCCCCTGGGCAATTTGCGTCGGCAGCCCTGCGTATTGCCTGGTGGCCTCGCGCTGCTGGTGTACAAGACCTGTCCACACCCCTGTTCTGCATCACCCGTCTCCCTGCCTCTATCCCCACCTCTCAGACGGCGTCATCCAGTTCCTGGTGCACGAAAAGTCGTTCAACGAGGAGCGGGTGCGCAAGGCGCTGGACCGCATCGCGGCGGCCAAGGGCAAGGCCAGCCAGGGCCGGCTGGAGTCCTTCTTTGGGCCCGCCAAGATTGTGAGCAGCACCAGCGGCAAGCGCAAGGAGCCGGAGGCGGCCAAGGGCAAGGGCGGCAAGGCGGGGGCGGCCAAGAAGGGCAAGCTTGGGGCCATGGGCAAGAAGAAGTGAGGCGAGCGTCCAGCCTTCTTGTGCTCTGTTATCTCAGCCGTGCTCTCACCGTGTGCCACCATGTCAACGGATGTAACAGTAAACCCAGCCAGGTGGCAGACGGAAGACCTGGTGGCGGCCATGGCTCGAGAGGCACATCACCACTCATGTATCAGGGAACCCTTGCCTGCACCTTCGTCGTAAAGCTAATATTCAGCGGCAACTTGTGCCTTTTATTGCAGGCAATTGTGCCTTTATTGTGTGCTCAATGTGGGTGCTTCATGCAGCTGGCGGGTGCTGTGATTGGCGTGTGCTGTGGCAGTTGGTGGGTGCGGTACCTGGGTGCTGCTGGCCGGGAATTGCAACCCCTTAACACAGCCAGGCATGTCTGCTGCCCATGCGCAGTGGATGCACAGCATACCCAAGCGGGCGGGGGCCGTGGGCGAGCGCATCTCGCTGACGTTGCGGCTCATCACGCGGCCGGAGCGGGCGCGGTGATGCGGGCACCGCGGCGAGGGCCTTCTTGCTGCGCGGAGCTGCCATGTAACATGCATACCAGCAGTTGGTTGCCTCAGCAAGGGGCTGTAGAGGCGGCAGGGCTGAAGGGGGCGGCCGCATGTGGGGGGAGCACGCCGGGCGCAGCGCGCGCCGGCGGCCGGCGGCACTCATCAGCGGCTGCCGTCAACGCCTGCCGCCAGTCTGCCCCTGTCCTGCGCCGCCTGCCAGACCTGCCCCAGCCCTCCAGCAGCCCAGGGCGCCACCAGACGGGCCGCCACTTGAGCCGCCGCCAAGCCAAGCAGGTGGGTGCCGCTGGGGCTGAAGCAGCGGCTGCTTGGGATCGACTGCGTCGCCTGCAGCGGGCCGCCCGGCGCGGCGGCCACCTTCCGGCGGCACAAACAGACCGGGGGCGCCCAAACCGGCCTTGGCGGCCCGCCCCGCGCTGCCCCTGCCTCCAACCAGGACGCTGAAAACGAGCGCTGCCCCTCCCCTGCCCCTCCCCGCCGCAGCCGCAGCCGCCCGCGCCCACCCGCCACCACCGTCCGCCCGCCCGACCATGCGCGCGGCCGCCCTCCTGCTCGCGCTGCTCCTCAGCGCTGGCTCAACAGCATGGGCTGCTAACTATGGTGCGAGGGACTTGCGGCATGCTGGATGCTCTGTGGTGTGGGGGTAAACGACTGTGCTTCATGCCTCTGGGTGCTTGGCCCGCCTGTCGCGTCAGAGGCCGCCCAACTTCCCTGCCCTGCCATGCGCAGACACCCTGTGCACGACGTACGTGGTCCAGAGCGGCGACAGCCTCTGGAGCATTTCGAACAAGTTCGGCGTCCTGCAAGACGACTTGGTTGCGGCGCTGGAGTCCTGTCTGTCTGGTTGGACCTCCTCCACAGCGCTGCAGGTTGGCCAGCGCATATGTTTGCCCGGCTACGTTCCTGCCTGCGACTACGTCATCAACTCTGGTGGGTATGCGTCGGGGGCGGGCAAGATGCGATGCGTGGCACGCTGTGCATTGTGCATGCTTGTTGCCCAGCATGGCCCGCACCCATGCTTACCTGCCCTGTTGCTGACCTTCCCCCTCTGCTGTGCAACACAGGTGACGTGGCTACCTGCAAGGCATATCAAGTGCAGCAAGGAGACACCTTGACACTGATTGCCTCTGTCTTTGGCATCTACTCCGGGGTGCGTGGGAGGCTGTTGGTGCTTTGACAGCCTGTATTTTTGTCCTGCCATGCAGCAAACGCCACGCAGTTGACGCATGTGCCCTTTCCGGCACATTAACCTGCTCCCCCAACCGCCCATCCTCTGATTGTGCAGGACCTGGTCTCCCTGAACTCGGATGTTGCCGGCAGCGTGCTGCAGGTCGGTACCTTTGTCCGCCTGCCTCCTTGGGCGTCGACCTGCCCGGACCCCGACTCCGATGCGGCCTCCTGCCGAGTGTACGCTGGTGCGTTGCTGGGCATGCTGTTGGGGCTGGGCATGGCGTGCACATGAAGTGCAACTGTAGCTGCAACTTCACAGACAGTCAACGTCACAGACAGGCACATCTTTCACCCCAGCTGTCGGTTGCTCCGCATCCTCCCTGCAGTCCAGCAGGGCGATTTTGTTTATGGCGTCGCAAGGTCCGAAATGTGTTTGGTTGTAAGAAGGGCAGGGCAGCAGCCTCGAGAACGACCGCTCTGTTGGGGACGGCACTGCAGTGCTGCTGAGCTGCATCCAGCTGCCATCGTCACCCTTCTGGCGCCACCCATTCCCCTCTCGCAGCATGTTCCGCGTCACGCTGGCCAACCTGCTGGCCGTGAACTCCGGCTTGACCACGGACACCGTGCTGCAGGTCAGTCATTGTGCCCACAGCGAAGCCCCAGCGGGGTGGGAGGTGGGCTGTGCGCAGCTCCTCGTGGCTTGGCCCGCATGGTTCCTGAGCCGCCTGCACCACATCCTTCACTCCTGACCTCCAGGCTGGTCAGCGCGTCAAGATTCCGCCCTTCGACTCCACCTGCGGCAACGGTGAGTTCTTTGGCCAGGAATGAAAGGGCTTGCATGGCCTCCAGCAACCGTTCCAACCCCCTCTGCCCTGTGATGCCCACTCGTGGACTTCAAACCTTTCCTCCCGCAGGCATCTTGTCTGCACCGCCCACAACCGGCGTCTTTGATTGCCGCGCCTACCGCGTGAAGAGTGGAGATAGCTTGTCCGCGATCGCTCTGATGTTCCAAATCACGGTGCGGCATGTTGTCAGCAAGTTGGGCTTGCGAGTCCTGCATTATGGGCTGCTGGGTGTTTATTGACTGAGCCTGTTGCACTGCTTTCTACCCTGCCGCAGGTGAATGACCTCGTGGCGGTGAATGCCGAGCTGGTGAGCACAACAAATGCTATCTGCACTTGCAAAGTGGACAGCGGCTGCGCTACTAACTCGCAGGCCTTAACGATCCTGCTAGAACTCAGCTGCGCTCCAACGCCCTCCACACCACGCAGTCCGACCCCAGCCTGCTGACGCCGGGCAAGGTCATCCGTGTCCCGCCCTACAGCGACAACTGCGTCAACGGAATCCTGATCGAGTACGAAGGGCATCCCACATGGCTTGAGTGGGCTTGTTGGTCGTTGCTGGCTTGGAAGCAACCTCAGCTTTTGCAGCCAGCTGTCCAGCTTGCTCAGCCGACCTGAGCGCTGCGCTGGGCGCCATGCTTAACGTGCCTCGCTTGCCCCGCCCTCTCCTTTCTGCAGCCCCAGCAACAGCGCCGCGCCCGCCACCCCCTCCAGCTCCACGACCGACTACTCGGCCGTCCCCGCCGCGTCGCCATCGCCCTCTCCCACGCCGTCGCCTGTGGTGGCTTCGCCCTCCCCCTCGCCGGTCACTGCTTCCCCCTCCCCAGTCGCTGCCTCCCCCTCGCCCAGCACTGCTGTCGCACCGAGCACTGGCGTGTACGTCAAGCTTTCCCTCACCGGCACCTCGGTGAGACGGCTGGCCAGCGTGCTTGACAGGGATTGCATGCCACCTGGGGTTTGACCTAACGCTGCTCCTGCTGTGAACGCCTTGCACGTTCAGGCATGGGGTTGTGAGCAGTCTCTTCTGCCCATGCACACCCGCAGGCGACGGCAGTGGCCGCCAAGGCCTCCACGCTGGCCAGCAGCATCGCCACCATCCTGGGCGTCTCACCCGCCAGCTGGGTCAGCGTCACGGCTGCTGCGAGCCGCCGCAGGCTGCAGGCCACTGCCAGCACCAGCACCAGCGTGACCGTCACTGTGCCGGCCGCCTCATCCACCAGCATGGCTGCCAAGGCGCAGTCGGCAGCCAGCAGCATTACCTCCGCCTTCACCGCCCAGGGCTTCACCGTGGCCGCCAACAGCCTGAGCGTGACCACCTACCCCACCGTGGCAGCCAGCCCTTCGCCCAGCCCTGCACCGGCTGTGGCATCCCCCTCCCCTGCCGCCACCCCCTCCACCACTGCCCCGGGCAGCTCCACCTCCGGCAGCAGCAACGTGGGCGCCATTGTTGGTGAGTTTGCAGGCCAGAGGGCTTGTGACAGGCGCAGGGCTGGGCACTCATCTCCTGTTTAGTGTTTGGTCCAGTGCTGCTGGCTGATACATCTGCTCTGCCTCCCCTGCTCCTCCCTGCAGGCGGCGTGGTGGGAGGTGTCGGCGGCGTCTGCGTGGTCGCTGGCCTGACCTGGCTGGGCATCCGCAAGCGGCGGCAGGCCGCCGAGAGCGGCCCGTACAGCTACCCAGCAGGAGTCACTGCCACTGTGACGGCTGGTGCTGGCCTGCCGAGCGTCAAGACCGGCCGGTCGGCGCGCACGCTGCGCGAGGACCAGGGCGTCTCCTCCTCGCCCCGCAACACCGTCACGCCCCGCACCGCGCAGCTGGGCCAGGTGGCATAGTCGTGGTTCAGGGCGTGATCGAATAGCTGCCGCAGCTAGGCAGCAGGTTTTAGCGCTCCTTCCTTATTCAGCAATGCTTTCTTGACACTGCCGAAATGTGTATGTGACTTTGTTTGATGGATGTTAACTTAATAATGTAAGTAGTTTGAGGTTGGCAACGCCCTAATCCGTTTCAAGCCAGGCGACAGCGGGAGTCGGTTGCTTGAAGGGGGCAGGCAGATGGCTCAGCTACCGAGGCGGCTGCGTCAGGTGGCTTGCAGATCCGTCTCACCTTCCGCAGCGCCTTGACAGGGCAGCATAGCATATTTCTTGATGCCTGGAAGTCTCTCCAGCAGCTGACTAGCAAGAACAGAGCAGGAACCAGGGCTCTCCTGCGCTACGTACCCGGCGCTCTCCCGGTCGTCGCCTGCTGCCGCTGAGCTGGAGCCGCGTCAACAATCGTTTGAATCCTGGCGCGGCGCCGGCCTACTGCACTCCTGCATCACTGCACTCTCTGATCGCGCAGCCTCAGCGGCTAGATCCCGCGCGTGCAGGAGCTCGCGACCGCAGGTGCGCCAGCCAGCAGCTGACCCAGCCTCCGCACTCTCTACGGACGCACTGAGTTGCGATGATGAGCTTTGGAACGAGGGCTGCTGCTCGCAGGTTCAAAGCGACAGACGTCATGGCTACGCGTTGGCTGGGCCTGCTCGTGGCCCTCGCGGCGTTGCACGCCGCCTGTGCTGCCCGCGTCAAAGCAAACTCCATCAAAGACGGTGAGGCACGGTCGCGGTGCCGGGCCGCGCACCCACCCCGCCGGCTGCCGGCGGCCCAACCGATTAACCGTGGTTGCGGAGCGCTGCGTTGATGTGCACCGTTCATGCTTCCTCCTCACTGACCCTGCAGAGTATGGCGTGTGCCCTAGGTACACCGTGAAGCAGGGGGACATCCTGTTCGACATTGCCAAGAAGCTGGGGGTGGAGCAGGGTGAGCGCTCGACGGGGCGGGGACCAACTTCGTGCCCGGGGGTCGTGCGCCATGTAGATGTTGCTGCCGTATGTGCCAGCCGTGCTTTACAGCACAACAAAAACCAGGCTGCTGCAGCCACGACCGACTCATCGATCTCCTGTTTTCCTATCAACACACCCTGCAGAGAAGATCATCACCGCTTCCAACGCGTGCGGGGTGAACGTCACCAACCTGCAGATCGGCCAGGAGCTCTGCCTCCCTGGCTACATTGTGGCACGCTGCCAGTATGTGCTGCGCACCGGTGAGCACTTGAAAGCTTGATGTTAGTTGGAGACTGCCGGCAACCGGCATGCATGTACTGCTGAGCACGCCACGAGCAGCGCAGTCGCCTCTCGCCAGCACGCCCTGACTGCTGCGCTGCCCTTGCCCCTCCTGCCCGGTGCGCAGACCCCGACCGGCCCTTCTGCCAGGTGTACACCTTCCAGCTGGGCGACACGCTCAAGTCTGTGGCAGACAAGTTTGACACCACCGAGGCGGAGCTGACCACGCTCAACTCGGGTGAGAGGGAACTGGTTTCTGGTGGTTGGTTGAACCGCTGGGCAGCGCTTGGCAAGTCGTAAGCAAGCCTACGCCTGCTGCCTGCTTTCATGAGCTGAGAAGCACACCCTCCACTGTTATCTGCTGCAGACTACCTGGTGGGAGGCGCCCAGCTGCCCAAGGCCGGCCAGTACATTCGTCTGCCTGGCTGGTGAGCAGCGGTGGATGGGCAGGGCCGCTGCACAGACGACCTGCAAAGCTGGCGGGGCAGCGGCCACCACTGCCTGAATACTGTTCACCTCCACTGGAGGCTTGCTCTGCCTTCCGTCTCTATCACTTTGAAGACCTACGCTGACATATGCCACCCGCTCTGCGTCCGTATGCCTCCCAGGGACCAGAAGGAGTGCCGCGACTTTAACGACAACGACCGCCCCATGTGCCAGGTGTACACCGTGCAGTCGGGAGACACCATCACCACTATTTCTCAGCGCTACAAGGTCGGTGTGGCTTGCCTGGCCAATTAATGCCTGCCGCTGGGAGCGGCTGTTTGTGAGCCCTGTCTTTGGGTTGACCAAATTGGAAATCAAAACTGTGGTGGTTAGCAGCGGCGGCCGGGCATCAGTTAGCATGACAGCGCCTGGCACTCAAGTGACACGATGCTGCTGCCCTCCTGTGACCGCTGCTTCAAGCCGCTGCCCTCTTGTGACTCCTGCTTTAAGCCACTGCCCTCTTGTGACTCCTGCTTTAAGCCACTGCCCTCCCCCTTGTACCGCCGCAGGTGGATGCCGCTGAGACCCTGGCGCTCAACAACCTGACCGCCGACTCCACCCTGCCGCTCAACTTCCGCCTCAAGCTGCCCAAGTGGAACGAGAGCTGCCCCGCAGAGGGCGTGCCTGCCGTGCTGCCCAGCGACACCGTGCAGTGAGTGACCGCCTGCCGCGGTGCAACGGGTCGCTGGGCATGGGTGCGGATGGAACATTGTGGTAGCCTGATGAGTCTTAGCAGCTGCAATGTGTGCGAGTCGGCAATGCCCCTGCTGCGCCTGAAGGCCTACACCGCCCCTGAAGGCCTAGACCGCCCCTCCCTCCCTGCTCCTCAGGTGCCGCGTTGCTCAGCTGCGGACGAACGAGAACCTGTCTGTGCTGGCCGAGCGGGTAAGCTTGGGTGGTCACCTAAGCACCATCTCAGCCGCTGTTGCTTGTGGCAGCCTTGTAATATGCAGCGACATGCTCTAGCCAGCACGCTTCAAGGCTGGCGGGACTGGCTGTGGCTGTCATGGCTGTTCAGCTGCACCACCTTCACCTCCGGCGAGCATCACAAGGCTAAGGCTTTGACCCCCTGCAATCTGTGCTATCTGTGTGTGTTGCAGTACGGCACCACCATCGCCGCCATCCAGGCTGTCAACCCAGACGTCACGGATGCCACCAAGCTGCAGTGAGTGGCATGGCTTGTGCTTTGCCTCCCTAGCAGCTGGTCCCTGCTGGTGCGCCATCAAGCACGCCTGCTCTGCAGACACATGGCCTGCCCCAGCAACTTCAGCAACATGTGGTCTCTGACCCCACCTGACTCTCCTCCCTTCCGTCCTGCTCCCTGCAGGCCCGGCGACTACGTGAACATCCCTCCCTTTGGCCCGGAGTGCGTGGGCAGCGGCCAGCTGGTGGACGTGGCGGGCGCATCCACCGTGCCCGCCGACTACAACTATAACGGCCTGCAGGGCGGCAGCACCCCCGAGCAGCCCATGGAGCCCACGGAGCCTGTGGCCTCCCCCTCCACCGCACCCGTGCTGCCGGAGGACACGGCTGCCCCTGCCCCCGAGCCGGGCATGGGCCCGGAGGAGGCGCCTGTGGACGACCTCGCCGCCGCCCCCAGCCCTGCCCCCGCCGAGCCGATGCCCGTGCCCGTGCCCTCCCCCGTGCCCTCCCCTGTGCCCACCCCGCCCTCTGCCGCATCGCTGTCCGCTGCTGCCTCCTCCCTTCTGGCTGCCGCGCTGGCGGTGCTGGCTGCCGCCCTTCTGGGCTGACCGGCACACTACAGAGCGCTGGCTGCCCAGCGCAGCTGATGTCATGACTGAGAGTGAGCAAGCCTGGGCACTGCCCCTTGGCACTGCCTTGGCGCATTGCACAGATCACAATTGCAAGTTGAATCTCCTTCAACAGCGTTTTCCTTCTACCCCTGTTTCACAACCTGCCGGAGGGCAGGCTCATTTGTTGTTCCACGCAGCAGCCGTGCTGTTGTGTAACGTCGGCATCTCGGTTCAGCAACAAAGGGCGCCAGAATTCAATGCAAGCAGCGCAACCGGAATTCCAGGCATGACGAGGGAGGCAGCGCCCCTCCTGCCAATCCTGCCACTACTGTTTCAAACTTTGCTGCCTGTCCTTGAAGAAGACTGGAGGCAGTCTGGAGGTGCTGTGGGGCGGCAGCAGGATGATGCCTGTGGAAGCCACTGTGAGCTTGCAGTACTACTTAACCATGGCTGCAGTCCCATGGCACGGCCCTGCGGCACATAACAGGTAGCCTGGTCCTGGGGGGCAACTACCGACCAACCGCCGACCTGCGGCGGCGCAGCGTGCACGGCAGGTGAGCGCGTGGGGGACGATCCCAGCTTCCTGTGCTCCTCCGGGCTAACAGTTCACCCGCTCCTGGCGTCTGGCGGTTCTTCGAGCGCGGCCTGGCTGCACAGGCGAGCCAGCGGCGCTGGGGAGGAGTGCTCGCAGTTGCACCCCGCGGCCTGGGCGCGCTGCCCTGACGACGCTGCAGTTCACCTGATTGCACCTGCGTCGCTGGACCGCCCGCCTGCAGGCTTCTGTCGGTCACCTTTGAAGCCGAGGCTATGCGGGCCGCCGCGCTGCTGCTGTTTGCGCTGCTCGGCCTGGGCGCCGTGGCAGCACAGCGCAACCGTGAGACGCGGGCGTTGATCTGATCGCTAGCAGCGGCTGGGTGACGGCCTGGGCGGCGAACCTCCTTCCCCCTCCTCTCCTGACGCTCTGCCCTGCAAATCTGCTGTGCCTTTCTTGCAGCCGTGTGCCAAACAGCTGTGGTGAAGGATGGAGACTCGGTAAATATAATTGCTGGCCGCTACAACGTGCAGCCAGGTGCGCTACCTGTCGGCGCTGCTCTCGGTGGCGCCAGATGCGGGGGCTCTTGCATCCTGCTGCCCAACAAGCTTACCTGCTGTTCATGCTCCTAACTCATGTTTGCGCACCGCATCCTGCGCCAGGCATGCACCATCAGAAAACCACGACTCATGTCACCTTGCTGCAGGCGCGCTGGAGGCGCAGCTGGAGAAATGCGAGCTGACCCCTGACTATAAGAAAGGCGCTTTCCTGCAGGCGAGGCTGGGTCTGGACAGTCAATGTGCTCGAGCATGTGATAAGAAACTGGCAGACTGGAAGGCGCTGGTGCTGCCAGGGTGCGCCTGCATGCCTACGGCTGGTCACCTCACCCCGGCCTACCTGTGCTTGTTTCTGCTGCAGCCCAACCAGCGCATCTGCCTGCCCGGCTGGGTGTCGGGCTGCCTGAATGTGCAAAACTCTGGTGCGCATCCGCCTGATTGACAATACTGGAGCACTTTAACGCTTATCTTTCTGGGTGTGCGCAGCTTGTGTGGCCTATGCATGCAATTCAGGCTGTGTGCAGCTGCCGGAGCCACGCAGCTGCACACCTCGCCAACTGGGCTGGCCACCTGTTATTTCCTTGCAGACCCGACTGGCGAGAAGGCGTGCATGTACTACAAGGTTCAGAGTGGTGATTCGATGGCAACGATTGGCAGCGTGTTTGGCATCCCCCAGCTGGACATTGAGGTGCGTTTATAATGACAGTGGGACTGGGCAATTGGTGTTTCTTTTCAAGCACGCCAAGCGCGCTGCTTGTCTCGTCTACTTTCAGGCCCAACAGCACAGTGTGGATGCCCGGAATCCCATGCATATATACTTGATCCATGGCCCTGCCCCCTTCAGAACGTCAACCCTGGCGTGGAGCCCGCCGCTCTGGCCGTTGGTTCCTACGTGAAGCTGCCCCCCTGGGACAACTCCTGCCCCCCGCCCGGCGACGCCACCAACTGCCGTGTGTGAGTGGCACAAAGGGCATGCGGACGCATTGTCAACAGCACGCTTTGTTTGTTGCATGGTCGATGGGGCCATACATCAAATGCAGCCCCAGCCAATGCTTCGATCACGCCTGACCTGCTGCAGGTACGTGGCTGAGAGCGGCGACAGCCTGTCAATAATCGCCACCTCCTTCGTGGTCGACCTGGTTGAGCTCCAGGTGAGAGGGTGTATCGCACCTGCGAAAGTCAGCGCCCCAGTAACAGGAGTAGTGACAGTGTTGCCGCAGCAGCCGGGAGCTCACAGGGAGGGTTTTGAGCTAGTAGCTCTTTGTGCACGTGCCGCCTTGTGCGTGTGTGCTGACACGCCTATCGAAACCGCACCCGCAAACGTCGCAGGCGCTGAATAACAACACCGAGGCGGGCACGGTGCTGCAGCCCGGCCAGCGCGTGTTCCTGCCGCCCTTCAACAAAGACGCCTGCGGCAGCGGTGCGTGTGCCTGAGTGGCACACCCTTGACACGCTGTGACACTTGTGGCGGTGGGCTGCACATATTCCAACCAGGTCAATGCCCGCTTGCCAGTTGAAATGGGCGTTCACCCCCTCCGCCCTGCCTGCAGGCGTGGTGGTGAGCAAGCCCAGCACCTGCCGGGCGTACGAGGTCCAGGCGGGAGACACCTTGTTCCAGATCGCCGGCGACGTACGTGCATGGGATAGGGCGGGAGGGCTGGTTTGTTTGTGGCTCCGTGCCTGCCAATCTGCGCCGCAGTTGTTGGCTGGCCCTAGTTTCTGCTCAGGTGTCATGGTCAAAGTATGGCAATCTCCTCATTCCGGAGACGCGAACCAAGTGTCCAGTGAATGTGCCAGCACACCCAACATTTCAACCCCCCTGTCTTTGGCGAATTGCAGTTCCAGACGACCACCGAGCTGCTGATTGCCGCCAACCCTGAGCTGGCGGCTGGTGGCCCCCTGGCCCCTGGCACCCAAGTCAAGCTGCCCCCTGTGTGAGTTTGGACTTTCTCGCATCCATTCCTGCTGCCGGCACGAGCGTGCACCCCTTCCGTGTGGTTACCCTTTTCTGGCTTCCATCCACCCACACGCCTCCGTCTGCCCCCACTCTGCACAGCGGCGACGACTGCGTCAACCCCCAGCTGGTCAGCCGGACGCCCCCGCCCCCCAGCCCCCCAAGGTGCGTGCGCCCCCTGGTGCCTGCCGCCTGCGAGGTGCATGCCATCCTGCCCACCATCTGTACGACCACCAGCGTGCCTGCATGAACCCACCATGTACGCATGCCATTGCCAATCACCGGGCCCGGCCCTGTTGCCCCCCTTCATCCCGCCTGGTGCAGCCCCCCGTCGCCGCCGCCGTCGCCTCCCAGCCCGCCCAGCCCCCCTCCCAGCCCCAAGGAGGAGGACAAGCCGGCTGTGAAGCCCGTTGAGGCCCCTGCGCCCGCCCCTGAGACTGGCGAGGAGCCGGTGGATCTGGCTGAGGGCCCCACCCCCGACTTTGGTATGGGCCCTGTCATGGCGCCCGCAGCCACCCCCACCCCGGCTCCCACTCCCAGCGAGGTGCCGGTGGCGCCCAGCGGTGCCGCGGCTTTCAGCCCCAGCGTGCTGCTGGGCCTGTTGGCACTGGTGGGCGCGGCTGTCGCGCTCGCGTGACCCCACCCACCTCTCCTGAGCCTGCATGTGATCCTGCCATGCGCTGCCCAGCTCACCACTTTTCATTGCATTCTTGCGATTCATTTCCACAAGCAGCACAATGAAGCGGTGCTCAGCGGTGACACCTGTGCTGCCTGCAGCACTCTCTGATGGTGCCGTGATCTCAGATGTAAATGTTTAGAGAAGAGCCGTGCAGAGCTGCATCACAAAAAGTCGGACGTGTAGTTGTGCAGTGGCAGATGCGGCAAGGGTAAGACAGGGGAGGGCAACACTGCAGGGACGGTGCCTCTTTGCCTACCCTGCGCTACGGGCGTTCGACCCTCCAGCCCTTGCGGTGCCCTGCCAAACCAGCTCAAACTTCTCCGCTGAACCGGGAAAGCCGCAGGAGCCGCCAATTGTCTTCTCAATAGGACGCCAAACATGTGCGCACCAAAGCACAGCGGGCGGCGGCGTGATGCGCAGTCATGGGTGCCGCTGGCCCGCGCTTCCTTTGCAACTGCTGAGCTCTGCGAGTTGCTGATTGGCGGCTGCTGGGCGGGGAGTGGCAGCCAGCACTGAACCCACCGCCGCCCAACCGCAAGACAGGGGGTTGGGGAGCGAGCAATGGGGCCCGCGGAGGGTGCCCCGCCCTCCGTGGACTATATCGAGCCTATGAAAGGTGCGCGGGGGCCCGGCAGCCGCCGCCAGCCTCGCGGGGGGAGCGCCGCGGGGGGAAGGCTGCGTGGTGCAGCCGCTCCCTGCTCTGGCCAACGGCCTACATGCGATCTCACTGTCCCTTCAGCACGGCCCATGCCCCGCTCGTTGCCCCGTGCCAGACCAACATGGTCTGCCGTCCCCCTGACGCGCTGTGCCCCCTCCCGCCCTCTCCTTCCCCGACGCAGATGTGGAGATGGAGGTGGGTGGTGGCAGCTCCCGGCCTGCGCAGCAGGGACAGCGGGTGGCGCCCCAGCTGCCGCCCCGGCCGGCGGCGCCGGCGGGTGGTTGGCGCGGGGCGGCGCTGCAGCCCGCAGCGGCGCAAACACCGGCCGGTGAGGGTGCACCTGCCGCCACTGCCTCGCTGCAGGAAATCTTCGTCATCAATGACGACATCACGGTGGAGAAGCCCATTGAGGACTACTATGCGGAGCTCGACAAGCGGCTGCAGGGGCTCAAGAGCCAGCTCGGCTCGGACGCCGACTGGATGCCGTCCACGTACGAGAAGTACATGACGGGGCAGCACCAGGTGGCGGGCAGCCTGCAGCGCAACGTGCGCGAGTACTACAACGACTTCAAGCTGCTGCGCGCAGATACGCAGGTGCGGCGGGGGTGTGGCAGGGGGTGGCCGCCGCATGTGGCGCCCACCGTCGGCCTCCTGTGGCGTGGCCTGCTGGCCGCCGCTATGCAGCATGGGCCGCACAGCCATGAGGGCGCGTTGTGGGTGTGATGCTGCCGGCACTCCCCCCAGGCAGCGACTGGTGCTGCTGGAAGTGGTGGCTGCCCGGCATGGCCATGCCGATGCGCGGCTCCTGCTCTCCCGTGCTGCGCGCTGTGTGTTCTCCAATACACCCTGCGAGCAACCCCGCTATTCCCCACTTGCAGGTCTACTACCCCGTGCCCAATGAGGTGTACCGCGACGAGTGGGATGATGTGCAGGCAAGCAAGCATGGGCAAACAATGCAGCAATAAGCGGGCATGGTTGCAGCAAGGGGGGCACGTGGCGCAGGATGGCTGTCAACGCCTGAGCCGGCTTCTTGCCGCTCCATTGCTGCAGGTCACGGATCCCATGGAGTTCACGCACTGCCGCTACACGCCCGTGGTCACAGAGGTGCGGCAGCGACTCGGTACTGTGGGGCGGCCAGTTGTTGGTGGCCATTGAGTGCTGCTGCGCTGCTTCCAATCCGTGCACTTGCCTACCACCTGCAAACCTGTCTAACTAAGAATAAGTAAGAAACACTGTTGCACCTTGGCCCTGCTACGTGTTGCAACTTCAATTGTGCTGTGCAACGTTGTGTGTGCCGTTTCCCCATTGCCGCCGCCTCTGCCCGGCACTGTGCCGCAGGACGCGCGCGACTTTGGCGTGGACGGCTACACGCTGCGCCTGCAGCGCATGGACCGCAAGATCAAGCTGTTCATCTGCGTCACGTTGTACAATGAGGACTACGATGAGCTGCGCAAGACGCTTGTGGGCATCTGCGACGTGAGCTGTGGGCAGAGCTGGTGGCGGGGAAGGCGGCAGGCGCTGCTGCGCGGCAAGCAGGCACCCGCTGCCTGCAATCCTCTGCGGCCGTTGACCTTGCTGCCTGCCGATCGCCACGCTGCTGCATTGCGAACAAATCCTGCTTGGCCTGCCGTTGCTGCAGAACCTGGAGGTGATGTACGACCAGTTTGTGGCCAAGGACGGGCGGCGCGGCATGGACTGGACTGAGGTGGCGGTCTGCATAGTGCAGGTGCGGCGGTGGGCAGGAAGCAGGGACAAAGTAGCGGGTTTTTACCAGCTGGAAGCCAGGCTGCTGAGCTACAGTTGCGGGTCTGGGCGCTGCACCCCTCCGGCCTGCCTGGATGGACCCCATTCTTACCATGGGCTTCCTGTGTGAATGCAGGATGGCATCGGCAACGCCAACGAGAGCGTGCTGGCCGCGTCCACGGTGCACGGCTTCTTCTCGCCAGTGGTGCTGCAGACCAGCGTGCTGGGCGCGCCCACCACGCTGCACCTGTTTGAGTACACCGCGCGGTGCGTGCCAATGCTGCATGCCTGCAGAGGTGCATGTACAGGCCTGTGTCGTCCTGGAATCGATTGCCCGGCTGTGCAGCTTGGGCGGCAAGACCTGACGCGCCCTGCTGCCCTCCCTGCCGCTGCTGCCTGTGCTGCAGGTTCAAGAAGTACGCGGGCCTGGACAACTACCCGCCGCTGCAGATCATGTTTGCCACCAAGGGCAAGAACAAGGGCAAGCTGGATTCGCACTGCTGGTACTTCGACGCCTTCTGCTACCTGCTCCAGCCGGAGTTCTGCGTCCTCTTTGATGCGGGTGGGTGCCCAGGCGTAGGGCAAGGTCGAGTGGGTGGGTTGGCTGGTGTGCAAATGGGCGACCCCAGCTACACAATCGCATCTGCTGCCGAGGTGTGCACAGTCTCTGCTGGCCTGGCCACCATGCACAAGGATGCGACCCAGCTCAATCAACCACTCCACTTGTCACGCAGGCACCAAGCCGCTGCCGGCGGCGCTGAAGAGCGTAGCCACGCACTTCCAGCGATACCCTTGCGTGGGCGCGCTGACCGGCGAGCTGACGGTGCAGCGGCCGTATCGCACATTCCTGACGGCGGTGCAGTTCTGCGAGTGGAAGGTGTCACACCTGCTGCAGAAGCCCATCGAGTCCGTCTGCGGCTTCCTGACCGTGCTGCCCGGTGCCTTCTGCGCCTTCCGTTGGGCTGCCGTGGAGGTGCGGGGCCCTGGCAACTTAATAAGGCTGGCCTGCACGTATGCCTGCAGCCCACCAGGCATGTGCTGCACCCCTCCCACCCCTGTGTGCAACTCAAAGCAAACCGGCCGCCTGCTGATTCCACCTGCAGGGTGAGCCGCTGCGCCGCTACTTCTACGGCCTGTACTCCCAGGCAGAGCTGAACGCCTTTGAGGCCAACATGTTCCTGGCGGAGGATCGCATCCTGTGTATTGAGGTTGTGGCCAAGAAGGTGCGTCAGGAGGGCCCATGCGTTGATGCAGCCTGCGCCTCGCTTGCTGTGGGGCACCACGACTGCTGCCACTGTCTGCTGCACCACAACCGCGGCTGCGCCCCGACTGCAGGGCTGCAACTACCGCCTGGAGTACATCAAGGAGGCGGTGGCGGAGGCTGATGCTGTGACCAAGCTGACGGGCCTGATGAAGCAGCGCCGCCGCTGGCTCAACGGTACCTTCTTCGCCATGCTGTGAGTGGCGGATGCCCAGGCCGCACCTGCCTTGCATACATCCACGCTGCAAGCACGTTGCTTTGTGGCATGTGCCGGCTGCGCTCCTCATTGCTGTGTGTTGCTCTCCCCCTGTGCAGGTACGCTCTGGGCAACATGGGCCGCATCTGGACAGAGTCGGCGCACTCGCTGGGCCGCAAGGCCACGCTCACCCTGGAGTTCATGTACCTGACCATCAACCTCATCTTCGGCACCTGGTGAGCTAGGCCTGGGATGTGGACCCAAGCGGCAGGTGTTGGCTGGCAGGCTAGCGCAGCTTGGTGGCCACTGTATGGCGATGCATCACGCAGCCCGTGCCTCCGACCCCTCTCTCTCTCTTCAGGTTTGGCATCGGCATCTTCTACGTGCTGCTGTACATGCTGCTGAAGGTGGCCTTCGACTCGGAGGGCTGGCTGGTGCAGATAGGCAACGTGGTGCAGCTGCTGTACCTCTTCCTCATCATCGTGCAGGTGGGCCGGGGTCCTAGCCTGTGAGGGCAATGTAGTGCGGTTCAAGGGCTGCGGTTGCTTGTGTGGCTGCTGCATGTCGGGACAGCCGTTGCAATTTCTTGGCTCTATATACTTGCTCGATCCTGGCCGGCACCACAACACCCTGCGCCCCCGCTCCCGCCCTGCCTGCCGCAGCTCATCATCAACCTGAAGAACAAGCCAGAGGCGGTGGAGAAGATACACTCGTTCTGCGCCATCTACTTCTGCCTCTACATGCTCGTCTTCACCGGCGTGTCCATCAGGTGCGGGGCTTGGAACTCTGGGAGCTGCTGCAGCTCAGTGCTGCTTCACTCGCTGCCGCCCTGATGTTGCTGGGGGCTGCCGTCGTTGCAACATAGGTGCCCCGACCATGCACCACCATGGTCTGCTGCTCACCGCTGTGCTCTCCTCCTGCCTCGCCCCTCCTGCTGTCTGCAGCTTCCTGATCACCAACACAGACTACTCGTTCATGGGCATCTCGACCCAGAAGCTGGCGCTAGTGGTGGCCATCCTCATGTCCGCCCTTGGTGGCATCCTGCTCACTGCGCTGCTGCACGGAGAGGTGCGTGCGGGATGGAGTTATGAGCAGGCCAGCCCTGGGTTGCTGCAGGATGCTATGCAGTGGCGGGTGTGCGCTGTCGGCAAGGTTGGATGTGGAGTGTTAATGGCCATCATTCTCCCCTCCACTCACCTCTGCAGATCCTGGCGGTGCTGGGCGCCGGCTTCCAGTACTGGATCATGCAGCCCGTGTTCTTCAACATGCTCCAGGTGAGGGGCGTCTGTCCCATGTGCCCTGCACAGGCTGAGCGCCACAGCGCCACATAGGTGGTGCAGCCGGCATGCACGGCTGCGCGGCTTGCTTGTGTTGTTGCAGCCCCGTGGCATATCTGACTGTTTGCCCCGCCCCCGGTCATGCTGTCGGACAGATGTACGCCTTCTGTAACGCCGATGACATTTCGTGGGGTACCAAGAACCTGGACACCAAGCACGCTGACCATGACGCCAAGAAGATGGCATCCAAGGCGCTCGCGTACCAGGTGCGTTGGCTGGCTGGGTTGCAGTCAGCGGCATGCTGCGCGCTTGCCCATAGAACCCACAGTGCGGCACTCCGCATTCCTGCAAGCATTGGCCACCAGTTCACTCCTCGTCTTGTCCTTCGCCCCTCTGCTGCACAGGTGCGGCCCAGCAAGACGTCCAAGGCGTTCTGGGACGCGATGTCCAAGGTGCAGAACCACCTCACCGATGCCAAGAAGATTGCGGCTTACAACCAGAAGAAGGAGCAGAAGATGCGGGTACGCTGGGGGCTGGGCAGCTTTGCGGCTTGGGGCTGCGGGGTGCATAGGATGCCAGGATGAGGTTGTGTCGTGCAACAGGCCGGAAGTTTGCAGGCATGTGCTTGGAGCACGCCTCAAGCCCACTCTGCTAGGCTCGCCCGCTGAATGCCCTGCCGCCTCAACCCATCGCTTGTTGTAGGCCTTCAGCTCCTACCTCCTGATTGCGTGGGTGTCCACCAACGTCATCTTTGTTGCGGCCGCGACCATCCTGTCCAACTCCACCTGGGAGTCCTGCGCGATGACGGAGAGCGAGATGGCGGTGCGTGGGATGGTCAATTCCCCCCTGCATCTCCTGCCAGCTGAAGCTGCTTTTCTGCTTCAACTGCTTGGCGGAGCCACATGTCCTGCTCGTGTGCTGTGGGTGAGGGCTGTGCGCCTGCAACCCCATGCGGACCGCAGGTGAATGCGGTGAAGAGCCAGGCGGTGGAGGGCGACAAGGCGCTCATCATGGCCGACCTCATCCAGGTGCGGCTGGCTGGCTGGTGGCACTCTGTGAGCATCACTGTGCCACCGAGTGATGCCTCCACCGTTGCACGCTTCTTGGCATGGCCTGCCCTGCAGAATGGAGATAGGCACGCAAAGCCGACGCTCACTGCCCTGACACTCCACCGTCCCTGCATTTTGCTGTGCAGACCGCAGTGACCATCCTGCAGCGCGGCGAGGCGCTCTACCCCTTCCACGGCCTGCAAGGCTTCCCTGACAACTACCCCATGCTCATCACGGGCGACGCGCAGGTGCGCTGCCGCTGCCTTGCTGTGCTTGCTGGTCTGACTGTTGGGGCATGAAGTGTGCTGCACTGCGATCTCAGCCGCACTGCCTGCGCTTGCCGCTGTCGCTCTATGCGTGAGGCTCACATGCTGACCTCTTTGGCCTGCCCTTGTGGCCCCACCCTGCTGCAGTCCAACGCCGTGCGCGGCTCACCGGTCACGGTGCTGGCCAACGCCACGGAGCTGTTCAGCAACCTCGACGCCTCGATGCCCAAGTTCTCAGACTGGCTGCAGCAGGGCATGGGCATCAACTCGTCGGCCACGCTCGAGGTGAACCGGCAGGGGTTGCATGAGCCGCAGCCTGAGCGTTGCCCATGGCCTGTCGAGCCCTGGATGCTATGCACAGCACCTCTCTGCTTGCAAGATGCACTCAACCCCTGTGGGCCACCACCCCATGCCTGTGTGCAGGAGTACGGCCGGCTATGGATGCCGATGCCCAGCAACACCACCAACGGCTACGACTCGCATGTGGTGTGCACCATGCACTACGGCTACACCTACTTCCTGCAGATCATGTTCATCATTCTCTGCGTCATCGTGCTGTTCCAGGTGCGCAGCGGCGGTGGCCAGGCAGGTTGGGGGCAGTTGCGGCAGCTGCATGGCTCCCAGGCCAAAGGGCTGGCAAACGCCTGCTCTTTCAGCATCGTGCCGTTTTCTTCGCCCCACAACTGTCCTCGGCATACATTGCACTTCACCCGCGGCGCAGGTGGGCGGCTCAGTCATCTTCATCGTGGCCTACTGGGCGCGCCGGTGGACGGGCCGTGACCGCAAGGACGGCAGCGGCGGCGCGCTGCAGCGTGCGCCCAGCGGCAGCACGCACGGCGGCATGGCCATGGGCCCTGGCGGCGGCATGCCCATGATGGGCAGCGTCAAGTCCTTCTACTCCTCCGACCCCACCGGCTCGGAGGTGGAGATTGCCATCCAGCCCGGCAGCGCGCGGTTTGCAGGCGGCCAGATGGTCATGCCGCCCACCGGCGACGGTGAGCTGGGTGGGTGGAAGCACACAGGCCCTGTGGCGGCTGATGAGCATGCAGCCAGCTGTGTGCAATGGTAGCCAAGGGCAAGCCAAGGCAGCAGTGCTTGTGCTGAGTGCACTGTTCTCCGCTCTCAGGCTGATGCAAGTGCTGTCCGCCCATCCCGCTGGCTGCAGAGCCGCTCACAGATGACAGTTACTCGCCACGCAGTGACGGTAGCCCGTCGCCCGTCCGCAGGTGGGCAGGAGCAACCAATTGCGTGGGCTTCTGCGTGTGTGAAGTGGGGTGGCACGGTGCAGCGCCTGCATGGATCACCTCGGCATGACCTGGCTGCCCAAGTTCTCCTGATCCCCGCAGGCGGCGGGCCGAAAGCCCGCACTATCAGTAGTCCTAGCGCTGGCGCCAGCATGGCCAGTCAACAGCAGCGGTGGCCTCTCTGTCGCCTGCCCATGCTGCTGCGCAGCCCATGCCCATTTGAGCAGGCCGCCGCCGAGCCTGTGCCGCCGCATTGGCAGCGCAGAGAGCAAGGCATTCCTAAGGTTCACGCGCTTCAGGTCTCCAGCTCGTCCTGTTTGCTTCATCTGCCCCTCTTTTGTTCTTTCAATCCAATACAGCTGCGCCGCCTGCAGCACGGCGGCCTGCGGTGTTACATGCCGCTCCAGCACCAGCAGCACTGCGTGCTGACCTGACTTCGTCCCCTGGGGTCCCATTCCCCTGCTCTTCTTTGTAGCAAGTATCCATTACCCTCTACTTCCCTTCAATTCTCAACTTGACGCTCCGTTGCTGCTACATTGTGCTGCCCAGCTGGTTAACACGCTCAATTTGACAAAAGAGTGGCCACGACACACTGATCAGCGGCACAGGCTGCCACGCATCGTATGGTTGCACGTGGGGTTCGGAATGGCAAACAGGGTACGTTCATCACTCCGCCAGCATGTGGCCCCACTCGGGTGCCTGCGGGTCCAGCGCCAGTAAGATGTACACCCAGTGGGCCACTAGGTCGCTCTCCCCACGCCGCTGGTGTGCCTGCAGGCGGAGAGAGGTAAGCGATTGGCCTGCTGAGACTTAGCGACCCAGATGATCTGTGCAGGCATGGCTGGGGCAGCCTGAGCCATGCCTTTCAAACGAGCAATACATGCCTGCACCCACCTGGATGACGGTGCGCACCATCTGCTGCCAACCCAGCAGTGGTGACAGCAGCCGGGGCCCAGCCGGCTGCTGCAGTGCTGGGTACTGCCGCAGCGCCTCTGCTGCACCAACAAGCTGCCCGCTGCAGGCGTCCATGGCATGGTGCCACTGCAGAAGTGGCCGCTGCTGCCGCCGCTGCACATTGCCACAGTCGGGCAGCAGAAGCAGCCATGGGCCCGCCTCGGGGGCTGCTGCAGACGCCCTGCCGGCATAGCGCTGCGCGACATCCGGTCGCAACTGCTCCAAGGGCAGGCCGCCCTGGGCTGCTGCCCCGCCAGCCGGGCCCTCCTGCACCCCAGCTGCTAGTTCTGCATCAGGCTCAGCTGGCACGGGAAGCAGCGGCAGGCCCAACCGCCGCGCCACCGCCGCTGCCACGGTCGCCAGCGTGGGGGGTGCCAGCTTGCGCCGGCGCAGCCGCTGCGGCAACAGAAGCGGCTCCAGGCCTTCATAGACCCACTCAAATGGCTCGTGCTTGAAGCGCTGCTGGCGATATAGCACGTCGGCCAGTGCGAGTGCCTGCTGCACCTGCACCGCTGAGCCGCCATCATCGCTACGGCTCCTGCTTCCATCGCCAGGGAAGAGTTGCTGATGCTGCTGGCGCACAGCCGCCGCCAGTTCGTCGAGGGACAGCGCTTCAGCGCCCGCTTCCGCCTGCTGCCCTTCGTTGTCAAGCTCAAGCTGCAGGGGGTCTGCCAGCTGCTGCGCCTGCCGGCTCAGCAGCGCCAGCCCTGCCTCTGCGGCTGCCGCCAGCGACACAGCTGAGATGCCATAATTGAGCTGCCTGGGCGCAAAGCGGTCTGCCAGGGCTGCCCAATCGGCAAGTGCCTGCAAGCAGCCGAGCATGCGGGGGGTTGCAGTTTAGTATCATTATGCCGCAATAACACAGAGCAACAGTGCATGCAGTTTGCTGACCCACCTCACGAGTGTGTTCTTCAGCCTGCGAGAGCAGCTCCAGCTGCCGGTGCAGCTTTGTCAGCGCTCGGGCACCCTCTGCAGGCAGCGAGGCGGAGGGGGAGAGCGGCGGGCAGGCGGAGCAGCTTGCCACTGGCGCTGGCGGAGCACAATTTGGGGCGACTGCGCCGGCGGCACTGCAGCAGCAGTAGCACATGCCATCAGGATCACATCCATGGCCTGGCTGCAAGGGCACAGCACTCGCCTGCCAGGCCCACGCCGGGCGGCGGTGCCTGGAGCTCGCGCCGCAGCGTCGCCGGCCAGTTCAGGTCCCAGCAGACGACGTCTGTGCCCGCAACGCCCGACAGGGGCACTCCTGCCGACGTGAACCGCGCGCCAGCCCGCAGGAGGGCGGCATACAAGCGCGCGTCTGCCTTGGGCATAGGCGCGGGAGCCAGGGGGCGGCTGGATGTCACGTCTGCTGGCAATTGAGGCAAGGCAGTAACACCTCAAGCAAATTTAGATCAATGAATGCGACGATCGGGGCAGCCCCTAGGCGCCATTGCCCCATGCTGCGCTGGACTGCGGCCTGGGCACTTGGCGGCGGCTCCCGCCTGCACCTGCCTCTTAAGCCCGGCGGCCTCAAACTCGGACGTCGCAGCCAGGTCCCACCATGGCTGACCAGGCGAGTTGGCTTCTGGCGGCGGCCTGGGGCGGCTGCACGGCGCCCAGGCCGCTGCTGGCCGATGTCCGGTCCCTGCACACACGATTGCACCCGCGGGCGGCCTACATGCTGCTCCCTGGCCATGCTGCACCCCTGCCCTGCAGACCGAGAGGGCGTTCCAGCGGCAGCTGAGCGTGCAGCGCGGGTGAGCAGGAGCGGGGGACGCCTCGCAGCGCAGGGCAGGCCTGGGGCTCCAGCGGGGCATGCCGGCGCGCCTACCGCTTCCCAGCCAGGCTGAGGCGGCTGGGCGGCACGAGCTGGACATTGAGATGCGATGGGCCGGCGGGCGCGGCTGGGCAGGCCTTAGCCGCTGCTATTTTGCTGCTTGCCGCCGCTGCCGGCCGCTGCCGCCGCCCAACGTCGACCACCCCTGTTCCCTGGCTGTATTGCAGCTACAACAAGACGGCGAAGAAGATTGTGGGCAAGGGCGGCCAGCGGTGGTACAAGAACATCGGCCTGGGCTTCCGCACCCCCAAGGAGGCCATCGAGGGTGAGCATGGCTGCAGCGACAGCGACGATGGTGGCGCGGCGGGCGGGAGTGGCAATCGCAGAATGTGCTGCATTGTTGGCAGCTTAAACGTGCAGATTCACCTGTCCATGGAAGGAGGAGCAGGGAGCAGGGAGGTGCAGCATGCCGCCGCAGCTGCGAGCGGCGGTCGCCTTGGGCTTAGCCTGCTTCAAGAGTGAAGCACAGGCAGTGGCACCAACCGCGGCGGCCGCACAGGCGGTGGCACCAGCAGCAGCACGGCGGGCGGGAATGGCGGCGGCAGCAACAACAGCAGCTTTTGGACGAATGTTGCCAGAGGTGGTCAGCCAATGCACGGCAGGCAATCCATGTCGAGCGGCACGTCCGGCAGCGTCGCAGCCGTTCAAGCAGTTCGAAGACGCCGCGGTCGATGGCGCCAGCCGGGGCGGCTGGGCAGCAAACGGCTGACGGGCCGCATGTGCAGGCGTTCAGCAGACACAGCAGCGGTCTCAGCCAGTGGCACGCCAGGCACCATGCTGCTGCCACATGCAGTGCAGCACGAGGGGCAGTCCAGCTGGGGCGGTTGATGCCATCTGATGCCTGCTCAGCTCGGTCCATTCTGCATTCCGTTTGCCATGCAGGCAACTACATTGACCACAAGTGCCCCTTCACCGGCAATGTCAGCATCCGCGGCCGCATCCTGTCGGGCAAGGTGCGGCTGCGGGCGGGTGCAAGCCCAGGGGCTGGGAGTTTTGAGTGCAACAGTGGTTGCCTTGATGCAGCACTGCATGCTGCAGGCAACGTTTGCTTGGAAGCAGCGCCGTTCCTCGCATGGAATGTCGGCTGGGCAGCCCGTCATGCCGCTGGCGCTGGTGAGCGTGAGATGGTGCTCTTGCAAGCACGGCCGGAATGGTGCAATCAGTGGAACGGCTTGCCCTAAGCCAGCTGAGCCATGTGGAAGGCTGGCAAGCTGCCTCGGCGGCTGGCAAGCTGCCCGTCCGCAACGGCAGCGGGCAACAGTAGCCAGCAGACGGAGCGTCGCCGCGCAGCTGGCGAGCTGCGGCCATGCGTTGCAGACGCCAGCAGAAAGCGGCCTGAGCAGCGTGTGGTAGCCTGGCAGCAGTGCAAGCTGCGGCGGGGGCGCCAATTGTTCGGTTCTTTCACCAGAGCACTATTGGCGGCGGCTTCGGTTTTGTGCTTTTGCATGGCTCCTCATCCGACCGCTTGCACCCAACCAACCCTGCAGGTGAAGAGCACCAAGATGAACCGCACGATTGTGGTGCGCCGCGACTACCTGCACTACATCAAGAAGTACCAGGTGCGCTGCGGTGCCTCTGTGGTGGCTCTTTGTTCGGCCACAGTAGCACGAGCCTTGCCTCGGCAGGCTTGATGCTAGCACTGCTCGGCGGTGCACTGCCCAGCTGTCCTTAGCCGCAGCGCACAGCCGCAAGCATGATGTGGCGCTACTTTGAGTCAGGTGGCCGCATGCCCCCTCATTTGTGGCCAACGCGCAGAATGTGCTCTTTCTGAAACCCTGCTTTGCTTCCCTGCCCACGCCTGCCGCAGCGGTACGAGAAGCGCCACACCAACATCTCGGCGCACATCTCGCCCTGCTTCCGCTGCCACGAGGGCGACACCGTGGTCATCGGCCAGTGCCGGTGAGCGGCTGCCGCGCCACCCCCGCCCCTGCTGGTGCTTAGGGCTTGCGTGCTTGCAGTTTGGCATGCGTGCCTATCAGAAGGTGGTTGGAGGGCTTGGTGCAGTCTAGCAGCAGGTGCTGGCATGCCAGCAGGCCGCCCCCTTTCAACCTGGTTCCTGCCCGCCCCCCCATGCCGCAGGCCCCTGTCCAAGACGGTGCGCTTCAACGTGCTGCGCGTCATCCCCGCGGGCTCTGGCGCCAAGAAGGGCTTCGGCTCCTTCTAAGCAGGCTGGACTAAGGGCCTCTTGCCTTGCTGGCTGAAGCCCTCGACAGCAGCAGCAGCAGCCCCAGCACGGCATGCAAGCGCTGCAGACGCCCTGCTGCCCTGAGTAAGCGCCGCCATGTGCCGGCGGTGGCAGCAGCACCGCCCGCCTTGCATACACCTGGCCCCTAGGATGCCGGCCACGGGGCGCCCAGTAGTCGCCAGACGGCGGGGCGCAGCGCATGTAACCGTGTGCATGAAGTGAATGAATCAGGCAGCACAAAGCCGGCTAAGCCGGCGGGGACGTGCAAGGTGGCGTCAGTAGCGAGCGCTAGGAACCTGAGACATGCATGCAGAGCAGCATAACATGCGGGCATCTGTATTCTTGCGACATGGCTGGGCGCAGTCGATTGTGTGCGCAACTGGAGTTCACTTGGAGTCAATGTTTCAAGCCCTGTGGGAAGCAGAGCAATCTGGCGCTGCGATTTGCGGCGCTGGGCAGACGGCCGCCCATGCGCTCCCTCCTTTGCCTTCCCCGACTGTTCCTCCGACTGGCTCGTCTGTGCACAACTGTGGTGTGTGTTTTGCGTTCTCTGCGTCTCTGCAAACCACTGTGAAGGCCCCTTGCACTCGCGCCTTTGCTGCGGCCGCGTGTAGGCCCCGCCGGCCTTGTGTCCCCAGCCTCGGCCACGTGATCTGGGCGATGCAGCCCGAGCCTGGGGCCCCTCGAGGCGCGGGGCCGCCCGCGAGGCCTGTTCCGTCTGCTGGGGCGCCCCCTGGGCTTCCTTCGCACAGCTTCAGCCCCACCTCATCTTTCTTGCTGCTGCCCACCCCATTGAGCATGGTGAGGGGGAGTGCCGCGCCGCCGGCGGTCCGTCCTTGCGGGGCGCTGCCCGCCAGCTTCGCCTCACGCTATACCAAATGCCAGCGCTGCTCAGTTTCCGCCCTCTGCCCACCTTTTGCTGGCTGTCTTGCAGAAGCCGCTGGCATCACCGGAGCAGGCGACATTGGCTTTTGCGCCGACGCAGTGGGCGGCGGCCTCGGCTGCCGCCGGGCGCCCCGCCGGCGTGCAAGGCCGCCGCGGCACCGCAACCGGTCCGGCCGCAGCGCGCGCAGCCACAGCACAAGAGGCTGCAGCTGGAGCGCCGAGCGGCAGCCTGCAGGATGCTGAAGTCTTTCCGCAGCCGAGGGCTGGCGGTGGTGGCGCTCTGGCACAACCTGCAGCACAGCCAGAGGGGCAGGGTGGCGAGGCGGCGCCGGCTGCAGCCAATGGCAGCGCTCCATTGGAGCCCATTCTGCGTGCCCTGGAACTGCTGGACATGCAGAGCCAGCGGGCACAGCAGAAGGCGGCAATCACGGCGCAGCGTGAGCTGTCTGTCCCACCGCTGCCGCCGCACCTGGCAACCAGCCGTGGCGGGCGCAGCGGGCGCAGTGGGCGCAGCAGCAGCACGGGGCCCGCATCCATTGTGGGCAGCCCACCGCCAGGTGCCGCCACAGTGGCCACTGGCCCTGTTGGCAACGGCAGCGTAGTGGGCAGCGGAGGCAACGGGCTGGTGACGCCGCGCGCCGCAGCATCTGCCATCCCACCCTTGTCTACACCGGCAGTGGCAGGCGGCGTGCAAGCGGATCCCTCCCCAGCCGAGCCCAGCCCTTCTGCCCTGCCAGCGCTGCTGGTAGCCAGCGCAGAGGCGGAGGCAGCTGCACCCGCAGCGGCAGCCAAGAGCCGCAGCCGCAGCCGGCAGCAGCGGCAGCGGCAGCGACAGCGGCAGCAAGAGCAGCAGCAGCAGGAGGCTGAGGCAGCTGCTGGGCCACCCAGGCCATCCAAGCGCAAGCAGGCCAAGCGGCGGGATGAGCAGCAGGACGGGCAGCAGGTGCCGCGCAAGAAGCAGCGGCAGCGCAACAGCAAGGCAGCTCCTGCAGCGGCGGTGGTTGAGGTGGAGCAGCCTTCAGCTGATGCCCCCACCACGCCACCCGCCCTGCCCTGTGACCCTTGCCTGCCGCTGTACGACTCGAGCAGCGCCCAGGGGACCTTCCACTACATCTTTGGCGGCAGCCTGCTGTTCAAGCTGCCCCCTCCTGCACCGCCGCTGGGTGAGCGGCATGTGGTGCTCCTGGCACCAGGGTTGATGCGAGTGGTTGATCTGCATGATTAGCGGGTCCCAGGCTGGACATCAAGTGAGGAGCAAGCCCTGCCCTTCCACTGCATGTGCAGAGCTGCCCAACCTGCGCACAGCGACAGCCACTCGACCATTGCGCACCAGCGGAGCCGCGGCCGCTGCGGCGCCGCCCTCACCTCGGCAGGCCCGCAACCGGTCCCAGCCAGAGGCGGCGGCCAGCCAGCAGGCAACAGTGCACGTGAAAGAAGAGCCTGCAGATGTGCCGGACAACGAGGCGGAGGCAGGGGCTGGGCAGAAGCGCAAGCGGCAGCGGCAGCGCTCCCAGGCAGGCAAGGGGCGGGGCGAGGCGGCAGAAGGCGAGGCAGGCGCCGAGTTTGCGCCGTTTGCAGTTTCGGTGAGGCACCACAGCAGCAGGGGTGCGCATCGGTGGCGCTTCCTTGGCTGGAAAAGTCTTCTGGAAGCGCTGACTGCTGCTGGACACGCAGCTTATGCATTAAGACCCACTGCTGCCAACGCCCTGCATCAGCATCCTGTATAAAACACTTGCATTCTGATGCTGGCCTGCAACCTGCCCACCCCACCCCACCCTCCTGCCCCGTTCACTTCGACAGCCGCCGGCAGACAACAAGGAGGCGCCCTTCTCCATGCGCTCCATGAAGTTCAAGGGCGTGTACCGGTGAGGCACCCTGGCTGTGGGCTGATGTCCTCCAACCCCTCAGAAGCAGGAACGAGGATGGCATGCCAAAGGATGGCGCGCAGGGGGCCGACTGCGTTTCTACACGCTCGTAGCAATGCCGTTTATCATGCTGATGGCTGCACACCTGCTCACTCTGCCGCACACCCTGCGGCCCCTTGCTGGCCTTACAGGATGCCCAACGGGCGCTGGCGCGCGCAGTTCACGCACCGCAACAAGGTCATCCAGATCGGCATGTTTGACTCGGAGGAGGAGGTGAGGGGGGTGCCTGTTGATTGGATGCACAGCACTGAGTGTAGGTGGTTTTGCAGTGTAGGCTGTGGGGAGCAGGCATGCGGTCGTGGTTTGCTGCTCCTACACAAGGCCGCCTGCGGAGCAACAGCTCACTGTTGATTGAGCTTCAACCGCTCAACCGCTCAGCCACGAGTTGGCAGGCACGCAACTCCACAGCTGGGCTTGCACCCTTCTCCCCCTCTATGCTATGCACGTCTTAATCAAGAGCCGTTTGCCCTCAACCCTGCCATCCTGCAGGCGGCGCGCGCTTGGGACAAATCGGCCATCCAGTACAGGGGTGAGCGTGGCACGTGGCAGAATGGAAGCAGCCCTGCCTTCTCCCTGCAGCCACCGCAGAGGCAGACCGCACCATCCGAATGGGCCTGCCCCACAGTACAAGCTGTCCCCAGAACGCCTCACAGCGCGCCCGCCGCAGCGCTCCCTCGCTGTCCTTCCTGCCTGCCCGCCCTCGCCAGTTCACAGTGTGTTCTCTGCTTGTCCTGTGCGCCTGCGCAGGCCTGGGCACCAAGATCAACATGCCGGTCGACCAGGCCACCATGGCTGAGTGGGCCAAGGAGAAGCCAGTGGGTGAGTGCACTGCTGGGATAATGGAGCGGCTGCCTCGGGCATGATGCAAACGAGTCAGCAGTTCCTCTCGACTTTGATGCATGTTGCCATGTGCAGACAGCATCTTCAGTGGAGCATATGGCAGCCCCATGTCTCTTGGAGCACCACCGCCCACCTCGCTCCTCTGCCCACCCCCAACCCCTGCCCTCTTGCACCCCAGGCTGGTCCCTGTTCTACGATGACAACGACCAGCCGCTGCCCAAGCCGCTGGCGGGCGCTGCGCTGCAGGCCAAGCAGCGCGAGCTGCAGCAGAAGGCGGCAGCTGAGGGCAAGGGCAAGCAGGAAAGCAAGGGCAAGCAGGACAGCAAGGCAGTGGCCGCAGCGCAGGAGGGAAGCAGCACGGGCATTGCAGCAGGCGGCAAGCGGGCGGCTGGGAAGCAGCAGGCAGGCAAGCGCGCAGCTGTGGCCGCCTCGCCACAAGCGGCGGCAGCCGGCGATCGTGAGTCGCAGGAGCAGGGTGCCACTCCCTCGCCGCCTGGCTCTCCTGTCGCAGCAGGCGCAGCAGGCGCAGCGCACGAGGCGGCGCATGCAGCACTTGTCCGCCTCGCGGCATTGTCCCAGTTGCCCCTGATGGAGCCAGAAGCAGCGTCCGGCCCTGCTGCTGCCTCAGCCCTGGTGGCCAGCCCAGGCGCTGCACCTACACCTGTGGCAGGCCCCTCAGGAGCAGCGCCGGCCGCGGCGCCGTCCGCCACTGCCGAAGCTGTGGCGCCGGCAGCAGCAGCAGCAGCAGAAGCAGCAGCAGGCGGCGTGGGGCCAGCTGTGGAGCAGCCAGCCGTGAGCCCTCCCGTCACCGTGCCAGCTGGGGTGCAGGGGCCACCCGCCAGCAGCCTGCCGGCAGCACGGCCGGCCAGCCGCACAGTGCCGGTCTGGGAGCCCGGCCCACTGGCTCTTGGGCAGCCAGCCATCATGGTCAGCCAGGTGCCGCCGGTGCTGGTCACCTCTCAGCGCTTCCTGCCCGCCAGCTCGCAGCAGGCAGTGGCTGCTGGGGGGAGCGACCTCAGCATGCTGCATGCAGGGGCGCCCCAGCCCACTGCCGCAGCCAAGCCCAAGGCCGGGCGGCAGCGGGAGCGGGCGCCAAAGCGAGCCCGGCGGGAGCAGGACAGCGTGCGCAGGCCTGCGCCGGCGGCAGGCGCAGCGCAGGGCAGCGCACAGCGGGCGCGACGCGTCCGGCGCCCTGCCGCACGCACTTTGGAGGCAGTGAGCGGCAGCGATTTCAGCGAGTCTGGAGGAGAGGAGCCTGCCGCAGCCAGCCGTGCCCGGGGCGGCGGGGGCCGCCAGCGCGGCCGCCAGCAGCGTGGGCTGGACAGCAGCCTGATTGCGGCGGTGGCTGCTGCTGAGGCGGCAGAGGCGGCAGCCGCGGCCAGCAAGACTGGCGGCCCCAGCCAGCTGCCGCCTGTAGCCACGGGCACCCCCGCTGCAGCCGCTGCGGCTGCGGAGCTGGGCACGCCCACCGGAGCCGCGGCAGCCAGCACGCCGCTGTCCCCCGGCCGCCCACCGCACCGCAGCCGCAAGAAGGCGGCGCACCCAGCTGCCGAGGCCTTTGCCTTCAGCCCCTTCCTTGAGATTGAGGTGCCCGTCTCGCTGCAGGACAGCGGGGAGGCGGAGGGAGAGGATGAGGAGGAGGAGGAGTGGGCTGAGGGCATGGCACTGGATGCGGAGTGGGGCCCGGTGGCGGGGCGCCGCAAGCAGCGCAGCCGTGGTGGGCAGCCTCGCGGCCTGCATGGCGGCCCTGCGCCCAGCGGCCCCCCCCAGCCGCCGCCGCTGACCATGAACCTGCGGGGGTGGAGCGCCAAGCGGCAGCGCACCACACCTGAGCTGCACTGAACGCCCGGCCAGGACAGATGGGGCCAGGGCAGCAGTGCAGCACCTGCACGCCAGCAGCCAGTCTGCTACTCAACATCAGCAATGCACCACGGGCATCGGCCCCTTGCCTTGGTGCGGCAGCATGCGGCCACCAGAGGGCACAATTAAAACAGACAAACCCCACACCAGGACTTACACTCACAACCAGCCAGCCTTCTCACAATGAACCACTATGCTTGATCAACCGCGCCCCCCGCCCTCACCTGCATCCGACTTGTTTCCTGCCAAATGCCCGCAGCTGCCATCATGGGCAACTGCGGTTTTCATACCTGTTTGCTCGCCACGCTTCCCACTCATGCTTCACCCATTCATTCTGCTGTGTACAGCCATGTTGGCAGTTGCCTGCTTGTACGTTTCCATGCAACACCTGAGCGCCAGCTCTGCACGTTTTTACCACTCTGCGTGCGCCTTGTAAACAGACTGCCCCCCTGGCTAAGGCATGCAAGTCCTCAGCGCCGCTCAATCAATCAATCCGCTGGCCTTGACGAATAACCGATGTTAAATGCGCCTGCTGTGTGACGCTTGTTCCTGCACTCCTGGCCAAGCTTGCATGCGGCCATTACCACGCCATCACAAGGGAAAGCCGCTGGCGGGCATAGTCCACACAAAAGCGCACCATGGGCGGGGGGCAAGGGGCCGAGCTGCTGTTTGCCAAGCGCAAGTCCCGGGAATGAAAGAATAAAATGGCCGACGCAAAGGGGACGGGTTGAAAGAAGCGGTGCAATGGGGAAGTATTACTGCCGGAGATGCATGCATGCATATGGGATGCTGCGTACTGATTTATATGACGGTGCGATGGGAGGCAAATAAACAAGCGCCAAGGTTGCAAAAAGCCAAGTTGAGCCAAAATGGAGAAGTGACGGCAGTGCTGAGCAATACAGTTGGCAGGGCCGCCACTTGACTGTCGCAATGCTGTGCGTGCAGAAAAAAATCAAGTGGAATGTGCTATGCGCTCGCAGCATAGCACAGCAGTCAGCCAGAGCTTTAGGGGTTGCGGGTGCGCTTAATGGGCGGCAGACCAGCGCCATCCGCCTGCAGAGCACCGCTGCTGGGCGGGCTGTGAAGCTTCGTCGGGTCCTTTGGCACATGCTGCGGCTGCTGCAGCTGGCCGTGGGCCTGTGCTAGCCTGTGATCTGCCGCTGGGGCAGCCGCCGCCGGCTGGGCAGCATGTGCCGCCTCGCTTGCTGCAGATGCTCCGGCATTCGCCGCAGGCGGGCGGCCAGCAGCGCACCCCGTCTCAAGTCCCGTCCCACCGCCAGCCGTCGCGAGCATGGCAGTGGGCCCACCGTCGTCCCGGGGGCCAGCGCCGCTGCCCTCGCCGCTGCTGCTGTCCGGGCCCATGCGCTGGCGCTTGCCAGCCGCAGACTCGTGGCCACCACTGCCATTGTCTGCAGCGAGCAGGCTGGGCAAATGGCCAATCAGTGATGGAGCTTGATAAAAGCGGCTGAGCAGGGATAGCAGCCCTCCCGGCCACACCTGAGCCGTCGTTGCTGCCGCCCCCGCTGCCGCCGTTGGTGCGGCCCTCGTCAGCACTGCTGCTGGGCTTGTGCGAGTGTGGGTGCTGGCGGTGGTGGCTGCAAGCAGGTGAACAGTGTGAGGAGAATGATGGAGAGTTTTTAGACAGAGTGCGCTGCTCGCACAGCACATGCAATGCAGCGTGTTGCCAAGGAATAACTGAGCTGTGTGCGCAAGTTGTAGCTTGCCTGTGGTGGTGGTGGTGGTGGTGGCGGTGGTGGTTGTGGTGGTGGTGCTTGTGCAGGCCATGCTGTCCGCCAGCAGCTATCTGCAGGCAGGTAAGCAGGGACCAGCAGGAGAGAATGGGAGGGAGTCCCGTTCTAGCAGCCTTGGACTGCACCAAGCATTGCAGGTCACACCATGCAATTGTCATCTAGCTGCAGGCAACGCCTCTCTGCTGCCTTCAACCCACCTGCTCGCTCTGGCGGGAGCTGCCCAGCATGGCATTGCCACTGCCGTCCGCCATGGCGGCCACATGGCGGTCTGCCGCCGCCACGCTGTAGCCGTTGCCAGAGCTGTGGCCATTGCCGTTGCCTCCTGCACCGCCTGGCGCCTCCACAGCGCCACTACCAGAAGGGCCTTGGCCGCTGCCCTCGCCGCTGCCATCTGCAGTCGCAGCCGCTGCTCCTGCCTGCCCAACGGGCTGCTGCTCCGCAGGGCCTCCGCTGGTGGCTGTCGCATCCAGCTCAGACTGTGCCTGCTGGCTGCCGCGCGCAGGGCCAGTGGCAGTGCCACCCGCCGTAGTGCCTGCGGTGGCAGCTGCTGAGCTGCCAAAGGCTGGTGGCAGCATCCCATAGCTAGACAGATTGAAGCGGGGATCCAGGAACACTTGCTGCCCGGTGGTGAGGTCCTGTGTGAGGACAGGGTGCAATCACGGCGCGGGAACGTGTCACAACAGCGGGGGAAACAGGTGGTAGTGGCAAGAGCAGCTGGATCCCACTGAGCTGAGAGTGGCAGGAGGACAAACTTCATGCAAGAATCCAGCTAGGAGCGCACCTGGACGAGGTATCGGGCAGCCGCGGTGTTTGGTGCTTGGAAGGGGCGCATGCCTGGCGGCCCCCAGGGCTGCATGCCGCCAGCGCCAGGCATGCCCATGCTGGCTGCCACCGCCGCCGCTGCCATGGCACCTGGGTGGGCCGCCATGCCGTGCCCAAAGCCAAAGCCGTGGGGCATGGGGAAGGGCGGCAGGGGCCCCATGGGCACAGGCCCCATCATGACAGGGCCCATGGGCCAGCCACCGGGCATGGGAGGCACGCCCGGAGGCAGCATGTACCCGGGAGGCATCATGCCTGGCATGCCTGGCATGGGCATGGGCGGCAGCGGCAGCGGCTGCTGGTGCAGGAACCCTGCTGCAGTGGCTGCTGCCTGCGGCAGCAGGTTTGCCTCTGAGCTGGCCCCGCCTGTGCCTGGCATGCCACCCGCCAAGCTGCTGCTTTGCAAGCCACCTGCGCTGCCCGGCAGCGGCGCTCCTGGGTCGCTGCCACTGGCGGTGCCGATGCCGCTGGGGCCGGCACTGCTGCTGCCGCCCCACTTGCCTGACGTGGCTGGCACTGACTGCTGCTGCTGCTGCTGCTGCTGCTGCTGCTGCTGGAAGTGGGCCAGCTCCTGCTCCAGCTCCGCCCGGCTGGCAAGCTGCAGCAGGCAGAAGCGATCCGTGCCGCCAAACTGCTGCCGGTTCTTCTCCTGCTGCAGGTGCGCAGTTTGAGCACAAGAGGGCATGCCGTTGGTGCCAGGCTTTGGGGGCCACAGCTGCCAAAATGCAGATGGCCAGGCACCCGCCTTGCAAAGCAGCCATGCGAGAGTGTTGTATGAGACTGCTGTGCGCCATCCACACGTGCAGCACCTCACCAGCGCTCGGGCGGCCTCCGCTGCGCTCTCAAACTCCACCATCGCCACTTTGGAGCGCTTGTCGTTGACTGGCTGCACGTGCACGCCGCCAGGCTTGACACGGTAGCCCTGCAACACAGCATGTTTGGCAGCATGTTTGGCGGATAGAGGTCCCACGCACTGCCCTGGTCAGAGGTGCCACCAGGGCGGCTGCATGCAAGCTTGTTTGGGCGCAAGTGCTTCAGCAACAAGCACGGCGGCTTGCAATGCAGGCCGGCATTTGGCAATGCAAAGTAGGCTTGCACCTCGCACCCACCTGGAAGAAGGCCAGCACATCGGGCGCCCCTGCCCTCGGGGGCAGCCCCTTCACACGCAGGATGCCGTCGTTGCCCTGCTGCACCGCTACGGCCGCGTCCCACTCCGCCTTGCTGGCCGGCTGCACCGACAGCTGGAACACGCCTGCAGCGGTGGTGATGGCGGTGCCGTGGCGCTGCGCAATCGCCAGTGCCGCGTGCTCCTGCACTTCAAACTCGACCAGCGCCTGCCGGAGGGAGGGCGAGAGCTATGAGGGCACATTGCAGTTGCAGGTTTGCAGGCCAAACGGCGCCACGCATGCCAAAAGCCTGTCCCAAGCCCAGCGGATTCTGGGAGTCCTGCACACACACCAGCGCTCACCTCCACATGTGGCGAGGCATCAGTCGCCGCCAGGATGTAGGTGGATGCTGGCCGGACCTGCCAGCCCCAGAACAGACTGAGCACCTCTGGAGGCGTGATGGTGCGTGGCAGGCCGCCCACCTGCAGGCAGCCGGGTCCGGGGCGTGACCAGGGCAGGCAGGTGAGCAACAGGCAGCGAGGGCAGCTGCCGTAACGCACAGCCAGCACACGATTTGCAGCCCATGCGTGCCCACTTGCCTTGACCACCGACTCGGGCTGCTTGGGGCCAGCGCGCTTGGCAGGTGCCACCTGCAGGGCGAGTGGCCAACGTGCCTGCTGGTGTGTAGGTGCCCATTTTGGGCCAGCTGACCCTGCGAGGGCTGGCTGCAAGCACCAAGCGCGCGCGTCACCACCCAGCCAGGCACAATGGCAACAACACGCCCAAGCACTCATGCACTCACCTTGCCAGTGGCAGCGCTGTCCGTGGCCACAAGATCTGCTGGCCTCACATCCTTCTCTATGGACACCCGCACATAGCGGTCCCCTGACTTGGGGCAGAAGATGTCCTGCATGGACGCGCAGAGGGCAGCTGCTGAGGGTGCTGTCCGCAGGGTGGGCAGGCCCTGGCTCGCAAGCAGGCATCCCCATTGCAAAATCGGTGTGCAGTCAGGCGATCAGCAGCAACCACGGCGGCAGAGCAGGCATGTAAAAATTAGGCAGGTGCGCTCTCTGGGTGAGCGACAGGTCGCACCTTATCCTTGCCGCATGCTTGTTGGGCCTCCTCTAGGGTGTTGAAGACGACATAGGCCTGCAAACGCGCGGATCAAGAGGGTACGCTGAACTGCCAGGCAGCGCAAGGCGGGCGGCGACGGCGGCGGGAGTAGGCACCCCGTTCAAAGAGCGCCTGGGCAGGGCCCTTTGCTGCATTGCGCGCAAGCAAGCAAACACCACTGCATTTCGGCCGCCAGAGCAGAGCGAAAGCAGCGCCAGCGGCGACCACACCAGCCGCGCACAAGGTACGTATCCGCAGCGCGCCTGCCAACGGGCCCCCGCCTCATCTACCATGCTCAAGGCATCACCAAAAACTGATGACAGCCCCTCACCTCGCCAGTGCTGCGGCGCGGCTGGCACCTCAGGTGAACGGCGTCGGCAGGGAGCCCCTCCGCGCCCAGGAACTGCAGCACCTCCTCGGCCGTGGTCTTGATGGGCAGTCCCCGCACGCGAACTACCACTTCTAACATTCCGGCGCTCTGCGGCTTGGCATAGCGCCTGGCGCCCTGAAATGGATGGCTTTGGTTGGTAAATGGAATAAGGGATTGGTTGAACGGGACGGTGAGTCGGCGAGAATGGATGGTGGCCGGCGCCCTGGGCCAAATCGGCGGCCACATGCCAGGGCGCAAAGTGCAGGAGATTGGCCAGCGCAAATTTGCTGGCCCTGCACCACGTACATATCTCACACGCCATGCAAATGTCGTTGCAGCTGCAGAATGCAGCATCACACCGCCTGGCGATGCGTTCAACGCAGCAGTGACCGCCGTCTGCCACCTCCCCGACGTGCACATGGCTTGCAGGTGCTTACAGCTGTGATGAAATGCACACGGTGGCAGTGCTGAGGGGACATGATCTACCCACTTTGTGCCGAAAGCGCAAGCCCACACAGCATGCAACTGTCGTTACATTTGCAGTATGCATGCACCACACCGCCAGGTGAAGCATGGACCAGCAGTAACCACCCCTCCCCGCCGACTGCCCCATCTCCGTCGTGCTGCTGAGGCACTTCAACCCTCTCATGCCATGCTACGTTGGTTGCGGGTGCTTACAGCTATGACGAAATGCACACTGTGGCGCTGCAAAGGGATCTGGTCCACCCGTTCTATGCTGGACTACCAAGACCGCTAATGCTGCCCGACAGAGCTTCAATAGCCGCCCGGTCCCCGCCTCTTGAAGTCTTCGCGCCGACGCAGCAGGTCGTCAAAGTCGCGCAGCTCCTGCTCCTGCTCCTGCTTCTCCCTGCAAGGGCGCTTAACGCAATGTTAACATAAACGTTTGCCATCACCTCACCAGCGGACACCATGCGCATGGCCATGCCATGCCTGCTCGCACTGCTTCTTGCCGCGCTGCCATCCTACACACGCCCCCTGCCAGATGGCTAGCGGCAGGGCAGGCCGCGCACTGGAACATTTCGTTGCGCCAGTCATCGTCCACTGAGTACGCCTCCACATCAATGGTGCTGTCGGGGTCGATGGTGCCGCCGCCGCCGCCAAAGTAGGTCTGCGCCACCGTGGCGCCCAGCCAGAGGCCGCCGCCTATCAGCGCCAGCTGCAGCAGCGAGGGCAGCAGGAAGGCGCCCGCCGCGGCGGTGGCAAACACGCCTGTAGGGGTGGGTGGTGTGGAGGGCAGTCAGTGTAAGTTAGCCTGCAAGCAGGCCGATGGGCGCTGACCAGCGCTTGTACACAGCTGCCCAGCTGCTACAGGTGAGTGATTGAGCACCGCTTGCCATACATGCAAGCAAACAAGTGATGCAGCTTCTATGCATTGTGGCGCACCTGCCGCCATGCCGCCAGCCATGAGCGCCGGCATGCCAAAGACCGCGGCTAGAAGCGGGATGAACACCCAGCTGACTGAGAGGGCAGCTGCAGGGTTGGGTGGCAGGCAGGGTTGGGAGGATATCAGCAGCAAGTGGACCAGTTGCGGATGTGCGCGTGTCCGTCGCAACTGCTTGCCGGCATGTGCTGTGCGAGCCCCAAAATACGGCCAGACCAGGCGCGACCGGATGCCATGCATGCTCAACCCCTTTTCCGATCCTAGCCCGCATCACACCTGCGCCAAAGGCCAGCGCGGCGCCGAGGCCCAGCGCAGTCATCACCAGGCCTCCCACCAGGGGCCCTACAAACGAGGCCGCCACCAGCAGGCCCAGGGCGGGCAGCGCATACTCCTTGGCCAGCTGCGGCAGCGACACATTTGCGGGCCGCCTGCCGCGCGGCGTACCGGAAGGCCCTGCGGAAGGAAGGCGGACAGTGGTGCTTGTGTGGGGAAACACTCAAGCAAATGGCGTCAATGCGCTGCACCAAAACGTCATGGTGAAGCAGGCTCACCTCCACGTCGAGCAACAACCGTGAGCGCCACACGCCGGGCTGCGGCAGGGCTGCCGCCGCCGGTGCGGGCGCCGCCGCCAGGCTTGCGCCAGCGCGCCTGCCAGCGCAGCGGCGCTCGACGTGATGACAGTTTCGTCGGGGGAGCCGCCCGGGCTGTCGTGGCGCTGCAAGAGAGCGGCATAGCGGCAGCTTGTGGTAGCACCGCCGGGGAGACGTGCTGCTGCTGCCGATGGGCTAGTCCAGTGTTCCGACTGATCCAATTGTGCAGCAGATCGGCGCAAAACGTCGAGCTGGGTCGTCCATGCGCTGCATGGCAACACATGAGCGCCTGGTGGGGTCGTGGGGAGCAGCTGGGGGCAATCCTAATAGCTCGAGCATCGCCCAGTGCTTGTAGGGACTTGCACAGCCGCTCCTCCGGCTGCCCTGCGAATTTGAGTCCGCTGCAATGCTGTGCGCCGCGTTGCGCCGGCTGGGGCAGGCATCCGTGCGCTCCCTGCTCCCTATGGAGGCTCTGGCAAGCGGTGTAATGGCGCAGCAAATTGCGAGCGCTGCGACTGACCACACAGCCCACACCTATGACGTGGGAAAGGCGAGTTTGATGGGCTGCCAGGGTGCGGTGTGCATCGGAACAACGGTTGGGCGCCAGGCAGGGCGCAAATGGACGCTGCCCCAACCTAGTGCCCGAGCGTCGCTGGCTCCCAGCGCTGTTCCGCCTGATGTGTGCTTTCCTATTTGCAGGCCACCAACATCAAGTTCCATGATGGCATGGTGCCCCGGGAGACCAAAGAGCAGCTGCTGGGGCAGAAGGGCGTGGTGCTGTGGTTCACTGGTGCGCGCCAGCCGGCAGTGCAGTGCAGTGGCGGTTGCAGTCGGTTGGGGCCAAGCAGAGCCGAGAGCAGCAGCAGCAGGGAAGCAGCAGCAGCAGGGAAGCGGCTGCATGCGCTGTGGCTTGGGAGTGCTGCCGACTGCCTGCTGAGGCTGGCTGTGCTGGGGGCTCCTTCTGTGGCCGCAGGCCTGAGCGGCAGCGGCAAGTCTACGGTGGCATGCACGTTGGAGCACGCTCTGGTGCGCTGCCCTGTTGTGGTAGGCATGTGGAGAGCCTGAAAGGATCATGAGAATGCGCATGCTGCAGGTCTTGTCTCATTACAGGTTGCTGCCATCTGTGGGGCACAACGGGGCTGCTGTGCTATGGCCGGGGGCGGCAGGTCAAGCAGGAACAACTTGCTCGTTGAAAGGACCTTTCTGCCATCGTTCTGCCTGCCACGGTTACAACACTGCACCTATCTCGCAGGCGGCGCGCGGGCGTATGACCGTGCTGCTGGACGGGGACAACATTCGGCATGGGCTGAACAAGAACCTGGGCTTCAGGTGGGGCGGTCTTTAGGCAGCAGCAGCTGTTGCATTCTTGAGCCAGCGGACAGCCTCCATGTCTGCAAGTTGCTAGCACTTCCCTGCTTGGCGTCCAGCACACACGGCCTGCTCTCTACCTGCTGACTGCTCTGGCAAACACAGCAGGCACACCTGACCAACTTCCCTGCGTGTGCCCTCTGCAGCGCCCAGGACCGGGAGGAGAACATCCGGCGCATCGGCGAGGTGGCCAAGCTGTTTGCCGAGTCGGGGGTCATCACCCTCACCTCCTTCATCTCGCCCTACCGCAAGGACAGGTGTGCAGCTGTGGCATGACCGCACGGTTGGGCATGGCCGCAGGTCGGGCATGGACCACAACCCCCTTTTCCCCCAGCACTGCAGAGTGCACCTCTCAGGCCTGCCCGGCACAGCCTTGTGTGCATAGCCGCAACACAATGGTGTATCGGCCCACCCTGCCCCTGCCCCTGCGCCTGCCTGCAGGGATGGCGTGCGCGCCCGCCTGGCACCTGGCGACTTCCTCGAGTGCTACATGCGCATCCCCATTGAGGTGCGCTGCGCATGTCCGCTTGGGCTGTCCATTCCTGCCCGCCTGCTGGAGCAGCTGCTGCGTACGCTTGCAGACCCTCAGACACCCCTCCCTCTCTAGTTGGCAGAGACCTGCGCATGCCATGCCACAGGCCCCATGAATGCCTTTTGCTGCCCATGGTACGGTTGCTTCACACCTCGCCACCTGCACCACCCTGTGCCATGCAGCTGTGCGAGCAGCGCGACCCCAAGGGCCTGTACCGCGCGGCGCGGGCGGGCAAGATCAAAAACTTCACCGGCATCGACGACCCGTACGAGGAGCCGACCGCCCCCGAGCTGGTCGTTGATGCGCGCGATGCAGCGGGCAACATGCAGTCAGCTGAGGACATGGCCGCCCAGATCATGCAGTACCTGGAGGAGCGAGGGTACCTGGGCAGCTCCAGCAGCAACGGCAGTGGCAAGCAGGTCAGTGATCGTGCTGCGGCCACGGCATGATGCTGAGCGGCATGACACACGAGCGGCTGGGCCTGCAGGTGGTGCATTGCAAGCTTGCACACACAGCAGCCATTTCTCATGCCGTGCATGCCCAGTTCTAGTGTGTCCGGTCTGTGTGCCGCTGCTTACAACGGGCAATTCTGCAGCCCATTAACCAGCGGCTCCGAGGCCGCATGTTGGTACAGAGTGGTGGCTGCGCCAAGAGAGAGCAAGACAGAAAGAAATACGTGCGGAGACGCGGGCACCAGGGACAAGCAGAAACGAAGGCGGGGGGCTGGAAAGCGTAACAGTGCATGCAGACCAGCAGCTTGAGAGGCGGCAGCCTGCCTGCCCGGGCTACCGGCATGAGAGGGTTGCCTGAGAGCCGGGAGTGTTCAGAGGCTTAGGGAGTTGGTGGCGATACAGATTGCGCCTGGGAACACCTCAGGTGCATGTAAGCAAATGCAACTTACTCTCTAGGGTTGAGCGGAAAAAGGCATCAAAGCAGCACGCAGCTCAAGGCAAACCAAAGGAACCAAAGGTTGGAGCAAGTGTAAGTATGGTCAAGAGAGTGAGGCCATCTCAAGCCTAACTGATAGGAGCTGCAGAGTAGGGGGCAGCCGCCGTAGCTTGCACCAGAGCGCTGGCACGGGTGGCCTAAGGCAGCACCTGTACAGGGCTGCGTCCGAGGCCTACTGTGCTGGTGGGGGCGGACTGCTCTGTTGCTCTGCTGCTGCTGCTGCTCCTGCTCCTGCTGCTGCCGCCGCCATCACCGCCCCCACAGGCTCAAAAGGTGGAGTCTGCCGCGGCGGCAGCGGCGGGCGCGGCCGCTGCAGCGCTGCTGCTGCCGTGAGCTGCACTGGTGCGCCCTTGATGCCTGGTTGGGAAGCCAGGCAGGAGTCGCTTGCAAAGGCCGCCGCTGCCGTTGCTGCGCTGCACGGCGACCCGCCGGCCACGTTGCTGCCATCAGTGCCATTGCAACCCGCCGGTGCAGGACAGTGGAGCATCCCTCGTGCCGGTGCCACGCCCTCCTGACTGCGCAGCTGCAGAGAGGGGCACATGGCCCACCCTGTGCACGAGCCGACCAGATGCCACAGGTTGGCCTTCGTCTGGCCCCAAGCAACCAAGCGGCTGAGAAAAGCGGCCACCTCTGCATGGGTCAAGGAGAGAAGGGGTGCGATGGAGCTGCAGCAGGCATATGTGCAGCAGGTGACGGGCAGCCGGCCCTGGTGCCTGAGCAGTCTGCAGCCCTGGCCAGTCTGCTGCCCTGCTATCTTGAGCATCCGGGCTCAGGCAGCAGGGCAGCAACAGCAGAGCGGTTGTGCTGGCCATGACCGCACCTGTCGGGTCGCGCAGCGTCCACAGCCCCGCCGTGGGCTTGGGCTTGGTGGACACAAGGATGCCGCCGCCCAGCCGCCGCTCCGCCAGCACTGCAGCAGGTGTGACATGTGAGAGCGGGGCGATCAGCGCTCGGCAGCGGGTGCGCATGGCACCGATGCTGTGGCTACATCTGGCACAGCAAGCCACTCGGCGTGCGTCCGCTGCAGCTGGTACCCCCCGCCATGCCTTGGTAACGGCCCGCGTGCAGGTGCGGTCGGCGCAACGGAACATGCACCCACCCCACAGCTGCTGTGAGCCGGCCTCTCAGTGGCAGGCACGTGCCCACGCACCTCTGACTGCACCCTCACCTTTGAACGCATCCTCGTCTGTGCGGTCGTCGCCGATGTAGAGGCAGAAGACGCGGTCGGGGTCGGCCAGCCCCAGCAGCTCCAGCAGGTGTGCGAGCGCGGTGCCCTTGTCCCAGTCAACCTGGCGGCCGGCAGGCACAGAGTGGGCAGGGTGCGTGAGCAGGAGGGAGCAGGAGGGCCTGTGGTCGCAGCGAATGATATCGTGGGGCGGAGCATGTGGGAATGCAGGGCGTGATAACCACATTGCAGCATGCCCAACTTGCGGCTCCGGAACCCTGCTTGTTGTGTGGGGGTGTGGGGTGCACGCACCTGCGGCCGCACTTCCAGCACCTTGCGGCCGCGCGTCACTCGCAGCTCGGGGTGTGCAGCAGCGACAGAATCAACCACGCTCACAACTGCATGGGAACAGTGATGGTGCATTGTCAAGTGCGTGGCTTTCAGCAAGCAGGCAACAGCGTGCATGTCGGCAGCGCAAGACACGGCTACCCCATCTATGCAGTGAGCCAGCCAAATGTTGTGCAAATCGCAACGCACCGGCTGGGTAGTCGTCTGGGTCGCAGTTGCGGAAGTGCACGCTCACACAAAACTTGTTGTGCTCCACGCTGCTGCCCCCAATGCCCGCCACACCCGCCGCCAGCTCCTGCAGACAGCAGGCAACAAGGACTAAGATAGTGGCACAGCTCAGCAAGGCAGACAAGAAGGCAGCGCAGAGGCTGAGGCGCTAGCAGCATGTGGCCGCAAGCACTCGCCCTCAACGACACAGAGCAAGGCCAGCGCCTCATGCGCAGCGCGCACCTCATACACAGCGTCCATCAGCGGCTCGTACTGCGCTGCGGGCTGGAACGCCAGGTCGGCGTGGGGCGTGCCCTCCACATCCGGACCCACAATGTCCATGCCGTGGCTGTGGGTGGGCAGGCAGGGAGGGGGAGCAACATGACAGCACGGTGAGCGGAGGTGCCCAGTCTACAAAGGGTTGCTTCCTTGCCGTGGCAGCTCACAAGTGGCAGTCCACCAAAGTACCCTGCCTGCACAGGCAGAGGTGTGCTTGCAGGCGTCCACAAGGGCTGCAAGCTGGTGTAGCCCCATCTGCGCTGCAGGCTCGCCTGCCCGCAGCATATCATAATGCCCTGCTCAATAAGACCGACACCCACCTGCCCGCGTAGTACAGCTCCGCCAGCTGCACAAACTGCTGCACCTTCTCGCGCCCCCGCCCACTGATGATGGCGGTTGGGAACAGCTGCGCCACGCGCCGCACCTGCAAAATGCGCGCAGCCGGTGGCAGGGAGGTTGCATGCTCACCATGTGCCGCCGACATTGACACGCGCCCCAGGGCCGCCATGGCTGCCACCCCAGCTGCTGCTTGCGACAGGAGTGCATCCAGCTGCTGGTGCGCAACCAAACGCAGCTGCGCTCCAGTCCACCGCAGCTGCCCGCTCACCGCCGCGCGTGCATGCTCGCTCATCAGTGCGAGGTCCGGATTGCTCACAATCGGCGTCAGCGTGCCTGCCAGGACCAGTCAGCAGGGTAAGAGAGTGGCATTCAGAGCAAGAGCCGGAAGGAGCGCAGGGTTGGTGCGCTGCAACAGCCGAGCACTGCAAACATCGTACATGCAGATCGTGCACACTTGAGCTGCTAGTCTGCCACCAGGTTGCTGTTACCCAACAAGACGCGGCGCACCATCGTAGTCCAGAAAGACGGCCACCAGCTTGTTGGCCGCCAGCGCTGCTATCTGGTCAAAGCTGTGCAGAGCGCATGGGTGTTCCTCCTGCGGTTGCGCAGCGGCAGCATGAGCGGTCATGCATGTGTGGCAGCAGCATGCACCACGGTGCTGCGGCTGTCGCAAGCGCGGCAAGCTTCAGACTCCTCTGAACCAGAGAACAGGCAGGCGCTTCTGCGGGCAGGCACCCGGCAGCGGCGGCGAGCGGCAGGCTTGGCCACATGCGTTGCCCTTGCGCTGCAACAGCACTCCTCACCCGCCAGGCCTCGAACTCGCTGTCGGATTGGGCCGAGACGCCGCTGCCGTCTCTCGTTAGCCCGTTCTGCTGGTCGAGCATGGACAGCGGCTCGAAGCTCACTCTGGAAACCAGAGCAGCTTGCCGCAGGCTGTGGCTGCCCTCCATAGTGCCGCGCTGCGCTTGGGCCGATGGTAAGAGCTCTCACTGCCGCATGGTCGCCGCCGCCATGCCCCGCTTCGCTGAGGGATTCAGAGGCGAGTGTGCAGTGCTGCAGGCTGTCAGCGAGGCGCGCTTCGGCCGGCGGCAGTGGGGGCGCAAGGGACAAGGCGCTGGCACTCGAATGTTGAGCCCGTGGTGCTGAGAGCGTGCAGCAACGTGCTGCAAACTGCAAATTGCATTGGAGCCCTCCTTGCCACGAGGGCATGTGCCACATAGGACGCGCCGTCGGTGGCATGCACTGCGCTCAGCTTTGATGCCAAGAGAGCCCAGCTTTGGTAGCAAAGAAGCCCTGCACATTCACAATGCAGCCATGGGAGATTGGCAACAGGCCCACTTGCTGGACCTGCGTGCCGTGCCGACCAGGACACGACGGCCGATCAGGCGCAGTTTCCGTCGCCGCCTGCGAGCGAGCCGCCCTGCACAACAGAAGGGATGGATGCAAGCACAAGTGCACTCACACAAAGTGCCCGCCTGCCACCGCATCCAGCTGAAATTTGATGAATCGGGCACCAAACTGGAGGCTTGGTGCCCTCATCCGCACTCGGCACACAACACTGAAAGCTCATGAGTTGTGATTCATGCAAGTACGAGAAAACTGACCCTGGATGGGCGGATAGCTCGTTGCAGACACTACTTTGCACCAGCTGCACCGAAATTTTATTGCCACGCAGCCGCGCTGGTGAGGGGTGGCGGCATCAGGCAGGTGTCTCCGGTGCTTGTCTCTAGTCTAGTCTAGGCTTGTTACTTTTCGCCAGCCCCTCAGGGCCCCGCCGAGGCGGTCAGCTTGTACCAGGCCCCCATGAAAGGGTGGGGGCCACAGGTTGGGGGAGCAAATGAAGCCTAATAGCGTGCATTCCAAGCAGCGTTGTGGGCCTTTGCTAGGAGCAAGCAGGGTCTGTCTAGCTTGCGCAGTTCAGAGGGGGGGACGCATGCAGCCACATCATCACGGTAGCAGGTCATCAGGGACAGCGGGGCATGTGACTGGGGCGGGGCGCAGGAGACTAGGCTGCCGAAAAACAGCTTGCGGGCTAGGCGGTGCTCCGGCATGCGCAGCACATGGCCAACCCAGCGGCCACGCACGCGCCGCAGCTGCGCTGCAATTGTGGGTTGGTTGCCGCAGGCGGCCATCAGCGCTTCGTTGTTGAGCAGCTTTGGTTGGCTGGCACCGCCAGGTGGCACCTTCCAGCTGCTGCGTCCAAGGATGCGGCGCAAGTGGCTCCGCTGCAGCACCTCCAATTCCTCTAGCTGTGCGGGAGTGAGGGGCCAGCTGCGGGCTCCATACAGCAGCACCGAGCGCACCATGGCCGCATAAATGCGCAGCTTGGTGGGCAGCGCTATGCAGCGCCGCTGCCAAACCGGGTGGCTGAGCCGCTGGAAGACTACCCCCGCCAGCTGGCGGCGGTACGAGAGTTCGGCGTCCTTGCTGCCACTGGTGGCGAACTCCGGTGCTTGTGCAAGGGCCAGCGGCCCCCGCGTGCAGCTGGGCGCCTCCCTGGTGGGTTGCATGCTGTTGAGCTGCTCAGCAAGATGTATGAATGCCAACTGCCACACAGTTCGCGGAGGCCGCTAATGCAGCAGCTGCTCCCGGGCAATGCAGCTGCCGCTCCATTAACGCTCAGTCAAGGGACGGCAGGTGTCGATGCGCCCCGCCCATGCAGCCTGCCACACTTGAATTCGAACATTTTCGAGGAGGGGCACAACTTCATTCTTGGTCCATGCTGCCTAGCAGCGCCAGTTACGCAACAACAACCCGAGGTCCAAAGGTCACAAGTATGGTGCCGGACCATTGGCCCGCATTTTGATTAACTTGGAGGTAACAAAGCCTCGGGCGGTGCGCCGCCCGTACAGGTTGTAAGTTAGCTGCGGGCGGTCACCTGTTTGTCCCGTGTGTGAATCGTTACTTGGAGGCGGCACACGTGAGCACGCTTTCAAAGCAGAGCTTAAGTAGCGCAAGATGTGTACACAGCAAAGAAATGCAAAACCTTGAGCCAAGAACAGGCACACGGAATTCCGCTTCGAAGCGCATTAGTTGCGCCACGTGGGCAGTGGCGGCGTGCGCACAGGCCAGCCCGCACTGATTTTACTAATGGCGCTTATAACTTTTCAGCGCTGGTGCTTTGATGTGAAAAAGCCGCCCGTTTGGGGAGGCAGATTGACCCACGCCCGTTTGGGGAGGCAGTTTGACCCCCGCCACGCAGCGTCAGCATCACATGGACGGCTTCCTCAACGACTTGACTTGGGACCAAGCGGCTCAGTGTTACGCAGCCTTTCACATTCAATGTGAAAGTTCCTGCGACGTTTAAAGAGCTGAGTTTGCCAGCCCCATGGGCGCGGGCAGCGCAAAGGGCGTAGCCTCGCGCAAGCCCCTCCTGCTGCTTGCAGCTTCGATCGGCGTTCTAATAGCGTGCAGCTTCCTGGCCGGCAGCACAGAGCTTTTGCGGCAAGTGCGTCAGCTGCGCGCAGAGTCCCATCCTCCTCTTTCCCCTCCCCTCTCGCCCTATGTGGCCCTCTGTATGAGCGTCAAAGGTGCGGATGCTCAGCAAGGGCGCTGAGGGGTGCACTGCGAGGCTTAGGTTTTCCCGCCGTCGGCGTGCCGCGTCACTCCAGCTTGCAGGTGCACCGCAGGTGCACCGCTCACTCAGCACTTGCTTCAGCTCAGCATTACAGCAAACTTTTCTTCCCAGCTATGCCAATCCGTCGCCGCCCACACTGCCTGCCCTACTGATGCACACCCTCTCTGGCGCGGGTCCTGCCTCCCCGATCCTGCTCTGCAGATGAGTGGGCGGAGCTGCCCGAGTGGGTGGAGCACCACCTGCAGATTGGCGTGGGCAAGATGTACATCCTGGACGATGGCTCCCAGGCAAGCCGCTTGCCGTGGGCGCAGCTGATGCTGCACCGCATGTGTCTGGTCGGCAGTGCTGCCTGATGCCAATGTTGCTGTGCTGGCAGGTACCACCGGTGTGCCAGCGGATGGCTTCTGCCTAGCCGCGATTCTTGTGCGCGCCACCACCTGGATACCTGGGGCAGCTTTCAAGGAGGTCTTCTGATGCCTGCCCCTGCAGCCGCCACTGAGCAGCGTGCTGGCACCCTACATTGCCAGCGGCGCTGTTGAGTACCGCTGGTTCAATGGCGTGCCGCGGCCCACGCCGCCAGCATCCACAACACTTGTGAAACCTGGTGTGGAGGAGCTTGGCGCCGGTGCCGCAGCACCCCTCCACCGCGAACTGAGAACCAACTTTACGTACCGCACTTTCAGCCACTTCCAACTGTATGCTTACGACTGGTGCCTGCAGCACCACCGCCACCACCACACGTGGATGGGTGCGCTTCTGCTTGGGGCAGGTGGATGTTCCGGGGGCATGCTGTACGAATGCTGTCGCAAGAATTTAGCGCACCAGGGTGTGCTAACACTGTGCTGGTGCATGGCTTCGGCAGCCGATCAACCTCCCAGGCCAACAATGCTGCGAATGGCGCTCATCAAAGGTCATCACCAAGCTCTCGTTTACCAGTGCTGTCCGCCTGCTGTGCTGCAGGGTTTGTGGATGCCGACGAGTACATCCTCTTGCGGCCGGACATCCCCAGCCTGCCCGCCCTGCTGGAGCGATTTGAGCAGTACGGCGGCCTGGCCGTCTTCTCCAAATCCTTCGGCTCCAGCGGCCACCTGACGCGGCCGGCTGTTGGCACGCGGCTGGGCTTCACGAAATGTCAACCGGCCTCAAAGGTGTGCCATGGTGTGGTGTGCTGGGCGAGATGGGAGCTGGCATGTTGCAGTGCGTGGGGTGGGCGGCTGTTGCCTTGCTGGCGGTGAAGCGCAGCAAAGGCTCACCGCACTTGGCTCCCCTTCCCTGCCCATCTGCAGAGGGAGTACTACAAGACGATTGCCAACCTGCATTACGTCCTGCCCACCTTTGGCGGCCGGCGGGGCCCCCACTCGTTCCGCATGCGTGACAACGCCACCACTGTGAACAGCCGCGGCGTGCCAGTGGAGCAGGACATGTCCAAGCATGTGGTGAAGGACGAGATCTTCCTGCACCACTACTCGATACGCAGCGCGGAGGAGTATGCAGCCAAGGCGCGGCGAGGCGGCGGCATCCACAAGACGGGGCGGCACGACTTTAGCCAGCTGAAATGGCGCGACTCGATGAGCACGCTCGACTGCCTGGATGCGGTGCGCCACGTGCAGCGCTTCCAGGCCAGCTCGCGCTACAGCGGCGACAGCAACCCAACTAAGTGAAAACATGTATGACTAGCGTGAATAAACCGTGATGCATTGCAATAACCAGCTTCATTTTTTTGCCAATTCTTCTGGACTTCTGTGCCTGTCCCTTTCAGTGCGCAGTGAATTTGAATCAGTTTAAGTTGATAAGGGCGCTGCAGCGTGCTCCTATGCGCTAAGGGCGTGCGCCGCCCAGTCTCAGGGCAGCAGTGGGGCAGGTGGCAACAGTAACAAAGGCAGCATCCTGCAGAGCAGTCGAGTCCTGCACATGCATGCCATCAGCTGTGTGGCTTCAGAGCCGCGCCTTCTTGTTTGCCTGTACCACCAGTGCACGTGTGACCCTGGGGCATGCGGTTGTGGTCATACTAGAGCTGCTGCCCCACTCAATGCTGTTTAATCCTGCCTTGCTGCTACACTGAAGTGCACTAACGGTGGGTCAACAGAGCTTCCAGCGATGACGCCGCAGGCGGCACGACATGCCGCTGCCCCCATGCAGCAGTTTGGTTTGCTGGCCGCCACCATCAGGCTCAGTTACCTGTCGTTGGCTCGTTACCAGACAGTCGCTGCCGGCCCTGTCGGGCTCCAGGCCCGTGCCACAGGCTTCGCGAGCTGGCGCTGCACCAACTAAAGGCTGAACACCATCGGTCGGATGCCCGCTTGAAGCAGTGGTATATACCACGCTTGCCGGGCAAGCGGCCGTCGCGATGAAATCAAACCTGGGCGGCAGCGGCGGCGTGCGCGGCAGGAGGGCAGGCCTTGCCGCTCTCGCCGGCTGTCTAGTGCTGGCGCTGTGCAGCCAAGTTCCCGCCAGCGCGAACCTTTGGAAGTCCAGCCAGCAAACGACCTCAATTTGGCGGCTTGCCAGCTTGCAGCTGTCTGGTCTTGAGGCAGGCGGCGGCTTTGATGGCGCACACTCATCCCGCTCGCCTGGCAGCCCGCCTGCCATGCCCCGTGGGCCCGTGGGCCCTCGCCTGCAGCCCTGGGTGCAAAACCGCTCCTGCCTGGTCTACATCCTGGATGGATCAGCAGAGCTGGCCCCATATGCGGATGTGGAATCATGCAACATGAGCGACCCAAAGGTGTGGCGGGGCCGCATGCTGTTCTCGTCTGTTCTCACGCTGCTTGCTGGGGTGCCCAGTTTTGCTGCCTCGCCCTGCTGTCGCTCCGCTGTCGGGAGCAATGGCTACCATCCTGCCTGCCTCAGTGTCTCTGTAAGTGCACTACTTTGGAGGCCAAGATGTCCCCCTCTCCCTCCTGCTTCTGTGCAGGTTTTGCCGCCCGGCAAGGGCGTAAAGGCTGTGAATGAAACTGCTCGCTACAATTCTCTGCACGGCGGGCCATGGTGGCTGACACAGGCGCTGCGCAATGCAACAGGGCTACTAACAAGCAACCTGAGCGAAGCCTGTATGGTCTGGCTGGACATGTAAGCTGGTTAGGGCAGAGCATTGTGGAGAGCCACGCTGCGATGACGCAGGGAGCACGCTCACTTCTGTCGCATCCACGCACTGCAGGGACTGCTACAACGCCGCGTACATGGGCCTTGAGGGTGGCGCACGGGAGCGGCAGCGGGGGCTTATCCGGCAAATGTTGGATGTTTTGATGGGCATGCCCCGGTTCAAGGTGCGGCTGTCACTGGCCCGTCTGCCGCAGTTGGCAAGGACATAGCAAGGTCGCTGCCAATACAGACACCACGTGTTTGCCATGCTGTGAACCAGCGCCTTGCTGAGCTGCGCCATCCATCTCCCGCCCTGCCAAACTACGCTTCCTCTGTTGCAGCTCCACCAGGGCCGCGACTTTGCTGTGGCTCTGACGCACCTGGCACTGCGGACCACAACCTGGGCGCCACAGGTAGGAAGGGTAGGCGGTGTTGCTGGCTGTGTGGCGGCATGGTCGATGGTTGCTGAGTCCTCCACAGTTTGCTCTCTTGCGCATGCCTTGCGGCTCACTCACACACCCTGCTGTGCATTGCAGTTTTGTTCGGAGTCTGGCCTGCGGCGTGCCTATCACGTTGTGAGCGACCTCGGCCTGTCATGTGACGAGTATCGCAGATATGGCCGGGCACTGCAAGGGCTCGAGCTGATTCCATACAATGCAGGCATGCGCGGGTTGTTTTGTGGTTTGATGGGTGATAAGGCGGAGGGTCATTGTGCATGGCTGGTTTGAGTTTAGCACGCAACGCCTAGTCTACTTACAGTTTGCGCGCAGTTTGCTGAAGTAGCAGCAACCTGCACCATCTGCTCCCCCGCCCCTCCATCTGTTGACCTGCAGCGGCCGACATAGACCTGTCCAAGCCGGTGGTGGGCTCTCACCGCCCCAAGTTCATGTACATGCAGGGTGCGACTCTTGAGTTGAGGGGCCAGGTGCCAGTCAGCAATGTCCCGTGCCGGCTGCCTGCCTCCTGCATGCACCTCTGCTTGCAGCTCTAACGCCAGCATATGACGGCACACTGGCTGCTGCGGCCACCCTTGCTGCAGCTGCCTGCCCAAAGCAAGACGCCACAGCAACAGCTGTTGGCCCACGCATGCGTGCGGCAGTCGCAGCTCAGCTTGACGGCCTTGCGCCAGACTTGCAGGTGAGCGCCGATTTTTTTGTGTGCTAGCCATCATGCCCACAGACGCGCACTGTTTCCGTTCCCTCAACACGGTGTTGCTCTGGTTCCTGCAGCTTTCGTGCGCCGGCCAAAGCAGGAGTGTGTCCCACTCAAATATGACACGGCACTTGAGGCAGTCTGTCTTCTGCATAGTGACCCCCGGGTAAGTGCATCCATGCTGGCTTGCAAAGGCACTCACTTGCCGCTGTAGACACATTTAACTGCAAACCAATCACATTGTCAAATGGCGGGCGCAGGGAGACGCCCAGCTCCGCGCAGCTCACCGAAAGCATACTTGCGGGCTGCATCCCCGTGGTAAGTGGCAGCAGCCCACCTGTGCCTTGCATTTGTATTGCCTGTTGCCGCCAGCTGCTGACGCACATGCCTCCATTCATTTGCATGCTGCCACGCGACCCCGCCCTGTGCCCACAGTTCGTTGGGCCTCCCTGGCACGTGATGCCGCTGCACCGAGACGTGGACTGGGCGGGCATGGGCGTCTTTATCAACATCACCTCTGATACACCGTGGCTGGTGGCCAATGAGACGGCGGGAGGGTGGCAGTCGCAGAGGAGCATTGAGCAGCAGCTGCGTGCCGGCAGGCAGACTGCGGGCGTGGCCGGCGTGCAAGTCAACCTGCCAGACCTGCGGGCGGCGTACAACTTTTTGCGGTGGGTGCAGCAGCCGGCCAGCGGCGTGGCGCCTTGCTGGCATTGGCGCCATCTACCTACCTGACGTCTGCCTGATGCTGCCACACCTGGCCTCCAGAGCGTCACGCCTTCTTGCTGCTTGCAGCTGGGCTGACCGCGCTGTGCTCTCCACCCCTGCTCGCAGCGCCATGCCGCAGCCTGAGGTGGAGAGGCGGCAAGCAGCCCTGGACCGCGAGCGCTACAAGTTTTTGTACTACCCAGGGCCGGGCGGCTACTCGCACCTCGCTGACATTGTGCTGGGCAACATGCTGCAGTATGGCGCGGGGCTGCAATCGTGACCCATTTTGGAAGCCCCGCTTGCCAGGAAAGTGCCCACAAGGACTTCACCCGGAACAGACCCTCTCTTTCGAACTCTGAGTTGTGCCTGAACAGTGGCGCAGACCCAACATGATTCATTACCCAAGCCTCCCAACCTTTTCAACACCGATTCCCTGATCCGCTGTTCACGTTCACTGCCCACCTGAATATGGCCTCGACCTGCATTTTTCAAGACCCCTTTTTTCACGCCTGCCCACTATGCCTCAGGCGTTCGGCCATCCCCTCCTGGCTAGTAAATGTCAAGCCTGCAGATACCACGAGGGAGGAGTCTGGTCTTGTGAAGGCCTCGCACCTGTGCGCTGCCACCGCTGAAGCAGCAGGGTGCGCTCTGCGCAGGATTTCATGGGCTGATCTGCTTGTCAATCACAACCTGGCATTGCGCATGCCTGACTGACACCATATGGGTGGGAGGGCAGTGCTTGAACCTCAGTTGATGTGCCACACGAACACAGGCGGGTGTGCACCGTTGGCGACGGCATGGGAGCATGGACGTGACCACTGCAGGGGTAGGGCTATTTCTTCGGATCGCTAACACCATGTTGGCACGTCGGGCTGCCTGCCTGAGCGCCCAGCTTGCCGGCAGGGCGCTGGCCAGTGAGCCCGCGCTGCACTGCGCGCGTGGGGCGCACGGCGGCAGGCCGGACCAGGATGTGCACGCTACCACAGTGCTGTGTGTGCGGAAGGACGGCCAGGCGAGCGTTGGGTGGGCTGCCGGGCGCCGCCGCCGCCGCTGCTTGCCTGGTTTGGCCCTGAACCCCGCCTCTACTTGTTGGCCCTCCAAGCAGGTGGTGCTGGTGGCGGATGGCCAGGTGACCATGGGTGGCACGGTGGTGAAGCCCAACGTGCGCAAGACGCGCAAGATTGGGGAGCACGTGATCGGCGGCTTTGCAGGTGCGGCGGGCGGCATGGGGCACGCCAATGTGTGCGTTGGCTGCTTCCGGCTGGATGCACGACTTGCGATTCCCGCTGCCTGGTTCCTCGCCTGCTGCAGGCGCCACGGCTGATGCGCTCACGCTATTTGAGCGGCTGGAGACGAAGCTGGAGGAGCACTCGGGGCAGCTGACACGGTGGGGCGTGGGGCTCTGCTTCAGAGCGCCAGCGCCAGCTGGTGCTTGTAATGATGGTTGCCCCGTCCCCGCATCATCGAACGATTTCTGGCTGCACAGCGCATGCGGAACAGATGCTGAGGTCCGCTGCTGCTGCCTCTGTGTTCCTTGCCACAGGAGCTGCGTAGAGCTCAGCAAGATGTGGCGGCTGGACAAGTACCTGCGGCGACTGGACGTGAGGCGGGCTGGACTTGATGCAGTCACCATCGCTGCTGCGGGGGGGGCAGCTGTCTGTGTGCACGTTGTCCTTGCAGCACAGCAGGCCCGGGCACACTCAACAGTGCCGGCTAGTTGCACCTATCGTGGCTTGTTGCATTCTTCACCACCTCTGCTGCCACTCCTGCCTGGTGCGCAGGCCGCACTGGTTGTGGCCGACCGCAACCAGAGCCTGCAAATCACGGGCAATGGCGACGTGCTGGAACCCCACGATGGCATCATTGCCATTGGCAGCGGCAGGTGCGCCATCCAGGGCTGATACCGACGAGCACTGCCGCGGCTCCGCTGGCCACTGCTGCCTGTTGGCATGGCTGCGCCCAGCTGCCTCTCGGCATGCACAGACAGATTCCCGGTTGGAGGTCGCCATGCTGGCTCGGTGCAGTGGAGCCCGCATGGCATTGCGCGTCGGCTGCCCTGCTGCTATGAGCTTGCCCTTTGTGCGCCCCTGCTGCAGCCCGTACGCGTTGGCAGCGGCACGCGCGCTCATCGACCAGCCCAACATGGATGCACTGACCATTGGTGCGCTGCCCTCATGCACGTGGGACGTCGGTTGATGGTTGACGAGAGCATCCGGCTGCATAGCACACGTGGTTGGAAGGCGGGCATGTGCCATCAGACCATCTGCTGGCTCACTGCTCAGCCCCTTCCTCCCCACGCTTTTGCACCCGCCGCAGCACGCAAGGCGATGCAGATTGCCTCCGACGCCTGCATCTACACAAACGACAACTACACCGCGCTGCACATCGACGGCGAGGGCAAAATTGCGGAGATTGACATCAAGGCGGCGGCCAGCAGCAGCGACGGCGGCAAGGAATGAGCAGCTGAGCAGGTTGGGGGTGGCTCTTGCTTGGTTTCATGCCGCTGCTGAACAGCAGCCAATAGCTTTCTGTACTGAGCTTTGCAATGAGTTGCACCGTGGCATGGATACATGAGCAACAATGCCGCCGAAGTAAATCACGCAGCAATGAAAGGCAGTGAAGAAAGGAGTAGGAGGAGTAAATTTATGGAAGGGTAGTGGGCAAAACTGCATGTCAGGCTATGCACTTGTTGATGGTAAGCAACCCAGAAAATCGAGATGGCTGCAGTGGCGAGGCAAAGGGCAGTGCGGGATTTGCACGGCGAGCTGAAAACTGCGCAGAGATGTGCCTGCTGCCGGCCCAGGTTTATGCAGCCTGCGCGCGGGCGGGCGGGTGCTGCTCCGCCACCCGCTGCAGCAGCTGCTCCCACTCGGCGGCGGGGCGCTCCCAGGAGACGTCCAGCGCCATGCAGTGCTGCTGCAATGCGCGGTAGCGAGGGCTGCCGTACTCAGCTGCGGCCTGGCGCACCACCGCCACCAGCTGCTGCACGTTCTGCCGGTGGTCGGCCGCAGTGCCTGCGTGGCTGAACCCGGGCACCGTGTAGCCGACCTGCGCAGCGTGAGGCAGCCGCGCATTGCGAGGCATCCAATGCCCCGGGACGCCACAGCACAGCATGGCACATCCGACACAGCAGAAAGCAACCTGCACTGAGACTGGTACTGGCAAACCAGGCAGCACAATCCTTGACCCGCCACAACAATCCTGGCCTCACCTCTGGCGTCACCAAGTCCTTCAGCCCGCCCACAGCGCACACGATGGGCACCGCGCCGTACCGCACACCCGCCTGGGCCACCAGGCCGCAGGGCTCGAAGCGGGAGGGCACAATCACAAAGTCGGCGGCAGCCATGATCCAGTGCGCCAGCTCCTCTGTTGGTGGGCAAGGGGGGTGCAGGAGCTGTTGGGTTTGCAGCGTTGGCCGCCAGTGCTGAGGGTGGCACCGACACAGGAGGCAAGCTAGCAGTGGCACCATGCAGGCATCAAGTGGGCGGCTGCGTCACTTCACAGCCAAAGGCAGAAAACGGAGGAAGCAGGATCCAGGCCTGCGCCGAGCAGCCAGGTGAGACAGAGCATCTCAGTGCAACATGCCACACCTGAGAAGGTGGTCAGCCCGGCGGCGGAGCGCGGGAAGGACTGCGACAAGCCCAGCAGCGCAGATTCCATCCAGGGCTGCACACCACATTGGGCAGGGCAGCAGGCCAATCAGCGGAGCATTGGGGCAAGGAGCGGGCTGCTGCAGAGACCGCGACCCGTGACGCACGATGGCAAGCTGGCCATGCTGCAGCGCCCACAGCAACCCACGTGCAGCAGTAGCAGGGTCCGCACCTCGCCTGTGCCAAGCAGCACCAGCTGCACAGCAGGCTCGCCTGCGGCTGCTGGCTGCGCAGCAGGCACAGCTAGCTGGCTGCTCTGAGCCGCATTGCTCACACCCATCTGCGATGCTGCGGGTGCGCGCAGCGGGGAGGCTGCGGGCAGGCAGCCGCCTGCATGGTTGCTTGCGGTCGGGCTGAGAGGTGCTGCCTCGCTATCTGTACAGCCAGCGCTGCTGCCCACTTGCCCCTCTGCGCCGGGCTGTGGCTGCGCAGCCGCACCCTCTGCTGCCGCGTCTGCCTCAACCACGGCCGGGCGCCAGCGGCTGGGGGCCAGTGGCGGGGTGCTGCCGGCCAGCAGTGCGGGTGCTGCCCCCAGCAGCACATCCACGCCCTTCTGCATTGTGAGCCGCCCCACAAAGCCAATGAGCGGGGCAGCCGGGTCCACAGCCAGGCCCAGCCGCTCTTGCAGCCACGCCTTCATCTGCGCCTTGCCGTGCATCACGGTAGCGGCTGCACGGCAAGAGTCCGGCAGGGCTGGGTGGGTAGGCTCAGGCGTGCGACCGCAGCAGGGAGATGAAATGTGGTGGCCTGCGCCCACCTCCATCAGTTAAGCCGCCCTTGCCGCCCGCAACTTCTGGCAAGCAGCCCCATGGTGCTTCCACCCAGCCAACCTCCCTCACCTGTGTACCGCCCCGCCTCGGGCAGCCAGGAGTCGACCGCTGGGTCCCACTCCTCGGTGTCCACGCCGTTCATGATGCCGCTGCAGCCAGGTGGCATAACACGGCAGTGCCAAAGTTGGTGGCGCTGCAAACGAGGCTGAAGGCCCCAAATCTCCAGCCTGCGGCAAGCGCTGCTGCTCAGGTGCAGCAGGCAGCTGGACAGGCTGGCCACGACCAGAACAACGCGCGCAGCGCAAGCACATGGCTGGTGCATCGCACCTGATTCCGCGGGCGGCCAAGATGTCGTGGAGGCCGCAGCCAAAGGGCCCCTCCTGCTGCACCTCCACAGCGTACCCCGGGCTGACGGTCACCAGGCAGTCTGCAGCCAGCAGTGCTGAGCGCATCTGGTTCAGCTCCCCGCTGGAGCAGGCTGCTGCTGCCTCAGCCGCCGGGTCGGCGCCCGTTGTGGCAGATGCTGCTGCTGCTGCTGCCTCTGTTGTCGCGCCCGGTGCAGGGCAAGCTTGCCCTTCACCTGCTGCCTGCTGCTGCTGCTGCTGCGCATCGGGCGAGCCGGAGCTGCCCCCAATGCCCTGCTCTAACTCGTGGAGCACATCCCGCCAGTCGCTGCTGGTGCACAGCGCTGGGAGCGCTGCAGCTGGCAGGCTGAGCCGCGTGAAAGTGTCTGCCCCAAGCACCCCCTGGTATGCCAGGTTGTGGATGCAGAAGGCTGCCGCTGCGCTGGCCCCAAGCCGCTGCGCCAGCAGCCGCTGCAAGCTCCCCACATCCATGACTGCTGTGCTGCTGCTGCTGCGGGGTGCACGCTCCCCCTGGTCCGCAGCTGAGCCCAGCGCACGCACGCTGTACTGCAGGCGAAGCAGGAGCAGCGCTGTGGGCCAGTCATTTGCCACATAGACTATCCGCTGCTGCTCGCCCGCATGCCGCGCCGGCTGGGCCGCGGCGCCGCTGCTACCGCCAGCGCTGCCGCTGGCTGCCTCTGCTGCCTGGCGCTCCAGCAGCACGGGGGCTGCCAGGGCGGCCTGGCACAGCACAGAGTAGCGCAGGTCCAGGTCTGCGGCCTCCCCTGCCTCCAAGTACGTGTACACGCCCTTGCCACCGCCCGCTGTGGAGCCGTACACATCTGCGGCTGGATCAGGGCAGGCCAGGATGGCAGGTTGAGGCGTCGAGAGCGCTGAGCACCAGCCAGGCGCACGCAGGACAGGATGCAGAGGCAGCGTGCAGCAACGCCACCCCGGCTTCTACATGCCGCGAGTGGGCTTGAGCTGCGTGACTGCACACCTTGGGCTGCAGCCCAACCAGCCATGCCGGCTTACCTGAGCTGTGGAACAGTGGGTGGTCCACAAACACGCGGTGCACGCCGCCCTGCCAGCAGTGGTACAGCTCCGCGGTTGGTGCCAGCCGCTGTGCCGCCGCTGAAGCAGCTGCAGGCTCGCCGCTTTCGCCAGGGCTGTCCTCCTGCCCATCCTGCATTTGTTCTCCCCTGCCGTCGCCTGGCTGGCCATCGGCTGCAGTTGGCTGGCCACCCGTTGCGGTTGAGCGCGGCAGGGTTGGCGCCGGTGCCGCCGCTGCTGCAGGTGCCCCCGCACCGCCTGCTGCTATCTCCTCTGCCCCATCTGGCTCGCCTGGTGGCACTGCTGGCTGCTGCAGCACATCTGTCTGCAGCTCCAGGCTGGGCTGGGGCAGGTCCAGGGGCACAGATATGCCGGCAGACTCCACCCCCTCGTAAGGCGCATAGCGAGGCACAACCGTCAGCACCTCGTGCCCTCTGCAGCGGGCAGGGTACGAGGAACGGCACAGGGTAGCATGTGTCGATATGGTTGCCTCAAGCAGCAAGGAGAAACAAGGGCAGGCGGTGGGCGGGGCTTGAAAACCTGCAGCAGGCGCACACAACAAAGCAAGACGGCAGACGGAGCAGCTTGCGTACCTTGCGGCGAGCGCAGGCGGCAGCGCGCCGACGACATCAGCCAGCCCGCCAACCTTGCACCAGGGGCCTGGAGTGCATGGGTGGAAAACGGGTGTTTGGCAGGTGGCTGGGCAACCACACATGGCAGCAGGTGGGTGTACCCATGGCAGACCTCGGGTCTCTCAACCCCACACAGCCCTGCCACTCACTACATTCGGTGGCCACAAAGACCACCTTCAGCCCCTGGGCACACCCAGGCTGTGCAAGGCAAGTCGTCGACACGGTGGCGGCCCGCCTGGCGCGCCTGGGGCCCCAGCGGCAGAGGGCAGCACAGCTGCCACTGTGGGCGGCGGCAGTGGCGGCGGCGGCCGGGTGTGGGAGGCCCAGCTCGCCCCGCGGCAGTGGCTGGTGCCTAAGACACACTAATGTTGTTGGCAACGCCGCACAGGCCTAGGGACGCGGCTCTCAAGCGCTCGGCACTGGGCGGCACTCTCCGCTGTCCCTGCCACAGGCCTGACTGCTGAGATCACGTTGTCGCTGCCCCATGCAGCGCCCGGCTGCTGGGTTTTGCCGCACTTGGCCGCAGGAGGCACGGGCTGGCGCGGAGGCTGCGACCAGTTGTTTGCAGCACAGATTGATAAATTTCTAACACACCAGTTTGGTGGACAGCACGTTGCATGCCTCGCTTCACCCTCAGCCCTGGCTGCATGGAGCAGCAGGATAGAAAGCGTGCCTTGCGGCCAGCAGACGTCCGCAGCTGGTTGCCATCGCTCCTTGTGAACCACAACAGCATTGCAGCCGCGGCCCGAAGAGCAGGTGTGAGGGGCTGGCGCTGCAAGCTCCGCCATGCAGTTGCACAGGCTTCTGCAAGCGAGGGAATGGGTGTGCGACAGACAGGGAATTGCTTCCAAGGAACATCAAGGCGGGACCGTGGCCCACCACACCCACCCCCGCCCCCCCACCGCCTGCAGCTCGCAGCCGGCCATTTGCAAGTTGGGAGTAGCCATGGCTGGCACCTCACCCAAGAAGAAGGTGGGCGTTGGGTGCTACGGCCCGAGGTGTTGCGGCCAGCTCGCTGCTGTCCCTTCCCTGCCACCTGCTGCTAGCCAGCTGGCTCTGGACGGCATCATGTGTGCACAAGTGCAATGCAAGTGGCAGCACAACCATCCATGGCTGCCGCCGTCGCTGCCGCCGCTGCCGCCCAAACCCCTTGCGCCCGCACTCTCCAGCCTGCCTCGCTCACTCCCTGCGGCGACCGCCCAATGCACCTACGCAGGGCAAGAAGTTTGTGCCACTGCCGACTGTGGAGGCATCGGCTGACAAGCTTGCCTGGCGGCAGGCCTTCTCCGCCAAGCAGGGCCGGCATGTGGTGGCCGCCAAGGACCTGCCCGCCGGCACGCTGGTGCTGATGGAGCGCCCCGTGGTGGCTGTGCCCCGCAGCAAGTGAGTGCTAGCTAGCCCTGGCAGGTTGAACGCGCAGCGGGCTGAAACAGGTGCCAAGTGCCGGCGCTGCGTGGGCAGCGGCTGGCAGGCCCAGGCAAGGGCAACTGTGGCTGCAGCGCACAACTGCTGTCGCCGAGGCATGCACCGCCCTGCGTGGCTCCCCTGCCCTCCTGCAGGCTGGCAGGCCATGTGTGCCACTCCTGCTTCCGCCCGCTGAGCCAGCCGGTGGAGAACAAGGAGGGGTTCAACCCCTGCCTGCCCCGCTACTGCGTGGTGTGCAAGAAGGCCGAGGCCTCTGTGGGTGCGTGTTGTGGGGGCATGGCGGCCCGTAGTTGCAGCGTGGTAAAGTATTGGTAACCCATAGTTGTGCAGGCTTTGGGTGTGCATCAATGCGCATGCCAGGCACGCAGTTCTTGGCACAGCGGCAGCAAACCCCTGCTGCTGCCTCACTGCCGCTGCCTCGTTGCTGCTGCAGACCCGCTGGGCCTCGACTCCAAGCTGGCTGCGCTGCGCATCAAGCTGGCCGACATCGCCAAGGAGCACCCGGTGAGCTCACAGATGGTCGCTGCCTGCCGTGAGGGTGGAACTGCAAGCAGCAGGGCAGTTAGGAGTTAGGGTCGGCTGTGTAACCAGCATGCCCTGGCGCACCTGTGCCCGCGCCTTTCTTGCACGTGAGTCCATCTGGGCTGCCTGCCCCTCTCCTCCCCTGCAGGTGGAGCCCGAGCTGCTGCACCTGCTGGTGCTGCTGGACGTGCGCCGCTCGGGCGCGGCCGCTTCCGACAAGGGCACGGCCGCTGCCACGGTGCAGGGCAGCACCCCGCCAGTGCTGCGCTGCAGCGTGGCGGACGCCGACGCAGTGCCCTCCCCTTGGGAGCGCAAGGCTGAGGCTTGGCGCAAGGCGGTGACCGCCGCGCTGCGCCCGCTGCACAAGGAGCTGCAGGCGCTGGAGGCGTCGGGCGCGCTGCTGGGCTACAAGGCCTCTCGCCTGGAGCAGCTGCAGAGCGATGCCGCCATGCTCATCTGCAACCTGCAGGTGAGCGGCGCTGTGCACAGGGTGTGCAGCATGCGGGCAGGCCGCGTGCACCGCCGGAAGCATGGTTTGGCAGTTGGAGCGGTTGTTGGCCTGCCACAGGCTGCGGCCGCCGCATGCCCGCACCTGGCGCCCACGCCCGCACCTTGCTCGCCCCTGCTGCAGGGCGTGGGTGCTGAGGGCGCCTCGCAGGACTGCGGTGTGGGCCTGTTCCCCGCCGCCGCGGCCTTCAACCACTCGTGCCGCCCCACCTGCCACACCGTCACCATGGGTGAGACCCAGCGGCGCCGATGCTCCACAGCTTGGCTGGACATAATGCGGCTGGCTGCTGGTGCACGTTGGATGGCACACTCGCAGTGCCTTGCTGCTGCGCTGGTTGCAGCACAGCGAGCTGATATTTGCCCTCCTTCACCACCTCTGGGTTGCAGGCCAGACAATGTACGTGCGGACAATTGTGGATGTGCCTGCCGGCGCGCAGCTGACCATCTGCCACGCGCAGGCGTACGACCAGCGCTCAGTGCGCCAGGCCGCGCTGCTGCAGGTGTGACCCTCTTGCCGTGTGGGCGCTGCATGCCTGCACGCTCTGAATGGTGCCATGGGGTTCCGCGCCGGTGCCTACTTCGGAGGGCACGAACCCATCGCGCACCTGCCTGCCCCACCCGCTGCAGGAGCGCGGCATCCGCTGCGCGTGCGAGCGCTGCTCCGAGCCGCTGCACACCAGCACCGACCGCTACCTCGAGGGCGTGTGGTGCCTGCAGTGCACCACCGACGTGCTGGTGGCGGTGAGTGCGGCAGGGCGGGCGTGTGCACACGAGAGAGGGTGTGCATTTAGGGAGCCTTGTGTGCACAGCAGCTGGCGCCCTGCCTGGCAGCGCTGACACGCTTGCTTTGTTTTGCTGCCCGGCTGCAGGTGCCGCCCAACACGCCCATGGCTGAGGCGGCTGCTGCCAAGTTTGCTGAGCAGGTCGGCTGCGGGATGGCAGGGGTGGGCGTGGGTGTGGTAGGGGCCGGTGGCCGGCTGACAGAGGCCAGCCCAAGCCTCGCCGCAGCTACAGGCGTGCCACTGATGCCCGGACCAAAAATTTGTGCCCCCCACGCCGCATTTGCCGGTCCTACGCTGCTCCCTGCAGATGGCTGAGATTGAGGCTGAGCATGCGGCGGCAATCAAGCGCAAGGGCGGCAAGAAAGCAGCAGCGGCGCAGCAGCAGCAGCAGGATGGCGCAGCCAACGGCAGCACAGAGGCGGCAGGGGAGGAGACGCAGCAGGAGGGCGCGGCGGCGGACCAGCAGCAGCAGCAGGAGGGCGAGGGCAAGGCGAGCGAGGCCGCAGAGAAGCCGCAGGTAGGGCAGGGTGCGTGGGGGTGCTGCTGCCCCGCTGGCTTTCAAGCCACCCAGCACGGCTTGCAGGCTGCCCTTTTAAGGCTTCTGGGGCGGTGCCCCAGGCCCAGCAGGACGAGGGGTGTGGCACTTGCCTGCCACACTACAGCTATGTGCGGTTGCACAAGCCTGTGGCCGTTTGCCTACCTTGCTGCGCAGGTTCGCTGGTGGCGGTGCTGCAACCCGAAGTGCGGCAATGTTGAGCCTGCGCACACCACCATTGCCAACGGGCCGGGCGACGTGCTGCACCAGGCAGACAAGCTGTGGCAGCAGGGCGCCATGCTGTACCAGGTGCGAGGGGGAGCGCAATGACGGCCTTAAACCCCCCCTTTTCCCAGCCTGTGCAGCTGCCGCACATGGCTCATTGGCCCTGCTGGGCAAGCCAAAGACATCCCCTCCGCCACGTCCCTAACCCTGCCCCGCATTCGCCTGTGCGCAGATGAAAATGCCGCAGCTGATGCCGCAGGCCGAGGCGTTCCTGCAGCAGCTGGCGCAGGGCGTCGACGGGCGGCTGCACCCCTACCATGCCCGCGTCATCGGTGAGCAAGCGTAAAAGCCTGCTGCAACAGCGCCAAATGCAAATGTTGCTACAATCATGAGCAGTGCCCACACGCCTGTGTGCCAGCACCTGAGCCATACTGGAGGCACTGAGGCGCTCTAGCTGCACACCCGCTGCCGCAGACTCGCTGGCGCCGCTCATCAACCTGGCCCTGCGGCGCAACGACGCGCTGGCGGTGTTCAACCACGCGGTGCGCCTCATTCGCGCGCTTGTCTTGCCATTGCGAGCGATCAAAGCAGGGCGTGCAGTTGCTCTCACCCTGCAGTCACTGCGTGTGCTGGTTGTGTTTGCACTTTGTACTGGAAGCGCCGACCTGCCCGGCCGTAATCGCTTGCCATGTGCTCTTCCCCTGCAGGTCAACCTGTGGGAGGCGGAGAACGCGGTGCAGGCGCGGTACAGCCTGCACCAGCTGCAGTACCTGTCGGCCATCATCGACACGTCCGCTGCCAAGGTGCGCCGCTGTTGGCTTTGCCCGGCAGACCGCCGGTCTGCTCGTCAGGCTTGCGGTGGATGCTGCTGCACGGGGCCATGGTGTTAGGCATGGACACGTGCTCGATCGCCTGACACCGCTGCCCCGCAACTGCACGCGTGCAGGCCACCAACGCGCAGTCGGCGGTGGTCAAGCGCCAGTTTGAGAAGAAGCTCAAGGCGGCAAAGGTGGGTGGGTGGGTGGGCTGTGCGGCCTGCAGGCGCGGTTGGTGGCGCTGCTGTCCATCCATCCTGCGTGCAACTGGCAGGCAGGATTGCAAGGGCACGCGCACCTGCACTTGCCTCAGCAGCTGTCCCACTGCCCTGCATGCAATGCAGACCACTGCAGAGGAGATTCGCCGCGTGCTGCTGGGCAAGAACTGAAGGGTGTAGCGCAGTACACCACGGGCTAACATCGCAGCAGGCCGGCACCATGTGCCGCCTGCTCTTCAGCAGCCTGCTGCGGCAACTAGCTAGCGTGGGGTACCAGCAGCCAGCCACCTTCCCTCTTGCACCACCTCTGCTGCTACCACATTTCGCAATGGCAGCGAGGCATTGCTGCCATCTATATCTGTATTCACATCACTGCTTTCCAGCTTCCAACTCTTCTCAAGCTCAGCCTCTCCCGCCAAACCTTTCTGATTGCTCTCTTTTTGCCACCCTCATTGTGGTGCCCATTTGCACCGTTCCCATCATTGACTGCCCTTCTCGACCTGCACACGCACTCGTTGCGGCAAGTGCATCATGTGAAGTAGGGCCACCTCCCCATTGCAGTAGAACAGGGGGATTGCCTCAGTGGGTAGGCACGCGTGGCCATGGACAAGCAACACTGCACCTTTAGAGAGGGAGGCCATGCTGAACCTAAGGCTAGGGGGACCCCAGTGAACAGAGCGCTGTCGCTGCTTTGGCGGCGGCGTGCAACGCACGGCGGTCAGGACATGGCCGCCTGGCGCGCATGGGCAAACAACCCGCAGGCCGAGCGGCATCGATGCACCAGTTCGCACTCCATCAATCTTCCTGTGTCCCTGCAAGCTCGCCCTCTAGCCCGGTCCAAAGTGAACAGGCGACCTGGCAGGGGCTGTTAGACTGATCGGTCGCATTAGAGGCACGAGCATTGCGATCGACTTCATTTTGGCGGCGCCATGCGGGCGCAGGAGCTGCGGCAGGCGGTGGCCGACTGCCGGGCGCGAGGCTTGTACCTTGCAGCGAAGTGGGCGGCCGCAGCACTGTGTGGTCTGCCCGAGGAGGATGTGATGGGATCGTCGCAGGATGCGCTGGCTGCCGGCGGCGGCACCTCCGCCGCCTTCGACCTCGCCCGCAGCCTGTTTGACGTCAAGGTGCGACATCTGGGGCTTTAGAAGCCTGGCTGATCATGGTATTAGCTGCAGAGCGCAGTTCAATAGCAATCAACACATAATTGTTGGGTTCCGCCCACCCAACCGAGCAGCCTGCACCTGCCGCCCCCTCTTTCTGTCCCACTTTCTTCCGCTCCAACTTGCCGTCGCCCCTGCAGGAGTACCGCAGCGTGGTGCACATGCTGGCAGGCTCTACTGACCTGCAATCGGTTTTCCTGCGCTGCTACGCAACTTATCTGGCGGGCGAGAAGCGCAAAGAGTGAGGGAGGCTTGGCAGAGGCTGCCTCACTTTGCGCGTTTGGGTCTGCTTTGCTTTGTGCACGACATCTGCCTGTGGATGCATTTGGCTGCTGCTTGCCTGAGAACATGCTGCTTGGTGCTGTGCAACCGTTGCTCATGCCCAACTCTTGCATGTAAACACTCCCTGCTTTGCCTCACTCTCTGCAGAGAGGAGCGGATAGAAAGCACAACTGCATCTGGCCCTGGTGGCGTACCAGGCGGTGGCAGCACCGGCGCTGCGGGCACTGAGCCTGCTGTGAATGCTGAGCTGGATGGGCTGGAGAGGGAACTGCAGGTGAGGCAGAAGAGCGTCCGCGCTGTGCTGCACCTGCAGCAGAGCAGGCACGGTGGCATGCTGGATGGGAAAAAGCTGCTGCTATCAAAGCAGGACTGCATCCCTTCTGCCAATGTGGTGCCCCACCAGCTTGGTCTTATGCTGGCACCACACCCCACTCAGCCTCCCATTGGTTGCTCGCAAATGCAGGAGCTGGCGGCGGCGGGGCGGGCCGACGGCTTCCTGCTGTACCTGCTGGGCCTGGTGCTGGCGGACAGGTGCGGCACGTGTGCTGCAAGCGCTAAGGCTTTGAGTGACGTGCCCTGCATTGGACATATCCCTTCGATAGCCACTGACTCACATCACCAGGCCAATGGGCGGCTTTGTGTCTGCTTGATGGGGCTCAAGCGCCTTTTGGTCGGGCTGCCTCCTGCAACTGCATTCACTGGTAGCACCGTGTTGCTGGATGCAGGGAGAAGAAGGAGGAGGCGCGGCAGGTGCTGGCTGCCTCGGTGACCGCCTACCCCTGCAACTGGAGCGCCTGGCTGGTGAGGGGCTGGGCTGGACATACCCGTTGCTGCTGGCTGCTTCAGCAGACGTGCATCATGCCCCTGATGCTGCTTGTTCAGAGCTCTGCATGGTGGAACGGCCTGTGGGCAGCATGGTTAACCAGGTGGCATTGCCCCAAGCTGCATTGCCTGGCTGCTTCGGCGTTCATCTATCTATCCCGCTGGTTTGAGCGGCGCACCCGCGCACCCTGCCCCGTACAGGCGCTACAGGCGGCATGTGGCGATGTTGCTGTGGCAGGCGCGCTGAGCCTTCCCGACCACTTCATGCGCACTTTCTTCCTGGCCTCCGCCTCCGTGGACAGCCACCACAACGCAGAGGCACTGCAGCACCTGCAGGTGTGCATCACGGGCGATGCCAGACGCGCAGGCAGGGCAGCCAGGCGCTCTGGCTGGCTGCGTGGGGTGCAGGCAGTGCCAGGCGCTGTGCATGCTTGGGCGTGGTGCTTGGCTTGGGTGTTGCGCAGGCCCAAGGGTCCAAAGGGCAACAGCTATCTGCACCAGGGCCATGACTCATACATGCGCGAGTTGCATCACTGCAGGCACTGTCGGCCGAGTTCCCTCGGTCGGATGCCGTCATCCAGCTGGCGGCGCTGTCGCACTACAACCTGCAGGTGAGTATTGAGCACATGCAGACCTGGCACATGCCATGGTTCCCTGCACTGCAATGTCGCACGGCCCTGTGTATGCATTCATGAGCTTGCACCGCGGCTATGCAGTGCTGATACCCCACGTCCCTGGCAATGCTGCGCCCACATGCCCCCCGCAGAACTTTGACGAGGCTCAGGAGCTGTTTGAGGAGCTGCTGCAGCGTGACCCGCACCGAATAGAGGTGCGCCGAGACAAGTACCACCAACTCTGGAGGGTTGCTCATTTACAAGGGGTTGCACACTTTGAGGAGAAAGTCAGTTTAAGCGGTAATGTAAGATACCATCCCTCATATCCCCTCCCTTTCTTCACTCCAGGGCATGGACATCTACTCCAACATCCTGTACGTGAAGGAGGAGTTTGCGGCGCTGAGCGCGCTGGCGCACCGCTGCGCTGCCGCCGACAAGTACCGCGCTGAGACGTGCTGCGTAGTGGGCAACTACTACTCGCTGCGGTGCGCATTGGTGGAGGTGGCGCACCGGTGGGGTAGTGCAGTGCACACGCCTCCATCTCCACGCAGCCAGCAAGTGCCCAACGCTGTAGACTCTTCACCATGCCTGCGCCCGCCTGCACGCAGAGGCATGCACGAGCGCGCAGTGCAGTACTTTCGGCGCGCGCTGCGCCTCAACCCGCACTACCTGTCGGCCTGGACGCTCATGGGCCACGAGTATGTGGAGCTGAAGAACCCGCCTGCCGCCATCGGTGCGTTGTGCTGTGTTATGTATGTATGCAGCGATCAGTGAAGCAGGGCAGGATTGCACCTTACCAGCTCGATTTTTTTGAGCCTGCAAGCTGTACCCAGTTGCATGAAGCATGGCAAGCCTGATCCAATCAACATCCCTCCATCCACCCCGCAGAGGCGTACCGGCGGGCGGTGGATGTGTCTCCCCGCGACTACCGCGCCTGGTACGGCCTGGGGCAGACGTACGAGCTGGTCAACATGCCCTACTACGCGCTCTACTACTTCAGGAGGTGGGTGGAGGGGCAATCATGTGGCATGTACAGGCAGGTGGGATGTGTGCGCAGGTGCACTGAGTGGCGGACCAACGCTCAGCTGAAAGATGCTGTAGGAGGTGTGGTGGCAGCGAAATGCATGTTGAGCCGATCCATAGCACTGCCCAGGCGCCTCCCTTGGCACGCCTCCACCTCCGTCCGCCCTGCTGCCCTTCCACCGGCATGCAGGGCGGTGCAGCTGCGGCCGCATGACGCGCGCATGTGGAATGCCATGGGGCACTGCTACCAGCAGGTGCGGCGCTTTTACAAGCCCGACATGCCCTCCAGTACAGCCAGCAAGGCAGCTGGTTCATGGCCAGCTGGCCTGCTGGTGCCCGCGCTGCCCCTGCACTCCTCCCACTAATAAGTGCTGAGATTCTCTCCTGCTGAGCGCAGGAACAGCTGGGGCTGCTAGATGCCGCCATCCGCTGCCACCGCCGGGCACTGCCTTTTGACAAGGAGGGTGTAGCGGTGCACGAACTGGTGAGGCGCCTTGGCTTGTGGAGGTGCATGTTCGGTTTTTATCAATGACACCAGATGGAAGTGTGCGCAAGCATTGTTTTGTAGTGCCGGCACAGCATGCCTTGCTTGGGTTCCAGACACGTTCCTGCTTGCATCATGCTCAAACACCACACATCCAACCCCTTCCAATCCACGGTTGCAGGCCAAGCTGCATGAGCGGCTGGGGCAGCGGGCAGAGGCAGCACATTATCACAGGTGAGGCCGCGAGGGATGCAGACATGCCACAGCCGGGCTCAGCAGCTAGCCACATCCGCCTGGTTGCATGCATGTGCGAAGCCCTTGAATTCAGTCAGTGGCGTCCAATTGCAGATGGGGTCGGCCACTCCCCCGCTCGTGTGTCTGGCCCAGGTTGGCAGCCCTTTGCTATGCAAGGGTGGCTGGGCCAGGTGTGACCAGTGTTGCATTGCGGCACATGCGGTTTGCAGGCTCAACTTGGAGCGCATTGACGCGGAGGGCGTGACGGGGCAGGATGCCGTGGAGGCCCTCACCTTCCTGGCAGACTTCCACAAGGCGAGCACGCCTGGGGGCGTGCAGTGCAGCTGGGATGGCAGCCAATCAGTGATTGAAACTGCATCCACGACTTAGGGCAGAGCTCTGCACCACTGGTTTATGCAGTTCAGCTGACCAGCTGCACGCCACTTCTTTTTGCACGTGTTCTGCAGGCCGCCGGGGAGTACGAGGCTGCTGAGACGTACTACACTCGGCTGCTGGACTTTGGGGCGGGCAGCCGCGAGGCAGCCAAGAGCTCGCTGCGCGAACTGCGCACGCTGCAGGTGGGTGGTTGACGGAGCAGGGGTGGAAGTTCCACTGGAAGTGAGCAGCGCAGCATGTCTTGAACTGCACAGGTGGCGTCACATGCGTGCGGGTCGGTCTGCAATGAAGGAGGAGAAAGAGTTGCAGATGCAGCAGCTCTCTTGATCCGTTCAACACGGGAGGCGCTGGTGAGGCACGAACCAACCACCTGCCCCCCCCTGCCCCGTCTTCCTGCAGGCGGCAGGAGGGCCGGCAGGCCGGCCAGGCCTCACGCCGGTGCGGCCCGACAGCCCGCCCGATTCCCCAGGATCAGACATGGCAGGCATGTCACCCTACTGAGTGCACGAGTGCGCAGCCATTCATGCAATCACGCACGACTTTGAACTTTGTAACTTCAGAGGAGGGAGCGAGGGCCTCGCAGGTGGCCGGTCTGTGTGACACGGCATGAGCAATTTCTGTGTGGCGCCTGCACCAGGCGCCCATGCGTCACTGCATGAGATGCACACAATCGGTGGCTCTCCTACCACAGCCTTGTGTGGAACACCCGCACTTGCCAGGCATGCATAGCTGCACCTATCGGGCGTTCCGCAGCTAGCATCGCAATTACTCTGCACTGCACTCCCGCCACCATGACAACTTGAGTATGTCTCGCATCGCGCAGCGCTTTTCCTGGTGCTCTTGGTGTGTTATTTTAAAGCTGTGTTCCGAAGCTGCAGCGGCGATGTCAATGCCAGCAGATGGGAGGCGAAAAGTCGTATGAAATGGGGTGTGGGGGGTGCAGAAAAGCCAAGGCATGGGCATGCGACAATACGTCCGGCATGCGCCCGCCGGCATCCTAGCCTACTAGCGTTGAGGGGTCTTCTGTGTGCAAGGGCATGTTTTCAGTTCGAGCATGGGAGGAGGGCGCGGCCGCGCTGTAAGGAATGGCCCAGCAGCGCGGCCGGCATGGCGGACTAAGCTACTCCGTGTTGATGGAGCATCAGCAGCCCGGCGGCCATTTACATGGTCAGGCCAGCGGGCATGCCGCCGGGAGACATGCCCGGCAGTGCCTCCTTCTTCCGCTTCTGCTCAGTCATCACCGCCTGTGGGAGGAGAGGGTGGAGGGCCCACAAGGGATGGTGCTGGTGCTCATGGCGGCAAAGCAGGTAGCAGCAGCGCCACCAGCCGGTCCAGTGAAAATGCAGCCCCCCAAGCGCAGCACAACCAAAGCGCGCTCCCCGCACCTGGGTGGTGAGCATGATGCCGGCGATGGAGCAGGCGTTGGTCAGGCCGCTGCGGGTCACCTTGGCGGGGTCCAGCACGCCCGCCTGCACAAGAAGAAGAAAGCAGCCACACGGTGAGATGAAGAGGGGTTGATAAAGGGAGGCAGGGATGCGTCCGTGCAGGGCATGTGCTGCTGACTGTCACAGCATCAGCAGCAGTCAACAAACCCATTGCAGCAGCAGGGACCGCAAGACCAGCCCATGGTCAAGAGGCATTCAACACGCCAGAAGCCGGCAGCGGAGCCAGGCAGCCTGATGAAAGACCCACCCACAAACCAGTGCAGCCCCGCCCAGCACTCTGTTCGCACCTCAATCAGGTTCTCGATGCGGTCGTACATCGCGTTGTAGCCCACCTCGAACGACTGGCCCAGCAGCTTCTGCACAATCACCTCGCCCTCAACGCCCGCGTTCTCTGCGGCAAGGCATAGTAAGAGCATTTAGGTGGTTGGTTTGTGTTGCCGCGGCAGGCCGGTGAGTTGACGACCGCGATGCTCCCATGAGCGCCCACACTACTCCCACGTCTCCCCCAGCTCAGCGCAGCACGCACCCGCGATGGCGCGGCAGGGCGCGCGCAGCGCCTTCATCACAATGTCGGCACCAATCCGCTCCTCGGGGTCCTCCAGGCTCTGCACGCACAAGGCAACCGACAGACAGGTGAGCTTCCAATGCAGCATGGCTGGAATATGGCTGCAGGGCCGCTGAAACCAGCAGGCAGCAGCAGCTACTGGGCCACAGGATTGCAGCCCGCCACCCACAAGGACGCACTGTCTCCCTGCCTATCCCAACGTTGACCGCCCAGGCAACAGCCAGCAGACACGCACCTCCTTGAAGGCGGGGACCGCCTCGGACAGGTGCAGCAGCGCGGCGCCGCCGCCGGGCACAATGCCCTCCTCCACCGCCGCAAAGGTGGCGTTCTTGGCGTCCTCAATGCGCAGCTTGCGGTCCTCCAGCTCAGTCTCGGTGGCAGCGCCAACCTGCAAGGCGGGCGGCGGGGTGGGTCGAGAGTAGGGTCAGCACCAGCATGCATAGTGTATGTGCAACCGGGCGAATCTGCCTGGCAGCGTCCTCTGCGCTCTCTCTGCGCTGTCATTGTAACCTTTGCATGGACTGCCCTCAGGCACACTCACCTTGATGACCGCCACGCCGCCCGCCAGCTTGGCGATGCGCTCGCTCAGCTTCTCGGTGTCATACACTGCGGGGCAGAAGAGGAAAGTTGCGAGCGCAGAGTCAGCATGCTGGTGTCGCAGCACTTGCCCTGCACCTGCAGAATGGGCTGCCACCCTGGCCAGTGCACAGCCGCGCCGGGCACGCCAGCCCACGTCTCCTGAACCAAAGCATTCTCACCGCTGTCGGTCTCGGCCAGCTCCTTCTTGATCTGGGCGATGCGCGCCTTGATCTCGTCCTTGTTGGCCTGGGCGGAAGAGGTGGAGGGGGCATTGGTGAAGCCGCATGCCACCCACAGGTAGAGCACGCAGGGCTGTTCAGCTCGCACAGGGCCCAGCGCCACTTGCAACTTTGGCGGTGCAAGCGCGGTGCATTCAAAACAAGCAGCAGTGTTTCACGTGGCAACCGCAGCGCGCACACCTGGTCGGCGATCATGGTGGTGGAGGTGTTGGCCACGGTCAGCTTGCGCGCCACGCCCAGCTGCTCCAGGGTGGTGGTCTCCACCTTCATGCCCAGGTCCTTGGCCACAAACTCGGCGCCCGTCACAATGGCAATGTCCTGCAGCAGCGCCTTGCGACGCTCGCCAAAGCCAGGGGCCTGCGGGGGCGGGGGGACGGGAGGGGACGCAGGGGTGCGCGTTGGATTCAACGTCCTTGGTGAAGGCCCAAATCTCCGCGTCGGCACGCCCTGCAGCTGGGCAGGACCAACGCATTGTCATCCCAGAACTGCTGATAGATACATCAGCACACAGGATCTGGCCTGGCATGCCCAACCTGCCCCCACCACTGCCGCTCTTCCCCCTTGCCAGGCGCCCACCTTGATGGCGCAGACAGAGATGATGCCGCGCAGCTTGTTGACCACCAGGGTGGCCAGCGCCTCGCCCGCCACGTCCTCGGCAATGATCAGCAGCGGGCGGTTCACGCGCGTGACCTGGAGTAAAAAGGCAGGTTGTGGGCGTGTGAGTTCGGGCTGATGGTGTGGCTGGCGTTGGGGCGCGGCGCAGGTCGGCAGGCATGCTGTGCTGCTGCAAATGGCAGCCGCCAGCCAGCAGCCTGCAGCCTGCAGCCTGCACACAATTCCCTACAAGCTGCAACCGTTTGCCCAGAAGCAAGCGCTCAAACACGTTGGTCCTTGCAGCCCTGCCCCGCACCTGCTCCAGCAGCGGGATGATGTCCTTCACGTTCTCAATCTTCATGTCCGTCACCAGCACCAGCGCGTTCTCGTACTCAACCAGCAGGCGCTCGCTGCGGCGGGTGGCAAGCACGGGGCATGGAGGTCCATTAGAAAGGCCATTGAATTGGTTTGGGTGTACGCATGCAGAAGCAGGGGAGCGGGACGCGACAGCAGGCAGCACACTGAAGCATGCGCGTCAGGCTTGCTGCAGCCATCACCACATCAAAGCCGCAGCAGTGGTGTCAGCCTCAGAGAGCCACCATGCTTGGGGCGATGCACCCAAGTCCACCCTGCAGCCGCTCACTTGTTGTTGACAAACTGGGGGGAGATGTACCCGCGGTCAATTTCCATGCCCTCCTGCACATCCACGGTCGTCTCCAGCGAGTTGCTGGTCTCAATGGCCAGCACGCCGTCGGCGCCCACCTGCGGCACAGGGAGGCAGCAAGAGCAGCACGCTATTCGTCGCCAGCTGCGCACCAGCTGGAGCAAGACTCATTCAGCACCCTCACAGTGCCCCAGCAAAATCAGCCTCGTAGATGCAATGCTCAGCAGCCCCGCACCTTGTCCAGCGCGTCGGCAATCATCTGGCCGATCTCGTCGTCGTTGCCGGCAGAGATGGCGGCCACGCTCTTGATCTCGCTGCTGCCCTTGACCGGCCGCGCGTGCTTCTTCAGCTCGGCCACCTGCAGTGGGATGGCGGGAGCACAGAACGAGCCCACGTTGAGCAGCGGGTGTGCAGGTGACAATGCAATTGCACTGCTACTGTCCTTCAGGCAAGCTCGAGGTTTGCAAGTGTGCACCATGCCGCACTTTGAGCAAAACAGTGGAGAGCGGAACATCTGCTGCTGCCAGCCTCACCAGGTACTCGCAGGTCTTGTCAATGCCGCGCTTGATGGAAATGGGGTTGGCGCCCGCGGTCACGTTCTGCAGCACAGGAAACAAAGAGATGCCACCGCTCACCAGCAGCACTCTGGCCAAGCCGGCGGAACTCATGCAACCTGCCCTGGCGGCCGACAGGTGACTGCCACACATGTCAGGCTGCCAAACTCGCCTGCAGGCCAAAACGGATCATCTCGCGAGCCAGCACGGTGGCGGTGGTGGTGCCATCGCCCGCAGCATCGTTGGTGCGGCCAGCCACCTGCACAGGCGTGCATTCATCAGTGCATGGTCACCCACCCAGCCGCAGCGCGTTTACGCCACACAGGCCTCACTGCACCCCTGCCTGCGCATGACCCCACGCAGGCCAGCACCTCGACACCAGCCAGTGCGGCGCACCTCCTTGATCAGCTGCGCGCCCGCGTTCTCCACGGGGTCCTCCAGCTCAATGGCGCGCGCAATGGACACGCCGTCGTTGATGACCTGCCAGCCACGCGGGGGCAGTAGAAGCACAAGCCGTTGGAGGCAGCATGGGCAGCATGCAGGCGGAGCTCATGCCCACAGCAGCCGCCTCGCGGCATGCAACGCATGGCTGCATGCACTCAAAGAGCAGATCAGATGCACGCTAGTGCGCGGCACCCACCTGGGGCACACCATACGACTGCTCCAGCACCACGTTGCGGCCTGCACGCATTCGGGCGGAGCGCAGCACCGCAGGCGAGTTGGGCACGCATGCAAATGGCAACAGCACAATTTGAGGAAAGTAACAATGCTGTGCTGCAACATGGCCAGAAATACAACAAACCAACCAAGGAGCACCACATGCTGCGCCAGCCTGCTGCCCATGCTGTTCCATGCTGCAGCCAGCAATCGCTTCCAGAAGCGCCGCCCGCCGTCGGTGGATCCGCGGCTGCCATGCCCATACGCCAGGGCTGCACCAGCCTACTGTGCTCGGCCGCGTCTGTATGCTGCTAGCCTGGCCGCTACTGCGAACAGCAGTGCAGCATGACAAAAGCAGCAGGCGGGTGCACCACGGGTTGGGCGCTCACCGCGGGGGCCCAGGGTGACCTGCACAGCGTCCGCCACCTTGTTGATGCCGTCCTGCATCTTCTTGCGCGAAGCATTGTCGAAGATGATGTCCTTGGCATCAGCACGCACCACCTGAGGGCAAGGATGGGCAGGGGAACAGCCAGTGGGCCAAGCCGCAGGACATGGGGGTTGGTCGCCTGCGGCGGCGGCAGCGGTCTGGGCGGCGGCTGGAACACTGGCGTGGGGCACGCCCCAGCCATGCTAATTGCGGTTGTGGCATATTGGTAAGGTGCGGGAGGCGTCAGCTACGCCGATGGGCGCCTCACAGGCCACTTCTAGAGAACTCACCAGGCGCTGGCCGCGACGGCCGCCCTGGGGCGCCCGCGCGCCACCAGCCGTGAAGCACTGCTTGGAAGCAGTGGCGGCCTGCGGAGGGGGAGGCGCACCGAGCTGGTGAGCACGGGTCGCAAGCAACACAGTTGCATGTGCCGCCGCGCCGCTGCCAGCGGACGTGCCTGCATCGTCGTGCTTTGTAGCAATCCAATGTGCGTTGTGATGGCCCTGCCCCCGCGCCTTTATCTGGCGACCGCCAGCTAGGCACCTCATGCAGGAAGTGTACAGCAACATTGCGGCCCCTGAACATGTGTGTTCGATCAAAAAGCGCCGTACAATATGCTCGAGGATCCGCGTGCACGCTTGCCGCGCAAAGCCCTGCGCGGCGGACCGCGGCCCTTAGCCGCAACGGCAGCGGCCGGGCCCGCAAGCATGCATGCATGCTCAGCCAAGCAGTGGTCCTGCGTAAGTCAAACAAGTCTTGACTCAATAGGCCAGCCCAAAATTGCGTCCCGTTCCATTCGACCAGCGCCGGCTAGCCACGGTGCCGACCGCTGAATTGCGGACCCGCTCACGAAGGTGGTTGGCCATGCTCACACGTGTGGTAAAAGAAGCAGGCTGGAAGGGACTGAAACGGAAAGTGTAGTAAGAATGATGATGGAGTACAACAAAATGAATGCTTAAACAGAGTTGCATTGAAGCGCAGATGTACAAGATGTGTACAGATGGCTGTCCCGCCGGTGCTGCCCTATAGCCGCCCTGGTGGGCTGATTGCCATGTCGGCGCAGCCCCCACCAAGCTCCGACCTGCCACGCTGCTGCCCTCGCTGCTGCTCTGGCTGTGGTGAGCACGAGCGTTGGCAACCGGGGCTTGTCATCATGCTGCTTAACGAGCTCGCTTGTGGAACCGGCGCTGGCGGGCTGGCGCTGCTTGTCATGCCGCCGGGGCCCGACACTTCCCTGGCTGCTGCAGGTGGCGGCCCTGCCTGCAAGGCACATGCGGTGTCTAAAAGCGGTGCTTCTTGCAGCTGCCATTCATGTGCCGGCTGTGGCTGCTGCACATGTTGCTGCAGGGGGTGTGTCTCCTCCTCCCCCGCCGCCGCCGCTGCCGCGGCACCTGCTGGCATGAGCACAGTTGCCGCCCCAGGTGGGCTGGGCCCCATGCTGTCGCCCTCCCCCTTCATCAGCCGAGACTGCAGGCTGCGCATCAGCGTTGCCTGCAATATGTGGGACGCATGAGTAGCATCGCAAAGGGGAACCTGCGAAACATGCAACTTGGGCAATCCGCAGCTGCACATGCCAAATGGTTAGCTGCCACGCACCCATACAACCACAGAAACGGCCAGCCGCCAGCCGGGTGGTGAACTGAGATTGGCAGCTGCAAGGCGCTTGATCCTGGCATGCCGCTGCAATCCAGCTATGCAGCTGTCACCGGGCTCACCTTGCGGAGGTCCACTCCCTCCAGGCCGGGCGGATCCGAGGGTGATGTGGGCGGCAGCGCATCCAGCAGCCGCATGGGTGTGCAGCGCGACCCGCCCAGCCGGTGCCTGCCGGAGTGCACAGAGGGCTGCCCACCTCCCGCATTCGCGCCGCCGCCGCCCTGCCGCTGCACGCTGGGGGTGCGCGCTTCGCTGCGAGGCGTGCACTGCATGGCCTGCGGCGAGCCGCCGTCTGAACACATGGACGTGGCAGCAGACACGGCTGGCAATGCAGGGAGCGACAGGTTGCCGCCATCTCGCTGCTGGCTGGTGCCGGGGCCGCCCTCCAGCTTCATGTGCCGCAAATCGCAGGCAATTTCCTGTGAGACAGGGAAAGCCAGGGAGGCCGTAATGTGGCTTTATCAAATTGAGCAAGTGTACAGCAACAATGCAACAACTTGTGAGCAGCCCTCAGGCCGGGCAATGGTCCTCTGACGCACCTGGCCCCTGCCACGCTTGCTGCTGCGGTAGTCATCCAGGTCCAGCTCAGTCCCCTCCCACGGGCCCGCTCGCTTCTTGCCCAGCGCGCCCTCGGGGCTCCGCTGCCACATTGGCGGCGACGGCGGCGGCGGGCTGCTGGTGCGGCAAGCCGCACGCCGTCGCGGGCTGTGGCTAGAGGGCAGCCTCTGGAGCTGCTGCAGAGGTTGAACGGCGCTGTTTCGGATGGCCAGACGGCGCCAAGTTCGACTGCTTTCCGTCTGGGCTTGCCTGGGCTGTGTGTGGAGCGTCGATTGGTTGGTGGGTGTGAGCAGGTGTCAGGATGCGCAAAAGACCGAGGCTGTAGTGCTGGTCGCTCACCGCCCTGCGCATTTACGGCGCCGCATCTTCGCACCGGCGCCGCATCTTCAGTTGGGGCGGCATTGCAGGAGCTATCCCCTTGAGTGCAACCTGCTGGATGTCTTCACACTGTTCCTGAGGTCGGCACGATCCAGTATTGGCAAGGAGGTCATGGCAACGGGTCAGGCTGTGGGCCACGGCGCCGAGCCAAACGTCCACCACCGACTCCCATCGCTGGGTGCCGGGCATCGGCCTCCCTGCAGACAGATACAAAAAAAATCCTTAGTGAAGGTGACGTTGGTTGTGCAATCTGCCAATGCACCACTGCGTGCCGGTGGCCACAGGGGTGGTGCGGTGCGCTTTGCCGCCGCGGCGCCCCGCCGCGCAGCACACATCAGTCCATCTCGCAAGATCGGGCGTGATCGGCACTCCTACGGCAATATGCAACTATGATCAAGGACTGGCAAGCGAACAAAGAGTGACTAGACGCCGATGGAGGTGCGCCCAAAACACCCTGGGGCCTTGCAAGCCACCCGGTCGCCCACAGTACTTCCCACGTTGGATGATCACTTGCTGAGGGCCGCTGCGCTTCCCTGGCCCTGCAGACTGCGTGGGCGGAGGACTTGCTGCAGGCTGCCCACGAGTGCAGGGCATCGGGTGAGCTGGGAGAATTGCTGACGCGCAGCTCGCTTGGATGCGAGGCTCTTGCAGCCCTTTGGCAGACCACCGCCGCCGCCGCCGCTGCCGCTTCTGCGCTGGCGCCTCGAGTCCGCCCTTCCCCATCCCTTCCCAACACCCAGTGGGCGGCCTGCTGGATGCTCTGGAGCGCGATGTGTACTCAGCGGCTGAGCGCTGCTGGCGGCTGGAGGACAAGGTGGTCACGCTGAGGGGCGGCGCTGCAGCAGTGGTCACCCTGCGCGCCAAGGCGGTGTGTGTGCAGGTAGGCCGGTGCAGGGGCACGGACAGATGCGTCGCATGCACACAGATGCCTGTCCAGCAGAGAGCAGGCTGCAAGCTGATCTAGTGAGCGGCAGGCCCGCAACAGCAGCAGCGGCAGCATGGGCGGCCAAGGCACGCTGTCCTCCCTCCACATGCGTGCCCCCTGCAGGAGGCCACCCTGCTGCCGGAGGAGGAGCAGCAAGGCCTGGCCACCTCGCTGGACAACTGGAGGGGGGCGGTGCAGAGCGCGGTGGCCGCAGCAGCCTTACAGCTGCGCGTGGCTGAGCAGCAGGCGGTGGCGGCAGTGGGCAGGTGCGCTGGGTGGCCGTGGGCTCGTGAATCTCGTAGGCCAGCTGCAGTCTATCGCTGCGACTTGTCCTGTGTATGACCGCGTCACTACCTCCTGCCGCCGCAACAAAATCACTTTGTGCAGAGCGCTGGCGGACGGCGTCTCCGGCACGGACGTGCTGCTGAGCCTGCTGAGCATGCTGCTGAGCACGCACGACGGCGTGGCGGCGCTGCAGCACCGCTTCCTGCGTGGCACGCTGGGCCTGCTCAGCCGGCTGGCAGTCCAGGTGGCAACAGCCTGGCGGGCGGCGGGTGGCGCCTCTGCTGATGACTTGCTCGCGGCCCACCCCTCGGCACCGCAAGAGGTGGTGGTGGCGCTCAACACTGCTCTGCCCGTTTCTACAGCCGGCGAAGCAGCCAGCAGTGGCGATATGGCGGCCGCCGTCGAGCCAGAAGCTGGGGCATCCCTGGCCGCGGCAGGTGCGCCCGCGAGTAAGGCCGCGGCAGAGGCGGAGGCCAGCTTGGCGGCACTACGGGCTCAGCAGGCGGAGCTGCTGGAGCAGCTGTCTGACGCGGCCGATGTGCTGCGCTTCTGGAGCCGGCGCAGCGAGAAGGCGGCGGCGGGCGGGGAGGGCGGCCCTGCGGCAGGGCGGGAGGGCGACACCCCGCCCATGTTAGCTGAGGTGCGCTGCAGGGTGCTTGGCGGAGGGCAGCGGCCCCATCTGCTTGCCTTGTGCATCGTTGGTAGCACTACTGTAGGTGGGGCAGGCCGAACAGGCATTGCAGCAGCATTGGAGCGTTGCGCGCCTGTTCCAACCCAGTTGGCCGAGCATCCATCCTACCTGCAGGCGCAGCAGCTTCTGTGGGCCGCATGCCACACTTATGAGGACGAGCAGGCGGCCGCGGATGTGCGCACGCGCCAGCTCGTCTGCCAGCGCTACAGGCCGCTGGATGTGGCGGCGCTGCAGGTGGGTGCCCACTGCGACATGGGCGGTTGAGGAAACACGACTTGTGGTTGTGCGGGGGAGCATGCTTTCCAATAACTGCAGACCACCGCTGCGCCTGTCAGCTTGCCTGCTGTACTTTGCACCTCAAAAGCACAGGCCTTCCCAATGCTCCTCAAACAGTCCCGCCCCCTCCCCCTGGCCCCAGGCCCGCGCCGACGACTACACCGATGGCCAGCGCCTGCTGGCTGAGCAGAACCCCACCTACGAGCCGGAGCTGGTGGAGCTGCGGGGGGCCGCTCGCGCGCTGGCCCTCAACTTCCTGCAGGGTGGGAGCCGGGGAGATTGGGGCTGGGCAGGGTTGTTGGGGACGCGCTGGGATGTTGAAGTTGGCGCGGTTTTGGTGGGGCTTGACTGATGCAGTGCACAAAGCATGCGTCCGTCTGGCACGTCTGTCTGCCCAGCATGCGTTCCTTCCCACAGCTTTGATGCGTCTTTGACGCATCTGGAGCAATGCTCCCACGCTCCTGCAGACAAGGCGATGGTCAAGGCGGGGCAGCAGCTGCACCAGCTGCGCTACCTGCTGCTGGAGGCGGCTCTCACTCCGGACAGTGCCCCCGCCTGGCGCCGCCTGCTGGTGCGAGTGGCGGAGGCGCTGCTGGATGGCAGCACCCCGCCGGCAGCAGTTCCGCTGCTGGCGGCTCTGCTGCAACGCGGCCTGGCACGGCACACTGCAGAGGAGGGCGAGGGTGCGGCAGGGCAGCTGGCGGGCGGCATCAGCGATCAGGACGAGGTGGGTGGGGCGATTACGTGCATATCCGCAGCTTGAAGGCCATTCCTGAAGTGCCGCTCTGAAGTGCCCAGCCGCGCCCCAGCGCCACCCTGCCCACCACCCCTCCCCCTGCCCTGCCTCCCCAGGCGCGCCTGGTGCCCATGATTCTTCAAGGCCTGCTGCCGCCACGCCCTGGCACGCGCCCCCTGCTGCGCGAGGCGGAAGCCGTGGGCCTGCTGCGCAGCCTGCTGCGCCCGGAAGCCGAGCTGAATGCGGGCCGGCTGGAGCGCGCTTACGCCACGCTCAAGGTGAGCCTGGGGCCAAGGGACGGGTGGCTGAGGAGCGCAGGGGCCTGCAGTGGCACGTGAGGGTATTTCCGGAGTTGATGTGCGAGAAATCCATGGGCGGGTCAGAGCACTCACGCCATTGTTCACAAGTGACTGGCGTGCCTCACCTGCCGCAGCTGGTGCTGGATGCCTGCTTCTCTGTAAACGTGCCGGCCGAGGCGGCGCGGGCCGCCCTGTCCGTTTTTGATGCCACGCGCTTGGCTGTGCTGGTGTGCGAGCGCGAGGCTGCGGCACGGGCAGAAGGGGACGCCGACAGGGAGGGCAGCGGCGTGCCCAGCATGCAGCAGCTGCTGGCGCTGGCACGCGCCAGCCTGGCACAGCCTGGCGCAGATGGCACCGGCATGGCGCTGCTAGAGGGTGTGCTCACCCTGCAGCCCGCCAACTACCTGGCGGCTGCACTGCAGCTGGCGCTGGCGTGTGAGACTCAAACTGAGCGGAGCGACGTGCTGCGCATGCTGTGAGTGGCAAAGAAGAGTTTACCGGTTGTGTGCAGTTGCCCTGCCAGCGTGCGCCGCCACTGCCTGCGGTCTTGGACTTCGACCAATTGCAATCTGTCACCCCTGTTGTTCTGCAGGTGCCGCGTGCCCACCGATTTGCTGCCGCCGGCAGTCTTGGCGGATGCGCTGATTCAGCTGACCGAGGCAGTAGATGGCAACCAGCTGGCACCTCCGTTCCTTCCGTATGAGCTGCTTGGTAGGCTGTACCGCTCGCAGCCTGTCATGCACAGCCTTCAGGTGGCAGTGGAGCAAGGGCCGGCGGCGGCCGCTGCGGCAGGGGAGGCAGCAGCCCACGAGGCAGCGGCAGCACGTGACTTGTGGACTGTGCGGATTGGTGGCACAGGAGAAGCCCCTGCTGCGGCAGAGGCAGCTGCGGCAGCTGGTGGCGCCAGTGGCAGCAGCAGCGCTCTGGCACGGGAGGCAGCGGGGGGTGAGGGCGCGGCCGCGGCGGCAGGCAGCACCTTGCTGCTGTTGCCGCTACAGGCAAGCAGCGAGCCGTTGGCCGCACTGCTGCAGCGTCTGGTGGGTGCGCTGCTCAGCTGCCTGCTCCGACGGGCGGGTGCTGCGCTGGACGCTGCCAGCCTCAGGTGCGTCCTGGGATTGATCACAATTTGCCCCTGCACTTTGAGTTGTGAAATTCATCCTGAGGCGAGGCATGCACGCTTCTACCATTCATCTACCAATACCCCTGCCTCCCCCTGAAATGTACAGCGATGAGCTGCTGCAGCTGCTGGGTGTGCTGATGCCGGCGGCCGAGGAGGGCAGCTGGGCGCTGCAGTGGCTGTGGGACTGGCTGTACCAGGCAAGTGGATGGGTGGGTTGATAGGCAGATAGACTGCGGATCAACACGCGCTCGCTGGACTAAGCAAAGTGGCTGCATGCTGACTGCTGAGGTAAACAAGTGTCGATCCTGCTGCCCATTACTTTGCAGGAGGCGCTGTTCCCCTTTTTGGTGGATGCGGGGGCAGCTGTGGAGGGCGCTGGTGGCGTGGACGCCCTGCTCTCCGCTTTCATGTCCTATTGGATCTCCATCAACTGGCAGCAGGTGGGGGGGGGCGGGCGCTCTGTTGGGAAGCCGCCAATGCCGAACAGGCTGGCTGAAGCTTGATTCTGGGGGTTGGGGTTGGGCATGCCTGAGGCCCGCCTGCATACAGATTTCCTTCTTAGTGTCCATTTGTGTTCTGCTTCACTGCCCCACCCAACCGCAGGCCACCTTCCACGCAGCCTCCCCCGAGGCGCTGGCCACGCTGCGCCTGCACCTCGTCTCCCCGCTGAGCCACGCTGCCGCCGCCGTGCTGTTCCGGGAGCTCGATTTC
>VFQQ010000322.1_pt1 | contig 105889 bp, 39 predicted proteins | sample 3512341 | NCBI WGS metagenome assembly VFQQ01 (sample SAMN10412373, study PRJNA504923) | tailings metagenome | isolation source: Relicate 2 Philex TSF1 revegetated site | place: Philippines: Tuba, Benguet | collected 2017-08-29 | reverse complement strand
TCTCGACGACCTTGGGCATGCGGGTCATGCCGCCGACGAGGACGAGTTCGTCGATCTTGCTGGCTTCCAGCTTGGCGGCAGCGAGGCACTCGCGCACGGGTTTCATGGTGCGCTCAAAGAGGGGATCGCAAAGCTGCTCCATCTTGGCGCGGCTGAGGCTCTTCATGATGTGCTTGGGCCCGGTGGCGTCGGCGGTGATGAAGGGCAGGTTGATGTCGTAGGTCTGCGAGGAGGAGAGGGCGATCTTGGCTTTCTCGGCCTCCTCTTTGATGCGCTGAAGGGCGTCGGGCTGGCCGCTGAGGTCGATGCCGGTGTCGGTTTTGAATTCGTTGATGACCCACTGGATGATGGCGTTGTCCCAGTCGTCGCCGCCGAGGTGGGTGTCGCCATCGGTGGCGAGCACTTCGAAGACGCCGTCGCCGATTTCGAGCACGGAAATGTCGAAGGTGCCGCCGCCGAGGTCATAGACGGCGATTTTTTCATCGGACTTGGACTCCAGGCCGTAGGCGAGGGAGGCGGCGGTGGGTTCGTTGATGATGCGGCGGACGTTGAGGCCGGCGATTTCACCGGCGGCCTTGGTGGCGTTGCGCTGGGAGTCGTTGAAGTAAGCGGGGACGGTGATGACGGCGTCGGTGATGGTTTCGCCGAGCTTGGCTTCGGCGTCGGCCTTGAGTTTGGCCAGGATCATGGCGCTGACTTCCTGGGGGCTGTACACTTTGGTCTCGCCGCCGACTTCGACTTCGACGTGGGCGTCGCCATTGGCGGCTTCGACGACTTTGTAGGGCAGGCGTTTTTCGGAGTCGGACAGTTCGCTGAACTTGCGGCCCATGAGGCGCTTGACGGAGAAGACGGTGTTCTTGGGATTGGTGACGGCCTGACGTTTGGCGGCCTGGCCGACGAGGCGCTCGCCGCTCTTGGTGAAGGCGACGATGGAGGGGGTGGTGCGGGCGCCTTCGGAGTTTTCGAGGACGGCGGGTTTGCCGGCCTCAAGGATGGCCATGCAGGAGTTGGTGGTGCCCAAGTCGATGCCGAGGATTTTGCTCATAATGTGGGTTGGAAAGGGGGTGAGGGGTTGGCGGGGGATGAAGCCTCTTTCGGTGAGCACCGTGGGATGGTCACGGAAAGCGGCTTCACATGTTGTCTTGGCATGGAGTGTGCCAAGGCGGGTACAGGAGTTGTAATACGTTGATTGTGAGGGTTTAGCGAAGACGGCACCCAGAAAGTCAAGGTGTCAAGAGGGCGTCAAGAGTGACATGATGGCGCTCTTTTGGCGCAATCAGAGTGTCTCACTGGCGCTCTTGCAGGGAGTCGAGGACGGTGGTGGTCACTTTTTCCACGGTGATGCCGTGGAGGCATTGGTAGTGGCCGAAGGGGCACTCGCGCTTGAAGCAGGGGCTGCACGGGACGTGGTGGCGCAGAATGCGGTGGCCGCTGCCGGTGGGGCCGGTGAGGCTGGGTTCGGTGCTGCCGAAAAGGGCGACGACAGGCACGCCGAGGGCGGCGGCGAGGTGCATGGTGCCGGTGTCGTTGGTGAGCAGGAGGCGGCAGGCGCGCAGTTCGGTGATGAGTTCGGCGAGACTGGTTTTGCCGACGAGGTTGCGGTGCGGGGTGGTGGTGCTGGCGAGGCGCTGGGAGAGGTCCTCGCCGAGGGCTTTTTCGCCGGGCGCACCGAGCAGGAGCCATTCGTGGGGCTGGTCGCCGAGGGATCGGGAGATGGCGGCGGCGGCGGCGGCGTAGTTTTCGAGAGGCCAGCGTTTGGCGGGGCCGTATTCGGCGCCGGCGCAGAGGGCGATCTTGATTTCGGATTTCGGATTTTGGATTTCGGATTGGGAGGGCAAGCTGGAAGCTTGCTCCATCTTGGCGCCGCTACAGTCGTGGACGAGGCGGAGGTAGCGGTCGGCGTGGTGTGGGGGCGGGGTTCCGGGTTTGGGTTCGGGGCAGATTTGATGGAGCAGGCGGGCGCGTAGGGAACCACGGTAGCCGACGAGGCGGGGGATGCCGGCGAGTTTGAATTCGAGCGTGGAGCGCAGGGAGTTGGTGAGGAGGAGGCCGGCGTCGTAGTGGATGCCGGTGGCGCGCAGGCGGGCGGCGACGCGGCGCAGGGACTCTTTGTTTTCCTTGCCGATGTAGGCATCGACTTCGGGCAGGGAGAGCCAGAGATCGCGCAGTTTTTCGGGGCCGAAGACGGTGAGGCGGAGGTCGGGGCGGCCTTGTTTGAGGGCGCGCACGGCGGGGAAGGCCATGCAGGCGTCGCCGAGCCAGTTGGGGGAGCGGACGATGACCTCGAATTTTTTGAGCTGGCCGGGCTGGAAGCCGCCGGGCAAAGCGATGCCGCGTTTGTATTCGGTGAGGAGGAAGTTCGGGTTCGGCGTCTTCCAACGGTTGTGGACCCAGAACCAGTCGGCGGGATGGGCGCGGATGGCGTTTTCGACGACGAGGTTGAGGCGGGCGGTGACTTGCTCGACACCGGGGAATTTCTCGTCGCGCTGACCGCAGACGGGCGGCAGTACGCGCATGGTCCACTGGCCGGGGGCGCGGTCGAGCAGGAGGAAGGGGATGAGCAGGGCGTCGCTGCGGCGAGCGATGAGGGCGGGGAGCGGGGTGGTGGAGGCGAGGCGGCCAAAGAAGGGGCACCAGACACCGTGGTCGCCGGCGTGCTGGTCCACGAGGATGCCGAGGACGCCACCGTCGCGCACGAATTTCATGGGTTCGGTGAAGCCTTCGGAGCGGTCGAAGAGGCGGTAGCCGAGCTTGCGGCGGCGGCGCAGGACGAGCTGGTTGAGCAGAGGATTGGCAAGGGGCTGGTAGATGCTGCCGGGTTTGCGTCCGAAGGTGAAGAGGGAGGGCGCCTGGGTAAGCAGTTCCCAGCAGCTCAGGTGGCAGACGGCATAGACGATGTTGCGGCCATCGGCATCGGCGGCGCGGATGTGCTCGATGCCCTCGATTTGCACGCGGGCGGCGACCTCCGATTCGGGCATGAGGGGCAGCTTGAAGCCGCTGAGCAGGTTGGCACCGAGGCGGCGGAAATGCTCGCGGGCCAGCGCGCGGCGGGCGGCTTCGTCGAGTTCATCTCCGAAGGCGAGGCGCAGGTTGTCGAGAGCGAGGCGGCGGTACTTGCCGGCGAAGGGGTAGGCGACGGCGCCGAGGAAGCGGCCGAGGCGGGCGACGGCACCCAGTGGCAGCAGCTTCAGCACGAACTCAGCGGAGCGGAAGGCGGCGTATTGCAGCCAGTGGGAGAGACTGGCGCGAGGCGGGTCGCTTTGCTGCTCAGCCATGCGCCGTGCGGGAACGCGGTTCGGAGGCGGCGGCGCCTCAGCCCTTCATGCCCTCGGAGCGCAGGAAGTTTTCCACCCAGGTGATGTCGTAGTTGCCGCTTTGGAAGTCGGAGGTGGTCAATATCTGGCTTTGCAGCGGGATGGTGGTTTTGATGCCCTCCACCACGAACTCGCCCAGGGCGCGGCGCATGCGTTTGATGGCGATCTCGCGGGTGGCGCCGGTGACGATGAGCTTGGCGATCATCGAGTCATAATAAGGCGGCACCTCGTAACCGGCATAGACGTGGGTGTCCACGCGCACGCCGCGGCCGCCGGAGGTGTACCAGAGTTTGATGCGGCCGGGGCTGGGGGTGAAGTTGCGGGCGGGATCCTCGGCGTTGATGCGGCACTCGATGCTGTGGCCGCGCGCGGTGGCGTGGATGACGTGCTCGGAAAGCGGCAAGCCGGCGGCGATGCGGATTTGCTCCTTGATGAGGTCGCAACCGTACACTTCCTCGGTGATGGGATGCTCCACCTGGATGCGGGTGTTCATCTCCATGAAGTAAAAGTTTTCGCAGGCGTTATCGACGAGGAACTCAATGGTGCCGCAGTTCTCGTAGCCGATCTCTTTGCAAAGGCGCACGGTGGCCTCGCCCATGGCCTGGCGCAGGTGCGCGGGCAGCTTCGGAGAGGGGCATTCCTCGATGATCTTCTGATTGCGACGCTGCATGGAGCAGTCGCGCTCGCCGAGGTGGACGACGTTGCCGTGGCTGTCGGCGACGACTTGGAACTCGATGTGGTGGGGTTTCTCCACCAGCTTTTCCATGTACATGGAGCCGTCGCCAAAACACTTCATGGCCTCCATGGAGGCGGCCTGGAAGCTGGAGACGAGCGTGGCCTCGTTCAGCACCGGTCTCATGCCGCGGCCGCCGCCGCCGGCAGTGGCCTTGATCATCACCGGGTAGCCGAGCTGGCGCGCGACGCGCATGGCGTCCTCCTCATCCTGCAGGATGCCATCGGAGCCGGGCGTGATGGGCACGCCGGCGGCGCGGGCAGTGGCGCGCGCGGTGTTTTTGTCTCCCATCAAAGAGATGCAACGGGAGGAGGGGCCGATGAACTTGATTTTGCACTTCGCGCAGATTTCGGCGAACTCCTCGTTCTCGGAGAGGAAACCGTAACCGGGGTGGATGGCATCGACGTTGGCGACCTCGGCGGCGCTGATGATGCGGCTGATCTTGAGGTAGCTCTCGGAGCTGGGGCCGGGGCCGATGCAGATGGCCTCGTCAGCGAGATGGACGTGCATGGAGTCCACATCGGCCTCGGAGTACACGGCCACGGTTTTGACATCAAGCTCTTTGCAGGCGCGGATGACGCGGAGGGCGATCTCGCCACGGTTGGCGACCAGGACTTTGCGGAACATAGAGGAGAGTGATCGGGGGAAAAGTGGCGCCTTGATCTGGCTTGACGCTTTGGCGGTTTCTTGACTGGGGCGGGGTCAAGAGGTCATGTGGTCACGAGGTCAAGGCAGGCAGGGTCAGGCTTTCAACTCAAACAACGGCTGGCCGTACTGCACCGGCTTGCCGTCCTCCGCCAGGATGCGGGCGACGGTGCCGCGGGCTTCGGCCTTGATTTCGTTCATGACTTTCATCGCCTCGATGATGCAAACCGTCGTATTCTCGTCCACCGGATCGCCGACCTTGATGAAGGCGGCCTCGCCAGGGCCTGGGGAACGGTAGAAGGTGCCGACCATGGGGCTGTTGATGGTCGGGCCGGCGGGGTCGGAGTCGGTTGACTCAGAGGCAGCCGCAGCGGCGGCGGGTGCCGGAACTGCTGCCGCTGCCGGAGCGGAGGCAGGAGCCGCTGCCGAGGCCATGGAGACGGCGGGCACCGGCATGGCTTTGAGCAGTTCCTTGGCGGCATCGAAATCCGAGCCGCGCCGCAGCTCGATTTTGGCGCCGTCCTGCTCGAAGTGGAAATAGCTCAGGTCGTTCTCCGCCATGAGCGCCACGATTTGTCGTATTTGCTTGAGATCCAAAGTGTTCGCCTCCTTAGCCGCAGTTTTGGGTTGGTCCATGTGTCGGGATTTTTGCAGAAATTCAGAAGCCCGATGTTACGTGGTTGCCGCCCCCTGGCAACTACAAACGAGAGGGGGGAATCGTTGCATTTTCTGCTTCACAGACGGGCGGGCAGTCCGCTACTCTCCGAAAATTCGTTCCCACCCATCCAGTCACCCGCCATGAAGAAAACCCTGACCAGCCTGCTCCTCCTGACCGCCACTCCGCTGCTCGCCACCCAGGACGAGCCCGCCCAGCCCGGCGGCAAACTGCCGGGAAACGTCGCCATCCAACTCGTCAAAGTGGCCGATGACCTCGTCGATCCCGTCGCCGTCGCCGCCTCCCCGGACGGCACCGGCCGCCTGTTCGTGTGCGAGCGCCCCGGCGTGATCCAGGTCATCCAGAAGGACGGCAGCAAAGGCCGCCGCCCCTTCCTCGACATCAAAGACAAGACCCTCAGCTCCTTCCTGGAGGAGGGCCTGCTCAGCATGACCTTCCATCCCAAGTTCAAAGAGAACGGCAAATTTTACATCTGCTACTCCGACCTTTGGTTCAACGGCGCCTCCATGATCACCGAATATAAAGTCTCCGACAAAGACCCGAACCGCGCCGATCCCGACAGCGCCCGCGTCATCATGCAGATCGACTTCCCCTACTGCAACCACCACGGCGGCCAGATCGCCTTCGGCCCCGACGGCTACCTTTACATTGGCGTCGGCGACGGCGGCTGGGAGGGCGACGTCATCAACGCCGGCCAGGACCTGCACACCTGGCTCGGCAAAATGCTGCGCATCGACGTCAATCAAAGCAGCGCCGACCGCGCCTACGCCATCCCCGCCGACAACCCCTTCCTCACCCCGCTCCAGCAGATGACCCTGTTTGGCGTGTCCGAACTGCAGTTCTCCAAAATCCACCCCAAAGCCAAGCCCGAGATTTGGGCTTACGGCCTGCGCAACCCGTGGACCTTCTCCTTTGATCCCAAGACCGGCGACCTCTACATTGCCGACGTGGGCCAGAACCACTGGGAGGAGATCAACTTCCAGCCCGCCTCCAGCAAGGGCGGCGAAAACTACGGCTGGAAATTCATGTGCGGCAGCAAAGTCTTCCCGCAAGTCGAGACCAAGAACCCCGATGGCTCCACCACCTACGCGGATGGTGAAGGCACCGCGCGGGTGGGGGTGCTGCCGATCGCCGAGTACAGCCATGTCGATCAAGGCATCTGCGTCGTGAATATCGGTGTGTATCGCGGCGCCGCCTATCCCAGTCTGGACGGCGTGTATTTCTGCGCCGACTGGGGCAGCGGCAAAATCTGGGGCATGAAGCAGGTGGAGGGCACCTGGCAGATGCAGGAGCTGCTCGACCTCGACACCCCCCTGCGCCCCACCGGCAGCGGCCAGGACGAGGCGGGCAATCTCTACCTGACCCACGCCACTGCCAACTACGGCGGCCCCGTCGATCCCTACACCAGCGAGCGCGGCGCGCTTTGGAAAGTCGTCGCTGCCGACCAAGTGCCGGAAAGCGCGGAAACGGCGCCGTTGCAGGCGCAGTGACAACGAGACGCTGGCTTGAGTGCGCTGCTTGCTCGGTCTGCCGGCAAGCCAGGGATGGCCCGACCCGCCTCCGCAGCAACCCACCAGGCCCGCGCCGCCAACAGGCCTTGCAGCACAGAATGCGCAAACCGCTCACGTCGCCGCGATGCGGCGCTGCCAGAGCAGCAGCACAGGCACACAAGCAACAAACAACAGCGCCGTGGCCGGATGAGTCACCGCCAGCGCCGCCGCATCCACCCAGGCGATGCCTGCCAGCAAACGTCCCACGGCCGGGCCAATGGACCGCGGCGGATGCGCGCGCATTTTTTTCACCGACGCGGAAACCCACAGCAGCAAGCCCGCGCCGAGCAGCAGTGGCAGCCATTTCCCGGCGTCCGCGCAACGATAGAACAGCAGCAGCGCCGGACTTAGCAACAGCAACAACAAAGGCCAGGCCGCCATCCGCGCGTCGGCAATGCGCGCTTCCCGGCGCGCCATCAAACTCAACCCCGTGATGTAAGCGCCCAACACCAGTCCCGGCAGCAAAGCCGGTCCGTTCCACGGTGTTTCCTGCAAAGGCGAGGCCGCCGCCAGATACAGCAGCGTGCGGCATCCCCCCATCAACACCACCGAGCCAGCCCAGGGTTTGTGATACAGATCATACGCCAGCACCACCGCCGCCAGCGCCACGGTCACGCCCGTGTCCGCGCCAGCTCGCCCCACCATCATGCCCGCGCCGCAGACCAGCAGCACCAAACCCGCGCGCCAGGCCCAGCGCAACGCCACCCGCCCCGAGGGGATCGGACGCTCCGGGCGATGCTCGCGATCAAAGGCGGCGTCCGCGGCGTCGTTGAGGATCATGCCCGCCGCGTAAATCAGGGACCCACCCAGCAACAGCCAAAACAACCGCGCATCCATTCCCCTGCCCCCGCTCAGCAGCCAAGCCGCGAGCACATTCGTCCACACCGTCGGCAGGTTGGAGACACGGGCCAGTTCGAGCCAGGCGCGGACGGAGGCATTCATGATCAGGATGGCCCCGCCCCCCCCTTCTGCAAAGCCCGCAACCGCTCCCTCACCTCCGGCCGCTCCAGCGCGTCCGCCGCCACGGCGAGCGTGAGGGTTTCCCGGGCGTCGATATCGAGGCTTTGGTTTTTTAACAGGCCGTTCCCGCTGAGAGCCGCCACGGCAGCTTCCAACAATTCACGCGACTGCCCCCCAATGCCAACGCCATGCGCCGCCAGCACCTCGGTCTGGATGGCCTCCACCGCTTCCACCGTGGGATGACGAAAATCGCTCATTGAGCCAGCCGCCGAAACAATTCGTTGTTCTTGCCGATCAAACGACGCGCCGTTTGCGCGGCGGCCTCAGGTTCGAGGGTCGAACGCTGAGCCGCCGGCAGCGTGACCGCGCCGCCGGCAGGCACCTCCACCTTCACCGCGTCCCCCGGCTTCAGGCGCGCCCGTTGCATGGGCGCGGAAACAAGGATGTGCGCATGCGAACTGCCGGCTTTGGTGATTTTTTTGATCACGCGTCAAACCTCGTTAACACGAACGACGAAGTCAAGCGGTCAAGCGGACCCGGCGTCCCGGCGCCCGCGGGTCACGGCCTTTTTAGTTGATGCGGCAGCATGCTGGAGTGCAAGCCTGTCGAGACGCTCCGCAAGCCCTCTCGATCAGGGAAAAGGCCGCCTGCAGGCTTCAGCCGCCCGGCGCGCGAACGGCCGGATCGAGCTGGCGATAGACCCCGAAGTCGTGGTAGAAGAAGCGTTTGGCCAGCTTGTACATCCAGTGCTGCTCGGGGATTTCTTCCTCGTCACGCCATTGGCTGGTGCGCGGACTCATGCCATTCACCTCAGCCAGCGCGGTCTGCCGGATGGTGGTGTCCTTGGCGCCGTGCCTTTGCGCCAAGTCGCGCACCAAATCGGGTCGCTCCAACACGATACAACCGCGTGTGTGCCGGGCGGCGGTCTCGCGGAAGTCCTTCAAAAAGGCGGACTGGGTGAGCACATCATAAAGGTCGCGGTCGGTGCGCACGCTGTCGGTGGCGAATTGGATGATCGGACAGGGTTCGACTCCGCCGGTGGGGCCGATGTGGTGGCTGATGCCGGTGGCCATCGGGCACAGCGCCTTGCCGTTGTGGTCGTAGTAGGCATCGACGATGGCGATGGGCATCCGCGCGCGCATCGTGGTGATGAAACGGCGCACGCGGGTGATCTGCTCCGGCGTCAGCGCGAGCTGCTCGTTGATCTGCGGGCCGACCGGACGGTAGGTGTGGTACCAGGTGTAGTGCACGCCCATGTCGATCAGCTTTTGCAGCCAGTCACGGCTGAGCAAGTCGTCGATGTTGGTCTGGCAAAGGCTGGTGGCGACGCCCGTCATGAGGCGGGCATCGAGGCAGTTGCGCAGGCCGCGCAGGGTGCGGTTGAGCACGTCCTTGCCGCCACGCCGCTCGTTGGAGACGGTGGCGCCACCCTCCACGCTGACCAGCGGTGTGGCGTTGCCGAGCTTGCGCAGGTTGTCGGCGGCTTTGGGCGTGATGAGCTGGCCGTTGGTGAAAATTTGAAAGTAGCAATCGGGATGCGCGGCCAGAAAGTCGAACAACTCCGGGTGCATGAATGGCTCGCCGCCGAGCACGCCGAAAAAGGCGTTGCCGTGCCGTTTGGCGTCGTGGACGATTTTGTTGAGCTCGTCCAGATTCATCGACGCGCGCGGCTTGTCCACATCGACCCAGCAGCCCTGGCAGCGCAGGTTGCAGGAGTTCAAAATGGACAGGTAGAGGAAGGGCGGGAACACCTCGCCCGTCGCCTCGTATCGCCGTTTGAAACGCAGCACCGAGCGCGCGCCTTTGAAACCGAAGTTCCAGCCGATCTTGGCCAGGCAGAACGGATCGACACTGCCTAGGATGCGCGTGGTGAGCGAGGAAATCATGCGTCGTGAAGTCGGAACAAAGGTAACGCCGTTGGTGGCGGCGACAATGCAGGGATTGTGAATTTGCCCGCCGGGGCTCAGGCCTCCTCGTCGGTTTCCTCGCCATGCCCTTCGGCAGCCATGCGCTGGATGGTGGCGTCGAGGAATTCAATGTACCCGTGGACATCCAGGCTCTCCGCTTCCGGCTCGCCGCGCACGGCGTAAAGCCAGCCGACCTCGTAGGGGTCGCTACGCACGACGCAGGCATCGACTTTGAGATGCGGGTTGCCCCCGGCGAAGGTGCCGCTCATGACGCAATAGACATCGGAAGCCGCCTTGAAACCTTCCACCCAGCCCACCGTCTGCCCGGGCGTCACCGCCGCGCCCGCGGCCGGCGTCCACTCGCAATCGACCAGTTCACCCAACATGCGGGTGGCAAACTTGGTGAATCCCACCCGCCACAACCCGGGCTGCTCCGCCACCGGCGCCATCCAGTAATGCGACTTCGAGTAGCGAAAACCGTCCGGGAAACGGGCGGAAAAACGGGCGTGTTTGTAGCGGAGGAACGTCAGCGGCATGTCGGTCGAAGAAGGCGGGAAGGCAGACAACGGGTGGTCTCTTTCGCCTCCATCAGCGGTTTTCTCAACCGGCAATACCGGCATGAGCCGGGCCATTGTCATGGGCGCGCCGCCTTCCAGCCCTGGCAATCCCGCGGCGAAGGAATCTTTTTTCTATGCAAGAGTCCCTTTTTCTGAAAGTATAAAAAGACAGAGCCGGCCGCCACCTACGGACGGCCGTTTCACCCTCAACCCGCATCCAAAGTCATCATGAAAAAACTGGCCTTCATCCTCAGTGTTCTCGCCCTCAGCTCCGGCATCTCCTTCGCGAAGCCGGTCAACACCGTCTGCCCGGTCAGCGGCAAAGACGCCAAACCCTCTGTGACCAGCAAGCACAAGGGCAAAGACGTGGCCTTCTGCTGCAACAACTGCAAAGGCAAGTTTGACGCCGACCCCGCCAAGTTCGAAGGCAAAATCCAGAAAGACTGACTTCCGCAAGGCATCAGCCTGTTCGCACGCGGGGCCGGGTGACCGGCCCCGCTTTTTTTTGGCCTGCGCCTGCCGATGCCAGCTTGCGCGCCCTGCGGGCCGGTGGCTTTTTAGCGAACGTCATCCATGGACACCGCCGCCACCGCCCCGCCCTCCCCGGCTCGCCCCCGCGGCGGGTGCCTGCGCTGGGCGGCGCTTACGCTGCTGGCCGCCATGCTCATCGGCGGCGTCCTGGCATGGAAATTCATCGAGGAATCCGCCCGTGTCGTCCATGCCGCAGGCGACTGGCTGCACCGTCTTGGCGACGGTCTGCAATCGCGCTCCGTCGAGGAAACCTTTCGCGAGATCGTGACCCGCGTCATTTCCACCGAAGGCGAAGTGCTGGAACTGGCGACCATTGAGACGGTGGAGACCTTTACCCGCTCCGATTCGCGCAGTTTGTTTGGCGATCTGCTTTATTTGGGGACAACGGTTTCGGAAATCCGGGTTCCCGTCGTCTATCGCTACCACCTGCGCCTTTCCGAGGAGTGGCGGATCGAGATTCGCGACCGTCAATGCCGCGTGCTGGCACCGCCGCCGCGCCCCTCGCTGCCGCCCGCCATCCGCACCGAGGGCATGGAAAAAAAATCCGCATCCGGCTGGCTGCGCTTCAACGCGGCGGCGAACCTGGCGCAATTGGAGAAGGATCTGACCCCGCGCCTGGAGCAACGCGCGGCAGACAAACGTCATCTCGACCTGGCGCGCGAGGCGAACCGCCAGTCGGTGGCGGCGTTTGTGCGCCAGTGGATGCTGCAAGAGCGGCCGGCGACGGAGGATTTGCAGGTCCATGTGGTCTTTCCAGATGAGGCAACCACACCTCACAAGGTCCAAGACAGGACTCCATAAGGCCTGAACGCAACATGACACCTCTGGCTGCCGTGCCCGTGCCAGCGACCCGCAAAAGGCGCTGGCGCGGTTGGCGCATGAGGGGGCGGGCAAGCGGCGGCGGAATCCGCGAATTTCGGCAAAGCCGCTGAAGATTCCCGACTCCAGCCCATTCCCCCGCCCTGGCGTCCGCGGGCAAACTCAACGGCTGACCGCGCGATAAATCGCTCCGTTCCAGCACAGCACGAGCAGTTCGCCGTTCTTGTCGGCGCAGAAGGCGGTGGGTTTGACGAGCACGCTGGGTTTCTTTTTCGGATCGGCGGCGGCCTCCTGCGGACTGGTGTAGAGCAGGGTGTCACTGGTGACTTTTTCGTCGTCGTCGATGCGCAGGGCCCAAATTTTGCCAATGACGAAGTCGCCATAAATGTAGGCGCCTTTGAGGTCGGGCAGCGCGCGGCCATTGTAAATGATGCCGCCGGTGATGCTGAGACCGACGGAGTGATCGTACTCGTGAATCGGGTCGATGAATTCCGCGCCCTCGGGGTCGGGCTCGTTGCGCAGGACGAAGGTGTTGCGGCCCTCCCGGTAAGACCAGCCGTAGTCGCCGCCGTTGACGATCAGGTTGATCTCTTCGACGAGGTTCTGGCCGACGTCGGCGCACCAAAGGCGGCCTTGGTCGTCAAAGGTCATGCCCCAGGGATTGCGCAAACCGGAGGCATAAATCTGCGGCAGGGCGTTCTTGCCATCGGCATGCGGGTTGTCCTCCGGAATGCCGTAGCGGCCGTCATGCCAGTCGGTGCGATTGACGTCGATGCGCAGGATTTTGCCGTTCCAAGAGCCTTTGTTTTGCGCCAGACGCAGCTCGTCGTCGCGCTTCGACATGTCGCCGACGCCGATGTAAAGATAACCATCGGGGCCAAAGAGGAGGTTGCCGCCGTGATGGTTCCAGTTCACCAGCGGAATTTCCAAAAGGATGCGTTCGGTGGCGGGGTCGGCGACATCGGGATCGCTCTGCGAGACGCGCATTTCGGTGACAAGCAGGCGCTTGGGCATTTGGCGGGTGTAGCAGAGGTAGAACTTGCCGTTGGATTTGAAATCAGGGTGGAAAGCCAGGCCGTTGAGACCCTCTTCGAATTTGCCGTCGGAGGCTTCCAGTTCGCGGTCACTCAGGTCAAGGAAGGTCTTGGCGCTGGCGGCGTTTTCATCCTCGGGAAGGATCAAGATATGGCCGCGCTGAAGGGCCAGAAACGAGCGCTGGCTGCCGTCATTGGGAATTTGCAGGGCGACCGGGAAAAGGGTCTCAATGCCGCTGTAAAGCGGCTGGAGTTGGATGAGGTCATCGGCGCGCAGGAGGCTGCAAGCGGACAGGCAGAGGAGGAGGGAGCGAAGCATGGAGGCAAATAAACGAGGCTGGAGCAGCCAATATTTGCAGAACAGCGGCAACAACCAACTCCGATGAAGGAGCGACTTGCATTTTATTTGAAAAGCAATTATGGTTTTTATTATATTTAGAATAAGTCGAATAAACTGCCGTTCAGCCTCCTCTTGCCGCCTTCCTGGCGGGCTTGCAGGTGCTGCCCTGTGGTTTGCGCGCCTGCCCTTTTCATGACCCGAACTGCCATCTCATTACTCGCTCTACTGCTGGTCTTGTGCCCGGCATGGACGGCTGTAAAGGCGCAGCAGGCCGGGCAGTTGCAACATGCCATCACCCCACCTGCCGGGACGGCCCAGGAAGCGGCCGCGCTCGGCATCAGTTGCGCGGTGAACGCCGCCTTCACCGTGGCGGGCTGCCCTTTCGATGACATCGGCGGCCAGGACTCCGGCGTGGTGAAGGTGTTTGACACCGCCACCGGCGCGCTGCTGCATGTGCTGGTCAATCCGAGTCCGGCGGCGTTCGACTACTTTGGCTTCGCGCTGGCACTATCCGGCAGCAAGCTGGTGGTCGGCGCTTATCTGGATGACACCGACGCGCTGAATGCCGGCATCGCCTACGTTTATGATTTGGCGGGGGCCACGCCCTCGCAACCGCAGCATGTCCTGCGCAATCCCGCCCCAAGCGCGGCGGATCAATTCGGCTACGCGGTCGCCGCCTCCGGCCAGTACGTCGCCGTGGCAGCCCCGCTTGAAGATCATGGGGCGACCAATTCGGGCACGGTGTACGTCTATGACATGGGTTCGGCCGCGCCCACCGAACCCGCGCTGACCGTCCACAACCCGGCGCCCGTCTCGGGCGACCAGTTCGGTTACTCGATCGCTCTGGACGGCACCCATCTTTTGGCCGGCGTGCCCCTGAAAGACATTGGCGCCAGCAACGCCGGCAGCGTGGTGCTATTCAATCTGGCCGGAGCCAATCCAACGACACCGGTGGCTTCGCTTGCCAATCCTCATCCGGCGAGCAGCGACCAGTTTGGCAACGCCGTGGCGCTGCACGGACAACGCTTCGTTGTCGGCGCGGCGCTTGACGACGAGACCGGTTCCAACTCGGGCCGGGCTTATGTGTATGACTTCAGCGGCGGCGCTCCCTCCACTTTTTCCCTGGTGCTCGAAAACCCGGCGCCGGCGGCCAACGATCAATACGGCTACGCGGTGGCCATCCACGGCTCGAAAGTGACTGTGGGCTGCCCGTATGATGACACGGGCGTGCTGGACTCCGGGCGCGCCTATGTGTACGACTTGCACGGCGCCCAGCCTGCGACCCCGGTGGCGGCGTTGTCACGCCCGTTACCCGTCATTGATGACCGGCTCTCCTTGTCACTCGCCATGCACGGCAATAGAGTGGTGACGGCAGTCCCGTATGATGACACGCAAGCCAGCAACGCGGGCGCCCTGGCGGTGTTTGACCTTGCCAGCAGCACACCGGGAATGCCCGTGGCTTTATTGAGCAGTCCGAGTCCGGCTGCCGGTGATCTGTTTGGCGCCGCCGTGGCCGTCTCCGGCTCGCGCATGGTCGTCGGCTCGCGTCTTGAGGACACCGGCGCCACCAACGCCGGCAGCGCCTTTATATTTGATCTGGCGGGTGCCACGCCCGCCACTCCCGTACTCGTGCTGCGCAATCCCAACCCCTTGAATGGCGACGAGTTCGGGCAGTCGGTGGCCATCTCCGGCAACCGGGTCGCCGTGTCCGCGCCCTATGCCGACCCTGGCGACATCAAAGACGCGGGCACGGTCTATGTTTACGACCTCAACCATCCGCAGCCGCATCTGCCGGTGCTGACGCTGGCCAATCCGGAACCAGCGGTGAGCGACCAGTTCGGCAGCGCGCTGGCGATGTCCGGGAACCGTTTGGTGGTGGGCGCGCGGCTGGACGACGCGCTGGCCACCAACTCCGGCAGCGCCTATGTCTATGATTTGAACTCAGCCAACCCGGCCACGCCGTGGCTGACGCTGCGCAATCCGACACCGGCGATTGGCGACTTCTTCGGGCGCTCGGTGGCGATTCACCAGAATCTGCTGGTGGTCGGCGCCTCCGCGGACGACACCGGCGCCAATGACGCGGGCAGCGCATATGTTTACAACCTGAACGCGGGGGATCCAGCGACGCCGCTGCTCACGTTGAACAATCCGGAGCCGGCCGCAGGCGACCAGTTCGGCTATTCGGTGGCCGTGTCAGGCGCGATCATCGCCGTGGGAGCCAACACGGACGACGCCAACGCCATCGATTCGGGCAGCGTGTATGTCTATGACCTGACCAAGCCGGCTCCGTCCGTGCCAGCGTGGACCTTGCGGCACCCGCAACCAATGGCAAACGACCAGTTTGGAGCCGCCGTGGCGGTGGACGGCAAGCGCGTGGCCGTGGGCGCTCATTTGGATGATCTGGCCGTGAACGACGCCGGTTCAGTGCATGTGTTCGACCTCGACAGCGCCACTCCCACCGTGCCGGATTTGTTGCTGGCGATTCCAGGCGCCACGCAGGGCGACCAATTGGGCATCGCCGTGGCGATGGCGGGCGGCCATGTCATCGCGGGCGCGTCCGGAGCGGATGTGGTGGCCTGGGACAAGGGCGCCGCCTATGTGTTCAGGTCGGTGCTGACGATTGAGCCGGTGGACATCGCGGTCGAGCAACCGGCGGGAGTGGAGTTGGTTAGCGGCATTTCCACGGTGTCCTTTGGCAGCCCGCTCGTCGGCGGCGCGCCGGCCGATTTGACCTGGCTGGTGCGCAGCGCGGGCTTGGAGGATCTGGAAACTGTGTCAGCCAGCATCAGCGGCACCCACGCGGCGGATTTTACCATCATGCAAACGCCCGCGCCAACCGTGGCCCCGGGCACCACCAGTACGATGGTCATCCGCTTCACCCCCGGCGCCGGCGGCAGCCGCAGCGCGCAACTGCACATCACCAGCAACGATCCCAACGAAAGTCCGTTCATCGTGACGTTAAGCGGCACCGGCGTGATTCCCGCGCCGGAGATCGCGGTGGAGCAGCCCGCCGGCACGGATTTGACGGCGGGAGTCAACACCGTGAACTTCGGAGGCGTGGTTGCCGCGGCGGCTTATTCCACGCGCGAATTCACCGTGCGCAATGCCGGCACCGCCAACCTGACCGGCATCGCGCTGAGCATCGCCGGCACCCAGGCCAGCGAGTTCAGCGTGGACAGCGCGCCCGCGGCGACGCTCGCCCCGGGCGCGAGCACCACCTTCACGCTGCGCTTCACTCCGCTGGCGGGCGGCCTTCGCCAGGCCAAAGTCAGCATCGCCAGCAGCGACGCCGACGAGAATCCGTTCGACATTTTCCTGAGCGGAACCGGCATCGTCTTCCCCGACCTCCGTGTCGAGCAACCTATAACGAATCAACTCGCCAACGGCGCGGCCACCATCGACTTCGGGCAGACGGAAGTGGCGGGCGAGTCCGTGGACCGCATCTTCACCTTGCGCAACAACGGCACCGGCGTGCTCTCTGGTCTTGCGGTCAATCTTGGCGGCGCGCACCCTGGCGACTATGTTGTGACGGTGCCCCCGCCCGCCTCCATCGCACCGGGCGGCAGCAGTTTCTTTACCATCCGGTTTGCCCCCATGCTCGGCGGCACACGTCAAGCCACCGCCTCGCTCGCCAGCAACGATCCCGATGACAACCCGTTCGTCGTCGCTCTCACGGGGGCGGCCATTGCCTTCCCCAATCTCTCCATCGAGCAGCCTGCGGGCAATCCGCTGTTTCATGATCAATCCTCGGTCGATTTTGGCAATGTCTATTTCGGCGGCAATCCAGCCGACATGACATTCACCCTGCGCAACACCGGCACCGATGTGTTGACCGGCATCACCCCCGTCATCGCCGGCACCAACGCCGCCGACTTCGCCGTCGTCAGCCCGCCCGCCTCAAGTCTGATGCCGGGACAGGCGGCCACACTCGTCGTGCGTTTTCTTCCCTCCGCGCCTGGGGATCGTTTCGCGCTGCTGCGAGTCGGCAGCAACGACCCCGAGGACAACCCCTTCGAGATCGAACTCGGCGGTTTTGCGATTGCCCTGCCCCGTCTGGTCGTCGAGCAGCCCGTTGGGTCGGAACTGCCCGAGACGAACGCGCAGGTGAACTTCGGCCCCGCCAATATTGGGCAGGCGCCGCTGGAGCGCGTGATCACCCTGCGCAATACCGGCAGCGGCGAGCTTTCCGGCCTCACCGCGCAATTTGACGGGGCGCCCAACGGCGTGTTCAGCATCGCCACCTTTCCCGCCAGCATCGTGGAGCCGGGCGGAGAGACCGCGTTCACGATCCGCTTTGCGCCGACTCATGTCGGGTCTTTTCAAACCGTGCTGCGCCTGTTGAGCAACGACGAGGCACGCAGTCCGTTCGACATCACTCTGCTCGGAACCGGCGCTACCGTGCCTGACATCGCTGTCGAGCAGCCCCAGGGCAACAGCCTCCTGGCGGGAGCCACGCCGGTGAATTTCGGCGATGTGCAAACCGGGCAAAGCGCGGACCGCATCTTCACGCTGCGGAACACCGGCAATGCGGAGTTGCTCGACATCGCGCTGAGTTTGACCGGCCAGCACGCCTCCGACTTCAGTGTCATCTCGCCGCCCCCAGCCACCCTGGAGGCTGGCGCGAACGCCACGTTTGTGCTGCGTTTCTCGCCCTCCGGAGACGGCACTCGCAACGCCGTCGCGCGCGTCGCCAGCAACGATCCGGACGAGAATCCGTTCGACATCCCGCTTACTGGCAAGGCATTGGCCGTGCCGAATCTCGCCGTGGAGCAGCCCGCGGGCACGCCGCTCACGCACTTGCAGTCAACGGTCTCTTTTGGCTCGGCCGAGGTGGGAACATCCCATGTCGATGTGGTCTTCAGTTTGCGCAACGACGGCTCCGGCGGACTTGCCGGTTTGCAGGCGGCCTTCAATGGTGGCCAGGCGGTCGATTTCACGGTCCTGACTCCGCCCGCCTCCACGCTGCTTGCCGGCCAGAGCACCACCATGGTCATCCGGTTCCTTCCCTCAGCCACCGGCACGCGCCAGACCACGCTCAACATCGCCAGCAATGACCCCGCGAAAAACCCGTTCGTGCTCACCCTCTCCGGCCAGGGCGTCGTGATTCCCAACCTCGTCATCGAGCGACCCGCGGGCACAGCGCTCGTCTCCGGCAGCGCCAGCGCCGATCTCGGCGCCACTATGCTCAGCGGCACGCCACTGACCACCAGCTTCACCCTGCGCAACACCGGCACCGGCACGCTGGCCAGCGTGGCCGTCAGTTTCACCGGCGACCACCCCGGCGACTTCAACGTTGTCACCGCGCCTCCCGCCACGCTCACGCCCGGCCAAAGCAGTGTCTTCAGCATTCGCTTCACACCTCAGGCCGCTGGTGCGCGTCAGGCGGTCATGCGAATCGCCAGCAATGATCCCGACACCAATCCCTTTGAGATTCAGGTAAGCGGCACTGGGCTGGCCGCTCCTGACATCACGCTTCAGCAACCGGCCGGAACCAGTCTCACCTCCGGCTTTTCACTGGTGCCTTTTGGTTCCGCGACGGTTCTCGAAGGCTTCCTCGACCGCATCTTCACCGTGCGCAACGACGGCACCGCCGCCTTGCAAAACCTGTCCGCCTCCCTCTCCGGCGCGGGCGCGGCCGACTTCCAGATTCTAAGCCAGCCCCCGGAGACATTGGAACCGGGAGCCAGCGCGACTTTTTCGTTGCGTTTTGCGCCGCTGACCGGCGGTGATCGCGCCTGTCTCTTGTCAGTCAGCAGCAACGATCCTGATGAAAACCCCTTCACCGTGACGCTGACCGGCTTTGGCGTCGTGACGCCCAATATCGCAGTCGAACATCCCGCCGAGCACGGCTTGAACAGCGGCCAGAGCGTGGTGCCATTCGGCACCGTGGTGCTCATGAGCCCCCCCGCCGAACGCGAGTTCACCTTGCGCAACACCGGCACTGGGCCATTGACTCTTTCAAATCTCAGCTTCACGGGCGTCAACGCCTCGGACTTCAGTCTGGCGCAGGCGCTGCCCGGCACTCTTGCCGCAGGCGCGCAGACCACGTTCAAACTGCGCTTTAATCCTGGCGCCGCCGGGCTGCGCAGCGCTTCGGCGCGCATCCTCAGCGATGATCCTGACACCAATCCATTTGTCGTTCTGCTCAGCGGCGAAGGCCTGGCGCTGCCTGACATCGTGGTGGAGCAGCCGGCTGGGCAACCCCTCGTCAACGGCTCCGCGGCGGTGGCCTTTGGCACCGTGGTGCTCAACGCGGCGCCAACCGGGCGCGGCTTCACGCTGCGCAACACCGGGACCGCGCTCCTGTCGAATTTGACGGTCTCCTTGACCGGAGACCATGCTGGTGATTTCGAGGTGCTCTCTTTCCGCGACACGCCGCTGGCGCCTGGGGAATCTTCCACTTTCACCATCAGCTTCGCTCCCTCGGCCGACGGGCCGCGCGCGGCAGTGCTGGTCATTGGCAGCAACGACCCTGACGAAAACCCGTTTCAAGTCAGCTTGAGCGGCAGCGGTCTGGCGCTGCCGGAATTGCAGGTGGAGCAGCCGGCTGGCACCGAACTGGCAGCAGGCGATGCCGTGCTCGATTTCGGCACTGTCTTTGTCGGCGGTGCGCAGGCGCAGGTCGAAGTGACCCTGCGCAACGCCGGCACCGCGAATTTGGCGATTGAAGGGCTGACCTTCTCAGGCAGCCACCCGGCGGATTTTGACATCGTCGATTTCCCCAGCAACACCATCGCCCCAGGCGATCTCACCACTTTTAGCGTGCGTTACCGGCCCAACTTGACCGGGAGCCGCGCGGCCCTGCTGACTCTGACCAGCAACGATCCCCAGCATCCCCAATTCGTGTTTCATCTTGCAGGCGAGTCGCGTGATTATTTGACGGAGGTTTTCACCGCCACTCACCCCAACGACACCGCGGGCGCCACTTATACCTTCAGACCAGCCGCCGGCATCACGCCGATCACCGGCGGCAGCTTGCCCCTGGTGGAGTCCGCGCCCGAGACGGTTAGGAACGGATCGCTTCCTGACACTTATGCGAACGCCACCGTGCTGCAACAAAGGGAAGTCAATGATCCTCTCGACCCGGAGCGACGGGTCATTGAGCGCCTGCTGCTTTCACCTTTGAAATACGGCCTGCTGCGGGTGCAGGATGTGTTTGAGGTCAGCGGCGGCAAGTCCCTGCGCATGACGCAGAGCGCGGCGGCCGCGGAGCATGTCGTGGTCAAAGCAAAGCCCGGGGTCAGCCAGTCTCAACTGCTTGCCGCTCTTAGTTTGCCGGGAGCCACCGTTCTCAAGGCGATGCCTTTGTCGGGCATCTGGAGGCTGGGTTTTGACTCCGTCGATTTGGATAGCCTGCCCGACGCCGTGACCGCGCTGATCGCGACAGGATTGGTCGAGTATGCCGAGCCGGACTTGGTGGTGCGGGCTGCCGAGTATCACCCGAACACACCGGGTTTCAACGATCAGTGGGCGCTTCATAACACCGGGCAGGAAGGCGGGAAAGCCGGTGTGGACGTGGGCGCGCCGTTGGCCTGGAATTACATTTCTTTCGGTGCCGAGACAACCCCCGTCGCCATACTCGATACCGGCATCAATCTGGACCATCCGGCATTCAACGGGCAGCGCTGGGTGAATGCAGATGAAATCAGCGCCAACGACACCGATGATGACAACAACGGTTACATTGATGACGAGAACGGATGGAATTTTGCGGGTGAAAATCCGAATGTTTTGGATGACAACGGACATGGCACGCGCATCGCCGGAATTATCGGTGCGGATGGTTTTGCCAGCAGCAACGGGGCGGGATTGTGCTGGCCCGCTTGGTTCATGCCGCTCAAAGTGCTGGACTCATCCGGCGCGGGTTTCACCTCGGACGCAACCGAGGCTCTCGTTTACGCCGCGGAAATGGGAGCGCGGGTGAGCTGCCTGGCCTGGGGGGCTTACGGTTATTCGCGGGCCTTGCAAGAAGCGATCGAACACGCGGACAACATGGGCTGCCTGGTGATCACCGCCGCCGGCAACGACGGTCGGGACATTGACCGCCACCCCTTCTTCCCCGCCACGTCGAATTCCGAAAACGTGCTCACTGCTGCCGCCATCAACCGCCACGGCCAGTTGTCCTGGTTCTCGAACCACGGCGCTTTTGGTGCGCATGTGGGCGCGCCCGGCAGCGAAATTTTAACCACCGCGATCAACGGCCATGAAACCTTCAACGGCACCTCGGCGGCGGCCGCGCATGTCACCGGCGTCTGCGTCATGCTCATGCTGAGCCAGCCTGACCTGACGCATCACGAGGTTCGCAATTCCTTGCTGGCGGGCGTCATGCCCCTTCCCTCTTTGCACGACAAAACCGCCACCGGCGGCCTGCTGAGAGCAGACCGCGCCTTGCAAGGACCACACACATTCTACTTTCTGCCCACCCACCCGGTTGAACTGACAGGCCCTCCAGGCGGCCCTTTCAGTCCGGCAGCGGCAACATTTGACCTAACCAATCCGTCTGCAACAGCGCGTTCGTACGAACTGCAAGCCGACCAGCCCTGGATCAACTTGTCCACGTCAAGCGGCGTGCTCGCTGCTGGAGCCCGCCTGAACATCACCGCCAGCCTCGGCGCCGGCGCCGCCTTGCTGCCTCCGGGCCGTCACACCGCTTATGTGGACTTGTCCACTGACGAGGGCGCGCTGGTGTGGACGAGGGAAATCACGCTCGTGGTGAAGGAAGCCCACTTTCTGACGCGGGACGCCGTCAGCACCTTCCCAATCGATCCCGCGGGCGGCGCCGCCTTGCCGCTGCTGGATGACTCCTTCGCCGAGATCGTGCTTGCCGACGGCGCCAGCATTCCCTACTTCGGCAAAAATTATCGCTCCGTGTTCGTTGGCAGCAATGGTTATGTCTCTTTTGGCGTCGGCGACTGGGCGCCTGCTGGCGGCGCGGAGCGTCACTTCACCCTGCCGCGTTTGTCGGCCGTGTTCGCCGACCTTGACCCCTCGGCGGGCGGCCTGGTTTCCTGGCGTCAATTGGCGGACCGTCTGGTCATCACCTTTGAAAATGTGCCCGAGCACGGCGGTGGCACGCTCAACAGTTTCCAGTTTCAATTGTTCTTTGATGGCAGATTGGCCGTCACCATTCTGGAGGCGCAGACGGTTGATGGTGTCATCGGTCTCTCCGACGGCAAAGGCATGCCTGATGATTTCATGAGCAGTGATTTCACGGGCTATCCAGAAACAGGACAGGGTCCTCCGGTCTTTGTTTTGCACCCGCAACCCGCATCGGCGCTGGCTGGCGACCCGGTTCAGTTTACCGCCGTGGCAGAGGGCGCGGGATCATTGGTTTATCAGTGGTTCCGCAACGGCCTGCCCATCCCCGATACGACTAGCAGCACCCTTCAGCTTCCATCCGCGCTCGTGCAGCAATCTGGTCTTTACCAGGCCAGCGCCACCAATGTCTTTGGCACCACCACCAGCCAGTCTGTTCTGCTGACAGTGACCAAGCGCGAGGCGACGGTTCAAATTGAAAACCTTGCGCAAACACACAACGGCGCCCCGCGCGAGGTTTTCGTGGTGACAAACCCGCCGGGATTGAACGCCCTCATCACCTACGATGGCGCATCCTCCCCGCCGGTCGATGCCGGCAGCTATCAGATCGCGGCGGTGATCCAAGACGACCTCTACTTTGGAAGCGCGCAAGCAACCTTGTTGGTGTCGCAGGCGGCGCAAAGCATCGACTTTCCCGCCATCGCTGATCAACTCGCGCCGGCAACCGTGAATTTGGCTGCCACTGGCGGAGCCTCTGGCAATCCGGTCACTTTTGCGGTGACAACCGGACCCGGCGTGATTACCGGAGGCAATCAGCTCGCCTTCACTGGCGCCGGCGAGGTGAGCATCACCGCCAGCCAGACGGGCAACGCGAATTTCCTGACCGCCCAGCCTGTCACCCGAACCTTCAATGTCTCCAAAGCCACTGCGGCAATCAACCTCGAAGGACTCGAACAGACGTACACAGGATCGGCAAGAGTGGTGTCGGCCTCAACCAACCCCGCAAGTCTGGCCGTCATCCTAACCTATGATGGCTCCAGTGATCCGCCGCTCAACGCCGGCAGTTATGCCATCGCCGCCACGCTGGCGCCGCATCCTTTGTACGAAGGATCGGCGTTTGCAACCCTGGCCGTTGCCAAGGCCGCCCAGCAAATTGATTTCCCCGCGATCAGCAATCAAACCACCACCTCGACCGTGATGCTTGGCGCCAGCGGAGGCGGCTCGGGCAATCCGGTCAACTTCTCGGTGACCGCAGGCCCGGCGGTTTTGAGCGGGGGAAACTCGCTGACCTTCACTGGAGCAGGCAGCGTCACCATTGCCGCCAGTCAGGCCGGCAATGCCAACTATCTTGACGCGCCGCAGGTCACGCGCGCGTTCAACGTGACCAAGACAACCGCCAGCGTGACTCTGGATGGTTTAAACCAAGTGTACGACGGCGCGCCACGCATCGTCACCGCCACAACAAATCCCGCGGGTTTGAATGTGCTTGTGCTCTATGGCAGCAGTCTTGTGCCGAGGGTGAATGCGGGCACTTACAACATCACCGCCTCAATCAGCGATCCAATTTATCAAGGCACCGCCACCGGCACCCTGGTGGTGGCCAAAGCACCACAAAACATCAGCTTCGACGCGCCGCCGGACCAACTTGCCACGGCGGTCGTTCCCCTGAGCGCCAGCGGAGGCGGGTCAGGCAATCCGGTGACTTTTGCCGTGACCGGCGGACCAGGCCTGATCGAGGGATCCCACCTGCGCTTCACCGGCGCGGGTGAAGTCAGCGTGAGGGCGAGCCAGCCCGGGGGTGTCAACCACCTCGACGCGGAACCGGTCACCCGCACTCTTCTTGTCAGCAAAACCCCCGCCCTGGTCAACCTCAGCGCTTTGGAGCAAACCTATGACGGAACTCCGCGTGTCGCGGGCGTTTCCACAACTCCTGCGGGGCTCACTGTGACAGTCACTTATGACGGCAACACCGACGCACCCGTCAACGCGGGTCAATACATAGTGTCGGCCACCATAGACGACGTGTTGTATGCGGGATCGGAGACAGCGACACTCACGGTCGCCAAAGCCGCGCAAACCATCGATTTTCCCGTCATCCCCAATCAAAGCATGGGGAGCACGCCCACACTCAGCGCCACCGGGGGTGGCTCCGGCAATCCGGTGACTTTTAGCGTGACCACTGGTCCTGCCACTCTAACCGGAGACAATCAACTGCAATTCACCTCCGCGGGCGAGGTCAGCATCACCGCCAGTCAAGCGGGCAACTCCAATTTTGAGGCGGCCACGGAGGTCACGCGCAGCTTCACGGTAAGCGAGTTGGCGGCGGAAATTCAGCTTTCCGCATTGGAACAAAGCTACGACGGCACACCGCGAGTGGTCATCGCCACCACCGTACCCGCCGGGCTGGAAGTTCTTGTCACCTACAATGGTTCGCCAAATCCGCCCGTCGGGGCTGGCAGTTACAACATCAACGCTTCCATCATCAACAGTTCCCACTATTTTGGCAATGTCTCTGACACCCTGACTGTCAGCAAAGCGGCGCAAAGCATCGACTTCGAGGAGATTGCAAGTCAACTGGCGACGACCACGCTGAGCTTGAGCGCCACCGGCGGTGGTTCGGGCAACCCCGTCATCTTCTCCGTGACATCAGGGTCGGCCGTCATCACTGGCGGCAATGCGCTTTCCTTCACCGCTTCCGGTTGGGTCACGGTCACCGCCAATCAGAATGGCGATGACAACCATCTGGCCGCCGGCGAGGTGACGCGCACTTTCCAAGTTATGAAGGCGTCCGCCGCCGTGACGCTTCACGACCTATTTCAAGCGCCCGACGGCACGCCGCGCGCGGTGGCCGCCAGCACCGTTCCCGCCGGTCTGCCCGTTCAGCTCACCTATGATGGCAGTGAGACAGCTCCCCTGCTACCTGGGCACTACGAGGTGACAGCCAGCGTGGCACACCCGCTCTACCAGGGCGTTGCCTCAGGAACCCTGGTGCTCGATCATCGCGCCGATCGTGAAATTCAGTCGCCTGAAGAGGAGGCGGAAACGGGGACAGGAGAGGATGTGGAGTGGGCGGATGAACTGACCGGCATTTATGACGGCCTGCTGCGCGACGACGCCGACGGACACACGCTGCTTGGCGCCATCGAAAAACTCACTCTAAGCCGTGCTAGGCCCGGTGCTCCAGGCGGCATAGCCAGCGGCAGACTCAGGCTGAACGGCCGCAGCCTGAGTCTGCGCGGCGTGTTCGACGCGAACGGCCTGCTGTCCCTCAACCTGCCGCAAAAATCAGGCGGCCCGCTGATCGCGGAATTGCACATGCAGCAATCGCCCGAAGGACGCGGCCTGATCACCGGCACGGTGCGGTGGAATGGCGTGACCGCGCGCGCGCACCTGCCGCGCGCGCCATTTCACGCCCGCCTTAACCCCGCGCCCGCGGGCTGGGTGGGCCGCTATAATGTGCTGATCCCTTCACAAATCGACTGGCCTGCGGCCGCGCCGGTCGGCGATGGCTGGGCCGCCATGACTGTCTCCAACGCTGGTGTGGTGAAAGTCAAGGGCCGGCTGGGTGATGGCACGCCGTTCACCGAGAGCGCGCATCTGTCCGCCGCCGGCGAGTTCGCCCTTTTTGCCGAATTGTATCGCACCACACCCGTCCGCGGTCGCATGGGGGGCAGTTTGGTATTCCGCGATATCGCGGGCGTCAGCGACTGCGACGGCGTGCTGCAATGGCGCAAACTGGCGGACACACGCGAGCGATTGCATGCCGGCGGTTTCACGGTGGCAAGCCATGCCGTGGGCAGCCGCCACCACGTTCCCGCATCAGGCGCGCGATTGCTGGCCGAGCTTGCCGACTCGGAACCGAATGCCAGCCTCAGCCTTTCTGGACCAGGGTTGCTCGCGATGGACGGAGGCGAGGTCGAACGCGTGCTGGGCTGGCTTGGCAACAACACGCTGCGTCATTTTGGACCGGAAAGAATCTCCGGCAAAGCGGCGCGAGCCACCGGCCTGGTCAACGGCAGTTATCGTCATCCCTCCAACGGACTGCGCTTCAACTTTACCGGAGTGACTTTCCAAAAGCAGGGCCTCGTCGCCGGCCATTTCGTGGCGGGAGGCGCTGCCGGTGTCATGCGACTGCTGCCGGGAACGGATTTCTCCTTCCCCGGCTCGGAGGGAGCGTCCAGTCGTCAATCCCTGCTGGCTGCTGAAATCGCCGAGGAGCCGCCAATGCTCAATGAGGAGGCTTTCGATCCGGCTGCGGCAGGCGTTTATCATGGAGTGCTGAACCTGGGCGGGGCCATGTCCGGCGGGCTTGAGAATTTTTCGCTTTCCGCGTCAGGCGCCTTCAGCGGCGTCTTGTGGGTGGAGGGAATGCGTCATGCCATCAAGGGTGTTTTGGATGCCGACGGCGCCGTGAGCATGGAATTGCCCTCAGGCATGACGCTCACGCTCAAGCTTCTTCGTGTCGAAGGCAATGAGGACGCCTGGCAACTCGCCGGCACTCTCACAGACGGCCGTGCCGAACACTCGCTGGACGCGCAGCGTCGTCCGGCTTTCAGCCAGACCGCGCGCGCGCCGCAAGAGGGCGCGCACACGCTGGTCATGCTGGCGCCGGAAACGGCTGATCAGGCGTCCGCGTCAGCCGGAGATGGCTACGCCACTTTGCGGGTCAGTCATCTCGGCCTTTGCACCGGCGCACTGGTGCTGCCAGATGGCGTGCGCACGACCTTTGCCGGGCACGTCTCGCGCACGGGCGAGTGGAGTCTGCATCGCGGGCTTTACGGCACGCCGCCGCGCGGTTGGCTGGCCGGGAAAATAACCTTCCGAGATGTGCCCGCAGTCAGCGATCTCGACGGCATGTGGACATGGCGCAAAAACGCGGGCGCGACAGCCGGAGCCGAGGGTCACACCGTGACGCGCCAGGTGGTGGGTTCGCGTTACCAAGCTCCCGCAAAGGGCCAGCGTGCCTGGACGGAACTCGCGGACACCTGGCACAACGTCTGGTGGCGGGGCGGCGATCTCGACCGGGTCATGACTTGGACCACATCAAATCAAATTCAGCACTTCGGGCCTGACAAACTGCCCGCCAAATTCAACGCCAATACTGGTCTTGTCAGCGGCAGCTACCAGATCCCCGGTTTCAAATTCACCTTTGGCGGTGTGCTCGTGCAAAAGCAGGGCCTTGTCTGTGGCTGCCGGTTCAGTCCAGGCGGCTCCACCCGCTTCAACATGGAGCCGCGCTGACGGCGAACGGTCGGGCATTAAATCGACCTCTTAATTTAACAACTCTAGCAGGAAGGCAGGCAAACGCAGAACAATAGCCGGAAGATCTCCATGCTGGCGTGATGTTCGTGTTGGCAAGGCACGCTTTCGAAATTCAATAAAAGTGAATTGGACTAGATAATTCAGCCGAAATTAATCCAAATTGTTGATGCAATTAAATGATTTCCAAATACGCTAATCCAATCTGCAACTGGAGAAGGCCCCATTTCCAGTGCTTGAGTTTCTAAAACTTCGTAACCGCAATGACGGTGAACCCTTCTCCCATCGTGTCAGCGGTGCAATTGTCCCGCCTTGACACAGCAGGGTCAAATCAACCTCTACCCAGGGCGCGTCTTCTCCTGCTGGTTTTGCTATTTTTGATTCCACCGGCAATCGACGCCGCCACCATCCTGAGCAATGGTGATTTCTCCAGTTCACTTAGTGGCTGGACGGCGGAGGGCACGGTGTTTGACACGGGCAGCCAGGCGGTGTTTGCGGATTCGGTGGCGACGCCGACAGCGCTGTTTCAGACGGTGGCAGTGGGCGCGGAGTTTGCAGGGTTTCAGCTTTCCTTCGACGTGCTCAACGGGCTGTCACCAACGGTGCCAGAGGGCGCGTTCCCAGACAGTTTCTTTGCCACGGTTTATCTGGGCACCAGCGCCTTCGGGCCGAGCCTGGACTCGGCGGTGTTTGATGAGGCGGTGGCGCTTTTTGACATGGATGCCGGCGGGTTCTTCGGCGTGGCGGCGGGGGCGACTTTCAGTGCCAGCCCGAAAGGCTCGGCCTGGACGCGTTACACGCTGACCTTTGACACCACCGGCGTGTTTGAGGGCGGGGGCTTTTTGACAGTGGCGTTTCAGTTCTTCAATCTGAACACACTTGGCTCCGACAGCACGGTGGCGGTGGACAACGTCGATGCGCGCGTGATCTCCGCGCCATTGCGCTGGCGGCTGGCAGGCGGCGGGGTCTGGGACTCCGGCACCACAGCCAACTGGCGGCTGCTCAACAGCGGCATTGACCGGGTCTTCGACGACGGCGCACCAGCGGTGTTCGACGGCGAGGGCGGCACGATCACGGTGGCGGCGGGCGGGGTGACTCCCGGCGGGGTTCGAGTGTTGACGGGCGGTTACGTTTTTGCGGGCGGCTCGATCAACGGGCTGACGAGCCTTTTGAAAACCGGCTCCGGCTTGCTGGTGATCGAGTCTGACAACGGCTTCATCGGTGGTGTGGTGGTGGAGGGCGACGGCTTCGGCGCAAGCGGACTGGCCTGTTTTTGCGCGGGGGGTGTGCTGGAGACAGTGTTTTGTGGGCAGTCGGGCGCGGCGGCAGCAGCGGGTTCGGCGCTGTGGGTGATGAATAGCAGCGGGTCCGCCACGGGAGCGGGACCGGTGCAGGTGGGTCCGGGAGGAGCGCTGGGCGGCATGGGCACCGTGGCGGGCGCGGTGACCGTGCATGGCGACGCGGGTGGGGTGGCGCGGTTGGTCCCTGGGTCGGTGAACACACCGGAGACATTGGAGAGTTTGAAGTTGCAGGATGGGCTTTACCTGGGAGCGGAGGCAGAGGTGGTGTTTCGAATCGGTGAAAACGGTTTCTCACTGCTGGAGGTGACTGGTGAGGTGGTGCTGAACGCAGGCGCGCGCGTGCGGGTGTTGCTGGAAGGCAGTTATGTGCCTGCGGAGGGCGCAGTGTTTCCACTGCTGCTGGTCAGCGATGGCGGCATCACGCTGGACGCGGCGGCGCGGCTTGATTTACCAGCGGGCATCGACTGGGACACGGATGACTTTGCCGCCCTGGGTGTGCTGCGGGTGCGCGGCGTGGCCGGGGCTTTGACGGTGATAACGCCGCCGCAAGACCAGACCGTGCGCCCAGGTGATACGGCTATTTTCAACGTGACTGGTGCGGGTCCGGGACCTATCATGGTGCGCTGGTTCAAAGATGGTGTGTTGATTCCAGGGCAGACCGGTTTTGCGCTCAGCCTTTTCGATGTGGACGCCGGGGACGAAGGCGACTACCACGCGGAGCTTTTCAACGGGACCAGCGAGGTGGCCAGTTCGGTGGCAAGCTTGCAGGTGCGCGACTTTCCGCGCATCACGACACAGACCATCGGTGGAATTTTTCAGGCAGGTGATGATGTGGCGTTTTCGGTTACGGCAACCGGGCCGGGCCCTTTGAGTTATGTCTGGTCGAAGGATGGCGCGCCGCTGCCAGGCGATCTGGATGGGCCTGGGTTGAGTTTGGACGATGTGGCTTTGCCTGAAGCAGGTTTTTACAGCGTCACCGTGAGCAACGCTTTCGGCAGTGTGACCAGCGGCTTGATGGAGTTGCGTTTTGCCGCCTTTGGCACGGTCGCCAACGCGGCGCCGCAGATCACTCACAGTGGCGACCTGCCACCGGGTCAGGTGGGACTGCCTTACTTCTTCCCGATCCCGCTACTCGCCGACTCCATGGACGGACAAATTCAGCGCCAGCCGACGAAGGTGACGGTGACCGGGTTGCCCTCGGGATTGGCTTATGATTCCTTGCTGGGCGGGATCAATGGCATTCCACGCGCAACTCGGTCGGGTGGCTTTCGCGTGACAATCACCGCCAGCAATGGTCGCGGCAAAGTCCCTGTGCGCGCGTTGCTGCAAATCGCTCCACTGCCGGCGGGTTTCATAGGAACTTATACCGCGCTGGTGGAACGCAATGCGGTGCTCAATGAGGGATGCGGCGGCACTTTGGTGGTGAAAGTGGCGGCGTCTGGCGCGCTGTCGGGCACCCATGACGAGGGCGGCAAGCGCCGGAAGTTTCGCGGAGCGCTGGCTTTGACCGGACTACCCGCTGTGGAAGCCGGGGTTCCGGCGATGCCAATTGCACGCGGGCGCAATGTCACGCCGCACTCGGTCTCGTTCACCCTCGACGCGCGCAGCGGACGCTTGATCGGAGGCGTGTTGTCAGACGGGGTGGAGACCGTCGCAGTGGCGGGCTGGCGCAAGCCATGGAGCCGCGCGCTGCCCGCCACCAAGCTGGCGGGTTATTACACGAGTTCGATGAACTGGCAGGCGAAGGCGGACCAAAATGATGACGACCTGCCTCGTGGATTTGGCTACCTGACTTTGAATGCGACTGCGAAAACCGGCGACGTTCGTGTCAGCGGCCGGCTGCCGGATGGAGCGTCCGTCACTGGATCGACCTTTTGCGGACCCAACGGCCAAGTGCTGGTTTATCGCACGCTGTATCCGGCGTCGGCGCGGGGATCGCTGCATGGCATGGTGGTGCTGACACCGAAGCTGCTCAACAATGACAACACGCTCGAAGGCTGCGTGACCTGGAATCGGCCCGCCAACCTTGCGCGTGGCAATCGACTGTATCGCGATGGCTTCACCACACGCCCGCTGGAAGTGGCGGGCGGACGCTACACGCCGCCGGACAAAAATCAGCGTATTCTCGGGCTGACCGAATCGAACCACACGGCGGAATTGGTATTCGCAGGCGCCGGCATCGAAAACGCTCTACCCTTGCAGGCGCAGACCATCTTCACGCTTAACGAAAAAAATCGCGCCACGTTTGATACCAACACGAACCCGCGCCGGGTCACTTTTTCGGTGGTCGGCAAAACAGGTTTGTTCAAGGGCTTTGTCAATTTGCGCGCGAACAATCCGCTGCTGCTGCCCGACCAGGAAGTGGCTGTGCCGCGCAAGGTTTCGTACTTCGGGGTGCTCATCGGTCAGGAGGCGGAGGGCGCAGGTTACGTCCTGGTGCCGCGACTGCCAGCCATCCTGAGTGAGACCCCTCGCAACACCGCCATCGATAACGCCGCCGTGCTACTCGGCCCTTTCCTGCCTCCGTGAGTGTTCCCACAATTTCAACATCATTAGCCAATTCAACCGATCTCAAGGCCCTGCCATGACACCTTCAGCATCAAGGAACTTTTCATTTCAGGGGAAAAATTTTCCAATCCTGTCAAGACAACCACTTCAGGTTAAAGCCCGTTCAAAGTCATGAACCGAAACTTGTGCGCGGCTCGAACGCTGACGGCTGTTCTTTTCTTCAGCGGCATCGGACAATTGGCAGCGAACACGCCGCCGTTGGACACTGCGGTTGAAACGACCCGCCTCAACGGACGCAGTACCTTGCTCCGCGACAGCAACCGGCTGGCTTCGGAAGTGACCATCAAAATCCGCAACACGGGTGCAACGCCTCTGCTGCCGCCAGTGCATGCCGTAGTGACGTTTACCGCCCAGGGCGACGGGCTGGAGGAGCTGACGGCCAGCGGGTTGCTGGGCGGCATTGGAGTGGCGCCTCATGGAACGTTCTACACCGATCTCTCCGCCCAAATCGGCGCCGGTCTGGCGGCGGGAGCGGAGACCAGCTTCACCTTTGCTTTTGAGAGACCCCCTGCCCTGACGGTCAACTACGCGGTGGCGATTCACGGGTCGCGCAATGGCGATCCGGCGGTGGTCATCGGTGGACCCTACTCGGGACAGGCGGGCGAGCCGGTGCTGTTTGATGCGAGCGCCACCAGCGATCCGGACGGGGATGCGCTGCAGTTTGCCTGGGACTTTGGCGAGGGCGGCACGGCGGAGGGAGCGGCGGTATCCCATGTGTTTGCACAGCCGGGGCTTTACACGGTGATGCTGACGGTGACCGATGCGCGCGGCGCGATGGTGTTTCGGCAGGCAGAGGTGCCGGTGTATCCGGCGGGCGATTTCGCTTTGGCGCGCGCGCGCACCCTGGATGGCGACGGGCACCCGCTGGGCGGGGTGGCGGTTTTTGAAACGGGGCCGGATGGGCAACGGCAAATAGAGAGCGATGAGGAGACCGGGTTTGTGTCGCTCGGCACCACGGCGGGGGCGCATCGCTGGCGTTTTGAAGCACCGGGTTATTTGACGGTGCAGCGCGCGGCAGAACTGACACAGGGGCGGGTGGCAGTGGTGCCGTATCCCTGGCTGGCACGTTTGAAGGAGCCAGCCACCCTGGCACCGTTGCAAGACACCGAGTTGGTGTCGCCTTCCAAGCGGGTGCGGGTGACCTTACCCGCCGGGGCGCTGGGACCAGCGGGACAAGCATCCCTGACAGAACTGCACGGCCAATCGCTGCCACTGCCGCTGCCGCCCGGATGGAGTCCGCTGGCGGCGTTTCATTTGCAACTGAGTGCGGAGGCCCTGGTGGATTTGCCGGGGCAAATCGCGCTGGCGGAAGTCGTGGCTGCCGGGCGTCAAATGGTGCTGGCGTATCTTGACGAAACGTCCCACCCCTCGAAATGGAAATGCGAAGATGAGGCGCTAAGCACGGGTTCTTCCATCAAACAAGTGACGCTGCGTCAGCCTGGAAGTTACGCGCTGGTGGTGGCGGATGCCCTGCCGGAGGGCAATCCGGTGGCGGCTATCGCGGGCGAGCCACTTGAAGCAGGCGCGGACCCGCAGCTCGCTATCGGCGTCACCGCTTCTGGCATGGTGAATCCAGCGTCGGCGATTGCCAGTCGCGATCCCGACCTGGTCACGGGCCAGGCGACGGTGACTTTTGCCAACGCCGGCCAGCCGCTGGCCAGCGGCGCGTGGTTCGCGGCGGAGGTGGAGGAAACGTATGACCTGCTTGATGGCCGGGCTTTGAAGACGCCGGACTACGATACTGGTTTCTTCGCCTATCAACATCCTGGAGACAGCGTACTGGCAACAGCGACCGCACGTTTCCCCTTGCGTCCACGCGTGTTGTTCGGACCAGAGGAACTGAGCGAGTCCAAAGTAACGGTGCAAGTACGCGGCCCGGACGCGGCGGCAGGCGGCGTCATCACCAACGGCGGCGGCATGCTTACCGCACCCGGCATCCGACTGACGGTGCCGCCAGGAGCGGTGGAAGGTTTTACGGCGGCGCATTTGCGCGCGCTTTCAGCGGCGAGCCTTGCGCGGTTCACCGGCGGCTTGACGCCGCTGCTGGCGTTTGACTTGAGCCTGCCACCGCTTGCGACGGGGATGGGACTTGAAATTGATCTGACGAGTGCGCAAAGCCCCAACGCGTTCTTTGTGCTGGCACGCTGTGTCACGCGCGGAGGGGAAAGCGGATTGCAACCCGTGCTGCGACTGCAAAGCGATGCGCAAGGGCGCTTGAGCAGCGCTGAACCGAATTCGGGGCCGCGTTTGTCCGGCATTGGCGGCAGCGGACAGTTTGTTTTGGTGCCGATTGCAGGACCGCAGGCTGTTGTCACGGGGGTCGTGAAGAAAACGGATGCGAGTCCACAGGGAGGCGTGCTGACGCGGGTGAGCGGGCAGCCCTGGCTGGCAGTGACGAACGGCGCGGGCGCATTCAAATTGCTATCGCCTCCGGGCACCGTCTCCATTCATGCCCTGCATCCGCCGACACTGCACAGCGGGCAGGCAGAAGCGGAGTTGGCGGATGGCGCCGCTGTGGCGGCCGTGGAGGTGGTCATCGGCGCGCGCGGTCCGCGGGTGGTGGCGATCTCACCGACGGATGGTGCGACAAAGGTCCGCCTGGTGGAGCCGGTCATCCTTACTTTTTCGATCCCCGTGCTGCCGGGCACCTTGGTGGCCGATGGCGCGCTGGAACTGCGCAAAAACTCCGAAAACTCGCCCGTGTCGGGGTCGCTGATTTTGGCGCGGGGCAATCGCGAGGCGCGCTTTTTACCTGCCAACCTGCTCGAACCTGGAACGGCCTACACCTTGACCCTGGCGGAAACCATTGAGGGAGTGCTCGGCCTGCCCATCGAGGGGCAGCGCGAGTTTTCTTTCACCACCCAGCCGCCGGAGAACCGGGGCCTGGGCGCGCAGTTGGTGATTTATGAGCCGGACGCGGAAAACGTGCCGCAGGAGGTCCTCAATCAATTGGTGGGCTACAATCCAGATGCCGGTCTTTCGATGGTGGTCGCGCATGGCACCCCCGGCACGGCCGACCCGCAGGCGCCGGTGCTGCTGGTGAACGAGAGCACCGGCATGACCTCCACCGTGCTCAGCAAAAGCGACGGCTCTTTTGCCAACTTCCTGCGCGCCGATGAAGAAGACTTTGTCTCCGCTGTCTTTGTCAATGCCAACGGCACCCGCGTCACCGTGCCCGCCAGCCGCCAATTGTTCGACGATGGCCGCGTCGGCCTCTACAACGGTGGCGGCATCCTGGAAGCCGAAAGCGATGGCGGACCGGTGCAGGTGATGATTGCGCCACGAACCGTCAAGGAACGCGCGGTCTTCAAACTAGGAGTATTGTCTCTGACTGAGATTCAGATCTTGCTCGGAAACTCAGCACCCGAAAATGCTTTGCCGGTAGCCGGTTTGAACCTGTCGGTGGAGACCGGAACCGTCGAGGGTGAATCAGATATGTCATTTCCTCTCGATCCAGCATCCCTTCAAATGGAACCTGGTTTTGAGCCGGAAGACGCCACTTTCGCGCTTACCGTGGCCAAAGATTTTGAGGGCGGCAAAATTTTCCAAATCGTGGACAAAATGCGCTACGAAGATGGCCGGATCACTACCAACACCTTTCCATTTGCCGGTCTGTTTGGATTTTTACTCGATTCTGCTGCTGGTGATCTCGCGGGTGGGGTTGCCAACTTCACAGTGATATCTCATTTCATTGGAGCCGACCGGGTAATTGTGACTGGCAAGGCGCTGTCTCAACGGGTCGATGAAAGCGGGAAACCTGCTGGTTTCCCCAGCCCGCTACAGGGAGCTTTTATCACGGCCGAGCAAGGCCTCAGTGGCATGCCGGGACGAATCCGCGCTGGTGATTTGTATACGGCGACGGATCGTGAGGGCAAATATGCGCTGATTCTGCCCATAGAAGCGGGAACTGCATCCCTTCCTGTATTCAAGCCCGCCGGTTATGTTGTCGCTGCCAGCCACCCCAGTTTCGCCACGCGGCCAACCAGGACCGTTCGGTTTGACGAATTTGGCGTGGATATAGGCCAGGAGTTGGTGTTCAAGCGTGATTTCATCTTTGAGTCAGGGCTGCTTGGCTGGTTTGACACGGGGGGACCGCAAATCACGGTTTCACACAAACCCGGCAACGCGCAGGTGGACGAGGAGATTGAGGTTGAAGCGCTGGCATTTCATGGCTTTGCCAGGCCAACCCTCAAAGTGGAGCTGGAATCGGTGACTGGCGAGAAGGTGCCTGACGAGGAGGGAAATCTCGTGGATCTGCAAAAGAGTGATGTGGAATTCACGGACCAGGGCACGTCGAATTCGGGTGGCCGCGGAATCAAGCTGAAAGCGAAACTCAAGTCTCCCGAGCACAAACTTACCGCAACCCTGCGCTTCACCGCCGAAGTCGATTTGCGCGGCACCAAGCTGCAAAGGATAGTCCGGTATCCGGTGGAAATCGGGGCGGTGCCTGCCAACGTCAACAATCCGCTGCCTGTGGCCGACCGCAACGACACGGTGGGGCCGATGGTGGTGGCCAGTTTTCCAATGCACGACGACGTGCTGGCGACAGGCAAAACGCTGGTGATCCAATTCAACGAACCGATCGACCGCGCGGTGGAGACAAAGGCGGGTCTTTTCACCTTGTCGGAGGATGCGGGCGGCACGGGGGCGGCGAGGGTGACCCATTTGAGACTGAGCCCGGACCAGCAAGTGTTGGATGTGGGATTTGGATTCCTGAAGCCAGGGGCGCTCTACACCCTGATGATTCCACCGGCTGCGGTAATGGACCTATCAGGCAACCTCCTTGACCAAAAGCCTTCGGAGCCGGGTGATCAATCCCACAGCATTTCATTCCGGGCCGCTCCCGTGCAATCGAGGGCGGTCAGAGGTGTGGAGTATGGTGGCGGAACAGTGATCCATCGCAACGCGATGTATGTCCTGGAACGCGCGGGAACAGGCAGCCTCAAGATTTTCGATGTGAGTGATCCCTCCGTTCCCGGCTTGGTCAAGGAACTGCCGCTGCCCGGAACACCTCGTGATTTGGCCTTGATCACCAACTGGAACTATGTATTGAAACGTGATGGCCCCTTTGTCGAGGACCGCGTGCTGCTGGCTGTTGCGGGCGGCAGCATCAGCGGTATAAATGATGGCGACAACAATTTCATACAACCGCCGAAATACATCCGCATTTTCGACGTCACGAACCCTCGGGAGCCGCAGATCCTCGCCTCGCCTGTCGTCTCATACCGCATTTCAACCATTTCCAAGCTTCGCTGGAACGCTCCATATCTGGGATATTTCGAAAACGGGGCCGATATCCAGCAGGTGGGGATCATCGATTTGCAGTCCCTGATAATCGGCTTCCGCGCCACCCGTGAGGAAATCCTGGATTTTCCACTTGAGGGCATTGGGGGCATCGATCTCGACGGCGACGGTGATTATGACGACCCCGGCGACATTCTGCCGGTGCCCCGCCGGATTCCCGCCGAGTTTTTCGGGAAGGAGTTCGGATTTACCGTGCAGGACGCACAATACCAGATTCTGGACTTTGATTTCCGCGGTTTCCAGTATCTTGGCATCACCCATGGAGCGGGCAGGGTTCTCGGAATTGGCGGAATTCCCGTGGGCCAGGTCAATCCAGGCTACCGCACGGTGATGTTCGGGGGGGAAATTCCGCGTATCAGCGGAACCCTGGAGTTCGGTAAGGATGCCCGGCCCCGCCGTTTGAGTTCCCTGATCTTCGCGGATGTCGAGGTGGAGGGGGATGTGAAGTCCCTCGCGCTGGCTTTGGTCACGCTCAATCCGGACCATGACGGAAAAAACAAGATCAAGGTCATCGATTTCACCCTTCCCGCCTCGCCGGCCGTGCTGAGCGAACTGGTCTTTCCCTCGGACTACCCTATGTCGGCGATCAATTCGGTATCGATGCGCCCCGATGGCCTGCTGGCGGCAAGCACTGACAGGGATGTCATTCTCCTCAATCCACGCCTGCTTGCGCTGACGCAGGAAGACATGAACAAAGGCTTGCATCCGGCGGTCGCCGGCTTTCTGCCCGGCGCCGGTAACGGCCACATCACCCTGGATCAGGACGAGAATGGGCTCACCCCGTTCAGCTTGGCGGGCAGTTCCGGTCTCATCCAAAGCGCGCCTCCTGTGCGATTCGTGAGTTTCCCTGATTCCGTTACGGTAATTAAGCCCGCCGATTTGGCCATGAAGCCGCCCCAAGAATTGGACGAAATTCTGAAACAAATGCTGGTCACGGAGGACTTGATGCCCGCACGGTTCAAGGCTGAATCAGAAGCCATGGTGGTGGGCACTTTGAATCCGCCTGATCCCGTGCGACACTACCATGTTTTGGTCATTGCGCCTGGGGGGGCTGGCCCCACAATTGATTTGGGCATCGAAAGCCTCAACCGAGTAGGTTGGCCGCTGACCAACCCAGGCAAGGACTATGCACCCGTGCGTGCAGTGACAGAGCAGACAGCCGAGAAGATAGGTCAGAAAGCACGCGCGGATCTGGACGCTCCGATCCGCCCATTCAAGGCCCACCGCCTTTCCAGCGAAATCTTTGATCCACACTACAACCTCTATTTGAGCGAGCCGTTTGCCTTAGTCACGGAACGGCTGCCGAAAGAGAAACTCGAAGAACTCAAAGGCCAGATCAGTGAAAGGCATATCCTCTACTCCTCCCATCTGGTGAGGGCATTTCTCGATCCTGAAAACCGGAGCAGGGCTCCATTGTCGCCTTTCGCAGGTGAGATTGACAACCAGACCAAGCGAATCATTCCGACAGCGGTTGCGATAGCCAGAGCCATGCCCACGCCCTATCTCATGGGAAACAATCCGGCACCAGCCAATGGCGGTCTCAGCCTCCCCGGCACTTTTGGAAGCATCCAGGCCCACAATGGCGAGTTCCGCAATGAAACCGTTGATTTCAGCCTGCCAAGCCGCCGCATGCCCATCATCTTCCAACGCGCTGCAGGCGGACAGGACCAGTATGAAGGACCATTCGGACGCGGGTGGGATTTCTACCACAATCAGCGTCTAGTTGAGGTGCCCACAGATAAAGCCCCCCGACCTTCGGGCATTCGTTTTCCGCTGATCGTACGACAACCGGCCACCAGTACCGTTGCCACCGACCGGGACTTGATCTTCGAGTCCGGCGAAGGGCGTTCCATCCTCTTCAAATACAAAGGAGCGAGCGCTCCTCCCGAGATACAAAACGATCCGCTGGTGCAAGAGTTTGGCTGGATCGCCGACGCCGATGGATTCTACCTGCCTGATGTTTCTGAAACCGGCGTGTTCGAAATTCTGCTGCGGTTCAAAGACGGGCAGTTTGTGCGTCTCACTCCGGGTGGGATGCAGTTCTGGCACGACAAGACCGGTCGTTTCACGAAGGTCTATGACCGTTATCCGCTGAATCACCACGTTCTGGAATATAACACCCGCGGCCAGTTGACCGCCATAGTTGACAAGTCGGTCAAGGAGGACCGCTTCCTGAAGGTCGGTTGGTACCGTCTGGCCACCGACCCGGACTTCGATCAGGATTTTGATGAGAAAACATCGAACGCGCTGATAGCCGGTAAAATCGCCCGTTTGAAGGACTTCACCGACCGGGATGTGCTTTTTGAATACAACGACGACGGCACATTAAAGCTGCGCAAGGGCATAGAGGTAGCGGGAGCGAACGGCGGGTTCAGTGGACGCGCGGAAACGAGCTATGTCTGGGATGACAACGCCAATTCCCTGCGGGGTGTCATCGCGGGCAACGGTTCAAACAACGGCGGCACCAGTCTATTCACCGCCTCGACCAGTTACAATGACGACAGGCAACCGGTGGCGCAGAGCGGAAATGGCGCTGGTGGGAATGTGACTGTTTCCATCCCCCTGAACAACAAGGCCGGGCAGGTGGATGCGGTGACTGCAACTTCGACAAGTGCGGATGGCGCGACATCAACCTGCAAATTCGACAAGAATGCGTACCCCAAAGAATTGACCCTTAGCGGTGGTCAGACTCCGAACGCTGTCATCAAACCCGAGATGGATCCGGATCTGGGACTTCCAGTAAAAGTCACCTATCCGCAGGGGGATTTTGTGACTTACGTGTACGACAAGGACAACCCCTCATGGCGATCTCGAGGCAACTTGTTGACCAGGACCCGCAACCCCGGGACGAGAGGCGGCGGCAGCATAGCGGAAGAGTATCTGTACGACCCCAAATACAACCAGCTTTCCGGCGCCACCACAAACGCGGATGGCAAAACCGTGACTTACACACTCACCGGTGACAAGCGGGACGTGGCTTCCGTTGCGTATGAGGGCGGGGCGTCAACCTCCCATACCTATAACGAAAGCGGTCAGGATTTGAAGACAACCATGCATTTCGGAGTCACGACCGAGGTTGCTTATGATTCCCAGACCGGTTACCCGGTCGAGCGGAAAATGGGCGGCGTCTCCACAACCATTGGCTACGATAATACCGAGGCCGGCAAACTTGGCATGCCGATCACGTTGACCCCCGGCCGTGGCGACGCGATCCGGATCACTTATGACAAGGCGTTGCAGGCCACACGAATCCAGCGGGGAAACCACGAGGAAAAACGCGCCTACGACGAAAACGGCAACCTGAAACGCCTGGAAAAGGTGGTCGACTCAGGTGTCGTTCAAATTGAGGAACATGAGTATGACCAGGTGAACTTTCTGAAGAAGTCCACCTTGAAATCGGTGGAGACTGGCACCGGCTCTGAGGATCTGGTCACCACTTTCACTCCGGATTCAATGTTCCGTCCGGCACAAATCGTTCTTCCACGTGGAGAAACAAAGACCATTTCCTATGACGGCCATGGGAATGTCATTCGCATCCAGATCGGCTCGCATGCGGAGGATTTTGAGTATGACGCGGACGGCAATCAAATCGTGGTCAAGAGCGGTGGCCAGGTGGTTGTGACAAGGGAATTCGACGGACACAACCGCTTGAAGAAGGAAATCCGCCACACAGGGTCGGCAGGCAATAACGAGGCTGAATACACTTATTTCGGCAGTGGAAAAGTGAAAACCACAATGCTCAGCGGTCCGTTCGGCGTCGTGCTGGATCATGAGGTGCTGCAGATTGACGGTCTGGGACGGGATGTGCAGGAAATCAGCCGCGGGGATCTGGTGAGCCTGCAAACTTCCTACCAGTATAGTGCCAACAATGGCGCGGTGATCACTCAGACCGGACCGCGGGATACCGTGGTTACTTCGATTAACCAGTCCGGGAAACCGGTCTCGGTAAGCCGCTACGGGGCCACCTCGACATTCACCACCGACGACAACGGCAACGTCACCAAGGTGCAGACCGTTGAGGACGGGATCACCTACACAACCGAGTTCAGCTTCGACTCTCTCGACCATATCCAACAAACCAAGGATGGCCTGGGTGTTTTGTCGGACATGACCGGTCATCTCCGCTATGACGGTTTGCCAAAGCGGGTTAAGGATCCGCTGAACAGGGAAACGGTCATGACGTATTCCAAGTTGGGGGAGGTTCTGTCCAAGGTCAGTCCATCCGGCATCGAATTCCGCCACCGTTATGACAAGCAGCGGGACCAGTCTTTTGTAGGTGACAAGACGAATTTGGGATGCGCATTCGAGCACACGGACGGCACCATGCGTCTCACGAAGACAACGCACCGTGACGGCAGCACCACCAACTTCGATGAGCCGGACAATTTGAATATTCCAGGACGAATCTCGCTGCCCGGCGCGACAATCACGCAGATGCATGATCGTCAGGGGCGGTTGCTGGAACAGGAAGTAACCAGTCCCGGAGCGCCTTCCTACAGGTTGGCGAACCTGCAGTATGATGCCGCCGACCGATTGCGCGAGGGGGACTACGGTGAGACCGGCCAGAACCATGTTTCTCATTTCTATGACAAGCTGGGCCCGTTGCGTCGCTCGACATTCACGGAGGGCGGGCATGCTTTTCAGATCAACCAGGACTTTCATCCGGACAGCAGTCGCAAGAGCGTGACCTATCCATCCGGCAGGGTGCTCAGTGAAGAACGCGATCCCTCCGGTCGCCTAACCGCATTGAGTTCACTTGGAGAAATCTGGCAAGCCTCAGAGTGGCGCGGCCAAGGTGTCCCAAGCAAGATCACGCTTGGTGGTGGTGTCATAGAAGTAGACAACCGTTACGACTTGCGCAAGCGACTCACCGCACGTCGTTACCGTGACGAACACGGCAAAACGCTGGCCGATTTTCGATTCAAGTGGGATGCCGCCGGCAATTTGAATGCCAGGCAGATGGTATCCCCTGGCGGTCCAGCCGACCTGTTTGAATATGATGCAGACGACCGTCTTGTGCGGCAGGAGGCAGGCGCGCGCTTGGTCGTGCCTGGAGAGAACGCTCCGCTTCTTGCAGGTCTAAGCGGCGGAGAGGGGTTCAGGGCAGGAGCCTGGGCACGCTCTTATCACTATGACGCAGGCGGGCTTGATCTTTTGGAAACATGTGTCTCGCACAATCCAAGGGGCTTGATGCCACCCTCATTCTTCGCATCAGCATCCGGGCGCGACGGTTTTCTGCATGCGCAAACCCTGGATGGAGACAACCGCGGCCCGTCGGATGCCAGGGGTAACGTCACCCGCACCCATGTGCTGGTCCGCCCTGACGGTCAGACTGATCCGCAGCCAGCCATGGTTGATCTTGCTTACAACGGGTTCAATCACCTCGTTCGCGCCAGCCGTGGCGACGGGGTTACTGTGGATTATCACTATCAGATGAATGGCATCATGCACCGGCGTGTGGTCCGCCAGTCTGGCACAGTGTTGGAAGATCGCAATTATATCTGGGACAAGGGCAGGCTCATTGAGGAGTATGACCTGATGAACGGCACGCCCGACCTGGTTCACCGCTTCTATTACGCGGATGGGGATGTGCCGGTGGCGGCGGATCTCAAACAAACCGGGCAGTGGCGCCGGGTTTACTACCTTCACGATCAGGTGTGGTCCGTGACTGGAGTGGTTGATGAGGCGGGTCAAGTGCTTGAAAGGGTACGGTATGACGCCTTTGGCCAGCCCATAATCGAACTGGCTGACAGCGCGCCACCGCTGGTCAAAACAATCGATTTTGAGGCTGCCAGCGGTGATTGGATTATTGTCTTCAGCGAGCCAGTGACACCGCCACCAGCTAATACGGCGTTTTCCGAGAACCTTGTCACCAACGCCCAGTCCATCGCCGGAATGATCTCACTCAACGGTGCAGGTGGCGCGGTTACCTACGAGCCGGCCATGCCAGGCCGCCCGGCTTTCAGTGCGATTCGTTTTTCTCCCACATCAGCTCCTGCTGGAACGGTCACGGTCCAAGTGGAAGGCCAGAAAATCATCGATTCTTGGGGCAACGGCAATTCGCAGGAAGTGTTCACTGTACAGGCGCCCGACGGCTCGTCGGATGACCGTATTTATGATGCCAGTGTGTCCACCGCCCCAGTGCGCTCGGCCTGGAGCGGAGTGGAATCCCCCTTTCTGTTCCAGGGGCAATTCCATGATCGTTTCACGGGGCTGATTTACATGCGGGCGAGGTTCTACGATCCTTATACCGGGCAGTTCATGCAGTGCGATCCAGCCCCCTATTCTGACAGCGTGAACCCTTACGCAGGTCTGGCGCACAACCCGGTAAGCAAACGCGATCCCGAGGGGCTGAGTACGAAAACTTCCGCCCTGCACATCAAGGAATTCATGTCCGCGCGTGGATTGACTGACATTGAGATCGAGGCGTTCACCAATGTGTTGAAGCGGCGCATGATATCCGGCCAGCAGATTCGAATGTCCATTCGTGGCGGCGGGCCGGGTGCCAAAGCGAACCTTCGCCGCATGCACGCCACCAACGGAGTGCAAAATAAGCCATCCGTCATTGGGGAGAAAACGGGGGACACGGCCAAACTGGATTTTACTGACCAGCTTGGCCGAAAAAGGGAGGTTGTCTCGGACTTGGATATTCTCCACTTGGAAATCAATGGGAAGATGGCTAGCCACAAAGACGCCATGAAATTGTTCGGGGATATTAACCGCGAATATAAAAAGCTCTTCCGCGCAAAACATGGACTCGGAATACCTATCAATCCTCCCATTCAGCATGGTTATCACACTGGAATGCCATTGATTGCGTCCATGCGGCACAAACAGGCCTTTTCTGCCGGGAAATACAAGTTTTTCGACCGTCCTGGTGGTAAAGTTGGTTTATGGCAGCAGAAAAACAAGTATATCGACACCGATTTCATAAATCAAGTCAAACATCCTGGAGACAGCTTTTCCTTCCACTCGACACCAGACGTGATCAAAGTCTATGACACTCCCAAGTGGCAGACCCACAAGGATATTCTGGAGTCTGAAAAAGTTCTCAAGTGGCAGCAAATGAAGAACTTCATGTGGCCGACCGGCTATGGCGCGAACTGGCACCAGTGGGCAGGTGACTACCATGCTCACCTGGCGATTGAAGGCCTGATGCCGACACCTATTCAAAATGGTGTGCGATTGTGGTCGGGTGGCGTTGTCGCTCGTGGAATTGACAGTGACGGTATTGACCCCGAATGAAACGCGCGCTTTCAGTTTTGATGATGCTCCTCGGCGCGCTCTGTTGCGGCGCCGAGCCTCTGACCACCCTGGAATATCGGGTCACGGGCCAGGTGATGGCGGTGACGCCGGCGGTGGTTTCGGTGCCGAAGGGGATTGCGGGGTCGGTGGGGATTGCCATCGGGGGGGCGGTGCCGGCAGGGAGTTATGTGGAGGCGCTGCTGCGCGGGCCTTCGTTTCCGGCGCGGCGGTTGGTGGGCGCGCCCAATCAGCCGCTGATGCTGCCGCCGCTCAATCTGAGCGGCGACTACCAGCTTGATGGCATTCGCTTGGTGTCCGCCGCAGGCGAGACGCTGCTGGAGGGAACGCCGAACGCGGTGCCGGTACGGGTGTTTGATGAGGTGCTGATTTCGCGGGTGGAGTCGCGCCCGCTGACGATGTCGGAGATCGAGCAGCGAGGCATCGTGATTGACGAGCAGAACTTCCGGGCGGTGGAGTTTGAGGTGGGGTTTGTGCTGGATGGGGCGGTGATTCCGGTGAAGTTCCCGGTGATCGCGCCGAGCTTCCGCCAGAGCACGGAGGTGATCCCGGCGGCGGAATTGGAAGCGCGCCTGCAACAGGCGGAGCAGATCAATCGCCAGCTCGCCGCCACGGTGACGCTGCCGCCTGAGCTTGAGGTGGCGCAGCCGAACATCGAGGTGCAAGCGCTGAATTTTCAGTTCGTGGATGACAGCGATGGCGAGAGCCTGGCTTTGCAGATCCCGCCGATCCCGGCGCTGATGGTGATCCCTGGCAACATCGGGTATTTGAACCAGTTTTTCAGCGTCCAGATTTTCACCGCCAACGGCTCGCCGCGTGGCTCTGGCCTGAGCGTGCATCAACTGCGCGCGGAGCTGATGCTGCCGCCGGGCGCGGACAAGGTGCCGGGCACCTGGCAAGCACCGGGAGATGATCCGCTGCGCTTCGCCCGCACCGGACCGGACGCGGTGATCTCAAACATCCTGCCGGTGCGGCAGCCGGGCGCGGATGGCATCTTGGGCACGGCGGATGATGTGGATCGCCTGCAAGCGGGCGAGACCGGGCAGGCAGAGTTTTTGGTGGAGGGCTTGCAGGAGGGTTTGCATGTGATGGACCTGAAATTGCGCGCCATGCTCGACGGTCTGGCGGCGGGGTCAGTGGCGGTGGAGGGTCGGGCGGCGGGCAGTGTGCTGGTGCGCAATCCGAAGTTCAGCATGGCTTTCACGCATCCGCGCACGGTGCGTGCGGGCGAACCCTACGAGGCGGTGGTGACGATCCTGAACACCTCACTGGTGCCGGCCAACTTGGTGAGTGTGACGCTGAGTGAGAACAGCGTGAGCGGCGGGGTGTTGGAAAGCCCGTCCACGGTCGAACTGGGCACCATTCTGCCGGGGCAAACGGCGTCGGCGACGTACAGGGTGCGGGCGCGGCGCACCGGGGCGATCACGTTTTCCAATCTGACCACGGGTGAGGATTCGGTGGTGGGCCGCTTCCGTCTGCGCACCGGGGTGGACGAGCGCGGCGTGGCGTTGAGTCCGGATTCGTTGCTGCTGCCGAATGATGTGGACTACCTGCCCGAGAGTGTGCGCATGGCCGCGCAACGGATGCTGGGTCAGGCGCTGGGCACAAGCACGGCGGCGTTGCTGCCGCCGGGGGTGCTGCGCGTTCCGCGCGAGTTCATGCGGTCGCGCGCGCTGGAGCTGGCGGAGGCGGGCCAGCGTGCGGCTTACAGCGAGCCGCTGTCGCGGGTGCTGCCGGACTTGCTGCTGGACTGGCAAGGGGGGCGGTCGGCGCATGAGGGTTGGGATCAGTTGCTGCGGGAGACGGATGCGGGCCGCGAATGGCGGGAGGTTTTGATGCAGGAGATGACCTTGGCGCAGCCACTGCACGCGGTGGACCGGATGGGGGCGCGCGGCGCGGATTTTGCGGGTCGCGCGGAGGTCTGGTGGATCGGGGCGGCGTCGGACGCGGCGGTGGCGTTGCGTTTGGCGGAGACGGGTGGCAAACAGGCGACGACACAGACCAGTTCGCTGCCGCGTGCGGCGGGTTACGCGGGCGGTGAGGGCTCTTGGCTGGCACGGCGCGGCGCGCTGGAGGGCGCGGTGTTTCATTGGGAGGCGAATGCGGCACCGGGCGACGAGGTGGAGGCGGGTTTGCTGGAGGTGCGCGCGGATGGCACGGCGCGCTGGTTGCGCTGGTCGCTCGGCACGGTGAGCGCGGCGCTGCGGGCGCGCTTTGATCCGGCGGGCGGTGGTTTGGATTTGCTGGTGGATGACAATGGCGACGGCGTGACGGATCGCACGGTGGCGGCGGTCTCCAGTTTGATCCAAGAGCTGCAGCCGGAGGTGCTGGTGGTGCGGCAGGATCCCACGGTGGAGGTGGGGCGTCCGGACAAGCAGTGCATTGGCTTGAGCAGTTTCAATCAGGCGGGCGAGGTGGTGCGGATGGACAACTACGCCAACGTGGTGGCGGTGCTGTTCAGCAAGCCGATGACGCAGGGTTCGGTGAATGTGCCGGGCGCTTACGAGCTGGACGATGGCAACAAGGGTTACTCGGTGCGGATTCAGCCGGGTGGTCGCCTGGCCTTGGTGACGATGAGTCGTCCGGTGGGGGCGCTGGTGCCACGCACGATGACCCTGGGCGCTGGCATCCAGGACGCGCGCGGCAACGCGTTGAACGCGGCACCGCAGCTTTTGCAATCCTGGCTCACTGAGGGCGCGGTGATGAAAGGACGGGTTATCAAGGCGGACGGCACCTTCGCTGTCGGCGTGCCGGTGACGCTGACCTATTACGACGAGTACAACAACGACTTCGGGGGCAGTTGCGAGCCTTGGGTGCGGCGGGTGGCGCAGGCGATCACGGACGCGGAGGGCGCGTTTCAATTCGACCTGGTGCTGGCTGGCATTCCTTACTCGCTTTCCGCCACCGACACTTCCGGGCTGAGCAGCGATGCGGTGCAGGCGATCCTCGACGCGACGGCGGCGGACCAGCTTCTCCGCTCGCAGTTGGAGGAATTGGCGGCGTCGCCGAATGTGCGCAACACGCTGCTGGGGCAATTCGCGGTGGCATCGCTGCCGGAGGCGATTGCCAAAGCGGAAGGTCTGGATCGTGCGCTCATCCGCGATGTGATTGAGGCGAACTCACCACGAGTGGGCACGGAGAATGTGGTGGCGCTGCGTTTCCGCGGGCGCGGCACGGTGCTGGGCCAGGTGCGTGCGGCGAACGGCCAGAGCGCGGCGCCGGGCGCGGTGGTGAATTTGTTTCCTGATCCCAACTCGCGCGAGTTGGGGCGCGGCCTGGTGGCGGACAGCGACGGACGTTTCACCTTCTTCGGCGTGCCGCTCGGGGTGTTCACGGTGGAAGCCACCGGCGCGGGCGGACGCACGCGCACAGTGTCGGACACGCTTGACGCGCCGGGCGATCTGCGAGAGGTGATCATCTCGCTGAGCGAGACCGCGCCGGTGATGACCGCGCTGCAAGGCCGGGTCACCGAGGCCGGTGGCGAGCCGCACGCGGGGGCGCAGGTGTTTATTGGCAAATACGAGGAGGGAACCTACGGCGGTGTGGTGTCAGTGGCGCGCGCGGACAGCGGCGGTTGGTGGCGCGCGGAGCGAGTGCCGGTGGGTGTGTATGACCCGATCTCGCTGTCGGCGGATGGCCGCCGCAAGGCCGAGCGTCGCGACATCGCGGCGGTGGCGGACAGCATTGGCACGGTCAATTTGCAATTGCAGTCGCGCACCCTGGTGACGGGGCGGGTGCAAAACAGCCTTGGCCAGCCGGTGCCGGGCGCGATTGTGGGCGGCGGCGAGCTGCTGGTGACAACGGACCATCTGGGTCGCTTCACCCTGACCGGCGTGCCGACGGGCCCCCAGACCATCGCCGCCGTGCTGCCCGCCGATCCGGCGGACCCGGAAACCATGGCGCGCAGTGGCAGCGGCTCCCTGGAGGTGGTGGCGGGCAACGACAATTTCGTGGTGGTGCGCCTCGGCGCGCTGGGGCGTCTCAGCGGCCGGGTGCTTGATGCCGATGGCAACCCGGTGCCGAACACCAGCGTGGCCATTCCCAGCGAAGGAGGCTTTTTCTGGGCCGACACCGACGCCGAAGGGCGCTACGTGTTCGAGCGCATGAACCTGGGCAGCTACACCCTGAGCTCGCCCTCGCCAGCGAAGCAAGCGACGTTCAACGCGGCCGCCGCGATCAACACGTTGCAGAACGGCAGCGAGCAGGAAATTTTGGCGACCATCGGCGAGGCTTTTGCCGCCTTCACCGGGGTGAACAATCCGCTGCTCAATGGCGAGGGCGATGTCTTCAATCCAAGTGACTGGGGTTTTGTCAGCAATGTGCGCCTGGATTTCGACGGGCAGAACAAGGTGGCGGACATTCGCCTGCTGCGTCGTGGCACGGTGTCCGGCACGGTCAAAAACGGCCAGGGAGTGCCCATCGGCGCGCGGGTGCGGCTCACCGGCATCGGCCCCACCAAAACCGGCGCGCCGACGATGATGATTCGCGGCGAACGCAACAGTGACCCGGCACTGGGCACCTTCAGTTTCGAAGGAGAACTGCTCACGGGCGACTGGGGTTTGCAAGCGGCGAGTCCGTTTTTCCCAGTGGTCATTTCTGAGTCCGGGCGCACCACCGAACTGAACCCCAATGCGACTGGCATCGTGCTGCAATTCCCGGCCACGCAGGAAACCAATGGCCGCCTCGCGGGCCAGGTGCTGCTGCCCGACGGCAGTCCGGCGGGCGCGGATGTGGATGTGCAAATCAGCTTCGGCAGCGACTATGTGATCCGAACCGATGCGGAGGGACGGTTTGACACGCAGATCAACATCCCCGCGGGCGGCTATCGTTTGACGGCGCATGATCCGGCCAGCGGGCTGAAGGGCGAGGCTTATGCCAACGTGGTGGCCGGACAGACCAATCAGGTCACGGTACGGTTGCTGGGTCGCGGCGCGGCGCAGGTCACGGTGCGGCTGGCCAGCGGCGCGGCGGTGGTGGGCGCTCCGGTCGAGTTGCAGGGCGGCTGGCATCCGCGCGAGACGGTGACGGGCACCACCGGCCCGGGCGGGGTGATCCTGTTTGAAAACCTGTTTGAAGGGCCTTACGCGGTCAATGCCTCGACCACCACGGCCACCGCCCGCATCGCAGGAAGGGCATCGGTAAGCGTGCCGGGCGATGGCTCGCTCTCCGCGGTGACGGTCACGCTGGCGCCGACTGCGAGCGTTCGCGGCACCTTTTTGAATCGCAATGGTCAGCCCGTGCCTTTTGCCAATGTGTCGCTGGGTTCGCTGGCTTTTGGCATCACCGATTCCGCGGGCGCGTTCTCATTTGCCGACGTGCCGCTGGGCACCTACCGGCTGCTGGCCACGGATGCCGTCACGGGTCGCAGCGGCTCGCAAAGCATCACGCTGAACGCGGGCGGCGAGGAGCGCGTGATCACGCTGGTGGAAACCGCCCTTGGCGAGGTGGTGGGCGGTGTCACGAATGGTTATGGCAACGCCCTGGTGCCGGGCGCGGAAGTGACGCTGCGGCACTCGAATGGCATGGTGCCGACACGCACGGTGACGACCGGACCGGACGGCCGTTTCCGTTTTCCTGGAACACCAGCGGGCGCTTTTTCGCTGAGCGCGCGTGATCCGGTGACGCTGGCGGAGGGCAGCTCCAGCGCGGTCCTGCCGGACACGGCGACGGTGTTCGAGATCGGGGTGCAGTTGCAACCGCTCGGCGATTTGGAAATCACCGTGCTGCAACCGGACGGCACGACGCCGGAGCCACTGGCGCGGGTGGAGGCTCGGCGTGGCGCGTCTTTGGTGACTTTGGACACAAACAACGAGGGCGTGGCGCGCTTCAACGGATTGCCGCTCGGCACGTTTGAATGGGTGGCGAGGTCGCTGGAGCCGGGCAAAACCGCGCGCGCGCAAGTGGGTCGGGTAACTTTGACGGAAATGGGCGCGCTGGTGGAGCGGACGCTGACGTTGCGCGGAGCGGGACGGGTGGAGGGCCGGGTCTTCACCGGCGATGGCGTGACACCGGCAGAGGGCGCGCAGGTGACCGTGGACATTCTGCCGGAGTCTTTGCCGCTGGCGGGCGGAGCCAGCGCGCTCAAGCCCTTCGATTCCGTGACGCAAACCGCCATCGCGGAAGCGGACGGCAGTTTTGCTTTCAACAATCTACCGCAGGGCTTGCTGCGGCTCGCTGCCACGCATCTGGCCTTGGGGGCTTCGGTCACGATGGAGATTCCAAGCGACGGCGCGGTAGTCACGCAAGACCTCACGCTCACCGCCAGCGGTGCGGTGACAGGGCGCGTACTGCGCGCGAACGGGGTATCGCCAGTGGCGAACGCGGATGTGCTGGTGAGCTTTCCCTCCGCCACTGCGTTGCCGGGTCGCATCAACGCGCGCACCAATGCGAGCGGTGTCTTCACCGCCGAACTGGTGCCGGTGGGCGGGTTCAGCATCGAATCGGTGCAGCCCGCTTTTGCCGGCATCCTCAAGGCGGCGGGCACGGTCAGCAGCAACGGTGAGGTGGTGGATCTGGGCGACCTTTTGTATGACGAGGAAGACCCGCGAGTGGTTTCGGTGACGCCCGCGCACACCAGCGACGAAGTGAACACTGACTCGGTGATCGAACTGCTGTTCAGCGAGGCGCTGGACCCGGCCAAGCTGGAGGCAAGCGGTGTGTTTGTGCGACCGCTGGTTGGTGGCGCGAGCGTGCCTGCCAGCCTGCAATTGCTCGCAGGCCCTGGCAGCCCTGCCCTGCGCTTGGTGCGGCTAACGCCCAACGCGCCGTTGCAAAGCCTGACCACCTATCAAGTGGTGGTGGTGAGCGGAGAATTGCTCAACGCAGGCGGCAGCGTGACCAATCGCGGGCCGCGCGACTTGGTGGGCCGTCCGCTGGCGGCGATGTTCAGCGCCACCTTCACCACGCGCGACCAAACACCGCCAGGGCTGCTCAGCTTCACTCCGGAGGCAAACGCCGAGCAGGTGGACGTGACGACGCCCATCCGGCTGTCCTTTGACGAACCGATCCGGCCCACAGCGCTCATCAGCGTGACCGGTCCGGGCGGGGCGGTGGCGGGCACTACAACGCTGGGCCTGAACGGTCTGGTGCTTACCTTCCTGCCAGCGGCGACGCTGCCCCCGAACGCCACCTATCAAGCCACCGTCACCCAGGTGCGCGACATTGCCGGCAACTTCCTGCCCGGTCTGCCGCTGGTGCGCAGCTTCTCCACGATTGACACCATCGGACCCAACTTGGTCGAGGTGCGCTTGAAAAACAATCCGCTGCCCTCGGCGGGCACGCCGGTCATTTTGGAGGCGGTTCCAGTGACGCCAGAGCCGGGCATGAGGGTGCGTTTCAGCGTGAATTTCGCCACGCTCGGCACCCCGCCCGCCAACACCCTCGAACTGCCTTATACCCTTCCGCTGCAAACCGGCCCCATCACCATGCGCGCCATCGGCATGGACCGCTTCGGCAACGAAGGCCCGGTGGTCGAGCGCGTCATCACCGTGCTGGCGAATGAGCCGCCGGAGGTGGCTTTTGAGCGCCTGAATCCCGTGACCGGACCGGTGCCGAGCAGCTCGGCCTTCAGCGTGAAAGTCACTGCCACCGACGATGGCGGCATCGCCGATCTGCGCGCGGCAGCGACCGGCGCGGCGCTGGCGCCACTGCAAACCAGCACCGGCGCGCCGGTCACGCTCAATGGCACCGTGCCAGCCACAGCATTGCCAGGGTCAGAGATCGTCATTCTGGCCCGCGCCACCGATACGGCGGGCGTGGATTCGGGTGATCAAACCCTCACGCTCACTGTTAGCGATGGAACCGCGCCCGCTCTTGCCATCGTTTCCCCGGCGGCGGACAGCCTCGTGCAACCGGCGACCGGATTGACATTGGAGGTGGATTGGAGTGACAACAGCGGCGCAGTTTCTTTGGAAGTGGTGCTCACTGGCGCGGTCAGCGGCAGTGTCTCGCAAAACGTGACCGCCACGCCCAACAGCACCGCGCGCGTCTCCTTCCAGCTGCCGCTGATAGATCCGCCGGATGCGGGCGAGCCGTTCACCGCCACCGTGACCGCGACCGACGCGGCTGGCCTCACCACAGCTCGCCAGCGCGTGTTCCGCGTGCCGGACTTCCGTTCCCCGCGTCTTGCCAGTGTGTCGCCCGCCAACGAGGCGACAGCACGCTCGCTCTGGCAGGAATCAATCGCCTTGAACTTCGACGAGCCGATGGCACCCGCTTCGATCAATGGTCTAACTCTCACCCAAAACGGCCAGACGCTCACCTTCACCACGGCGATGGAAAATAACAACCAGCGCGTGCGCCTGTCGTGGACCGCCGTGCTGCACCCCGGTGCGCGCGTCGAATGCGCCGCGCCTCCAGGTTTCACCGACGCGGCGGGCAATCCCTGGCAGCTTGCCGATGGCAGCCCCGTGCCTGCGGAGGGCGCGGTGTTTGCCTTCACCACCGCGACCCTCACAGTCACTCCCGAGCCTGGTATTCCCATCGTCCCCGGCCAGACCATCACCGCGCAAACCAGTTACGAAAACGGCATCGGCGCCGCCACCTGGGCGTTTGCGTTCAACGCCGGCGACTTCGCCATGCAATCGGCGGGGGCCACCAACACGCAACGCGCGGTGACGCTGCCACTGGACGCGCCGGTGGCACTGCTTGAGGTGCGCGGTTTCCTGCCCGGCAAACCCGACTACGTCCATCCCTTCATCAGCCTTGACGTGCGCCCGCGCAATGGCGATGACGATGGTGACGGTTTGCCTAACGGCTGGGAAGTGGACCACGGGCTCGATCCCTTCCGCGCCAATGCCGATGAGGACCCGGACGGCGATGGACTCACCAACGCCCAGGAATTCTCCCCTTATGGCACGCATCCGCTGGTGGCGGACACCGATGGTGACGGTCTCAACGACGGCGCGGAAGTCGCACTTGGCACAGACCCGCTCAATCCCGACACCGACGGCGACGGCATTCCCGACGGCATCGATCCCTTCCCGCTGCTGCCCAATCGCGTGCCGGTGGCGGTCGCGGACACGCTGACCATTCCATCGAATGAAACAGCGAACATCGCCGCCTCGCTTTTGCTGGCCAACGACAGCGATCCCGACGGCGACGCGCTGTTTTTTGTGAGCGTGCAAAACGCATCGCTCGGCACGGTGGGCTTCAGCGGCGGCACTGTCTCGATCACCCCGCCCGCTGGCTACACCGGGCCGCTCACCTTTGAATACACCCTGCGCGACCATTGGGGTCTGCAAGCCAGCGCCCAGGTTAGTGTAACGGTGCGCGACAACAACCGGCCGGTGGCGGGTGATCCCGCGCTGGCTGTGCTTGGCAGCGCGCGGGCCATCGCTCTCGATGGCAACGACTTCCTGGAACGCAGCCTGGATGTCTCTGAAACCGCGTTCGGCATGAGCCTCTGGTTCAAAACCACCGCCAGCAGCGGCGGGTTGTTTTCCGTGGGGGGCGGCGGCCATGACCGGCATGTCTATTTGACCGGCGGTGCGCTTCGAGCACGGCTGTGGAACAACGAGGTCATCACCACCACCCGCAATGATTTCAACGACGGTCATTGGCACCACCTGGTCTATACCTATGGCGGCGGCATCGGCGGGCAGCGGTTGATCGTGGATGGCGAAATCATCGCCCAAGGCACCAAAGCAGCCAGTGACTTCACCTCGCAGACCCACATCCGCATCGGGTATTCGGAAGACTCCAGTCCCAATTATTTCACGGGCGCGCTGGACGAAGTCAGCATCTGGCGGCGTGCCCTGAATACGGCTGACGTGTCTGCTTTGCGAGCGGGCTCCTTGGACCCATCCGATTCTGAACTCGATCTCTGGCTGCGCTTTGAGGACTACGATGCGGGGACGGGCACCACGAATGATAGCTCTTCGCATGGCCGCCATTTTATCGCCGGCAACGGCAATGCCTCTCAGTTCCCGGCAGCGCTCACACCGGGGCGCGACTCCGGCCAGCAGCAGGAGCAGACCGATCAGGACACCGATCTCGTCCTCATCCTGAAGGGAACGGACCCCGACAACGACCCTCTGACCGCCATCGTGCTGACCCTGCCTTCGCAAGGCCAGCTTTTCCAGGTGACGCATGAAGGGGGCATTGGGACGCAAATCACCACTGCACCAGCAAACGTGAGCGACAGCCTGCGCCGCGTCTTGTATCGCCCTGCCCCGTTCTTTGCCGGAGTTTCCCGTTTCCTCTTCAGCGTCTCGGATGGTGATCTGGAAGCTTTCCCAGCCCAGGCGGAAATCACGGTGGCGAACCTGCCAGACCCGCCCATCGCGAACCATGATGGTCCGTTCAACACCCAGCAACCGTTTGCCGTCGCCACTGGAAACGTGCTCGCCAATGACAGCGATCCCGATGGCGATCCTATCAGCGTTTTCGACTTCACCCAACCCGCCAACGGCAGTGTCGCCTACAATGGCAACGGCACCTTCACTTACACGCCTGACCCCGAGTTCTTCGGTGGTGACAGTTTCACTTATCGCATCACCGACGGCGTGCTCATCAGCAACAGCGCCACCGTCACGCTCACTGTCACCGCCACCGAGGTGGTGACCTGGATCAATCCGGCGGGCGGAAGCTGGCACACCGCGTCCAACTGGAGCCCGGCGCGAGTGCCTGGAGTGAATGATCGAGCAGTGATTGAGTTGGCTGGCACCTACACCGTAAACGTGAACACCGCGTCTGCTTCCGTGACGAACGTGACCGTGGGTGGAGCGGGAGTAAGCGCCACCTTGAGAATGAACAACCACACACTGGGCGTGGTCCAGCTTTCGGAGGTGAAAGCGGGCAGCACTTTGCTCTTGGAGAATGGAAGTCTTGGCGGCGCGGGCCGCATGCGGGTGTTTGGGGCTTTCCATTGGACTGAGGGAACATTGAGCGGAAGCGGTGTGCTGGCCCTGGAGGCGGGGTCCGTTGGCACTTGCTCCACCGGGGGGTGGAAGATGATTGACAGGGTGGTACAAAACGCCGGTGAGATCACCTACAACGGCAGCAACCTGCTCTTCAACCTCGCCCATAATGCCAATGGGCGCATTGAGAATCTGGAAGGCGGCGCCTTCATCTTCCAGGGCGGCGGAGGGTTGGGCCGCATCAACTCGGGGACCAACCGCTTCGACAACTTCGGCACGCTCATCAAACGCGGCGCCGCCAGCACCAGCACCATCAACGATCTGCCGCTCAATAACTACGGCACCGTGAGCAGTGAGGCGGGCACGCTCGACCTACCGGCCGGCGGCCTCATCGGCGGACTCTACCAACTCGACGGCGGCGCGATCACTTTCCGCAACTCCACCTTCACCCTGAGCACCAACCTGGATTTGAATTCCGACCTGCTGCGTTTTGTGAGTGCCACCCTGACGGTGCCTGCCTCCGCCAGTGCCGCGCGCTTGCGCTTCGAGAGCAGCACCTTGAGCGGCGCGGGCGATCTCACCATTACCCAGCGCATGGAGTGGACGGAAGGGACTATGGCAACCGGAGGCGGCAAACTGGTTCTGGCCGCGACGGCCACGGCAGAATGGTCAAGCAACAGTCAGAAGTGGATTAACCGTGTGGTGCAAAACTTCGGCGAGATCACCTACAACGGCAGCAATCTGCTATTCAACTCCAACTGGAACGAGAACGGGCACATAGAAAACAGGGAAAGCGGCACCTTCATCTTCCAGGGCGGCGGCGGAATCAGCAAAAACCCAGGCACCAACCGCTTCGACAACTTCGGCACGCTCATCAAACGCGGCGCCGCCACCACCAGCACCATCAACGACCTGCCGCTCAATAACTACGGCACCGTGAGCAGTGAGGCGGGCACGCTCGACCTGCCGGCCGGCGGCCTCATCGGCGGACTCTACCAACTCGACGGCGGCGCGATCACTTTCCGCAACTCCACCTTCACCCTGAGCACCAACCTGGATTTGAATTCCGACCTGCTGCGTTTTGTGAGTGCCACCCTGACGGTGCCTGCCTCCGCCAGTGCCGCGCGCTTGCGCTTCGAGAGCAGCACCTTGAGCGGCGCGGGCGATCTCACCATTACCCAGCGCATGGAGTGGACGGAAGGGACTATGGCAACCGGAGGCGGCAAACTGGTTCTGGCCGCGACGGCCACGGCAGAATGGTCAAGCAACAGTCAGAAGTGGATTAACCGTGTGGTGCAAAACTTCGGCGAGATCACCTACAACGGCAGCAATCTGCTATTCAACTCCAACTGGAACGAGAACGGGCACATAGAAAACAGGGAAAGCGGCACCTTCATCTTCCAGGGCGGCGGCGGAATCAGCAAAAACCCAGGCACCAACCGCTTCGACAACTTCGGCACGCTCATCAAACGCGGCGCCGCCACCACCAGCACCATCAACGACCTGCCGCTCAATAACTACGGCACCGTGAGCAGTGAGGCGGGCACGCTCGACCTGCCGGCCGGCGGCCTCATCGGCGGACTCTACCAACTCGACGGCGGCGCGATCACTTTCCGCAACTCCACCTTCACCCTGAGCACCAACCTGGATTTGAATTCCGACCTGCTGCGTTTTGTGAGTGCCACCCTGACGGTGCCTGCCTCCGCCAGTGCCGCGCGCTTGCGCTTCGAGAGCAGCACCTTGAGCGGCGCGGGCGATCTCACCATTACCCAGCGCATGGAGTGGACGGAAGGGACTATGGCAACCGGAGGCGGCAAACTGGTTCTGGCCGCGACGGCCACGGCAGAATGGTCAAGCAACAGTCAGAAGTGGATTAACCGTGTGGTGCAAAACTTCGGCGAGATCACCTACAACGGCAGCAATCTGCTATTCAACTCCAACTGGAACGAGAACGGGCACATAGAAAACAGGGAAAGCGGCACCTTCATCTTCCAGGGCGGCGGCGGAATCAGCAAAAACCCAGGCACCAACCGCTTCGACAACTTCGGCACGCTCATCAAACGCGGCGCCTCCACCACCAGCACCATCAACGACCTGCCGCTCAATAACTACGGCACCGGCGTCATCCATCTCGAAGTCGGCGCCTTGCAGCCGAATGGTGGCTTCACCCAGAGCGGTGTGGTCAGCGGCACGGGCACTCTCGCGGCCTCGTTCACCAACAACGGCATCCTGCGACCCGATCCGCTGCCCGGCGGAATCACCATCTCCGGCAACCTCACCCAGGGCGCGGCGGGCCGCATTGAGCTGACCTTGGCTGGGCGCGATGTCACCGTTCAGCATCGTTCCCTGCACATCACCGACAGCGCCGCCTTCAACGGCACCCTGGCGGTGGCCCTGCAAGCCCCCTTCAACGAGGAACTCGGCAACAGCTTCAATGTCCTCACCTACGCCTCCCGCACCGGCGACTTCACCGCGACCGAAGGCCTCATCGCCAACCAGGGTTACACTTTCTCCCGCTCCTTCACTGGCACCGCCCTCCAACTCACGGTCGAGACCAGCGGCGGCGAGGCTCCCGATCTGCCGGAAGCCGACCTCGCCATGGCCGCTGCCCCCGCCACCACCTATCAAGACTGGGTCGAATCCATCGCCCAATCACAAGCTGAGGATGCCGACGCCACGCCTGCTGAAGCCCATGATGCGGAGACGGCGGCAGCAAATGATTCCACCTGGGACAGCGATCCCTTGGCCGACCCCGATGGCGACGGGGCGGTCAACCTCCTGGAATACGCCCTCGCCAGCGATCCTCTCGATGCCGCCAGCAAACCGCAGATTGTGCTGCTGGACGCTGCCGATCACCCCGGCCAGAAAGTGGTGGAAGTGACCTTCCGGCCCAACTTGGTGGACGTGCAAATGCTGCTGGAATATTCCCCCGATTTGCTGCGCTGGCAGCTCGTCGAAGAAAACACTCCCGGTTTCCATTCCCTGCAAATCTCCCCAACCGAGACCGGTCTGCTCATGGGCCGCGCCCAATTTGACCCTGTGCAAACCGGAACCCTTTTCTTCCGGGTCAATGTGCAGTCCTCGCAACCGGAACCGTGATCGCTGTGACAGATTGAATCCCGGCAAACCCACCCGGCGTATTCCACTGGCAAGAACGGGTTCATGCCTCCTTATTTCGCGATTCCCTTATGTCGGCACGTTCCCGCTCCTGGTCCCTCCCCATTATTGTCACCTTGCTGCTGGGCGGCATCGTGGTCTGGCAAGTGAGCACCGCGCACATGGCGCGCGGCATTCTGGTTCCCGTTGTCGGAATCATCTGGGTCGCCTTTCTCGCGTTCTGGCTGGCCGCCGCCCCCCGCCCGGGCCGTTGGCGGCGGGTGATCGCGGTCTTCCTGGTGCTGCTGCTGCTCGCGATCACCGCCAAACTACTGCTGCGTTACGACGGTTCCGCGGACGGCACGGCGCGACCGCAGTTTCGCTGGCGCTGTCAGGATGCTCTGGCTCGTTCGCGTGACTTGCCAACCACCACCTATGAGGCGGGCGAAGTCTCCCTACCCGACGGCGCGGGGTCCTGGCCGCGCTTCATGGGGGCGGCAGGGGATGGCGTCGCTCCCGCGCCTTCGTGGTCCACCGACTGGAAAACGCGAACGCCCCGCGAGGTTTGGCGAATCGCCGTAGGCGAGGGCTGGTCAGGATTCGCCGTGGGCAATGGTCGCGCGATTACCCTGGAACAACGTGGCGAAAAGGAATGCGTGACTTGCTACCGGCTCAGCGACGGCGCGCTGCTTTGGATGCACGAGGAAACGAAACGGTTTGAGGAAGGCATGGGCGGTCCAGGGCCGCGCTCGACGCCGGCGCTCGATCTTGAAGCCAACACGGTTTTTGCCCTCGGTGCCAACGGCTCTCTCGACGCGCTTGATCTTGTCACCGGCAAACCGCGCTGGCGGCGCGAGGTGCTCAAGGACAGCAAGACCCGCAACCTGCTGTATGCGAAAGCCTCCTCGCCTCTCTTGCACGAAGACAAAGTGATCGTCAGCGGCGGCAAAGGCAGCACCACTTTGTGCGCTTACCGACGCACAGACGGCGAGCTTTTGTGGACCGCTGGCAGCGACAGCAGCGCCTACTCCAGTCCGGTGATCCGCCATCTCGCAGGGCGCGATCAGATCGTGAGCGTCAACCAAACCTCAGTGACCGGCCATGACCCGGCGGACGGCACCGTGCTCTGGCGTTTCGATTGGCCGGGCGACCTGCCGAAGGTCAGCCAGCCCGTGTCCGCCGGGCCGGATCGCCTTCTAGTCAGCGCGGGTTACGCCATGAAAAGCCATTTGTTGGAGGTCAAATCCGATGAGTCAGGTCGTCACACGGTCAGCGCCATTTGGAGCGGCAGCGTGCCGCGCACGAAGTTCAGCAGCGCCAGTGTCGTTGGCGAGCATGTTTATGCCATCGACGAAGGCACGCTGGTGTGCGCCAGCCTTGCGGATGGCAGCCGCGTCTGGCGCGCCGGGCGCTACGGCTACGGCCAGCATCTTCTCTGCGCGCCGGACCTGCTGCTGATTCAAAGCGAACCCGGCCCGGTCGTCCTCGTGCGCGCCGATCCCGCCGGCCTGCGTGAAATCGCGCGCTTGAACGCACTCACTTCCAAGACCTGGAACCCGCCCGCGTTGGCAGGCCGCTGGCTGCTGCTGCGCAACGATCGCGAGGCCGTCTGTTACGAGTTGCCCGCGGCCCAAACCGACGGTTCGCCTTGATCGCCGAGAAAAAGGTTGAACAAAACCAGCGCCCGGGCATCTTACTCTTGTCAATTCGACATGGGGGCGTCTCGGTTTCGACGGGTGGCCTGAAGTCGGGGTGGCATGCCGAGGATGATTCGTTGGCCTCGTTAATCACCGGATCAAAACAAACAAACGCAGACTCTAACGAGCTCGCACTCGCGGCTTAAGCCCCGCGACGTGTCTCCGGCAACGCCTGGTAGCCGGAGGGACGCAACCACCAGGCTGGCTGGCTGGCCGGGTGACCGGGCCGAAGGCGAGACTCAACAGGTCCCTAGGTGAAGAGAATTCTGCCGGCCGAAGTCTCCAACCGAAATCAAATGACCCGCTAAGCATGTAGAAGCCACGGTAGAAGGTCATTCGGACAGGGGTTCAACTCCCCTCGCCTCCACCATTCGAATGGCATGGGCACGGGCGATGACATCGCACGATAGCGGCCGCTATCCCGGCCGCGGCAGCGGTGGCAAGGACATCATAGGGACACATCCTGGCCCACCTTCCGCAGGTGCCGAAGAGGCGGCAAGTGGAGGGAGACGGGCAAACGGGAGCGGGTCACAAAGTTGCGCGCCGAGCTGGAGCCAAACGACGCGGCCAGGCCGCTCGGGTGAATTACCCAATTTTTCCAAAGATTGGATGAGTTGCCGCGTTAGCGCACCCATCACCCTATGCGCTCCACGCTTCGGCTTCGGCCTCAAAGTATCATTCTGCTGGCTTCGATGCTGATGCTCCCTTGGTTTGCTTTGACTCCGCGGGCACAAGCAGCCTCGACCTGGCGGGTCCTCGCTGATTCACGCCCCTTCAACAGCGTCTGGATGGCCAGCACCACCGAAGGCTGGGCAGTGGCGACCGGGGGCGGCATTTGCCGCACCATGGACGGCGGACAGACTTGGGACATGGTCGAATCCGGTGTGACCGCGACTCTGCGCGGCGTCTGGGGCACATCCATGAGCAACGTCTGGGTGGTGGGAGATGACGGCACCATCCTGCAATGGAATGGCATTGCCTGGGACGCGGTGACATCAGGGGTGTCAGTGAGTTTGCAGGCCATTCATGGCAACAGTGCCGACAACATTCTTGTCGTTGGCCTAAATGCCACCGCGCTGCGCTGGAATGGCACCGCCTGGGCTCCGGAAAACCTGCCCAATGGAGTGAACGACGACCTGTTCGGAGTCTGGATGGCGGTAGGAGGGGCCGCTGTGGCCGTGGGTGAACGGGGCCGCACCTTTCGTTTCAATGGTAGCACCTGGGCCAATCAAAACAGCGGTGCCGGCAACAATGTCACATTCAATGCCGTGTGGGGCAGCGCTGGCAATAGCGTTTGGGCGGTCGGCACCGGCGGCGTGATTCGTTTTTGGAATGGCAGCAACTGGTCGGCGCAAACCAGCGGTGTGACCACCGAACTGATGGCGATTCAGGGCCTGGACGAGGATGAGGTGTGGGTGACGGGCCGGAATGGAACGATGTTGTTATTCAATGGAGCCACCTGGAGCAGCCAGGACGCGAACACCAATCAGGATCTTCTGGGGGTGGCTGCGGTCAGTGCCACCAGCGCCGTGGCCGTCGGCAACCGGCGCGCCAGCGCGCGCTGGAATGGCACCTCCTGGACTGCCAGCGCCGCCATCCTGCCCAACGTCACGTTCCCTGCCATCTGGTCGGCGGATGATGACCGTGTTTGGTTCGGCGGTGGCAACGGACTGATCCTGCGTTGGAACGGCTCGAGTTTTATCAACACACCGACCGGCACCAATCGCACCATCAACGCCATGTGGGGGCTTGACCACAACAACCTCTGGGCGGTCGGCAACAACGGCACCATTCTCAAATGGGACGGCACCGCCTGGAACGCGCAAACTTCGGGCGTGACGGAAAATCTCAACGGCGTCTGGGGCGTCAGCGCGACGCAGATTTGGGCGGTGGGCAACACTGGAACCCTCCTGCGCTGGAATGGGACGGCTTGGAGCAAGCTAAACTCGGGTGTCACCGTCAATCTCAACGCGGTCTGGGCGCGCGATGGCAGCAATGTCTGGACGGTCGGGCAAGGCGGCACCATTTTAAAAGGCTCCAGCACTTGGACAAAACAGACCAGTGGGGTGACACGCAACCTGCTAAGCGTGTGGGGTTTTGGCACTTCGGTCTGGGTGGGCGGGCAGGCAGGGACCATCTTGAAATCCACTGGCGGCTCCTGGGCGACGCAGACTTCGGGTGTGAATGGCGCGGTCAACGCGTTTTCAGGAACGAGCGCCACCTCCCTCTGGGCGGGCGCCGGTCAGACCATCCTGGGCGGCAATGGCACGGCATGGGAACCGGACGGCGCCACCGGCATTGGCCTGCCAGTCGTGGGCGTCTTTGCCCTCAGTCCCGCCGCGGTTTTTCTTTCCACCAACAGCGGTGTGCTACTCACAAGTCTGCCCGAACAAGTTCCACAAATCTCCGTGGAAATCACCGGGGGCGCGGCCCTTAATCATGCGGAAGGAGCGGTTGATTTCGGCTCCGTCGAAGTGACTGCCAACCAGGGTGTCGGCATCACCATCCGCAACACCGGGGAACTTGACCTCACCGGACTCGCAATCAGCCTGGACGGTGCGCAAGCGTCGGAATTCACCTTTGACCCGCCTCTGCCGGACTCACTCGCGCCTGCGTCGGAGACCGCAATCACCGTCACCTTCGCTCCACTCCTCAAAGGCGCACGCACCGCCAATCTGCGCATTCAATGCAACGACCCAACCGAACCCTCTTTCCTGATTCGCCTCACCGGCAGCGCTTTCTACCACGCGGTTGAAATCACCATGCCGCCGCAACCGGTTGCGGCGGAGGCGGGAGATCAAGTCGTCTTTACTGTTGCCGCCACCGGCACGGAGTTGAAAAAATACCAATGGCGGCGCAATGGCACAAACATCCCCGGCGCCACCGCCGCCAGTCTCACCCTGGATCCGGTGGCGGCCAGCCAAAGCGGGACTTATTCTGTTGTCGTCAGCAATCCCGCCGGTTCCAAAACCAGCGTGGGCGCTTTGTTGATCGTGGCGGACGCGGCCCTGAAGACCGTGGCACTGCCCACCGGCGCCACCGCGACTCTGACCGCGCCGGTCTTCGGCACCGTCACAGGTTACTTGTGGCGCAAAGGCACTGGCCCCATTCCCGCTGATCCGCGCTACACCAAGTGGACCACCAAGACCATGCGGATCAAAGATCTGAACGAGAGCGATGCCGCCGAGTACGCCTGCGACATGACCACTGCCGGCGGCCCCCTGAGCACCCGCACCCGCCTCATCGTGTACCATAGCAAGCCGGTCATCCTCACCCCCGGCCCGACGCCGGATGACCCCATCCTGATGCCGGACGCCATTGTCGGCGGTGACTACGCCCCTTGGCCGGTTCCCATCGACGCGGATGAGCTGCTCACGCCTACCGCCTTTGCCGCCAGCGGTCTGCCCAGCGGACTTAAGATCGACAAACTCACCGGTATAATCCATGGCCTGCCAGCGGTGGCACTGACCGCTCCGCGTGACTACCTCATCACTCTGACCGCTTCCAACGCCAAAGGCAAATCCACCGCCAAAGCCAAACTCACCTTGTTTCCCCTTCCCGAAAACACCACCGGAATTTATAGCGGTCCGGTTTCACGGTTGACTGGTTTTTACTCCGGCCTCGGAGGTCGCATTGACTTCACCGTCAGTTCCACTGCTAGTTTCAGCGGCAAGCTCACTCTGGGCGGCAGCGTGTTCTCCTTCCGCAGTGTGTTAAAAGCAGTGCTGGGCAATGCCAAACCAACCGCCGAAGTACGCCTCAAACGCCGCAACCTGAGCGATCTGATTTTGACTTTCACCGTGGACACAGAGAATCACCGCCTTGAACAGGCCAAGGTCAACGACAGCGCCGACATGCTCGTGGGATGTCCGCTGCAAGCCTGGCGCAAACGCTGGGGAACAGTCATGCCCGACTTGGAAGCCGCCGCATTGCAGGCTTTTCTTGGCCGGTTCAACGGTGTCCTGCTCCCGCCCGAGGCGGATTCCAACGATCTCCCGCAAGGCAATGGTCACCTGAGTTTTGTGATTAGCAGTAGTGGCAAGGTCACGGTCAGCGGCCGGCTTGCGGATGGCACTGCTTTCACTTGCAGCACGCACACCGGACCGCTCGGCGAAATCTTGTGCTACCGCGCTTTGCATTCCAACAAAGGCTCGATAGCCGGTCATCTGCTCTGCGCGGCGGGCACAGCCGGCGCGGTGCCGCCCTTCTCCGACAGTGACTTGAGCAGCGTCAGCCTAACTTGGTCGCGGCCACCACAGAATAGCCGGGCCTACCGGACTGGATTCGATGCGATGACCTTGACAGCCGTTGGGGGGCGCTACCTGCCTCCCGCGAACAGCACACCACCGATGGAGCGAGTTGACGACGGTTTCACCAACAACGCTACGGTCAGTTTCAATGAAGGCGGCATTGAGGACACCTTCGCCGAGCCGGACATCCCCGTTCGGCTTCGCGCCGCCGGCAAAGTATCGCTGCCGGCTTCCAATCCGCGCAAAACGAAATTGAGCGTCATCCCTGTGACCGGACTGTATTCAGGCAGCTTCATCCTGCTGGACACCAACCCGGCGTCACCAGGCGACAACGTCACGCGCAACAGCAGTTTCCGCGGTATCATCGTCCGCGTGGGCGGGGTCCTGCGCGGCTACGGATACTTCCTGCTCGCCAAACGCCCTGCCGCCAGTTCCAACGAAACACCCACCACCACCAACATCCTGTCCGGCCAGGCCAATCTCGATCCCCTTTGACCTCTTTGACTCCGTCAATCTTTAGTGGGCAGGTCGCGCGGAAAGCGTTATGCTCAGGCATTGACCATGCTGAGTCGTCGTGAGTGGATCGTCGCTGGAGCCTGCCTGCTGTCGCTGGGGGCGGTGGCGGCGTTTGCTCTGGCTCCGCGCCTGCAATCCCTTTTGGAGCAAGCCGCGCACGAGCACTTGCGCGCCCTCGAAGCCCAATCCGGAGGCGCACGATTCGACCGGGTGAGCGTGCGTTTCGACGGCCAAACCGCCCGCGTCAGCGGCGCGGTGCGCTCGACCGCGGACGCGCGCCGACTGATCGACTCACTGCGCGAGGAATTGCGCACGCCGGGCAATGAGCAAAATCCAGTCGCGCGCGTCGAGGCGGGCGATGACTTGGCGGTGCGACCGCTCGATCCCGGCTGGCTGCTGGCGGCCCTGCGCGGGTACGACGCGGAGGTCATTGGCGTCTGCGCCTCGGAGGCGGAGCGCTCCGCGCTGGAGGAAAACCTGCGCCGCCGCTGGCCAACTTGGCGCGGCAAAATTCAATTCGCCCTGCAAGTCGATCCGCGCCGCTTTGACGAGTCGGCCGGGTGGATGCTGACCGTGCGGCAGCTTCCTGCACCCGAAGCACGCGGGCGCAAGTCCGCCCGGCTGCTGGCCGCGACCATCGGCGGTTCCTGGCAGGACACGGTCATCGAGGACAATGAAGCGCCTCCCGACGAACTGCGGGCCATCGGCATGAGCGGCAATGAATGGGCCGAGCGAGGACGCCCCCGACAAGAAAGCGTGCGCGCGCATTTGCTGGCGGAAACCGAGTGGGAAATCGAGCAGGAACGCCTGCGCAAACTGCCTCCCGCGCATGTGTTTCTGGCTCGCCGCGGCGACCAGGTGCTGCTGCGCGGCGAGGTCTTCGATCTCGAGGCCAAACGCGCGCTCTTTTCCGCCGTGATGACCGCCCTGCCCGGCAGCCGCATTCTCGACGACCTGCGCGCCACCGGCGCGCGCCGACCCGCCTCCGCCCCCGGTGTGCCCGCCGCTGAAGTCCTGAACGGAAGCAAAGATGGCAAAGCCTGCGCGCTCGGTGTTCCCGGGCGCGGCTGGATCGCTCTCGACTGGGAAGAGGCGCCTGAGTCGCCAGCCTGGCAGGCATCCCTGCCGCACGGTTTCGATGCCCGGGAGCTGGCGGCCGACAGCGCGGTGGTGATCGACTGGCTGCAAGGCGCCAACGCCGGCATTCCCGCGCTGCCGGTGCCGCCGCGGCCCGCCTTTGTCACGCTCGCTGCCTATGCGGGGCGGGTGGTGGTCGGAGGCCAACTGGCTGAGGAGGCGCTGCGCGCACAGCTCCTGGAGGCCGTCAAACGCGCTTACACCTCCGGCTGGAGCGTGCGCGACGAAGTGGCGGTGACCGGCGCCTGCGCCAGTTCGCCCACGATTCAACACACCGTGCAAAGCGTGCCTGACGCCAAGCCTGGCGAACGCTTGCTCGCAGTGGCGCTTCCAGGACAGCCCTGGCGGCGACTGCCGGCTGAAGTGCTGCTGGAACCGGCGGCGCTGACGGAGGAAGCCCTGCCCGCCGGCTTGCCCGCCACCTTGGTGACCGCCGCATTGCAAAACAGCCTTGATGAGATGCGCGCGCTCGGTTTTGACTTTGCGACAGAGCCAAGCGATGGCAAAAACCATGCCGACGACAAACCATGAGCGGATTCCTTTGGCTGGTCACTGAGATGCTGCTGCTGCTGACCGCGGCGGCCGCGATCTTCTTCAGTCTGGGGTGGCGCTGGCGCGGCCAGCGCGCCCGGGCGCATGTCTCCGGCCTCGAAAAACGGCTGGACGAGGAAGCCGTCGCCGCCCGTCTGGCCCGCGAGCAACGCGACTGCGTCCGCGACGCGCAGCCGGACACCCGCGCGCTGGAAGCGGAATTGCAGGAAGCCCAGGCACGCCAACTCGCGCTCGAGCGCGAGTTGCTGCGTCTGCGCGATGAAAAGCTGGCCGCCACTCACGAGTTGAAGCTGGCCAAGGAGGACGACCTCACCCGCATCAACGGCATCGGGCGAGTTCTGGCCGGACGCCTGCAAGCCGCCGGCATCAAGACCTATCAGCAGTTGGCCGATCTCGACACGGCGGCCCTGGCCGAGTTGGACGCCCGTCTGAACCTGCGCGGGCGCGCCACGCGCGAAACCTGGCAGCAGCAAGCCATCGCGCTGCACGCGGAAAAATACGGAAGCATCCCGGCATGAGAATCGAGGCCCTGCACCGACTGGAGCGCCACGCCAAACGCCTGGCGGAGATCACTGCCATTCTCGGCAAGTACGGCCTCTCCGACTGGTTTGGCGGCTTGAAATTCCCCTGGCTGGCCGACCGCCTGCGCAGTGCTGACGGCCAAGTGCTCAGCGATTTGAGCACGCCCCAGCGCTTACGCCACGCGCTGACCGAGCTCGGCACCACCTTCATCAAGCTCGGCCAGATGCTCAGCACCCGTTCCGATTTGCTCGGGCCTGAGCTGACCGACGAACTGGCGCAGTTGCAGTCCAACGTGCCGCCGGACTCCGCCGACATCGCCCGACTCATCATTGAGACCGAACTCGGCGCTCCCATCGGCGAGTTGTTCGCCGAGTTTGAGGACGAGCCGCTGGCCGCCGCCTCCATTGCCCAGGTGCACGCCGCGGTGCTGCCATCCGGCGCCAGGGTCGTGGTCAAAGTGCGCCGCCAGGGGGTCGCCGCGCAAGTGGAGACCGATCTCGAAATCGTGCACGGACTGGCCGAGTTGATGGAGCGCCATTCCGAGACCCTGCGTCCCTACCAACCGGTGGCCATCGTGAGGCAGTTCCGCAAATCACTGCTGCGGGAGATCGACTTCACCGTGGAGCGCGGCCACCTAGAGCGTTTCGCCGTCAACTTCGAACTCGACCCGCACATTCACATCCCGGAAGTCCATCCCGAATTGTGCTCGCGCCAGGTGCTGACCATGGAGCGTCTGGAGGGCGTTCCCGGCACCGCCTGCGAGGCATTGAAAAACTCCGGCGAAGACCTCGAGGCTTTCGCCCGCCGCGGCGCGGGCATGTACCTCGACATGGTGTTCCGCGACGGGTTTTATCACGCGGATCCGCATCCAGGCAACCTGATGCTGCTGCCCGGCGGCATCGTCGGCGTGCTCGATTGCGGCATGGTCGGGCGCCTGGATGACCGCCTGCTTGAGGATGTGGAAGGCCTGCTCTTCGCCGTCGTCGAGCGTGACGCCGTCGAGGTCGTCAACCTGCTCGGCAAAATCGGCGCCACCGGCCCGGAAGTGGATCGTGATCGTTTCATCAGCGAAATCGACGAGTTCATCACCGACTTTGTGGGCCGTCCGCTGGCTGATGTGCGCATTGGCGAGGCGCTTGGCGCCTTGTTTGGCATCATCCGCCGTTTTCAAGTGGTGCTGCCGCCGCCGCTGGCTCTGCTCTTGCGCACGCTCATTTTACTCGAAGGCACCTCCCGCATCTTCCATCCCGAACTCAGTCTCGCGGAATTGATGGAGCCGTATTACAATCGCATCCTCCGGCGGCGCATGTCACCGATGCGCCTTGCCAAAAAAGCGCGCCGCATGTACCGGGACTGGGACCGGCTGCTGGGCCGTTTGCCGCGCGACTTGAAGGACCTGCTGGAGCGCTTCAGCGACGGCACGCTCACCGTCCACCTGGACCACCGCCACCTCGATCCCATCGTCAACCGCCTGGTCATGGGGGTCATTGCCGCCGCCCTCTTCCTCGGCTCCTCCGAGTTGTGGAGCCGCGAAGCGCCGCCTTTGCTCGCCGGCATCTCTGTTTTCGGCGCCCTCGGCTACGCCGCCTCCATCTACATCATCTGGCGCCTCGTGCGTGCCATCCGCAAGTCGGGAGATATCGACTCGAAGGATTGAGCTGGCGCTTGTGAGAGTTGCATCAACCCGCCTGAGGGCTTGACGGGCCGCCCCGCGCCCGCCGATGGTGAAGGCTCATGTCCCGCCCCCTGCCCTGGCATATTGGCTACGTCTTCGAACGCTTCCCTTCATTCACGCAGACTTTCTGCGTGCGGGAAATCCAGGAGTTGGAGCGCCTGGGGGTGCGTCCGCTGATTTTTTCGATTCGCGACACACGCGACGAGGCGATCCGGCATTTCCCGCCCGAGTTGCTGGAGCGGGTGCGTTTCCTGCCGCCGCGCGACGAGTTGACCGCCCAGGTGCGCGCGTGGAAGGACGACCACCGTCTGCCACGCGCCGCGGCGCTGACCCTGCGTCACTGGGACGAGCGACCGGACAAAGCGCGGGTGTATGAGGCGGCCTGGATCGCCCGCCAGCTTGCCGATCTTGGTCCGGCTGCGCCGCGTCATTTTCACTCGCACTTTGCCGGCATCGGCGCGCGCGTGGGTTGGTGGCTGCGGCGCTTCACCGGGGTGAGCACCAGCTTCACCGCGCATGCCAACGATATCTTCTGCAAACCGGAGCCGCAAACCCCGGCCTTTGAGCGCCTGTTCCACGACGCTGCGCTGGTGGTGACGGTGAGCGACTACACCGCGCGACAACTCCGCGAACAATTCCCCGGCGATGCCGCGCGCATTCAACGGGTCTATAATGGACTCGACTTGCAACCGATCATGGATGCCCGCGCGCGCGCTGATCGCAGCCGGGCGGGCGGGGGCATTTTGAGCGTGGGACGTCTCATTGAGAAAAAGGGCTATCCCGATTTGATTGCCGCGTGCGCAGTGCTGCGGGACCAAGGGCGGATGTTTCGGTGCCGCATTGTGGGTGAAGGACCTTTGGAGGAGGCGCTGCGGCGGCAGATCGTGGAGCTGAATCTGCAGGATCGCGTGCAACTCACCGGCCCGCTTGGCATGGATGCAATCATCCGCCTGCTAGTGGAGGAGACGCAGGTGTTCACGCTGGCCTGCGCCACCGAGAGCGACGGCGGCAAGGACAACCTGCCGACGGTGCTGATGGAGGCGATGGCGGCTTCGCTGCCTTGTGTGTCCACGCGACTTGCCGGTGTGCCGGAGATGGTGATCGAGAACAAGACGGGTTATTTGACTGAGGAGCGCGATCCGGCGGACTTCGCCGCGAAACTTGCCGCGCTGCTGCTTCACCCAAGTCTATGTGAAACGATGGGACAAGAGGGACTGAAACACGCTAAGGCACATTTTGCGCAGGAAGTGACGGGGCGCGCGCTGCTGGCGGCCTTTGCCGGTCAAGGTGATTTGCGCAGCGATGCGTCTCTACGGGCGCGGCATCCGTGGTTGCGACCGCTGCTGCTGAAGCGGTGGGTGCGCAAGCTGACGACGCGGCAGTTGCGACACCGCGCGCCGAAGGTCAGTGGGAAAACTTTTGATCTGGATCGGTTTGCGGGCGGAGAGTAGTCATCACTCTCCGAGTGATGGGTTGAATCCGCTCCCGGAAGTGGCGGGCTACTTTGGCGAGCCATGCAATCGGTCGGCGGCATCGGCGGCGCGATACATGGCGGTCACTTCCGGCAGTTCGGGTTCGCCGAGGATTTCGAGTTCGATGGGGGCGCAGAGACCGAGCAGGGCGGGCAGGTCGCCGTATTTGACGGCTCCGGGTACAAAGGCGGGATGCCACTGGTTGTCGAGCTTGGCGAAACGGAAGCCGTCGGGTATGACGACGACTTTTTGCACCACGTCCGGTCCGGCGATCATGGCGACGAGCGCGGCGACAGCGGCCATCTCGCCTTCGCCTTTGAGGGTGACTGCTTTGATTTCTCCCTTGAGTTTGGCGGTCTTCACCAATTGCGGCAGAGCAGCCAGCACCGTCAGCAGGTCATGCACACGGCGGATGAGCAGGGGCGGATTGTAGCCATAAGTGTAGCCTGACCATGCCTGCCAGGAGTCGGGATTTTTGAGGGTGTCGGGTTTGACACATGGGTTCTGCCCGGTTTCCGCCAATAGACGTGAAGGTTGAATTTCAAAGACAGTTTGGTCCGTCTCCGTGCCAAAGGTTCCATTACCGGAAAGATTGAGCAGCACCTCGCCATTCCAACTCATTGGCGTTCTGCTGCTTGTACTCACTTGCTCATTCACTGGTATGTTGCTCACTACCGTGATGATTCCTTCCCCGCCATAGCTGTGTTTGACGGTTAGCATATCCATTTGCTCTGCCGTTGTCTCAGGCATCTCCCTTCCCACCATCATACGCCAAGCCTCGCCCAGCAGCAGCACGGCCTCGGCGAGTTCGTTTTCATTTTTTGGTGTCAGTAGCGGTTGGATCTTGGCATCCGAAAGCTCCGCCCAGGTTTGCATCAGCTTCGCCTCGTGCGCCTTGCCCGCTTTGTCGCCACTGGGGGCGGGATGCTCGGCGGTCCACACGGTCAGCTCATCTTTGCTGGAGAACTCGAAGTCGCGCTCGTCGGTGGAGGCGCTGCCAAGTTTCAAGTGCCGCTTCATGAAGAGATACATTTCGGCGCGCGAGACCTGGTTGTAGTTGTGCTTGAACTGGGTGGCGAACAGCGCCTGCACATGGTCGGGCTTGCCAATGCGGGTGTACAGCGCCTGCAAATCGGGGAAGCCCTTGGTGTCGAGTTCCTTGGTCCAGTCGTCAGCGGTGGTGAGGCCGAGCGGGCGCGGGGCGACGGCGGCGGCGATATCAATGTTGCCCTGGTTGACGCGCAGGTAGTGGCTGTTCTCGCAGGTGCAGCCGCCCTGCATGGCGGTGGATACCATCACGCAGGGAAAGGCCGCCGCCACGCGATCATCGATGGCGGCGAGCATCATCGTCTGTGTGGCCCCGCCGCTGGCGCCGGTGACGGCGATGCGCTTTTTATCAACACCTTTGACTGTCTCCAAAAAATCGAGCGCGCGCACCGAGTTCCAGGTTTGCAGGCCGAAGTTCGTTTGCAGTCGCAGATCGGCCATGGCGCTGTAAAGCCCCCAGGTTCCCGGCTCGCTGCCTTTCAGTCCCTCCTGCATGCCGCTGCGATGCTCGGGGATTTGAATCGAGTCGGCGTTACCGAGCGTGTCCCAATGAAACACCGTGCAACCCATGCGCGCCAGATGCACACAACGGGCCTGCAGGGGCGAGCGGGCGGCGCTGACGAAACGCTCCGCGCCCGATCTCAGTTGGTCCTTGGTGCCGGACGAGTCTGCGCCCGCGTCCATGAAACGGCCATTCGGCCAGTGGCCGTGCGGGCAGAGCACGCCGGGCATCGGTTTGTCCGGCAGCGGTTTGGGCAGGTACAAATTGCCGGTGACGTAATGACCGGGAAAGCTCTCGAAATAGACGCGGTCGATGGTGTAATCGTCGCGCTCCACCCGGCCATGCACGACGGCGTTGAGCGGTGTTTTTTCCGGCAGCGGCCAGAGGCCGGAGGCGAGCAGGATGCGATTCTTGACCTGCTCCCGGCGCGCCTCCCAGTCCGCCTCCCAACCGGCGACATCCATCGGGAACTCGCTGGTGTACAACTCTCTCAGTGGCCGCTCATCGGTCTTTGGAGTCTCTTGCGCCCAAACCGCGCTTGAGCAGACAAAACAGACGGGCAGGAAAAAACGGAGCCTTTTCATGGCGCGATCACATCATGCGGTCGCGTCCGGGTCAAGCTCGCAGTCAAGTGCGCCACTACCGGCCGCTTATTTTACCGCCACTTTGAGGGTGCTCTGCCAGTCGCGCCAGAGCCAGCGCAGGGCGTCCGGAAGGTGCGGGGCCATGCCGCGGGCGCCGTGGAAGCACTGGGTCCATTCCAGGTGGTGGTCATAGCCCTGGTAGGCGAGCGCGGCGGCCATCAGCTTGTTGGCGATGGGCCAGTGGCCATAGGGATTGTCGAGATCGTTTTCGCCGCCGAGAAGATAGACGCGCAGGGGTTTGCGCTCGCTGGTGCGGATGAGGGAGGGATAGACATGACCGCCGCGCAGATCGACGAAACTGCCGACCCAGGAGAGCACTTTGCGGAATTGATCGGGTCGCTCCCAGGCGGCGGTGAAGGCGCAGATGCCGCCGGAGGAACCGCCGGCGAGGGCGCGGGCATCCGGCTGGTCGCTCCACTCCACTTGAAAACGACGGCGCACCTCGGGTAGGATTTCCTCCAGCAGAAAGCGGGCGTAGGCGTCGCCGAGGGAGTCGTATTCAAAACCGCGATTGGCGGCTTTGTCATTGGGCTTTTGGTTGGGCCGGCGGCCGGGGTCGATGAAGACGCCGATCAGCGGCGGGATGTCGCCACGGTGGATGAGGTTGTCGAAAACGACCGGTACACGCATCGGGCCGTTGGGATCGCTGTGGCGGGTGCCATCCTGCCAGACCATGAGGGCGCAGTTCATGCCGGCTTGATAGCCCGCGGGCAGATAGACAGTGACTTGGCGCAGGGTGTTGGGGAAAACTTTGCTTTCTTTGAACTCGAAGCGTTCCAGGCGGCCCTTCGGAACATCCGCTTGCGGCTCGCTTTCGGGTCCGAGTTCGATGTGCTCGATGCGCACCTGGCCGCCCTGGCGGGTGCGGCCATCGACCTCGATGCGGTAGTGGGTCTCGCTGAAGTTCGGCAACTCTAGCGCCAGCACCTGCAGGCCATCCTCGCCCAGCGGGACCATCTCGCCGAGGATCTTGCCGTCCTCGCGCAGCACGCTGGCCTTCGCCTCGGCCAGCACCGCCCAGGCGACCGTGGTGCCCTCGACCTTGGCGGCGGCACGATTTTTGACGAGCGCGTCGTGACCAAAGGCGCGGGTGACAGCGCGGTGCAGCTTTTCCGCAGCGGCGGCGTCAAGGGGCTGGGCGAGTGTTTGCAGCAGTTGCCGGGGGCTGGCGGGCGGGGCCGATTCTTGCGCGCGCAGGGTACCGGCAACGGAGCTGAGAAGCAGCGCGAGAGCAAAAAAACGGGACGTGACAGAAGGCATGGCACTGGGAACGCGGGCACGTTGCCGCCCTTTCGGAAAGTTCGCACGCCTTTGAGCACAGCGGCTTGCCCCCGGCCTGGAGAGGGTATTCAGTGGCGTGTGATTTACCTGGATTCCAACGCGACCACCTGCGTGGCGCCGGAGGTGCTGGAGGCGATGCTGCCCTTCCTGCGGGATCAGTTTGTGAATCCCTCGGCCAGCTACAAGGCGGCGCGATCCGCGCGACGGGCGGTGGAGCAGGCACGGGAACAAGTGGCTGCATTGATTGGCGCGCGCTCGGAGGAAATCGTGTTCACGAGCTGCGGCACGGAGGGCATCAACGCCGTCCACGCCTCGGTGCGCGCTTTGTGGCCGGAGCGGCGGCGCTTGATCATCGGCGCGACCGAGCACGCGGCGGTGCTGGAGAGCGCGGAACGCTGGCGGCAAAGCGGTGGCGAGGCGGTGGTGGCGCCGGTGGACCGGAACGGGGTCATTGATCTGACGGCCTTGCGCGCCCTGCTGGCGGAATCGCCGACGGCCCTGGTCTCGATCATGTGGGCCAACAATGAAACCGGGGTGGTGGCGCCGATGATGGAGATTGTGAACGCGGCGCATGAGGCTGGCGCGCAGGTGCATGCGGACGCGGTGCAGGCGGCAGGCAAGTTGCCGGTGCATGTGGAGCGTATCCCGGTGGATTACCTGAGTCTGAGCGGTCACAAAATGCATGCGCCTAAAGGCGTTGGCGCCCTGTTCGTGAGCCGGCGCATGCGATTTCAACCCTTGCTGGTCGGCGGCGGCCAGGAGGGCGGCCGGCGCGGCGGCACTGAAAATGTGGCGGGCATCGTGGCGATGGGAATGGCGGCGGCAGCCATGACGCGGGCGCTGGTGGACGGCACCGAAGCCGCTGTGCGGGCGATGCGGGACCGGTTTGAAGCAGCGTTGCAAACGCGGCTGCCGAAGGTGGTCATGAACGCCGCCGCCGCGCCGCGCTTGGGAACCACGAGCAGCGTCACTTTTCCCGGAGTGGACGCGGCGGGCCTGCTCATCCTGCTGGACAAAGCCGGTGTCGCCTGCTCGGCGGGGTCCGCCTGCCATAGCGCGTCGCTGCATCCCTCCCATGTTTTGGAGGCGATGGGACTGGACACGGCGCATGCGGGTTCGACCCTGCGCTTTTCCTGGAGCCGGTTTAACACCGTCGAAGAAACAGACAGCGCTGTGGAAGCGGTGGCGCGCGCGGTGACGCGGATGAGGGAATTGGCGGCGGGTTGACAGTTTGTTTTTCGGTGGCAATCTGAGCCCATGATTTCCATCGACCATCGCGTCATGCGACCGATTTCCCAGCCGGGCAAGTCCCGTGCCGGAAGCGGGGTCGTAATGGATTGATGCAGAGGCACCAGTAACAAGCCTCAGCACTCCAAGGACCCTGAAAATCAGGGTCATCCGTCAGCGATCCTGCGGCTCGCACAACGTCAACGCTGCTCATGAATTCCATCGCATGTCTCTCTCCTCATCTCACCTTTCTTCAACCCCACTCGCTACTTCAGCCACTTTCAAGGTGTGGCCGTCGTTCGGCGCGGAATGCCGCACCACCTTGACACTGGCGCTGCCGCTCATCTCCGGGCAGTTGAGCCAGATGTTGATGGGAGTGGCGGACACGGTCATGATCGGCCGCGTGGGGGTGGAACCGCTGGCGGCCGCCACTTTTGCCAACACGGTGCTGGCGGTGCCGTTCGTGGTGGGATTCGGCCTGTTCAGTTCGGTTTCGGTGCGGGTATCCCAAGCGCATGGCGCGGGCAATCGGGCGGAGGCAGGCGAGGCGTTGCGCCATGGCTCCTGGCTGGCGCTGTTCTGGGGGTTGCTGGTGGTGCTGACGGTGGCGTTGTTGATGCCCGTGCTGCACTGGTTTGGCCAGCCCGCCGAGGTGGTGGAACGGGCGCCGGTTTATTTGCTCACCTGCGCGCTCTCCCTGCTGCCGGCGATGCTGACCACGGCCTGGAAAAACCACGCGGATGCCTTGAGCCGGCCCTGGCCGCCGTTTTGGATCGGGCTTGCCGCCATCCTGCTCAATGTGCTGCTCAACTGGCTGTGGATTTTTGGGCATCTGGGCTTTCCGGCGCTGGGTTTGGAGGGCGCGGGTTACGCCACCCTGGCGGCGCGGACGGCGGGTGCGGTGGCGTTGTTTCTTTGGCTTGTCAGCAGTCGCGGCCTGCCCTCATGGCTGCCGGTTCGCTGGCTGGCGCGCTGGCGCCGGGACGGCTTTGCCAGTCTGCTGCGCATTGGCGTGCCGGCCAGTTTGCAACTGCTGGCGGAGGTGACGGCGTTTGTGGTGGCGACCCTGATGATTGGCACGCTGGGCGTGATTCCCCTGGCCGCGCATCAGGTGGCGATCACCTGCGCCGCGACCTCTTTCATGGTGCCGTTGGGTGTCGCGATGGCCACCACGGTGCGCGTGGGGGAAATCGTGGGCGCCAAAGAGAGACCGCGACTGCGACGCGTGCTGGCGGGCAGTTGGCTGTTTGCCCTGCTGTTCATGAGCCTGTCCATGGTGCTGTTTCTGCTGTGGGGACGGCCGCTGGCGGCTTGCTTCGTGGCGGACTCCGAAGTCATCGCCATGGCGGCGTCACTGCTGGTGGTCGCCGGTTTGTTTCAATTGTTCGACGGCTTGCAGGTGGTGTCGGTGTCGGCGCTGCGCGGAGTGGATGATGTGACGCGCCCAGCCTGGCTGGCGGCTTTTTCTTATTGGGGGGTGGCGCTGCCCATGGGCTGGCTGCTGGGGTTGCGCCTGGAATGGGGCGCAACCGGAGTGTGGGCGGGCTTGGCGCTTGGACTGGCGGTGGCGGCGGGTTTGCTCGGGCTGCGCGCCTGGCGTTTGCTGATTGAAAGCCCGAAGGATGATCTTTAAGCCTGACAACCACGCAGGCTTTGTGTTATTCCATGCGAAATGGACAGCTTTTACAATGTTCGCTCCTACCTCGGCATGGCGGTGGTCGCGGCCGAAGACGGCGGGTCACGAGCCAACGGGCGCGCGCAGACCAGCCTGGACGATCATGCTGAAACGGTTTGCAGCTATCTTCCAGACGGCACCTTTACCCACGTCAACGAGGTATTCTGCCGGTTATTCGGATTCAAACCCGAGGACATCGTCGGCAAGCAGTGGAGGGAGCTGGCCGCTCCCGAGGATGTGGAGTTGATCGAACGCAAGCTGCGCGAGCTGTCACCACAAAACCCAGTGGTTGTGGTGGAAAACCGCGTGCGGCTTCCAAACGGCGATCAACGCTGGATGCAGTTCACCAACCGCGGCACTTTCGACAAACTTGGCCATCTGACCGAGATCCGGGCGGTTGGACGCGACATCACCGAGCGGTTGCTCGCGCAGCAGGCGCTGGAGGAAAGCGACGAGCGTTGGAAATTCGCCATCGAAGGCGCGGACCACGGCGTCTGGGACTGGGACTTGTCCACCGGCCATGTCTCCTTTTCCAAACGCTGGAAGTCGATGCTGGGCTACCGCGAGGAGGACATCGAAGACAGTCTCGAGGAATGGGAGCGCCGGGTGCATCCTGATGATTTGCCGGAGACCATGGCCGCCTTGAAGTCGCACTTTGAGGGCGACAGGCAAGATTACGCGCAAGAGTTTCGGATGAGGAGCAAGGACGGATCCTGGAAATGGATTCTGGCGCGCGGCAAGGTCATCAGCCGCGACTCCCAAGGCCAGCCTCTGCGCATCATCGGAACGCACACGGACATCTCCGCCTCAAAAGCCGCGAAAGAGCGGGAAGCGCGCAACTTGCGGCTGGTGGCCGAGGGCGCTCCGTGCGAGGCCGTTTTGGAGGCCATTGTGAACAGCATCGAAGCCGAGCACAACGGCTTGATCGGCTGCGTCATGAGGGTTGCACCCGACGGCAAGACGCTGCGGGTGGCCGCCGCACCGTCAATGCCTGACAATTATCGCCGCTTAAAAGACGGGATGCGCATCGGGCCCCGATCGGCCTGCAGCGGCAGCGCGATTTTCCACAATCGCCGCGAGATGGCTGAAAACATTGAAATGGATCCCCGCTGGCGGTCCTTGCGCAAAACAGCCCTGACGGCGGGGCTGCGCGCCTGCTGGTCGGAGCCAATCCGCAGCGCCTCGGGCAATGTCCTGGGCGCGCTCGCCTGTTACCGGCGCGAGTGCGGGCAGCCGACCTGGTCTGAAATTGGCACGGTGATGAACGCCGCCGCGCTGGCGGCGCTTGCCATTGAGCGCGAGCAGGCCGAGCATGCGTTGCGCGAAAGCGAGCAGCGTTTCCGCGCCATCTTCGAGCAAGCCGCGGTGGGCGTGCTGCTCATCGACATGCAAACGGGAAGGATATTGGACGTGAATGAAAGGGCCTGCGAGATCGCGCATCTGCCACAGCGTCAAGTCTTGGGCGCGGATCTGGCGCAGCTTTGTCATGCTGATGACCATCCCGCCTATCAGGAAAAACTCGACGCCCTTAAACGCGATCAAACACGCAATTTTGCCATGGAAAAGCGGCTGCACCAGGTGACGGGCGACCCCACCTGGGTCAACTTCACCGTTTCCCCGCTTTGGCATCCCGGCGAGCCGCCGGAGAAATACATGGTGGTAATGGAGGACATCACGGCGCGCAAAGAGGCGGAGATCAACTACCAACGCGAACTGGATTACAACCGCGCGCTCATCACCCACACGGCGGCCTACATTGTGGCCCTGGACGCGCGCGGTCGTTTCGTTCATGTCAACCCGCCTTTCCTGCGCGGCCTGGGTTACACGGAAGGCGATGTGCTGCGGCGCACGCCCTGGGAAATCGGACTGATGGACAAGGATGAGATCGCGCGCTCCAAAGACCGTTTTGAAAACGCGCTGCGCGGCCGGGACAATCCGCCGGTCGAACTGCGGCTGCGCGCCAAGAACGGCGACTGGCATGCCGTGGAGGTGCGCAGCACGTCCACCTGCAAACCCGATGGCAGCGTGGACCGGATCATCGTCACGGGCACGGATGTGACCGAGCGCAATCACTTGCAGCAGGAGGTGCTCAACGTGGTCGAGCGCGAGCAGGCGCGCCTGGGCCATGACCTGCATGACGGCGTCGGCCAGACCATGACGGGCATTGTCGCGTTGGTTGAGGCTCTGGAACTCGAGCTTCATGGCTCCCAGCGCGAGGACGCCGGGCGCATCCGCCAACTGATCCAGGACGCCGTCTCTGAAATTCGCCGCATGTCCCACGGTCTCTCTCCCACCAGTGTGAAGTACCGCGGCCTGGGCGGCGCCCTGCAATTGCTCGCCGAGACAGTCACCCTCAATCATCGCACCCCTTGCGTCTGCGAGGTGGACGACAGCATCGTCGTCAGTGACACGGAAAAACAGGCCCATCTCTTCCGCATCGCACAGGAGGCGGTGAACAACGCCCTGCGTCACGGCGAGCCGGATCATGTGTATATCCATCTCAAACGCGTGCATGACACTGTCTGCGAGCTCGTCGTCGAGGATGACGGCCGCGGGCTCCCCAAACTGAAAGGTCGCGCTCGCAAATCAGCCGCTCAACCCGTTCCGCCCAAATCCGGCATCGGACTGCAGGTGATGGATTATCGGGCCAACATGATCGGAGCCGCTCTCAGCGTGCGTCCCCGCCCTGGCAAAGGCGTGATCGTGACCTGCCGCTTCCAAAGCGACACCGCGCTTCATCAACACGGCTCCGGCATTTAAGCCGCTTTTAGGGCGCCGGCTTGCCGCTAAAGATCGCCCTTTCCGCCAATGGATGCGCGAATAGGCGCGCGGAATCATGCGCCACGCCTTCCGCCTCGACCAGCGTCCAGTTGCATTCCCAGCCGTTCTCCGCCGCCAGTTTTTGCGCCATTGCAAAGCAGGCGCGTCCGCGCTCCAGGCGGTTCGGCCCCTGCTTCATGGCGGTGGCGCTCATGTCGAGGTTCGCTTCTCCGGTGTCATCGGTTCCAAGAAAAAGAGTCAATGGCGCGGCGAGGTAGCGTTGAATCCAGGCGTCGTCGCTCCATTGCTCCGGCAGTTTGCCGAAACCGTATTGAAAGGGCATCTCGCGCGTGGGGAAAATGAGAGTGCCGGGATTGCCGGCGACGATGCGCGCGGCCTCGCCGGGCAGGAAGGCGGCCAGACGGGTCAGAAACTGGCCGCCGGCGGAGTGGCCGATGAGGTAATAGGGCAGTTCCGGCCTGGCCTCGCGCGCGCGCGTTTCCGCCACCACATCCACGATGAATTGAAACGTCCACTTGTCCTTATCCTGGGCTTTGCCGCCACGGGTCACCCCGCCGCGCTGGTAGGCCTCGAGCGGAAACTGCTCCAGGTCGAAGCCGGGCGCCACGATGAGGGCGTTGAAGCGGTCAGCGAGCGCAACGGCGTTGTCGCGGTAGGTGTCAGGGTTGCGGTTCATGCCGTGCATGACCACGATCAATGGACCGTCCTGATAAGCCGCCGGTTTGTAGGTAAAGACTTCCAGGCTCTTCCCGCGCGTGGCGAGCGTGAATTGGTGCTTGCCCGCGGGCAACGGCAGGCGCTGCGGGTCGGCATGCGCGACGGCAAACAGCGGCAGCAGGCAAAACAAAGAAAGAAGACGGAAGCATCCAATCATGACAGGCAAAAAAACGCGCCACCAGCGGCGGCCTTAGCCGTTCACCCGTCTTTTCAGGCAAACATCAACCTGCCGATCACCACCGCCATGCCAAGACCGACGACATCCGCCGTCAATCCGGCGATCAAAGCATGGCGGATTTTAGTCACGCCGACGGAGCCAAAGTACACGGCCAGCACATAGAACGTCGTTTCGGTGGAGCCGTACATGATGGCAGCGGTGAACTTCAAAACCTCGCTGGCGTCAGGCCGCGCCAGAATCTCGTTGAGCACACCGAGCGACCCGGAGCCGCTGAGCGGCCGCATCAACGCCAGCGGCAGCAGGTCCGGTGGAAAGCCGATCAAACCCAGCAGGGGCGACAACAAATATTCCAGGAGCAGCAGCGCGCCGGAGTAACGGAAGATCGCCAGCGCGGCGAACATCGCCACCAGGAACGGCATGATCCGGGTGGCGACCGCGAAGCCCTCCTTCGCGCCCTCGACAAACTCCTCGTACACTTTGACGCGACGCGCCAGCGCCACCCCGATGGTGACCACCAGCAGGAGGGGAATGGCAAGCGCCGAGGCGCCGCTGATGAAGGCGCGCAGGCCGCCGGCGGTTGCATCCGGCGCGTCCGCTTTGATGGCGGCGGCTTTGGCGGTTGCCGCGCGCGCCTCGGCAGAGGCAATCACCTCGTTGATGCCGGTGCGGCTGAGGACGGACTCCCGCCAGTTCGGCGGCGCCAGTTCGAGCACGGCGATGCCGGCGAAGGCGCTCAACAGCAGTGCGACGAGGATTTGGCCGCGTTTGGAAAAACCGCTGGTTTCGGCGGCTGATTTTTCATCGCCGGTTGGCGCGCGCTCCTCGTCCTCGCTCTGGCGAAAGCGCGGCAGGCGTTGCAGGCTTTTGGCGATGACGATGGCGGTGCAGGTGGTGCAGGCGGTGGCCAGGATGGTGGGCACGATGATCTCGTAGGCGTTCCTGACACCGGCAGCGGCCAGGTAGCTGATGGCGCTCATTGGCACGAGCGTGAAGGCGGCGGTGTTGAGCGCGAGAAAAGTGACCATGGAGTTGCTCGCGGATTGTTTGCGCGGATTGATCTCCTGCAGGTGCTCCATCGCTTTGAGGCCGAAGGGCGTGGCGCTGTTGCCGAGGCCGAGCATGTTGGCGGCGATGTTCATCACCATGGCGCTCTGCGCGGGATGACCGGCAGGCACGTCGGGAAACAACCGGCGCAGCACCGGCGCCAGCGCGCGCGACACCGCGGCCAGCAGCCCGGCCTTTTCCATCAATCGCATCACACCGAGCCAGAACATCATCATGCCGGCCAGTGGCAGGGCGATGCCGAGCACGGCGGTCTTTGCCATGTCGAGTGCGGCGGGAATCACGCCGTTTTCCCCGGATAGATGTCCGAGCAAGCCGGCGATGAGAAGGCCGCCGAGCACGATGGCCGCCCAGATGTGGTTCAGCATGGCGGAGATAAAGGGATGGCGGCGGAGGCGTCAAGGATTTAGACTGGGCGGCAACCGATGGCGCGAAAGCCGCGTAGCCATTGCTGTTTTCATGCCTTCCAATCCATGTTGATGGTTCCCATTCAAATCGCCAGCCAGCGCAGCGGGGTCACGGCCCATGTGATCCGCATCTGGGAGCGCCGCTACGGCGCGCTGGCGCCCTGCCGGACGGGCACCAACAGGCGCATGTACACCGAGGAGGACGTGCGGCGTTTGCGCCTGTTGCGTGAGTTGACGGAAAACGGGCACCGCATCGGCGGCATCGCCGAGCTCCCGACGGAGTCGCTCGAGCACCTTCTGCAAGGCGAAAAGAATCAGCAGCAGCGGCAGTTTTCCGTGGACGCCTCCAGCGATCTTTGCGAGCCCGCCGATTACGTGACGGCCTGCCTCGCGGCCGCCGCCCTCTTCGAGGGGGATCGCCTGCGCCGCCTTTTGCAGCGCGCGCGTTTGCAGTTCGGTCAGCGCGCCCTCTTGCGGCAGGTGGTCGCGCCGCTGATCCAGAAGTTCGGAGAGGGCTGGCAGGAGGGCCAGTTGCGCACGGGTCACGAGCACCTCGGAACTTCCATCATCAAAGAAATCTTGATGACTCCGGTGCCCGGCAGCCACACCGCGCCGGGCGCGCCGGAATTGGTGGTGGCCACCCCGAGCGGCGAGGTGCATGAGCTGGGCGCGCTGCTCGCGGCGGCCTCCGCGCGCGACCTCGGCTGGCGCGTCACTTATCTCGGCCCCAATCTGCCGGCTGAGGAGATCGCCGCCTGCGCGCGCGCCCGCAACGCCCGCGCCGTCGCCCTCAGTGTGGTTTACCCCGATCAATGCGTCACGATGCAAGCCCAGGTGCGCGATCTGCGCAGGCTGCTGCCGGAGGGCATCGCCCTCATCGTCGGTGGCCGCGCCGCGGCGGCCTGCCAGCAGGCTTTGAGTGAGCTGTCCGTGCAATGGGCGGGCGATCTCGACAGCCTCGACCGGTTGTTGACCGGCGCCTGAGACGGCCGCCGCGCAGGCAGTCAGCGCGCGTTTGAATGAACGCATCAGGGCGCGCGTCGAACCCGCAACCTCGACCGCCGCCATGAGTGCCTCCCGAATGCTGTCCGCCCTGGCTTTGACGCCGTTGCTGTTTCTGCTCGCCCATTGCGACCGCGCCCATCACGCGCAAAACCCGCCCGCGCTCTCGACTGAGGAGCAGCGGCAGCTTGTCGAGGCCCGGGCGGCGCTTGACCGTCAGGCGCTGGCGATGGAGGCGCGCGCGCTGGAATTGGAGCGCCAGCTTGCGGAGTTGGAAACAGCCATGCGCGAGCAGGAGAGCGCGGATTTGCGGGAGCGACTGGAGACGCTGCGCGCCGAGAACGAGCGCTTGCAGGAAACCGCCGTCGCGAGCCTGCGTCAGGCTGAGAAACTGGACGACCTGCTGCTGGCCGTGCGCGACCTTTCTTTGGCGGCGGAAATCGCGCCCGCAAACGCGCAGGAATTTCACCAGCAACTCCAGCCGCATGGCGATTGGATGGAGCTGCCCGATCACGGTCAGGTTTGGCAGCCGCGCCTCGCCGCCAGCTCCGCCTGGCGTCCTTATCAAGACGGCCACTGGGGCTGGAGTCGGCAGGGCTGGATGTGGATGACGGACGAGCCCTTCGGAGCCGTCTGCTATCGCTACGGGCGCTGGTTGTGCCTGCCGGCGCGCGGCTGGGTGTGGATACCCGGCACCGATTGGGCGCCGGCCTGGGTGTCCTGGCGCAGGGGATCGGACTGCGTCGGTTGGGCGCCCCTGCCACCAGCACCGGTGGGATGGCGGAGCCGCTACGACTCGGGCTGCGACTCCTCATTGAGCATCAGCGCGGGCGCTTATGTGTTCATCGAGACCCGGCATTTTGTCCGCTCCAGCTACACCTCCTGCCTGCTGCCGCCGTTGCGTGTGACGCAGATTTTTCATCAGACCACGAACATCACCAACATCGTTCGCATCCCCTCCGCGAGCGGTCACGTCCATGTGCAGTGCGGCGGCCCGGAACGACCCCGCATCGAGCAAGCCTGCCGGCAACCGGTGCCGCGGCATGCCTTGCCTGACCGGGCGCTTGCGCAGCGCTTTCCAGGCAGTCCGCCGCGCCTGCCGCCGGGACAAGAGCGTCAGCCCTCCCTGGCGGATGCCTTTCAAATCGCCGCACCTGCCAACGGGCTGGTTTCAGCGGACTCGCGACCTGTCCTGACGACACTGAGGGAAACAGCGCCCATCTTGAGCGAACTGCCTGGGGCCAATCCCCCGGCTTCCCGGCCAACCCTCATCGTCACACCACAGCCGCCCGCGATTCAACCCGCCGTCATCACGCCGCCCCAAACCGTTTCACCACCCGCCAACACGACGGACGCCGCCCCACCTTCAAGGCCCGCACCCGTGGTGAATCCGCCCGCACGACCCGCTGCCGTCACCTACCAAGGCCGGGTCGAGCAAAACGGCGGCCCCATCGTCGTCCCGCATCGGCCAACTGGCGCGGGGACTGTGACCGGGCAGCAACTGGCGGAGCAAAGGCAGGCCGTGGAAGCGGCCCGGCAAGCTCAGCTCCAACGCGAGCAGGAAACCGCCACACAGCGACACCTGGAGCAGCAAGCGGCGCGCCGACAGCAAGCGGAGCAGGAAACCCGCGCCATCGCCCTGCGCGCGGAGCAGGAGAGGCAAAGGCAATTGGCGCAGCAGGCCGAGCGTCAACGTCTTGAAGTCGCCGCCAGACAGGAGCAGGAACGCCAGCGTCAACTCGCCGAGCAGCAGCAGCGCGCAAGGGACGCCGCCCTGCGCGCCGAGCAAGACCGGCAGCGACAGATAGCCGAGCAAGCCGAGCGTCAACGCCGCGAGATGGCCGTTCGCGCCGATCAGGAAAGGCAGCGGCAAATGGCGGAGAACGCCGAGCGTCAGCGTCGTGAAATGGCGCAACGAGCGGAGCAGGATCGCCAGCGCCAGATGATCGAACAAGCCGAGCGCCAACGCCGCGAGATGGCCGTTCGCGCCGATCAGGAAAGACAACGGCAGATGGCGGAGAACGCCGAGCGCCAGCGCCGCGAGCGCGATGCCTCCCTGCGCGCGGAGCAGGACCGGCAAAGACAGATGACGGAGCAAGTGGAACGGCAAAGGCGCGACCGCGAGTCTTCGATGCGCGCCGAGCAGGAACGCCAGCGTCAAAGCACCGAATCGCCTTCAAACCGGACGCGTGGTTTTGGGCGGTAGATAACTCGCAGCGTGGTGCGACCGGTCGGTTGAGAAAAAGGTTCATCTCATCAAAAAACGTGATTCCCTTTCCCGCCCGCTTTCTATAAAGAATGCGGGTGATGACAAAATTGTTCCTATTCCGAACCCGTCGTCGCCACGGGGGCGCCCTGACCCTGCTGGTCCTGGCTTTCGCTTGCCTCCCGGTTTGGAGCCAGGCTCCGGCGCCGGTCATGCCGGAGAAAGCGGCGCGTTACCACGAGCTGCTGCTGAAACGGCCGCAACCGGGGACGGTGTTTGAGCGCTTTGTGGCGGAGTGGCTGGCGGAGGGCAGCGTGGCGGATCTGCGGGTGTTTTTGCAGCAGCGGGCGGAGGCGGCGGAGGCTTCGACGGCGGACCGGTTGCTGCCGGGTTTTCTGGCCTCCCGGCAAAACGACGCCCAGGGCGCGCTGGCGGCTTTTGCCAAGACGCTGGAGGCGGACCCGGAGAACCCGGCGGCGTGGCTGCTGCGGGCGAAGGCGGAGACGCGGATGGTCGATTACGAGGCGGCGCTCGCCAGTCTGGGCCGTTTTTTTGAGATTCCGGCAGGGGCGACGGACGACATGCGCAAAGAGGCGGGCAAGCTGCGGGTGCAACTGCTGGCGCGCACCGGGGCGTCGAATTTGGCGGCGGAGGCGATCCAGGAACTGGCCAGGCAGCACGCGGCGGACGAGGCGCTGCAGGACGCGCTGCTGGAGTTGCAAATCTCCGAGGGCCTGCTGGCGGAGGCGATTGAGTTCGCGGCGGAGTTGCTGGAGCGGTCGGGCGATCCCTACCGGCGGGTGCAGCGGCGGTTGCGGCTGGGCGACTTGTTTCAGCGGGCGGACCGGCGGGAGGAGGCGCTGGCGGCTTACGGACAGTGCCTGGACGACGCGGCGCAGGATTCCTGGCTGGAGATGGAGGTGCTGGCGCAGGTGGAGCGGGTGTTCCGGCAGCGCGATGATGTGACCGGGCTGGCGGAGCACTTGGCGGAGTTGGCGGAGCGGCATCCGCAGCGGGCGCCGGTGGCGCAGGCGCGGGCGAAGACGCTGCTGGAACTGGGGCAGACGGAGCAAGGGCTGGCGGCCTACCTGGAGTTGCTGGAAAAGCAGCCGGGGAACGAGTCGCTCAGCGATGCCTACATCGACGCGCTGGCGCGCGCGGGGCGGGCCAAGGAGGCGGTGGAGGTATTGCGCCCGCGCGCCGCCGCGAAGCCGCAGGACAAGGAGCTGCGCTACCGCCTGATCCAACTGCTGCCCGAGGCCCGGACCCCGGGGGAGGCGGTGAAGCTGATGGAGGAGATGCTGGCGGAGACGGGTCTGGCGGAGTTCGACCATTTGCGGATCGCGCGGCTATATGAAGCGATGGACGATGCGAAGGAAGCGCGGCGGGTCTATCAGCTCACGGTCGAGCGTTTTCCCGAGAGCGCCTCCGCCAAGGACGCGCTGGCATCGTTTTTGCACGCGGCCAACGAGGGACCGGCGGCGCTGTTGATCTGGCGCAAAATGGCGGAGACAGGGGACACGGCGCAGGCGCTGCGGGTGTCGCGCGCGCTGTCGGCGCGGGGCGAGCACGAGGCGGGACTGGAGGTGCTGGAACAGCGGGCGGACGCGCCGGCGGACGATCTGGCCTGGCTGGCGCAGAAGGCGTCCTGCGCGATCGGGGCGAAGCGCTTTGATCTGGCTGCAAACTGGACGCGAGAATTGCTGCGGCGGGCGGAGACGGCGAACGCGCTGGAGGCGCCGTTGCGGCTGGCGCTGCAAGTTTTCCGGGACGAGGAGCAGGGCGAGGCGCTGATCAAGGAGTTGCAAGCGGCGGCGTCCATGCCGGTGCAGGAGCGCTGCCTGCTGGCGGAGCTGCTGGAGGCGCGCAACGAACCGGAGGCGGCGGACGCGGCGCTGGCAGCGGCGACGGCGGAGGAAAAAGTGCTGGCGCTGCGTTTTCATGCCGGACTGCTGAGGCGGCGGGGTGACGTGGAAAAGGCGGCGGAGCTGATTCGGGAGCTGCTGGGGACGCCGGGCGGACGCAACGCGGAAAACCTGGAGCTGCTGACGCAACTGCTGACCCAGTCAAACCAGCTTGCCGAGGCGTTGAAGACGGCGGCGGAGTGGAAGGCGGCCGCGCCGGGCAGCACGCGCGTCTGGCTGGAGGAGGCGCGCTTGTTGCGGATGGATGGCCGGGCGGACTCGGCGGTGGAGACGCTGCGGCTGGCGGTGCGCCGGTTTGAGGGGGACACGGCGGTGGCTTCGGCGCTGGCGGAGGCCTACGGGGAGGCGGGGAAATGGGAGGACGCTCAGCGGATTTACACCACCCTGTTTGAAGACGCCGAGGACCTGCCGGCCAAGCTGCGCTGGGTGGCGCTGATGGCCCAATGCGCCCAGCGCCGCGGCGCGCTGGCGGGACTGGCGGCGGAGATGGAAGAGCGGCACGCGGAAAACCCGGCCTCCATCATTCCGCTGCTGGCGCTGGCGGAGGTGCATCGCTACACCAGCAACTACGAAAAACGGCGGCGGGCGATGATGGAAGCGGCGCGGCTGCGGCCCAAGGATGCCGGACTGCTTCAGCAGATCGCGCGGCTGGAGGAGTCGGAAGGGGACTGGCGGGCGGCGGTGCGGACGCTGGAGCTGGCGCTGCCGCTGGCGAAGGACGCGCAGGCGATCCGCCAGGAGATCGCCGGCATGCACCTGCGTTACGGGGAACCGGAGACCGGGCTGCGGATGATGACCGAGCTGGCCGGCGGCGCGGCGATGCCACCGCGCGAGGCCGAGGCGGTGAGCGTCACGATGATGCGGGCGGGTTATTGGGATGAAGCAAGGGACTTTCTGCAGCGGGTGCTGGCGGAGCAGCCGATGGACTACCGGTTGCGGCTGCTGAAGGTGATCAGCCTGATCGAAACCTCCGCGCAGGAAAAAGCCGCCGATGAGCTGGTCAAGCTGCTGACGGTGCCGGAGGAATTGGCGTCGCCCGTGCATGGGGGCGCGAAACCGATGGCGGAGAACATCCGGGAGATGCGCACGCGTGATCAAGAGGTGCCGGAGGGCCTGCCTGAAATGTGGACACTGGGACAGGCGGCGTATCGCGCCCAGTCGTACCGCAATGAGCTGACGCAAAATGCCACGCGCTATGGCGGATCGATGACGATGCTGGGACCGGGCGCCTCCGGCGCGGCGGCGGGAACGTCGTTTTTGCCGGTGCTCGCCGAGGATGTGCCGTGGTTTGCCACCGGGTATTTGCTGGCGCTGGTGCCGGAGTTGCCAGAGGCGCGGCGGCCGGAGATCGCGGACGCGCTGAAGACGGCGGGCATCGGGCCGGCGCATTTGCTGGACACGTATGAGATGCGGAGCGGGCAGAATTACTCAGGACTGATGCCGCGTGAGGACCGCTTTGAGGAGATGCAGGAGGACCCGGTTTATCTGTATCTTTATGTGCAGACCTTTGGCATGTCTGAAACGACGGAGGACCAGGAGGCGCGCTTGCGGCGGGTGATCGAAAGCCAGCGGGAAAGCCGCCCCGAACTCGCCTTCAGCGCCTTGTTTGCCTTGTGCCAGCGACTGCCGGACAAACTGCAGGAGTTTGCCCCGGAACTCACCGCCATGCTGGACAAGGAGGACAGCACGAAAGCCACTTTCTGGAGTTGGAGCATCGCCAACCTGCTGAGCCGGCAGCCAGTGGAACAAAGGCGCGAGTCCGCCGCGCTGAAGGAGCTGCTGGCGGCCGCCATGCGCCACCACGAGCGCACCGAAAAGGCGGCGCTGGAAAAAGCCGGAGCGGATCGCAAACAGCAGCTTTCGTCGCGGCGTCAAGTTCTCGCCACCCTGCACACCCTCGCCGGAGACTGGGACAAGGCGCTGGCCGTGGTGGAGGAGGAGATCGCCGCCCAGGAGAACGACGCGAACGCCCGCCAAAGAGTGAACTACTACTACGGCAGCCGCAGCGCCGAAATCCAGGCACTGAATTTTTCCTCGCTGGGCCGGGACCAGCACACGTATTCGTGGGCGGGTTATTTTTTTCAACAGCACGCGCGTTCCGGCCAGTTGCCCGAGGCGGAGCACACTGCGCTGGTGGCGGCGGTCATGCGAAGCACGAACCCGGAGTTGAAGTTGAACCTGCTGATCCACCTGGAGATGGAGGAGGAATACAAGCCAGTGATTCAGGAACTCGCCGCCAGGCCGGACGCTCGTCTGCTTGATCTGATGCGGGCGGCGAGTCTGGCCGGCGATGAGAACAATCATGCGCGCGCCTTTGAGCTGCTGCTGCGCGCCCGTCCGCTGGCGGGTTCCACGGACGAGCGCTCGCAGGTGGAGGGGGCGCTGGTGCATGCGGCGCTGGAGCTGAAGTCGGCAGGCAAGGAGGAGCTGCTTGCGCCCGAGGCGGAGACGCTGAAAAAATCCCTGCTGCAACTGCGGCATCTGATGTCCGCCAGTTCGCGCAGTAGCCTGGAGCGGCTGGCGGAGGCGATGCGGAAGTTTGAACTCGAAGAGCAGGCGGCGAGCCTGAAAAAGATGCTCGCCGCGCAGGGGCAGACCCGGTCTTCGTCGTCACGCGCGAACGTGGCGGGAATCAGTCCGGATGATTTCACGAAGGAAGTGAAGGCCGGCAGGAAGGAGGCGGCGGTGGCGATGGCGGTGGCGGCGCTGCGGCGGTTGGCGGACGGGGCGCTGGTGCCGCAGAATTACAACGCGGGCTACGAGGCGCGCAACTGGAAGCGGCAAATCCGCGTGGCGAAGCTGGCCCCGGAGGTGTGGCAGGCCTGCCAGCCTGAGGGGGAGACGGTGACCTTCCGGCAGCACGCGCAGCTTGGCTTCATGGGCGGCTGGCTGGGCGAACATGAGGCGGCGCGCGAGCATCTGCTGGAGTGCGTGAAGGTGCGGCCCAAGGATGCGACGTTCCGGTTGCGCCTGATTTCCGCCCTGCTACGCGTGGATCGCCCGCTGACGGAGGCGCTGGCGGAGTGGAAAGCCATCGACGAGCGCGAGCTGCCGAATTCGGTTTCGCAGTGGATGGAGGAGTTGCAAGACCGGGAGGAGACGAACATGGAGCAGCGGTTGCGGCTGGCCGAATTTGCCATCCTGCTGAATGCGGAGGCAACCTTACAGGATGAGTGGGTGGGATACCTCTCGTTGCAGGTGCTGCAGCATGTCTGCGCGAACCTTTACGCCAACCGCGACGACGAGCATGCCTCTTATCCGCCTTTGCTGATCAGGCCGGACAAGCTGGGCAACTACGGCGGAAGTCAGTCGAAAAAAGCGACGCCGGAAGATCTGAAGCGGCGGGAGGAGGTGGCGCGCCGGCTGGCGGAGGCGGTCGAGAAACGAGGCGCCTCGGCGGGAACCTCCGCGCTGCGGCTTCTGATCACACTGGCGCAGCGGGATGGCGATGAGGCCGCGCTGGACGACCTGCTGGAGCGGGCGACTGCGTTTGTGGAAACCGCCGCCGCCCGCAAGCGCACGCGACGGGGCATGCCAAGCTACGGTTACTCCCATTACTTCTATTCGAACAGCGACGAGATGCGCATGCCGCAATTGGGCGAGTTTATCATAGGGCGCTCGTTTGAAAAAGGGCGTCCAGTGCAGGAGGACGCGAAGTGGCTGGTGGATTTGGCGGTGGCGGAGAACCCCGAGGCGGCGGCGTTTTACCGGGGGCTGGCGGCGCTGCATTCCGTGCCGGAGACGGAGTTTGTGGAGCAGGCGGTCGCCCTGCAAAAAACGCATGCCAATTTCCTCAATCAGGGCCGGAATGACGGGGCAGCGATCGTGCTCGACACTTGGCGCCGGCGCAAGTTGCAAGTCTCGCCAGGACCATTTGTGTTGACGCAGTACCGTCAGCAGATCGACAGCGGCAACTATCCGGACAACGAGGGCATCACGGAAGTGGCGCGAATGCTGGGGCTAAGTGAGAATCGGAAAACTTTGGCGGATTTTCTCGACGATCTGGCTGCCGCCGCGCTGGGTGTGGCACCGGAAGCCGCCGCTGCGTTTGTCGAAAAGAATGGCAAGCCCAACGGCAACCACAACACACGCTCGCCCTCCTGGCGGGTGGACATGTGCTGGCGGGCGCTGCGTGAGATTGCAGAAGAGATTCCCGAGATGGCGGGTCATGTGATTGGAGCAGGGGTGCGTTTAGGCTTTCAACAGACCGGCTATCTATTGGACGACATGCTGCGTGGACTGGACCCGCTCAAAAATGCGGACGGGATGAAAAAACTGATCGGCGTTCTGGATGACCTGGGATTGCTGGAGGATCTGCCGGAGTTTGATCCGGTGCGCTTGGACAAGTCCGGGAACAAGACGCTGTGCGCCGCGCTTTCAAACCGCCTGCGTGGTGACGATGCGTGGATCAACATGGTGGTGACGGAGATCAAGCAGCGCGACACCTTCGGCGCGCGCATGGTGGCGCAGGCGATTCGCACCGCGCGCGCTCCCTCCCAGTGGAACGATTTGAAACCCTACGGCGCGGCTTTTGCCCAACTGCCGGAGGAGAAGCAACTGTTGATCGCCGGTCTGGTGAGCCAGCTTTACCAACCCGCGCAAGACAAGTTGAGCGCACCGGATCGCAGCCGCCTTGGGGAGCCGCTGAAGCCGTTTTTTGAGTCGCTGGAAAGACTGGCGGACGCAAGGAAAAACCGGCTGGCCACGGCGGAGAGTTTTGACGAATTGGGGATGTCGGAATCGGTTTTCCTGGCGCAAGCACGGGACTTGACACGCAAGGTGGCGGCGCGGGATCCGGTGGCGGCGGCGGAACAAGTGGAGCGGGTCGTCAAGCTCATCATGGACCGCCAGGAAAAAGGCGAATGGCGCGGCGGCAGCACGATCAATGGCTACAACCAGGCGTCCTGGCTGCTGGAGAAGATCGCTTCGGATGCGTCGGAGTCGCGCCTCACCCACGAGTCTGCCGTTTCCCACAGCGCCAATCCCCTGGTCCATCAGTTGCCGGCGCATCCAGGTTGTTTCGAGCTCATGCTGGACTTGTTCACGCGGCCGGAGCAGCGGATCTACGGGCACCTGTCGTGGCACCACGCTTATGGTTGGGGCAGCGCGCTGGAGCAGGCCTATGACAAGGCCGGCGGTCGTGGCGCGCCGCAAAGCGCGGAGGCGGTGGCGGCGCTGACGGCCCCGTTCATGCCGACGGTGAGTCGCGGCTCGGCGCATCTGGCGGTGATCGCCTACTACGACTTGCTGCTGCGGGTGCCGCCGTGGCAGGCGCGCCGGACCGGGGAAGCGATGCGCCGCGACAAAGAAATGACGCCGCTGGCGGAGGCGATGGAGCTGGCGCTGGCGCTGAGCGCGGTGAATGGTTTCGCTGGCGAGCCGGTACCGGCGGGCGCGGCGTGGCCGGAGGCGCTCCAGGCGCGGCGGGATCAAGCGCTGGCCTGGGTCAAGGACGAGCAGGTGAACCCGCTGGCGCGCTCCAGTCTGGCGGCCTTCTTCGTGCGGCACGGCGGGCATTTGAAAGGTTCGGAGGAACTGGTGGTGACGGCGATGGACCTGGCCTGCCGCTGCCTGGACGAGCGCTGGCCGGTCACCGCGCTGGCTTGGCAGGACACGGTGCATGCTTTCAATCGTCTCGACACACAAACCGATGACTGGAAGGCGCTGGCGCGGCGTTATCTGAACGCCTACCGCGCGCGCTGTGCCGGCGACGACGAGTCGCGCAGCCGGGGGCGCGGTTACTGGCCGGAAAGACCGAACGTGGTGGCCGGCCTGGAAATGGCGGCGCTGCTGGGAGATGAGAAAGAGGTCAACCAATGGATTGCGAAGTTTGGCGACAAGTTTGAAAAGAACATGGGCTCGGTGCTGCTGCTGGTGCGCCATGGTTTTGCGAAGCAGGCGGCGGTGATTGCCGAGCGCATCGTCGGCGGCTGCGACGGCGCGGATTTTTCTCGCGGCCTGCATCAACACTACCAGTTCGAGGACGTCACCGCGCTGGAGAAGGCGCTGCCCTTTTTCAAAACTCCGCTCAGCGCGCTGGTGGCGCGGGCTGCGGTGGCCACGGCGCCGCGCTCCTCCCATCTGGTGGGCGGCGGCGACGCGCAGTCGCCCCCCTGGGACGAGCGGGTGGCGGAGGTGGCGAAGCTGGCGGCGCCTTTGGGAGACGAGCACACGGTGCAGATCAGGCACCTCTTCCAACACCTGGACGCCTCCCCTGGGACGATGATCGCCATGGCTGACTGGGCCGCGAACCGCAGCGGGGAAACTCTCGCCGCGCGGTTGGAACAACAGGTCAAAGCCAAGAGCTACTCCAGCAGCAACTACCGCTACCTGGCGGCGGAGGCTCTCGCGGCGCTCTACGAGAAAGGCGACACGCAACCCTGGCGGGAACTGGTAACACGGGTGGCGGCCGCGTTTGGCGAGGACAAAAAGAAACGCGCCGACAACCTGCACGCCCTCGGCCTGCAGTTGATGAAGTCCGCCCTGCATTCGATGAGCGGCCGTCCGCCGGCGGAACTGCTGCCATTGGCGGAGGCGGCGGAGGCGCTGGCGCTGGTCCACGATTATGACAACACCGCCTTCTCAGGCGTCACCCGCCCGTGGCTGATGCGGCAGCTCGTTCTGGCGCTCAACGGCAAGGCGGACGACGCGCCCAAACGACCGGAGTTAAAGCGCTTCCTGGAGCTGGCCAACCGTCGCAAGCTCAATCTGCTGGAGATTCGGGAGTTGTTGTTCTGCATGTGCATCGGCGACCCGCAAAACACGACCGCCCGTCCGCTGAAGGATCGTCTCAAAATGTTGATTCCCGTCTTGTCGGACAAAACGGTGGCGACCTCCGGCATGAAGGATTGGATTGATCCTCTGCAAGTGCTGCGTTCCCGCGACATGTTGACGGGGCCGGAGATCCGCCAAAACGCGGCGGCGCTCGCTCGCGGCGCCTGGGGCGTGCGCCATCTGCCGATGATCCTGCAAATGTTTGAGGAGGCAGGCGACGAGGCCGGAGCGCTGGCTTTGCTGCACAAGCTGGCCAAGGAACCCGGCAAGGTGGACGCGGCGCCGGCGCTGCCCTGGCTGAGCGCCGCCGCCTATGCCGTGGAGAAAAACCAGCCTGAACTGGCGCAATCCCTGTTGAAACGCATGCCAAAGCTGAACAACGCCTCCACACCAACAACCAAGTCGGCGCTGGCCGCTTTGCGCTCCACTCTCCCTTGACCTTTCGCGACCCTCATGCCGATGCCGACCACCCGCGATTTCCTGCACCACCTGCTGCTGCGCCTGCGCCGCCGGGTGTGGTGGCGGGAGACGGCGCGGGGGTTGCTGCTGGCCGGAGCGTTGCTCTGCCTGCTGGCACCGTTTTACCTGCTGCGCGGCCATGCGGTGCCGCTGTGGCTGGGCGCGCTCGTGTTGCTCGCGGGCGCGGCCTTTGCGCTGTGGCAGTGTCGCCGCCGCCGCCCCACCCTGGCGGACGCCGCAATGGTGGCGGACCGGCATTTCGGCTTGAAAGACACGCTGGCCTCGGCACACGCCTTTGAAGTGACCCAAATTAGCGGGGCCTTTGCCGCGCTGACCATTCGGCAAGCGGACCTGTGGGTGAGCGGGCGGGAGGAAGCGGCGAGCGAGCGCTTGCCGGGCGAGTCGTGGGCGCGAGTCTGGCTGCCAACGTTGGTGGTGCTGGCGGCGGCGGTCCTGGTGTTCGTGCCGGGTCCCGCGCCGGAGGTGCGGCGTCTTCAGGAGCAGCAGGCCCAGGTACGGGAGCAGACGGCGGCGCTGAACACGGCCTTGAAGGAGGAGATCGAGGCGCTGGCGGAACAATTGCCGGAAGATCAAACCGGGCTGACGCGCGCGGAGCTGGCCGAATGGCTGAAGGAACTCCAGCGCACGCCGGATCTGCGCGAGGCCATGCGCCAGTACGCCCGCCTGGAGCAGCATCTCAAATCGGCCGCCGACCGCCTCTCCCAGCATGACAAACAAGCGCTGCTGCGCGAGTCCGGTTTGGCGCTGGAAAAAGATCCGCGTCACCGGCCCTTGAGCCAGCACCTGCAACACTCCGCCTACCAGCAGGCCGCCGCCGAGCTGCGCAAGATGGACCCCGCCGGACTCGATCTGGCCGCGCCCGCCGAAGCGCGGCAGCAACTCGACGCCCTGCGTTCAGCCGCCAAACGCATGGCCGAGCCCGCCAAACGCGCCCCCAAACCCGGCGCCGGCCAGTCGAAAGGCCGGGCCACCGACGCGCCGCGCCAGGACAACTTAACTCAGTCACTGGTTAACCTCGACTCCGCCACCCGCCGTCTCGACGACGCCCTGCGCCAGGCTCCGACCAAGGACCAGGAGAGCCTGCAAAGCGGACAGAGCCAGCCGCAGAGCGGGCGCGACCAGCCGCCGGGCCAGCCGGATGATCCCCAGGGCGCTCAACAAGGCGCCGGCCAGGCAATGAGCGATCTGGAGCGGCAGTTGCGGCAATTGGAACGCGACCAGCAATTGGGTCGTCAGTTGCAGCAGCTCCGGCAGGCGCTTTCCCAATCGCAATCCGGGCTCGGCAAAAATCAGGAGCGCGAGACGCCGGCACAGGCGCTCGCGCGCATGTTGGGGCAGGACGGAGGGCGCGGCCAGGGGCAGGCTGGCGCTGGCAAAGGCGGCAGGGAGTGGGGCACGGGCACCGCCGAGTCCAGGCGGCTGGGTCGCGATCCTTTGCCCGGCACCGACAAGACCCTGGAACTGCGCGGCCGGCCCGGCGAGGGTACCTCCGACCGCGCCATCGAAAGCTCCGACTCCGGCGTGGGTTTCTCCAGCCGGATGGGCGAGGAGCAGCAACGCCGCTACCGTCAGCAGGCCGAATCTTTCCTGCGTCGCGACGACATTCCCGCCGAAGTCCGCGACGGCGTGAAGACCTACTTTGAGACCATCCAGCAACCCGTCGAACCCGCGCCCCCCGCGCCCGATCCAGCCCCTGCGCCGGCACCTCCACCCGCGCGCGAGCAAAAGCCAGGCCGCGTCTGACCACTCACCACTGCTTACTGACTACTGATCACCTCCCTCATCCCATGACACCTGAAGAAGAAACCGCCCAGCAAGCCGCCGCCGAATTTCGCGACACCTTCCAACGTCTGCGAGCCGAGATCAGCAAGTTCATCGTGGGGCAGGAGGCCCTGATCCATGACGTGCTCACCGCCGCCATCTGCGGCGGGCATGTGCTGCTGGAGGGGGTGCCGGGACTGGGCAAGACCTCGCTGGTTCACAGCTTGGCGCAGGCGCTGGATTTGAACTTCCGGCGCATCCAGTTCACGCCCGACCTGCTGCCGGCGGACATCGTCGGCACCCAGGTGCTGCTGGAAAAAAACGGCCAGCGCTCGCTCGAGTTCCAGCCCGGACCGGTGTTCTGCAACGTCCTTTTGGCGGATGAGATCAATCGCGCCACGCCAAAGACGCAGTCCGCGCTGCTGGAGACGATGCAGGAGCTGACGGTGACGGTGGCCGGCATCAGCCATCACCTGCCGCCGCCCTTCATCGTGCTGGCCACGCAGAACCCGATCGAGCACGACGGCACCTACCCGCTGCCGGAGGCGCAATTGGACCGCTTTTTTTTCAAGCTGGGCATCCCCGTGCCGACCGCGGAGCAATGGCTCACCATCCTGGACCGCACCACCACCGGCACGCCGCCGCAGTTGCAGGCCGTGGCCACGGGCGCGGATCTGCTGCGCCTGCGCCAGACCGCGCGCGCGGTGCCGGCGGCGCGGGAAATCCAAAGCTGGCTGGTGCAAACCATCCTGGCCACGCATCCGGACGCGCCGGAGGCGCCGGCGCTGGTAAAAAAGTACGTCCGTCACGGCGCGTCACCGCGCGGCGCCCAGGCCCTGCTCGGTGCCGCCCGCGTGCGCGCCCTGCTCGATGGCCGCACCCACGTCTCCCGCGAGGACGTGCGCGGCGCGGCGCTGCCCGCGCTGCGGCACCGATTGATCCTCTCCTTCGAAGGCGAGGCCGACGGCGTGCAGACCGACGACCTCCTGCGCGAGCTTTGGGCCCTTTGATTTTCTCCCCGTGACTTCCGGCCTGACCCATCCCGAGTTCATTCGGAAACTGGAGACCCTCCACCTGCTGGCGCGCAAGGTCCTCGGCGGCTCCCTGCAAGCGCGCCGGCGCACCACCCGGCGCGGTGCGGGCATCGCCTTTGCCGACTACGCGCCCTACCATCCCGGCGATGATTACCGCGCCATTGACTGGCGCGTGTTCGCGCGTTTTGAGACCCTGCTCATCAAGCTCTTCGAGCTGGAGGAGGACACCACGCTGCACTTGGTGCTCGACACCAGCCGCTCCATGGACGGCAAACGGCAGCGCGCGGTGGAGGTGGCGGCGGCCCTGGGTTACATCGCCCTCAACAATCATGACCGGGTGGCCCTGCACGGCTTCGGCGGCCAGCTTCTGCCCCTGCTCGAACCGGACCGCGGCCGGGCTCAAGTCTGGTCTCTGCTGCGCACCCTCGACGGCGTCCGTTGCGAGGCGGCGGCGACCGACCTCGCCGCTTGCAGCCGTCAACTCCACGCCCGCCACCGCCGCCGCGGCCTGGTGCTGCTGATCTCGGATTTCTTTTGTCCCGGCGGCTACGAGGAGGCGCTCAGTTACCTGTCCTGGGCCGGTCATGAGGTCTTTTGTCTGCAACTGCTGCACCCCGATGACCTAGCCTGGGACTGGACGGGCGATTGCGACCTGGCCTGCGTCGAGTCGGGCGCGCATCGCCGCATGACCATCACCGCCGCCGACGCCCGCCGCTTCGAGCAGGCGGTGCGGGAGTGGAACGACGGTCTTGAACGCTGCTGCCGCGCGCGCAGCATCGGCCTGGCCTCGACGCGGACCACCCATGCCTTTGAGGACATCCTGCTCGACCTGCTGCGCCGCGGCGGGCTGGTCGCCAACTGAACCTTTCCCGCATGACCCTGCTTTCCCCCGCGTTTCTTTGGATCCTCGCCGCGCTGCTGCCGCTCGGCCTGATCTATCTGATCCGCGTACGGCCCCGGCGGAAGACCACCACCGCCTACTTCCTCTGGGAAAAGGTGATGCCCGAGACCCGGCCCAACCGGCTCTTCCAAAAACTGCGCGACCTGCTTTCCCTTTTGCTCCTGGCCGTGGCCGTCGCCGCGCTGGCGCTGGGGTTGGCGGAGCCGCGCTTGGGCGGCGAGGACGACCGGAATTTGGTGCTCATCATCGACACCTCAGCCTCGATGAGCCGCGAGGAAAAAGGCGGCAAGACCCGGCTGGATCTGGCGCGCGCAGCCGCCATCGCCTGGGTGCGCGACCTGCGCGGCGGGCGCCAGGCCATGCTCGCCGTCGCCGATGGCCGGGTGCGGCAGCTTGCCCGGCTCACCGCCCATCCGCCGGCATTGCTGCGGGCGCTGGAGGACATGCAAGGCAGCGCCCTGCCGCTGGACACCGGCGGGCTCGCCGCCTTCGTGACCGCCGCGCTGGAGTCGGGCGGCAGCCGCGTGCTGTTTTTCACGGATGGTTGCGCCTCCCAGATGGAGCTGCTTCCTGCGGGGCTTGAGATGCATCTGACCGGACCCGTCGCGCCCGCCTCCCGGCCCAATGCGGCGTTGGTCGCCGCGGATTTGCAGCCCTCGCCGGAAACCACCGGCGCGCTCACCGCGCTGGCGCGCCTGCGCCATGACTTTCCCAATGCCACTCCGGCACGACTCGAAATTTCCAGGCTGAGCGAGGAGGGTGTGTCGGCGCTGCAAAAGGTGGTGCCAGTGCGCCTGGACCCTGGCGAGCCTGAGCAGCGGCTCAGCACCGAGCTGCCCGCGCCGGAGGCGGGCGAGCGCTGGCGCTTCGAGTTGATAACAGAGGCGGGACCAGACGCGCTGCGTCTCGATGATCGCGCGGAGGTGGTGCTGCCAGCGCCGCGTCCGGTGCGGGTGGCGGTGCTCGGGGACGAACCGTTTTTTCCCGTGCTGGCGGTGCGCGCCTTTGAGCAGAGCCGGCACGGGCTGGAGTGGGTGGCGGACTTGGCCAGGGCGGACTTGGCTCTCATCGTTGGTCAAGCTACCGAAGCGGAACTGGCAGCGTTGCCACCCGGAGCCGGGCGCATCGTCATCCGTCCCGAGGGGGAAAGTCCATGGTGGCAAGGCAGCGTCTCCGCGCCGGACGGGCAGGAAGCCGCTCCGGTGGCTGTCATCGAGCAGCCGGAGCAGCCGTTGCTGCGTTTTTTTGACGCCGAAGGCATTGATTTTCGCGGCGCGCGCCCCGGTTTGCGGATGCCGGAGGGGTCCAGCCTGCTGGTGGCGGGCGAGTCCGCCAGCGGGCGCCTGCCGTTGCTGTACTGGGTCAGCCAGCCGGGGTCGCGCACTCTGGTGCTGAATCTGGACCCGCTGGCCTCGTCTTTTTATCTCTCGCCCGCCTTTCCCGTGCTGGTCCGCAATGCGGCGCTGGCGCTGACCCGGCGGGAGGACCGGCTGCCGGGGCGGCTGCGGCTGGGGCAATGGGTGAGCCTGCCGCCAAGTGCCGGGGAGGGGATGTCCTTGATCTTGAATCTGCCTGATGGCGACACGCGCGCGCTGGCCTCCAACCAGGGCTGGCTGGTCGATCAACCCGGCTTTTACGCCCTGCCCGCGCTCGGCTGGCAAGGCGCGGCGGCGCTCTTTAACCCCGACGAATCCTTTGCGCCCGACCCACCGTCGTCAGACGCGCCCCAGGCTGCCCCCGCCGTGCTCGCAGCGGCGCCGGCCGGAGTCGGCGGGCGGCCCTGGTCCTGGTGGCTGGGACTCGCCGCGCTCGGCCTGATCACCGTCGAATCCCTTCTTTACCACCGTCGTCGCGTCGGCTGACACCGTTTCTCCTCATGCTCGAATCCTTCTCTGATCCCGTCTCCCTGCTGTGGCTGCCCCTGGGGCTGCTGGCGCTGCTGGCGGCGTGGCGTTGGAGCTTGGTGGACCGGCCGCGGGGTCTGCGGCTGGCCTCGTTTCTCTGCCGCCTGCTGGCAGTGCTGCTGCTCGGCGCCGGTCTGGCCCAGCCGCAGCGGGACAAAACTTCGGACAAGGCGCATGTGGCTTTTCTGCTCGATGTCTCCGCGTCGGTGGACCCGGCCGCCGCGAGCCGGTCGGTGGATGAAATCGAGCAGGCCATCGCGCGTCTGGGCAAGGCAAGCGGCGGGACGACGCACAGCCTGCACGCCGTCGCCGCCACCCTGCGCCAGGGCACGCCGGAGAACATGCGGCAATGGTTGCAGGACTGGCGCTCCGGCGCGGACGAGGCGGAGTTCCGCTCGGCGTCGGCGCTGGCCGAGGGATTGCTCGCCGCGCGACTCGGTTTTCCGGCGGGCAACGCGGTGCGGGTGGTGCTGTTCACCGATGCCGTGCCCACCGGCGGACCGGTCGCGGCGGCGCTGGAGCAGTTACGGGCGGAAGGCGTCGATGTGCGGGTCCGCCGGCTCGAGTCCCTGCGCGATCCGGAGGCGGCGGTGACTGCGTGGAGGGCCTCCTCGGAGACGGCGTTCGAGGGGGAGGTGGTCCGCTTCGAGGCGCGGGCGACCGCCAACCAGCCGATGACCGCCCGCGTCCGGCTCACGCATCAGGGGGTGGCGTTCGCGGAAAAAGAGGCTGCATTGAGCGCGCCGACGGACGGGAGCGAGGCAGTGGCGGAGGTGGTCTTTGACGCGCCGATGACCACCACCGGCCCGAGCGTGTGGGGCGTCGAGATCGTGCCTGAAAAGGATCGCTTCAGCGTGAATAACCGGGCTTCCGCGGTGGTCCGGGTCAGCGGCCGGCCGCGCGTGCTGGTGCTGCACGACCCGCCGCTGGCCATGTCCGCTTTTGCGGAGGCGCTGCGCGCGCAGCAGATGGAGATCGACGTGCGCACCCATCGCGGCCTGCCCGCCTCCCTCACCGAGTTGGCGGCGTTTGACGCGGTGGTGCTCTCGAACATCCCCGCCTCCTCCCTGCCGGCGGCGCAACTGCGGACGCTCCGCCATTTCGTGTCCGATCTCGGCGGCGGCCTGGTCATGCTCGGCTCGGAAAACAGTTTTGGGTTGGGCGGCTACCACCGCACGCCGGTGGAGGAGGTGCTGCCGCTGGTCTCGCGTTTTGAAAAGGAAAAGGAGAAACCGGCCATGGCGCTCGCCCTGGTGATCGACAAGTCCGGCTCCATGAGCGGCCAGCCCATCGCGCTGGCCCGGCAGGCGGCGAAGATGGCGGTGGAGCTGCTCAGCGGACGGGATCAAGCCGCGGTCATCGGTTTTGACTCCGAGCCCCAGGTGATCTGCGACCTGACCTCCGCCTCGGACATGGGATCGATCCAAGCCGCCATCGACTCGCTGGACTCCGGCGGTGGCACCGATCTTTATCCCGGCATGGTCACGGCGGGCGAGATGCTGCGCCGGTCCGACGCGAAGATCAAACACATGATCGTGCTCAGCGACGGCCAGACCCCAGACAAAGATTTTCAAACCCTCACCCATCAACTCGTGGATGAAGCGGTCACCGTCTCCACCATCGCCCTGGGCGACGGTGCCGCGCGCGAGCTGCTGGCAGGCATCGCCGAGGCCGGACGCGGTCGTTACTACGAGACTGTCGATCCGACCACGGTGCCGCAGATTTTCACCCGGGAGACCATGCAGGCCGGTCGCAACTCGATCCAGGAGGACCTGTTTTTGCCGGTGCCCAACAGTGAGCACGCCCTGCTGGAGGGCTTTCCCGCGCTTGAGGCCCTGCCCGCGATTCTTGGCTACGTCATGGCCCAGGCCCGGCCCACCGCCGAGATCCTGCTGACACTGGAGAATGGCGACCCGCTGCTGGCCTTCAGCCGTTTTGGATTGGGGGCCGGGCTGGCCTACACCTCCGACCTCACCGAGGCCTGGGGGCCGGAGTGGCTTGCCTCGGAGACCTGCGGCGCGTTTTGGGCGCGGGTTTTGCGCGCGGTCGCGCGTCGCCAGGAGGCACCCGACCTCGATGTGCGGGTGCTGGACGTGGAGAACGGCATTTGGTCTGCCACCCTCGAGCACCAGGACCGGCTGGGGCAGTTGCGCCAGCCCGCCCGCTGGGAGGCGGTGCTGGCCTCCGCCACCACCGGCGCCCTGCTGCCGGTGACGGTGAACGAGACCGGCTTGGGCCGGTTCCGCCTGGATGCCAGGCTGCCCCAGGAGGCGGCGGGTTCCATGGCCACCTGGACCCTGCGCCTGCATGAGGCCGCGCAAGGGCGACTCGTCACACGCCATCATCAGCCCGCCTATCCCGCCGAGTACCGGCTCAATCGCCAGCCGGACCCCGCGCTCGCCGCGCTGCCGGAGCCGGACTTGGCACGACCCATCGCCGGACTGCCGCCCGTGACCACCCCGCTACCGCTGCGCCCGGCGCTGTGGCTGGCGGCCCTGGTGCTGCTGCTGCTAAGCGTGCTACTGCGCCGGGTGTGAACCTCCAAGCAAAACTGCGCGGTCATCGTCGGGCACCTGCTCATCAGCGCGCTTCTTGAGTCACGCCACCACTCCTGCCTTCAGGCAAGCCAGAGGCTTGCTCCACGAACTGCCGGGATCACCCCGCCGGCTCCGTGCTGTCGATCACCTCCGGGTAGTAATGCAAAAACCGCGTTGGCTGCACCGAACGCTGGCGCAGCTCTGCCAGCAGGGCCTTCACCGCCAGTGCGCGCCTTTCATCCTCCAGCAGCGCCCGAATCTCGTCCTTTACCTCCTCGAACTCCGGCAGCCGCTCCGGCTCGCGCGCGCTCACCCGCAGCCAGTGCCAGCCCAGTTTTGTTTTCACGGGACCGTGCGTTTTATCAAGTGGCGCGGCGCGCACCGCCGCCATGAAATCCTCCGGCATGCGCGCGTCACTGAACCAGCCGAGATCGCCCCCGCGTCGTTTGTTGCGCTCGTCCTCGGACAGCTCCGCCACCAGCTTTTCAAACGCCTCGCCCGCGGCCAGTCGCGCCGTGACCGCCGCCACCGCCGCCGTGCGATCCGGTTTCTGCGGATCATGCGCGGACAAAAACAAATGCGCCGCGCGGAATCGCTCCGGCACCATGAGTTCCTCCCCGCGCCGCTCAAACCAGTCCCGCGCCAGCTCCTCAGTGATCTCCGCCAGCCGGTGCCGGATTTTTTCCTCGATCCAAGCCGCATCCTCCAGGGCCTCGCGTGTCTCCGCGCGCCACTCGTCCTCACCGCGTGCCTGCGAGGCCAGCCGCCGTTCCCACTCGCCCTCCTTGGCGAACTGCCGCCGCAGCAACTCCACCTCGCGCTCCACCAGCGCCTCCGGCACCGGCTCGTCGAGGCGGTTCATGATGCGGAAGGCGCGCACGATGCGGTCGTTGACGAGTTGCTCCAGCACCAAACGCCGCGCCCGCGTCCGCGCCTCCGCGCCCAACTCCTCCCATGGTTCGCCGCGCAGCCAAAGGTAGGCGCGCAGAGCCTCGGCCAGTTCGAGCCGCGTCACCGGGCGGCCATAAACGACCGCCGCCTGCTCGCCCGCGCCGTCTTGACCCGCCTTGTCCCAGGGCCGCGTCAGACGCCGGTAAAGCGGCCCCTGCCACAGCGCCATGTCCGCGAACAGATACAGCGCCGCCACCAGATAGACCGCGAACCGCCAGGGAAACCGCTCCAGCTTCACGGCTCAAAACAAAATCGCGCGCGCCACATTTGCGGACGCCTCCCCGCCACACAACCGCGTCACCAGCGCCAGCCCAAACGCCACCGCGGTGCCCGCGCCGCGACTGGTGATGAGCGGGCCATCCTCCACCACTTTTTCCTCGCCCAACGCGGCGGGCAGTTCCGCCCAGACCGAGTCATGCGCGGTGAAACGCCTGCCTTCCAAAAGCCCCGCGTCATGCAGCAGCGTTGGCGCCGCGCAGATGGCGCCGACCGGTTTGCCGCTGTCAACAAACCGCCGCGCCAGCTCCGCCGCGCGACCGTCCGCGCGCATCGCTTTGACATGAGGACCGCCGGGCAGGACCAGCGCGTCAAAGCTCTCCGCTTCCACCTGCGCCAGAGTCGTGTCCGCATGAATCGTGATGCCGCTGCGACCCGTCACATGAATGCCGTCTCCCAAAGCCGCCACCACCACCTCCACCCCGGCGCGACGCAGCAAGTCCACCGGAGCCAGCGTCTCGATCTCCTCAAAACCCTCCGTCAACAGCAGCAGCGCACGTTTGTTCATAAGTGACAGCCTAGCGGCATCCGCCCATGGTGAAAGTGGGAAGTCATCCGCAAAAATCAAGCAGGTCCGAAACGGCCACCAACCCCCGCCCGCCGCAACCCGGAGCACACGCGTCCTCGCGTGCCGCAAGAGGCGTCCCCGCCTCTTGCCTCCCCCATCTGGCACAGGCGGACTTTCCTGCTCACCACCCTACGCCCATCCTTCATCCTTCCCCACTCCTGCACCCGCCGCCGTCCCTCTGTTCCTGAATTCAGCCCCAATGTTTCCAAAGGAAAAATCGTCATTTTGACTATAATTGAAAATATTCATTGAACATCCTTGCCGTTTTCCATTAGTCTCGAATTTATGAGTCGCCGCCCGCCTGCACGCTCCTGCGCCCTGCGCCCTGCGCCCTGCGCCAATAGCGCAGAACGCGCTCCCGCAAAAATCAAGCGGGTCCGAAACGACCACCAACCCTCGCCCACGCAACCCGGAGCGCACGCGTCCTCGCGTGCCGCAAGAGGCGCCCCCGCCTCTTGCCCCCCCAACCAGAGCAGCCGCACTTTTCCCACTCACTGCCCTCTGAACCCTGAGCACCAAACACCATGAACCCGCGCCTCCTCCACTTCCTCCTGCTCGCCGCCGCCTTCCTGCTGCCCCTGTCTGCCAACGCCCTGGAAATCAATGGCCAGACCTATGACTGGATGGATGAAAGTGATGACGGCACCTACCATACCGACAACTATGAAGGTCCCAATGGCGCGCTTAATGTCACTTACAAACTCAGCAACCCCAATCTCGCCTCGGTTTCCGGCGCTGAAAATGGTTACCTCCTGAACGGGGTTTACCATGAAGGCGGCGGGTACTTCGATGATGGCTACAACTATGGTTACACAAACAACTCTGTTGACTTGGCGGCTGGAGTCATAACCTTTGAAACATCAACTTGGAGCTACTACTCCGATGACTACTCAAGCTCATGGAGTAATTCGCTTGGGCACTGGGGAAGCTACTCCAGTTCGAGTGAAAACGACGGTGCCGGGACCAGCACCACTCACGAGCAATGGACATTCTGGAACGCTCCCTCCAGTTGGCGCACTTCCTCCTCTTCCTGGTATGAAGATGGCGCACCGGAAGAAGTGGCGCTCTTCGGCAAAATCTACTTCAGCGTCAGTGGCAGCTCCGAGTCCGTTCAGGAAAGCGGCGGTTTTTCGTCCTGGAGTTCCACCAGATACTTCGGCAGCTCTGAGGGCGGTGCTTTTAGCGAGTCAACAAGTTATCAGAGCGACCGCACGCCCGCCTACCAAGGCTCCGTTTCCGGTAACGATCCCGACGTTGGCAGTTTTAACGCCTCTTTCACCACCAGCGGGTTCGATTATAACAACGCCACCTGGCTGCGCGTCGCACCCAGTTTCGCGCCCGTTCAGCTTTGGTTCAACGGCCAGTTGCTGGTCTGGCAGTCGGGCACGCTGAACTCGGCGGGGCAGGTTTCCGATTTGTATGAGGACAGCCTCTCCCAAGTGGCGCTGACCCTTCAAGGCATGCTGCCGGAGTTCAACGCCGGCAATGAGGATGCCGGCATTCTCCACCAAAGCACGAGCATTGGCTCCATCAGCCAAAGCGGTGCTGTCAGCATGAACGGCGGCCATGTCCTCATCACCGAGCACCTGCCGCACACGCACAATACCCCGTTTTTCATTGAGGCCACGGCGCTCTGGCTCAACGGCACCCAATATGACTTTGACCATGGTTACAGCGGCAGCGGGGACTTGCGCCTGGACGTTTACCGGAATGCCGGCGCGGGTTCGGTGATGCTCTCCGGCACCACCGCTGGCGAGGCCCAGGTGGCGGGTCATTTTGGCAGCAACCATGTCTCGGGAACACTCAGCGGCGGCGCTTTCCAAACGCCAGCCGGCTGGGAACTGCGGGATACGCCTCCACCGCCGCAGTCTGTGGGTCCCCCGGCCTTTTGGCTGCGCGGCACCTTTTATGCGCGCGTGCCCGAGTCCAACGACTTCCACGCCGGTCCCTCGGGCACCGATGGCAGCCTGACCTTGACCGACGCGGGCGGTGGCCAGTTGCAGCTCTCCGGCCAGGATGCCTCCGGCGCTTTTGCCGGGGTCATCCCCGCCGCGCCGTCGAGCTGTCTCGCCCTCATCCAAACTGTGCCGCCGCCCGAGTCGCAGGCCGATCCGGAATCGCTCGTCCTGCTGGCGCTGCAGGGCGACGCCGCCCAGGGTTATACGCTGACCCTGCCCGCCGAGGAACCGCCCGCCGGTCTGCCGCCCGCGGTGTTTGTCAGCGGCGCGGTCTTCGCCCACCTCGGCCAGGTGGATCTCGACTCGCAGCAAGAAGCCGCCGTCTATGCCCGCCGCGAGCAAGCTGAGCAGGGTGAGCGCCTTCTGCTCGTCGCCACCAGCGCGGACAACGACGGCAAACACGCCGTCACCCTCACTGCCAGTGGCGGGGACGCCCAGCGCGCCGGTCTCTTCACCCCCGCCAGCCGCCTCTTCCGAACCAGCGCCCCCGGCCCCGGCGCGCTGCCCTATCCCTTGCG
>VFQQ010000321.1_pt1 | contig 106155 bp, 78 predicted proteins | sample 3512341 | NCBI WGS metagenome assembly VFQQ01 (sample SAMN10412373, study PRJNA504923) | tailings metagenome | isolation source: Relicate 2 Philex TSF1 revegetated site | place: Philippines: Tuba, Benguet | collected 2017-08-29 | reverse complement strand
TCCTCGTCCGAAGGGATCTCCAGTGTCGGCGACCCAGCTGGTTCATAGGGTCTATCGCTGCTGCCGGCCTGCCCGCTCACTCGAAGCCGTTGCGGAACACCAGCTCGTTGCGCCGGAAGTACAGGGTGCCGAAGAACTGGCGCCCCTGGAACAGCTGGCCCCCGGTCGTGAATGGCTGGGTGCGAGCCTCGCCAGTGGTGACCTCGACGCCGCTTGTCGAATAGGTCGCCACGGAGCCACTGCCAACGCCACGATAGTCAGGGCCTGCCCCGGTGATCACCACGCCGATGCCCCGAATCTGTCCGGCCACCAGCGGGATTTCCGGAATGATGAAAGGCTGCGACAGGCGGCCCGTGGCGCTCTGGGTGACGGTGGACGTTGAGTGCAGGGTCCAGCCGGCGCTGCTGCTGCCGGGGCCCGTGCTCGAAGTGCCACCCAGCGCAGTGCCATTGCGTGTATGGATCTGAACCTGGAACGTGCTGTTGGGGGGGGCGTCAGTCGATACGCGGAAACCGCGAATCGCTGCATCCGACGGGCCGACCACATCGAAGAACTGGCCCGTGCCGGAATTGTTGCCGTTGTCCGCAGGCCCCGGGTGGAGCCCAAGCTGCAGGCCAGTCGGCCGCCAGATCAGGTTGCCGACCAGCGCACGCGAGGAGAACACCTGGGCGCCGGAGCTGAAGGGGGACGACAGCGCATCGCCGGTGGTCATGATCAGCGTCGGCGTGCCGTAGGTCTCGATGGGGGCAGTACCTACTCCGAAGTAACTCGGCGCCACGCCACGGTAGACCAGGCCCACGCCCACCGTCTGTCCGGCGGGTACCGCAATGCTCGGTAGCGTCATCGGTTGAGTGAGCTCGCCGGCGCCCTGGATGCCGGTCGCCGTGCCGCGGAAGGTCCAGCCTGAGGACGATGTGGCCGGGCCCGCCCCCGGCACATTGCCCAGGGCCGTGCCCTGTCGGGTGTAAACATCGATCAGGAACAGCGTGCCGGGGGGCGACGTGGTCGCCGTGGTCAGGCCCTGGAGCACAGCGCCGGTATCCGACTGCAGATTGAAGAACATCGCCGAGTTGACCAGGCCGGAGTTGTTCGTCGGCCCTGGATTGGCGTTCAGGGTGGGGTCCGCCAGCCGGTACTCGATGCTGCCGACCAGCGTGCGCGACGAGAAGAAGTCGCCTCCGGTGGTAAACGGAGCGGAGCGCGCGTCGCCGCTGCGCAGGGTCAAGCTGCCGTCGGAGAATGCCTGGATGGGCGGTGTGCCCATGCCCACGTAGCGCACCGACAGACCCACCGGAAACACCACCGCGACGCCCAGCGTCTGCCCCGCCCCGATGGCGATCGAGGGCAGCGCGATCGGTAGCGAGACCTCGCCGCTGCCCTGGGTCACGGTGAAGCTGCCGAGATTCCGCCAGCCGTCGGGCGAGCTGCCGGGCCCCGTGCTGACCGGGCCACCCAGCGCCGTACCCGGACGCGTATGCACGGTGACCTGGTAGGTGGCACCGGGCAGGGCACTGCTGGCGGTACTGAAGCCGGTGATGACAACGCCTGTCGAGGCTTCAAGATCGAACAGCAGGGCGGCACCCGCCGAGTTTCCGTTGTCGCTGGGACCCGGGCTGGCGTTCAGAACCGCCGAGGTCTGCGCCAGCGCAGACGTTCCCAACAGCAGACAGAGCACACAGAGCAGCACACGCATGACCTTCCCCTTGGACGTGGACGAACAGTTCCCGTGGTGCCGATACGGACTGGCGTGCCCCCCTCCGACATTCCCCCATCGGCCGCGGCATCGTGCTCCGGCCACGGCGCAGGCCTCGCCAGTCTCGCGGAGAGCATGCGCTTCCGCTGCGTCGTCTACCAAGCGGTGTCACGTCGGGGCTGCCACATCCTGCGAACGCCATAGGGTGGGCACCGGCCCACCCGCAGCTTCACGCTCGCCGTGCTCTCACGGCATCGCCTGATGGCCGCGTGCTCGAGTTGCAAGTGGCTTGAAGCCAGCAGCTGGACCACCCGCCAAGCCCTCCGGGCTGCTGCGCCTCGCGTCTGCCATCGGATGGGCCCTGGTTCACCCTGGCCCGAAACCTGGCCCTGGTCATCGCTGCGCCTTCGCCACGCGCCCCCGTCGTCGGATTCACCGGAGCGCGCTTCAGCGCTGCGCGGGGCCAAGGCCCAGCAAATGCGGTGGACCGTCGCGGCGCACACGATGGTCGAACCGCGTCGCGTGCCCCGCGTCGCTCCGCAGCTGCGCGCTGCCCGGCTACGGCAGGAAGTCGGCGAACTTCAGCGAGGTCTCCTCGAAAACCAGCGGGCCCGCTGGGTCGCGGGTGGTAGCCAGCCACGTCGCCGCAGCGATGCCGGAGCGCGCGTCGTAGGCCGTGCGCAATGCGCTGATCCGCGCTTGCTCCAGGCTGCCCGGCAGCCATTGCGAGCTCAGGTTGAAACCGCTGCTGGCGGCCGTGAGCCGAAAGCCCAGCACGCCCCAGGAACGACCCGCCTGGTTCCAGGGCATGGCGGCGAAGCTCAGCTGGAAGCCACCGGGCATCGCGAATACCTGCGGGGCGCCGTCGGCGGTCGGACGCGTCAGCAGGCAGGTCCAGTTGCTGGGCGCGCAGCTGGTCTGCACGACGAAGCTGGCGCCACTGGGCACGCCCGCGCGGGTCAAGGCGCGCGCCATCACCCGTCGCGCAGTGCCCGTGCTACTCGTGTGGTCGAGCCAGGTCACAAGGAACTGGCGCAGCTCGGCCGAGTAGGCGACGTGCGGATGGCCGTCGACCAGGTCCTCGTAGCGGGCCGGCTGGGTCTTGGTGGCGACGATCAGGTCAGCGCCGATCGACTTGAAGCTGCCGCTTCCGTTAGAGGTTCGCGTTGCGTACACCGGCCGCACGCGGATATCGCGCCGGGTTTCGTAGGCGACCAGGAAGAAGCCGGCATCGGCCTGATAGGCCAACGACGGCCGGCGCACGCGCGCGTCGGTGCTGCCGTCCACCGTGAACTCATGACTGGCGACGCGCTCGCCGCGCGCATTGCGCAGTTCGAGTTGCGCCAGGTGCGCTTCGGGGTAGGTCCAGGCGACGAGACTGCAGCAGACCTCATCCGAAGCGTCGGCAAGCACGTCGATCTCGGCGGGCCTGGCCCGTGAGCCGGGGCCTGCGAAATGCATCCGCACCGGCGCCGATGGCCTGAGGCTGTTGTCCAGCACCGACGACCACAGCGTGAGGGAGGGAATCGCTGCGCGGTTGTCCTGGGCGAAGGCGAGCTGCATGCCCCGCCCCGGCATGCGGCTGAGCTGGACCGAAGCGGCGGGAAAGAGGCCCCAGCCCGTCGGCACCAGGCTCTGGCTGGGATGCAGTTCGCCGTCCACCACCGGCACCGCGTAGGCACCGGTGCGGGTGCCAAAGGCGAGCAGGAAGTCGCCCGGGGTCTCGGCGGTCACCAGTTCCGGAACCACCGCAAGATCTGCGGAGGAGGGCAGGGTCTGCACCTCCGCCTGCGCTGGCTCGGAGCTGGAAAAGGCGATCAGGAAACAGGCAGTCGACAGGCGGCTGGCGATCTGGCGCAGGGGCATCGGCGTTCTCCGCAAGGTGGGGTCGGCCGGTTTCGCACATCAACGCGCGAGTACCGGGCAGGAGAACCGGGCGCAGGAACGCGGCCGCAGGCGACAACGCGCGGCCACTCTCCGACCAGCGAGAAGATTCCGAGCGTGAACGGTGCTGCGCCGCCTGCGGGGACGCGCAGAGGGCGGGCCGAGGCCTGTGGCCGCCAACGGTCGATGAACCTGTCCGCAGGCACCCCTTGGCCCATGTTGGCAGTTGCTTGATGCCACTCACGCGCGCCGGGCGTCGCGGCCCAGGGGTGTCAGGCCTCGCTGCGACAGAGAGAGCGCACAGTGGAAAGCGCACATCGCCGAGCCCGGCGTGCACCCTGGCCCTCCTGACCTGAAACCTGGCCACGGAATCCACGGAGCATAGGCTGGGCCCCGGCCCGCCATCAGCCAAAGTCTGGACTCGGTCATCGCCTGCAGCGGACGCCGAGCTGGCGTCTGGTCTCACCCGCTGTGGGCAACAAAGCGTTCGCCGAGGCGCGTCGCCCGGGAATTTCCTCAGCGCGCGGGCAAGGCGTCGTCCAGCGCGATCGGCTCGGAGGCATTCAGGCGCGGCAGCTCGATCTCCAGATGGAAACTGGTGCCACCGGACCACACACGCACGGGCTCGGCTGCCGTGGCCGCGTTCGACGCCGCAAGGCCGGAACTGCTGGGCGCAAACGCAGGCCGCGGCAGGGGGATGACTCCGCAAGGGGCGGTGGGTTCGCGGCAGGCCCACTGCTCACCTTCGACCGCGCTCAGCTTGATGCTGATCGCGCCGAGATCCTGCAGCTTTGCGGTCATCGGCAGCGGCGGTTGGATCCAGCGATCGCCGGAGCGTGCGCGTGCCGGCTGATCGAGGCGCGCATGGTAGTTGCCAGTCAACACCAGCAGCTTCGCCTCCGGGTGCGCTGCCCGCGCGGCGCGCAGGGCGTCGGACATCAAGGCATCGCGGCTGCGCGTGTGATCGAAGACGCCGGTGTCATCGAACGCCAGCAGGTGGAGTTCCGGATGCGTGGCGCGCAGCCGTCGCAGCTGTTCGATCAACGCGAACATCGCCCGGCTGCGTCGACCGTCGCTGCGTTCCGGTGCGCGCTGCCAGAACTCGCCATCAAGCAGCTCGCGCTGGGCCTGCGTCGATCCGTCGGAGGCCAGATAGGCGTCAAGCCGTGCCTGCTCCTGTGCGGGAATTTCCAGCGCCACGGTGAGCGCTCCGGAATCGAGCAGACGCGCCGCCAGCGTGGCGACCAGGGCCGGCGCTTCGACCGTACCGTGCAGCTCGCCCAGCACCAGCAGAGGCGCCTCGGCGTGACGCTCCAGACTGGCCGCAGCAGCAGCCTCAATGGGATCGGCCGTCGCGCGCAGCGGTAGGGCAAATGCGGCCAGGAGCAGCAGGGAGAATCCGCGTGAGGCATGGATCAGCATGTCGGCTTCTCGGGGATGAGGTCCCCACGGGTATGGGCACGGCGGCCGCGGGTTCAAGCGCCTCGCCATGCGGGTACTGCAGTGCCCGGTTGCATGGCGCGCCGGTCGACCGATGGGCGCACCCGACGGCAGGTGCGCTGCCATCGCTGGTGTTCTCTCGGCGCCGCTAGTGACGCGGAAGGTGGTGCACCCTTTGGGAGACGGGGTGGTGCTGGTGGATCCGCGGTGGGGTTGAGCCGGGGCATGTGTCAAAACAAGACCTGTCCCTCGCCCAGGCTGACCCTCGCCCTCTTCGCGCCGCCATGCCGCAAGGCCGCGGGGACGAAGGGCGATACGCCGTGTTAACGGTCGACCCCGCCGGCGCGTCCTGAAAGCGTGTGAATTCGCAGGGAGCCAGATCGGATGGAGTCCAGCAGCACCGCCCACTGGGTGCGCCAGGCGCGTCAAGGCGACCCACATGCTTGGGCGGCGCTGTTCAGTCGTTACGCACCCGTGGTGCATGGCGTCCTGCTCGGTCGCGCCACCCCGGCCGATGCCGAAGACCTGACGCAACAGGTGTTCGAAACCGCGCTGCAGCACCTTCCCGCGTTGCGCGACGACGCTGCGTTTGGCGGGTGGCTGCTCAGCATTGCGCGACGCGCGGCGGCGGACCTCGCGCGCCGGCCGTCACCACTCACTGGCGTTGAGGTCGATGGCGCATCAGGAGTCGCTGCTCACGAGGATCGTGCGGATGCCGAACGCGCGCTCCGCGCGTTGAAGGCACTTCCCGAGGCCTATCGCCTCACGTTGATGCTGAGGCTGGTTGAAGGACTGTCTGGCCCTGAAATCGCGGAGCGGACCGGACTGACGCCGGGAAGCGTTCGCGTGAACCTGCACCGCGGCATGCACCTGCTGCGCCAGGCCCTGGGCCTTCCCGAACAGGAAAACGAACAATGACCGGGCACGATGACTACCTGTGGAGCGGACGTGGAACACCCGATCGGGACGTCCAAACGCTGGAGCGGCAGCTCTCCACCTTCGCCCTGAGCCGCACCACGACTCCGCGGCGGCTGCCGAGGCGACGACGCCGACATGCGATCGGGATGGCGCTCGCCGCAACACTGGCCTTCCTTGCGGTGGGCATCACTGCGTGGTTGCAGCATCGGCTGCTTTGGCCAGACGGTGCCGCTTGGCCCGTCATTGCCGGCCATGGTGTCCGCATCGAAGGTGGCGGGTCGCCAGCCGCATTGGCGCCGGGCGACATGCTGGTCACCGGCGCGGATGGCTGGGCGCGCCTGCGCGTGGCCCGCATCGGCGAACTGAGGGTGGAGCCTTCGTCTCGGATCGAAATGCAGGCCACCTCGACGGGTCGCCATCGCGTGCGCCTGGTCCATGGCCAACTGTCGGCGCGCATCTGGGCTCCACCACAGCAGTTTGGCGTGGTCCTCCCCAAAGGCAGGCTGTGGGACCTCGGCTGCGAATTCAGCGTGCAGAGCGACGTCGACGGCCGCGGCTGGCTGCGTGTGGACAGCGGCTGGGTGCTGCTTGAACGCGATGGGGTCGAGGTACTGGTGCCGCAGGGCGCCGAAGTCGCCATGCGTGACGGCAAGGCCATCGGCACGCCGCACGCCCAGGATGCACCGGCGGCACTCAAGCTGGCACTCGCAGTCATCGATGCGCGAGAAGCCCCCATCACCCTGGACGACCCCGCCATCGCGACACTCGCGGCGCTGGCACGACCCGCCGATGCGATCACTCTGCTTTCGCTGATGCAGCGCCACCCAAAACTCGCCGACAGCCCCGTATTCGATCGCTTCGTGGAAGTCGTGCCCGCCGCAGGCGCCATACGTCGCGAGAGTTTGAGACAGGCGGATCGCGAAGCGCTGGATCGCGCGTGGGATGCCCTGCCGTATCCACGCACCAAGGCGTGGTGGTGGCACTGGCGCGATGGCCTGCCGAGAATCGCCGACGCGAAATTCGGACCCGGCTAACACCTTGCCGCGTGCGGGCGTCTTGGGAACTCCGTCCCAAGGAGTACTCCGATGCACACGCCTATTGCACGCAATGCATTCGTCGCCCTTTCAGTTGCGCTTGCGCTGGCAACAGCGTCGGCCGCCGGCCGCGATGATCGCCCGCGGGAGCCACTCGTCGGGCTGCCTTGCGAAGGCTGCGAGGCGGCATTCGAAGGCTTGCCCGCCGAGGTGCCCACCGAACTCGTTCTGTGGACGAAGTCGACGCCCGGCGTGCCGATGACGGTGGATGGCCGCGTCATCGATGCGTTGGGCAACCCCCGTCCTGACGTGCTGATCTACCTTCACCAAACCGACGGCACCGGGATCTACCCGGCGGGTGCCCAAACGCAAGGCCTGGGCCGGGAGGCGCGTCGTCACGGCCGGCTTCGTGGCTGGGTACGCAGCGACTCCGAAGGGCGCTATCGGATCGTCACCGTTCGACCGGGAAGCTATCCGGAGGCGGACATCCCGGAACACATCCACATGCAGGTGATCGAGCCCGGGTGCGCCACGTACCTCGTGGACGACCTGCTGTTTCGCGACGACTCGAAACTCACGCCGGATCAGGAGCGTCAGCTGGCGCGGGGGACGGGTGGACTTGGGGTCGTCATGCCGAGGCGCAGCCCTGCGGGCTGGGAGGTCACGCGTGACATCGTGCTCGGGGCGGGCGTGCCCGGATACCCGGAATGTGGTGCAGGCCGATGAGCAGGATCGAGCGACGCTACTCGCGCTTGCATCGCAGGCTGCACTGGGCCACCGCCTTGACGCTGCCGCTCCAGGGACTGCTCGGATGGCTTTCCGAGCGCGTGGACGACGCCCTGCTGGGCAAGGCGCTCATGACCGCGCACCTGCAGCTCGGCGTGGCGCTGCTGATACTGCTGGCCCTGCGGCTCACCGTGCGCTTCCGGCGATCGACGCCGCCCCCGCCCTTGGGTGATCCGCGATGGCAGCAGCGGATCGCCGCCGTTGTACACGCAACGCTCTACGCGCTGATGCTGCTCCTGCCGCTGAGCGGACTGGTGCTGTGGGCGTGGATGCGGACGCCCTTGGACCTCTTCGGTCTTCTGCACGTCGCTCCGGTGTTGTCCACGCGACCGGATGACGAGACGTCGCTTGTCATCGGTTGGTACCTGCACGTCTGGGGCGCGTGGGCGCTGGCCGGCGTTGCGGCGCTCCACGTCGGCGCTGCGCTGTGGCATCAGTGGATCGTGCGCGACCGCCGCATCCTCGACCGCATGTAAGGACTGAGAGCGTGTGAAAACACCCAGATGCCGTAGCGAGGGCGTCTCTGGGCGTTCGTGGTAAAGCGCGGTACGTGAACTCAAGGGAGTTTGGTGAGCCAAATGACCGCGGAATTCGCGGAGCGTGCTGCCGCCGCGGGCGGCCAGAGGCGGCCGCAGTAGGCGCATGGCTCTTTTTTCGCATGCTCTGAGCCTTCCATGCCGCATCACCCCGCCATGGGCTCCCTGACCGCCACAATGATCGACACCCCCGATGCCCGCTGCGACCGCGTCGCACTCAACATCGACTTGAGCGGCCGGCTCGCGCCTTCGTCGACCTGATCAAACCGGGGCTGTTCAAGCGCCGGCACTGGCTCAAGGCGGCGCACTCGGAGCGCTGAGCGCGCGCTTCGTGAACCGCAGGCGCAGGGCCTGCTTCGGCTTCAGCGCGAGATCGATCACGGGTTCCGGCAGGGCGCCGCGGTCGGTCGACGCGAGATCGAAGCGCTCGATCAGGTGCGCCGCCACCAAGGCCATCTCCACCGTCGCCATCGCCCGCGTCCACGCGGCGCCGCCGGCGACGCGGAATGTGGGACGCGCGTGGTGTTGGTGGATCCTTGGCGGGGTTGAGCGCGGGGGTGTGTCAAAACAAGACCTGACCCTCGCGCCATCCAGGCGCCGCCGGCGCTACCTGAATCTCCCGAAGCAGAACACCACCGCCCAGCCATCTTGATGGCAGGTGGCTTGCGGCCTAGCCTTCAGGGCCTCAAGGCACGAGGACCGTCCCATGGCCGAACCCAAACTCTCCGTGCGCAGCGCCCGGGCGCGCGATCTGGCGCATCGGCTGGCGCGGCGCGAGCAGCGCACGGTGGCTGAAGTCGTCGAGCGCGCGCTGGAAGCCTACGAGGCCGCCCAAGCGGGTCGCGAGCCGGCCGCGAGCTTTTACGCGCGACTCAGCCAGAGCTACGGGACCGATATCGATTTTGAATCCGTGCTGCGCGAGCTGCGCCAGGCCCATCGCGGCATCGAGCTGTGATCTTCCTCGACACCCACGTCGTCTCCGAGACGCTGAAGCGCGCGCCGGAGCCGACCGTGCTGCGCTGGCTGGAGAAGCACGACGCCGAGCTGGCGCTGAGCACGGTGGTGATCGCCGAACTCGCCTTCGGCATCAGCAAGATCCGCCCCGACGAACGCGCCCAGCGATTGGCCGATGGTCTGGAGGCCTGGCGCAGCCGCTTTGCCGGGCGCACTTCGCGTTTACGGAAGAGGCCGCGCTGAGCTACGGCGAGCTGATGGGCGAGGCCGCACGTGCGGGTCGCCCGATGAGCGCACCCGACGGTAGGATCGCCGCCATCGCCCGCGTCCACTCGGCGCCGCTGGCGACGCGGAACGTGGCGGACTTTCGCGAGACGGGCGTGGTGTTGGTGGATCCGTGGCGGGGCTGAGCGCGGGGATGCGTCAAAACAGGATCTGACTCTCGCAACGCATGACCGCGTGGCCGCAAGCGTCAGGGCTCAGCCAGAGCCGCCCAGAAACGCATGATGTGTCTAGAGGTGCAGCACCAGACCAGAGTGCCGCCAGCCGCCCCAAGCAGCACCGCATAGCCGTGCTGCAGCAGGTGGAGGACGTCACCTATCGAATCGATGTATAGATGGTCACCCCTCGCAATGCCACCCAGACCTCCGAGGGCTGTGAGCAACACTAGCGGCAGTACCGCAAACAGAGCATGCACCGGACGCCAACGCAGGATCAGCATGAAGGGGACGATGTACAGAGCGCCGCTCAGTGCGTTGGGCCAGTCGCTGCAGCCCGGGGCCAAAGTCATGAGCTCGCCTGGGGTGCAGCCAGATGCACAGCCATTGGCGCACACGAAGCCATCAAACGGGAGCACCATGCCGAGCACGCCTAGTAGCAGAGTCAAGGGATAGCGAAGCGACGCCAGAAGCCGCCAAAGGATGTGCGACATGTTCGAGCCTCCTTGAATCCTCGAGCCGGTGTGGTTGGGGCGGAGGAGGTGACTCGCAAGTCATCTGCATTCGTTCGAGTGCATCGCGGCGCGCGCGGCGGAGTCGGTCTGTGGCCTTGCCTCACCCGGCTGTCACCTTGATCGCAGCTATTGCCGGCGCAGCCTCGATTGCATCAAGGCTCAGTCAACGACGGCCCGTGGCCAAGCCGCAGCGTTCAGTCCACAGAAGAAGGGCGCGCGATCTGGCGCATCGGCTGGCACGACGCGCGCAGCGCACGGTGGCCGAAGCGCAGCCGCTTTGCCGGGCGCATCGTCGCGTTTACCGAAGAGGCCGCGCTGACCTACGGCGAACTGATGGGCGAGGCGGCGCGTGCGGGTCGCCCGATGCGCGCACCCGACGGAATGATCGCCGCCATCGCCCCCGTCCACTCGGCGCCGCTGGCGACGCGGAACGCGGCGGACTTTCGCGAGACGGGCGTGGCGCTGGTGGATCCTTGGCGGGGCTGAGCGCGGGGATGTGTCAAAGCAACACCTGATCGTCGCGCATGACCCTCGCGCCGCTCGCTCGGCCTAGAAGTGAACCTGACCCCCTTCTCGTTCGCCCGATGAGCGCACCCGACGGCATGATCGCCGCCATCGCCCGCGTCCACTCGGCGCCGCTGGCGACGCGGAACGTGGCGGACTTTCGCGAGACGGGCGTGGTGTTGATGGATCCGTGGCGGGGTTGAGCGTGGGGATGTGTCAAAACAAGACCTGACCGTCGCGCATGACCCTCGCGCTTTCTAACCAAACAAACTAGCTTGTTCTTCACCGCGACGCCGTTTTGTGGCGAAAACCTCATCGCTCTCAATTCCGAATCCTGGCTTAAAAAGAACCCCTTCAATCATTTCGTTGCGGAGGGACTCAGTAGCGCCAACATGATAGAAGTGGGAGGCTAGCCTGACGGTGTGGTCTGGCCACTCCTCATCAATGTGTGTGTTGCTTCTGTAGCTGTTTTTAATCCACATTGAAAGAGCGTATCCGCAGGGGAGTTGCTGAGTCCGCTGCGCCAACTCTACTGCGTCTGAGTCACTCCATTGGCTGAAGTAATCCGCGTTTCTACCGATGTAGGGCGGATCAAGATACACAAAATCGCCTTCGCGGACAGCGGAATAAGTCTCTCGCCAGTCCTGACATGCGAACTGCCACTCCTTCCCATGCATCTGGCGCGCAGCCCAATTGATCTGATTAGCTACTCTGGTGAGGAAGGAAGCGTCAAACCTGTCCGGTTTGTGGCAGAAGGGAGTGTTGAAGAAGCCTTTTTTGTTAAAACGCACAATGCCGTTGAAGGAGGTTCTGTTGAGAAAAAGGAAGTCGTGTGAGTTTGGGCTGAGATTAAATCTATCCCGAATCTTGTAGTAATGAGACTCGCCTTCTCGCGATAGAGCGCCGCCTTCTTCTTGTAGATATTCGCGCGCACTTGCGGCGCTGAGGGTTCCGTCTTGTATATCTTGTAGAAGACGAATTGTGTGAGGATTTAGATCGCAAAGCAGTGCGCGTGGTGGTGCGAGATTAAGCGCCACCGCGCCCGTCCCAAGAAAAGGCTCAACCCACCGCCCGTCACCTCCAGGATTCCACCGTATTGATTGAGCGATCAAGGGCAGCAGCTTTGTTTTGATGCCTTGAGACTTCAGTGGCGGGGCACTGGCATGGGACAGCTTTTGCGGTAGTTTCCAAGGGGTCATTTCTTTGGGGCCTTCTTGTACTCGAGATAGGTTTTAAGGTTTTTGTAGGGTGGGTTTGCTAGCTCGGCCGCACGGGCCATGTCCCTAGTGAGATAATACATCCAGTAGTCATCGAACACCTCCGGGCCGAGCTTGGAGAATGGACCACTTCCAGCCAACAGGTCTTCGATTCTGTTGATTGCGCCGATGTTCTTAGTATTGCCGCTTCCAGGTTGGTCCTTTGCGATCTTGTACTTGAACTGAGCAAAGAACTTCAGGTCACGAATTACAGATGGGATGGCTTCTAACTCTTGAAGGTCAAATTTTCGCTCTTCCGGAGGTATGTCGTCGCACCTGTTATAAATGACGCAGAACACGAAATGACTTTCGTACTCTCCGTATGGGAATAGCGTGTTTTTGTTACTTTTTCTGTCTCGGAAGTAGCCAGTAAAGGCTCCAAGAGTCATTGTGTTAACTGTAGATTCATTCTCTCTGTACGTTGTTTTTAGATCTACAGCGTACTTTTTCCCAGAGGCGCATTCAAAAGTGAGATCGGGATAATGATTCTGTTTTCCTGAAAGGTACATCTTGAGTTCGTTTTCTTCCGCGAAACTTGCAAACGTTGGGAAAAGCATAACCTCAACAACTTTTGAGAGAACCTTTGTATCTCCCGGCATCGCATAGACGGATTTGAATGAGTCGATGAATCCTTTCACGATCCACGATCCGTCGTCGTGCGTTAGAAGCCCGTCGCACTTTGCTGCAAGTGTTTGAAGTTTCGTCAGGAATTCTTGCTTTTCCATGTGGTTCCAGTACTGGTTTGGGTAAGGGTCTAACTCTAAGCAAACGACAGACTGAAGTGTAATCTGTCGCATAACTTCGGTGTAACAATGCCCGGCCAAGAAAGAATCCTGATTCATTCTGGGCGCTTCACTAAACGGAAGGTGTCGCCTTCTCGCCTAGTCTGGCTATCGCGCGCCAGATAGACGAACAGGCACACCACGCTACAACATGCCTCTACCCGCTTCAAACGCCGCAGACGCTGACGCAAGCGCCATCGCATTTTGTCTGGACGCGCCGACCAGCCGCTCCTCGCTTGAAGGCGGTTCAATACAAATCCCCCGGATCCACATCCAAGCTCCACCGCACCCCCCGCCCGCTCTTCAACTCAAACAGCGCCGCATTCCAAGCCCGCAACACCGCCTGCAGCCCCGGCCTAAGCTTCGCCGACAAGAGCATCTGCGCGCGCATGCGCCCCGCCCGCCGCGCCATCGGCGCTGGCATCGGCGCATGCACCTCGACGCTCAAGCTCGGATCTGAAGCGACGACAGCCCGCGCCGCCGCATGCGCCTCGCGCATGAACAGCTGCAGCGCGTCCTCGCGATGGCTGTCGACGCGCAGCAGGGCCAGATGCGCAAACGGCGGAAACCCCGCCGCCTCGCGTTCCGCCAGTTCCAGCTTGGCAAAGGCCGGATAGCCGCCGGCCAATAGCGTCGCCAGCAGCGGGTGCTCGGGGTGGTGGGTTTGCAGCAGCACTTCGCCGGGCGCCTGCGCGCGGCCGGCGCGGCCGCTGACCTGGATGAGGAGTTGGGCGAGCTTTTCGGCGGCGCGGAAGTCGGCGCTGAACAGGCCTTCGTCGATGGTCACCACCACCACCAGCGAGAGCTTGGCGAGGTCGTGACCCTTGGCCAGCATCTGGGTGCCGACGATCAGGCCGGCGCCCTGGCCCAAGGTGTCGAAATGGCGGGCCAGGTCGCCGTGGTCGCGGGTGGTCTCGCTGTCGATGCGGACGAGCGGCACATCGGGGAAGCGTTCGGCCAGCGCGACTTCAACGCGCTCGGTGCCGGCACCCTGCGGCATCAGGGCCAGGCTGCCGCAGTCGGGGCAGGCGCTGGGCGCGCGTTCGCGGTGGCCGCAGTGGTGGCAGATCAGGCGGTCGCGGCCGTGCAGGGTCAGCGCCGCATCGCAGCGGCTGCAGTTGGCGCGGTAGCCGCAGTCGTGGCAGAGCAAGGCGGGCGCGTAGCCGCGGCGGTTGCGGAACACCAGGGCCTGTTCGCCGCGCTGCAGGCACTCGGCAATCGCCTCGAAGGCCGGCTCGCTCAGGCCGTGGGTCAGCCGCTGGCGACGGGCATCCAGCACGCGCACATGCGGCGCGCGTGCGGCGGCGGCGCGCTTCTTCAGCTGCACATGGGCCAGCCGGCCGCTGCGCGCCAGCTGCAGGGTTTCCAGCGCGGGCGTGGCGCTGCCCAGCACCACCGGGATGTTGAGCGCCTTTCCGCGCACCAGGGCGAAGTCGCGGGCGTGGTAGCGGAAGCCGTCCTGCTGCTTGTAGCTGCTGTCGTGCTCCTCGTCGATGATGATCAGGCCGGGCTGCGGCAGCGGCGCGAACACCGCCGAGCGGGTGCCGACCAGCACGCGGGCCTCGCCGCGGCGCATTGCAGTCCAGGCGCGCGCGCGCGCGCCTTCGGCCATGCCCGAATGAAAGCTGTGCACCTCCACCGGCAGGCGCTGCTGGAAGCGCCGCAGGGTCTGCGGGGTGAGGCCGATCTCGGGCACCAGGATCAGGGCCTGCTCGCCGCGGCTGAGCGCGGCTTCGATGGCGTCCAGGTAGACCTCGGTCTTGCCCGAGCCGGTGACGCCTTCGATCAGGATCGGGTCGAACTGGCCGAGCGCCTGTCGGATGCGTTCGGCGGCGGCGGTCTGCTCGGGGTTGAGCGCGGGTGGGGCGCGTTCGGGTGATCTCTGAGCGTTCGCGCCCAGGCATTCCTCGACGAAGCCGCGGCCCATCAGGCTGCGCAGGGCCGGGCGCCAGTCGGGCAGGCGCTGATTGAGGGCGGCGGCATCCAGCGCGCCGGCTTCGGCCAGCCAATCGGCGAGCTGACGCGGGCGCCCGCCGGCGCGCAGCTGGCGCAGGTTGGCCGCACCAATCGCGGTCAATCGCCACGCCAGCGGCGCGGTATCGGGCAGAGGTTTGCCCTGACGCAGATCCACGGGCAGCGCCGCGGCCAGCACCTCGCCCAGCGGCCGCTGGTAGTAGCCGGCGGCCCAGCGCAGGCTGGCCAGCAGCTCGCCGGCGATCAGCGGCTCGGTGTCGAGGCGTTCGCTCGCGGGCTTGAGCTTGCCCGGGTCGATCTCTGGCGGGCCGACTTCAGCCACCACGCCGATCGCATGGCCGCGGCCGAAGGGCACGCGCACCCGGCAGCCGATCCAGCCGTCGTCGACCGTCGCCCGCGCCGGCGGGGCGTAGTCGAACAGATGCGGCAGGGGCAGTGGCAGGGCGACGCGCAGGGCGGTGACGGCGAACATCCGGCCAGTGTAGCCAGCCGCTTGGCGCCGACCGGGGCCACTTGGCGGGTATTCCTCACGCGTTTCTGACGAAAACCCCCTAAGTCGCCGGTGCGCATGGAGTTTCCGGCTTATCCACACAGCCTGTGGATAAGTCGGTGGATGAAGCCCGGATGACAGCCCTGCCGGGCCGCTGGCGCGGGCTCCGCGGGGATTGTGGCGAAAATTTGACCATGACTCAGGGGCCTTTCGAATCAATGACTTGCAATTGTTCCGACTGGCAAATGTGACAGGTGTCCGCTGCGGCGGGCCGCGGCATCCGCCGCCGAAGGGGGTTTCTGCAGCCTGTGCACAAGTCAAGCCCCACGGAAGCGAGACGGCAGGCGGGAGAGCGCCGGCTGCGCATAAGTCAAGCCGCGCAGCAGCGCGATTTCGGGCGCGAGGCCGGGCGCGGTATCGGCACGCCGCGGCGCGGTCTGCACGAGGGGCGCGACGGCTGCGGCTACACTCCGCGGCCACCCGCTGCCCCGATGCTGCCGATGCCCGATGCCGCCGCCGTCCGCTCCCAGGCCCTGCTGCAGGCCTGGCTGACCTGCGAGGGCCTGCCGGCTGCGCGCGTGCAGGGCTTCGAGCAGGGGCATGCGAGGCTGCTGGCGCTGGGCGACAGCCGCGTGCCTCCGACCCCCGACACCAACTCGCCCTGGCTGCGCCTGTGGTCCGCCCTGCCGGCGGGCGCGCGCGACCTGATCGCCCTGCGCGTGCTGGGCGGCCTGCCGCTGCAGCGCATCGCCGAACTGCAGGGGCGCCCGCTGGCGCGCCTGGAACGCGAGTGGCTGCTGCTGGGCCGACGCTTCACGACGCGCGATCCGCACTGGCCGCAGGCGCTGCGCACGGCTTTTCTTGAGGCGCTGCCGCCGGAGCCGCCCGCGCACGGCGCGCTGCGGCTCGCGCTGGGCGCAGCGGCCGCGGCCTGCTTCGCGGGTGCGCTGTTCGCCCCGCAGCTGCACTTCCTGCTGCTGCTGGACCCGGCCCAGCAGCGCCTGCAGGCGCCGCCGGCCGCACCGCCGCCGGTGGTCGAACAGGTGCCGCTGTCGGCGCCAGAGTTCGAGCTGTGGGCGGACGAGGTCGACTTCGCCACCCTGCAGGCGCTGGATTTCCTGCTGTGGCGACTCAGCGAGGGCGGCGGCGAGCCGGTGATCGATCCGGCCGCGCTCGACGAGCCCGATGCGCTGGCGGACGCAGCGCCGCTGCTGCCGATGGCCGGTGCCGACGCGACCCTGGAGCCCGCCGTGCTGCCGGCGGCGCCGGTGGATGCCGCGGTGGCCGGCCCGGCCCTGCTGGTCGATGCGCTGGCACCGCCGCCGGCGCTGCCGGCCCTGCAGCCCTGGCGCCTGCAGTGGCCGAACCTGCTGCCCTCGCAGCGCGCCGCCCTGCAGCGGCGCGCCGAGCAGTGGGAAGTAATGGACGCAGCGGCGCGGCTGCGCTTCGAGCAGCGCGCCCAGGCCTTCCGCGCGCTCGCCCCGCTGGCGCGCTCGGAGCTGCGCGACCGCCACGCGCGCTGGCGCAGCTTCGATGCGGTGACGCGCTCGACCCTGCGCGCGCTGGAGGCGGGTTTCGCGCAGGCCACGCCGGAGCAGCAGGCGGCGCTGCGCGCCCAGCACCAGGGCTTGCCGGATTCGGTGCGACGGGGGCTGCTGGCCGGCAAGTCGGCCGAGCTGGCCGAGCTGGCGCGCGATGCTTTCGCCTTCGTGCCGGAAGAAGAGCGCGAGCGCACCCTCGACCTGCTGCGCGGGCTGGGTGATCCGGACCATGAACTGCTGCGGCGGATGGCGCGCCGGCTCGACCCGCTGGCGCGTGAGGCCCTGCGCGCCGAGCTGCTGGCCGCCGACCCGGCCGAGCGCACGCGCCTGATTCGTGAGCGCGCGGCGAGTGTGGGATTGCGGGCGCCTTAGCCGCCCCTGCCGCTCCGCGGCTGGCGCATGCGCTGCGCTTATGCGCCCTACGCGAACAGCGGCTGCGGGTGTCGCTCACCGCATCGCGTCTCTCGGATCGTAGGGTGCGCGTGTCGCGCACCACGGGCCTTGCGTTCGTCGCATGGCGGATCCGCTTTGCCTATCCGCCCTGCGCGCACCGCGGCTGCGGGTCTCGCTCACCCCATCGCGTCTCTCGAGTCGTAGGGCGGATAAGCGCAGCGCATCCGCCACCCCACGCCTCACCACCGAACCTCGTACCTCATCCCCGTAAGCGCTCCACCCCTACATCGCCACCAGGCTGAGCAGCAGGGTGAAGGTCATGCCGATGCTGATCAGCACGGTGTAGGCGGTGCCGAGCAGGGTGTACTTCAGGGTGGTGAGGATCCAGCCCTGGCGGTACACGCGCTTCTGCATGATCAGCAGGTACAGCGGCATCCAGACGATCAGCGCGACTTCGATCCAGCCCAGCGTCGAGTACAGCAGTCCGCTGCCTAGCGCGCCGCGCGCCAGCGTCGCCAGCGCCAGCAGCAGCACCGCGAGGCTGAGGAAGGCGTGGCTGTGCAGGGCGACGATCAGGTGCTCCATGTACAGCCGGCGCTTGAACACATAGGCCAGCTTCAGCATCAGCGCGAAGATCGGCAGCATCACGAACAGGGTCTGCGGCAGGAAGTCGAGGAAGGCCTCGGCCAGCAGGCGCGGGTTGCTGTTGACCCGCTCGCTGTTGTCCAGCGCGCGGCCGATCCAGGCATTGAGGCGGGCGTTGGCGACCTCCGGCAGCCAGCTGATCCTGACCGGGTTGCTGACCGGGTCCCAGGTGCCGCTGCCGAAGTTCAGCGAGCGGCGCAGCGCACGGTTGCCGGCGGCCTGGGCCTCGCTGGGCGTGCTGCCGGCCGCCGCGCCGCTGCGCGCTGCAGCCGCGGCGCTGGCTTCTGCTGCGGCGCTGTCGGGCTCGGATTTGCCGGCTTCGTCTTCGGCGTCGCCCGGGGCCGACGCCTGCGGACTGGCAGCGCCAGGCTCGGCCGCCTGCGCCTGCTGCAGCTGACGAATGCGTCGCTGCGCCTCGGCCTCGATGCCCTGGCGGGCGGCCTGCATGCCGATGGCCAGGCCCGGCACGTCGGGGCTTTCCTTGAGCGCCTTGTCGAACTCGGCGAGCGCGGCGTCGCGCGCGGCCTCCACTTCGGCCACGGTCTGCGCGTCCAGCATCGAGCTCGAAGCCACTTCGATGGCCGGCCGCTCCGCCGTGATGTCGCCGGTGTCGACGCTGAAGCGCGAGGCGAGGAAGGCGATCAGGCAGGTGAACACGAACAGCCGCACCGGGCTGACATAGCGCACGCGGCGGCCGGCGAAGTATTCGAGGCTGAGGAAGCCCGGCTTGAACAGCAGCGGCCCCAGCGTGCGGAAGATGCGGCCGTCGACGTTGAACACGGTGTCGGCGAAGTCGCCCATGATGCTGCTGAAGTGCCGGACCAGGCCCTTGGTCGGCTGGCCGCAGGCGTAGCAGTGCTCACCGTGCAGCTCGGCGCCGCAGTTCTCGCAGCGCCTCATCGCTGGCAGCGGTGGCGAAGGAGAAGGAGAAGGCGGGGCAGGGTTCTCGGCGGGTCGGCTGTCCATGGCGCGGTTCGTCGGGTAGGTCAGCGGCTACCATAGCGCCCCCGCTTCACGGTGCGCCACGCATGTCAGCCCCCCAGCCTCCGTTCTTCCGCCGTCTAGGCGCGGAGGTCATCGCCACCACCGTGCTGGCCCTGCCGCTGGTGATGGGCCAGCTGTCCTCGATGATGATGAACGTCATCGACACCGTGCTGGCCGGGCGCCACTCGGCCCTGACCCAGGCGGCGGTGGCGATCGGCACGGCGGTGTGGTCGGTGGCGATCCTGATCGTGATCGGCGTGCTGATGGCGATACCGCCGACCGTGGCCCAGCTCGACGGCGCCGGTCGCCGCGGCGAGATCGGCGCGGTGTTTCGCCAGGCCGTCTGGCTGGCCCTGATCATGGGCTGCGCGCTGGCGGTGTTCGTCGCCAACGCCGACTGGCTGCTGGCCCTGGCCGGTGTCGCCGAGGACGTGCGGCCGCAGGCGCGCGCCTTTCTGAGCGGCGTGGCCGCAGGCGCGCCGGCACTGGCCCTGTTCTTCTGCTTCCGCTACCTGAGCGAAGGCGTCTCGCTGACCAGGCCGACCATGGTGATCGGCCTGGGCGGCCTGGTCCTGCTGCTGCCGCTCGGCTATGCGCTGATGTTCGGCCGCTTCGGCGCCCCCGAGCTGGGCGCGATGGGCCTCGGAATCGCCACTGCGACGACGCTGTGGGTGCAGGCCATCGCCTATGCGCTGACCCTGCGCTACGGACGCGGCTATGCCGACCTTGATCTGTTCGCCCGCTTCGACTGGCCGCGCTGGGCGCCGATCGCCGACCTGCTGAAGATCGGCCTGCCGATGGGCTTTTCGATCTTCATGGAGGGCAGCCTGTTCGTCGCCACCGCGCTCATCATCGGCAGCCTCGGCACCCTGCAGACCGCCGCGCACCAGGTCGCGATCAACCTCGCCTCGGTGACCTTCATGATCCCGCTGGGCGTGGCCATGGCGACCACGGTGCGGGTCGGCAATGCGGTGGGCCGCGGCGATCCGCGAGGCGTGGCCTGGGCCGGTGGCGCCGGCTACGCGATCACCTGCGGTACCCAGCTGGTCTCGGCCCTGGTGCTGCTGTTCGGCGCCGGCGCGATCGCCTCGGTCTGGACCAAGGATGCCGCCGTCGCCGCGCTGGCCGCCCAGCTGATGGTGCTGGCCGCGGCTTTCCAGTTCTCCGACGGCATCCAGGCGGCCTCGGCCGGCGCCCTGCGCGGCCTCAAGGACACCCGCCTGCCGGCGATCATCACCGTGCTGAGCTATTGGGGCCTGGGCATGCCGCTGGGCTACTGGATGGGCATCGTCCAGGGCCAGGGGGCGCACGGCATGTGGTACGGGCTGATCCTCGGCCTGTCGGCGGCGGCGCTGATGCTGACGATCCGCTTCGCGATCCTGGCGCGGCGGCTGCGGCGCGGCGCTCCGCCGCGGCCTAACGCTCAGCCGACCGCTGCCACATGACCGCGGACGCGTAAGGCACTACCCTTGCGCGGCCCTTCGCGTCACACCCGCGAACCCCGGTGCATCCTGCCGGCCGCCTCACCCCTTCGCACCCCGATCGGCCCCGGCCGCACGTGGGCGACTCCCTGAGAGAACCGTCGAGACCGTCCATGAACCAGCCCAAGCGCGGCGCCTTCGTCAACTTCTTCGTCTTCGTGTGGGAAGCCCTGAACTTCAGCCGCCGCCTGGTGCTGAACGGGCTGTTCCTGCTGGTCATCGGGCTGATCCTGTTCGCCGTGCTGAAGGGCGGCCCGACGCTGGAGGAGCGCAACGCCTTCGTGCTGGCGCCCAAGGGCCGGATCGTCGAACAGTTCAGCAGCGACCCGGCCTCGCGGGCGATCGGTCAGCTCACCGGCGACACCGTGGCCGAGGTGCAGCTGCGCGACCTGGTGCGCGCCATCGACTCGGCGGCCAGCGACAAGCGCATCGAGCGCATGGTGATCCGCACCGACCAGATGGCCGGCGGCGGCTTCGCCGCGCTGCGCGAAGTCGGCGCGGCGCTGAAGCGCTTCAAGGACAGCGGCAAGCAGATCGTCGCCTACGCCGAGAACATGGACCAGGCCGGCTACTACCTGGCCGCGCATGCCGACGAGATCTACCTGCATCCCTCGGGCGCGGCGATCCTCGAAGGCATCGGCCGCTACCGCGCCTACTACCGCGAGGCGCTGGAGGACAAGCTGGGCGTGAAGATCCACCTGTTCCGGGTCGGCGAGTACAAGAGCTTCGCCGAGCCCTATATCCGCGACAGCGCCTCGCCCGAAGCCAACGAGGCCGACCTGTACTGGATGACCGACATCTGGCAGCGCTACCTCGGCGAGATCGCCGAACTGCGCGAACTCGACGCCGCCACCCTGCAGGCGCAGATCGACGGCCTGGATACCGAAGTCGCCGCGGTGCAGGGTGACCTCGGCCAGCTGGCCCTGCGCATGGGCCTGGTCGATGAGCTGAAGACCGCCGATGAGTTCCGCGCGCTGATGATCGAGCGCGGCGTCGAGGACGAGGAGAACCACACCTTCCGCCAGGTCAATCTGGACGATTACCTCGGCTTCCTCGACCGCGAGAAGCTGCCCTTCGACAGCCGTCCCAAGGTCGCCGTGGTGGTGGCCCAGGGCGGCATCGCCGACGGCGAGCTGCCGCAGGGCCAGGTCGGCGGCGTGTCGACCTCGGCGCTGATCCGCCGCGCCCGCGAGGACGAAGACGTCAAGGCCCTGGTGCTGCGCGTCGACTCGCCCGGCGGCGGCGTGTTCCCGTCGGAGCAGATCCGCCGCGAGGTCGAGCTGACCCGCGCCGCCGGCAAGCCGGTCGTGGTGTCGATGGCCAATGTCGCCGCGTCCGGCGGCTACTGGATCTCGATGAATGCGCAGGAGATCTACGCCGACGCCAGCACGATCACCGGCTCGATCGGCATCTTCGGCCTGTTCTTCACCGCCGAGCAGCCGCTGGAGCGGATCGGCGTGCGCACCGATGGCGTCGGCACCACCCGCATCGCCGGCGCCTTCGACATCACCCGGCCGATGGATCCGATGGTCGGCAACATCCTGCAGACGGTGATCGAGGACGGCTACCGCGACTTCATCAACCGCGTCGCCGAAGCCCGCGGCAAGAGCTATGAAGACGCCGACAAGGTCGGCCGCGGCCGCGTCTGGAGCGGCGCGCAGGCGTTGGAGCTCGGCCTGGTCGACAAGCTGGGTGGCCTGCGCGACGCCATCGAGGCCGCCGCCGGCTACGCCGCGCTGGAGAAGGACGCCTACCAGGTCAGCTATGTCGAGAAGCAGCCGACGCCCTTCGAGGCCTTCCTCGCCAACATGGGCAAGAACGCCACCGCCCGCGCCGTGGCCGGCCGGCTCGGCCTGCCCGAGGGCCTGGCCCAGCAGCCGGTGGTGCGCCAGCTGCGCGAGGAGATCGAGCTGATGTCGCCGCCGGTGCGCGGCCTGCCGGCGCGGGTGCTGGCGCACTGCCTGTGCAGCGCTGAGTAGCGGTATCGCAGGCAGCGGCGCCGACGCGCGCCGCTGCCTGCCACCCCCGGCCGGACGTTTCGAGGCGCGGATTCCTCGCTGGCCGAGGCCTTCACGGATGTTCGCCTGATCCCCGGATTTGCTTGCCAGATCACGGCAGTTGCCACGCCTTCAACTTGCGAGCGCCGGCAAAGCCCGGTAGCGTTCGCAGGCTTTGCTGCTCCCAGAAACCGGATATCCCATGCTGTTCCAGCACGTTTCCATTGCCAGTGTGGCCCACATCGACGCGCCGAACGCGCTGAGTTCGGCCGAGATCAACGCCACGCTGAAGCCCACGCTCGAGCGCCTGAACATCCGCGCCGACGTCCTCCAGGACATCGCCGGCATCCGCTCGCGCCGTATGTGGGACGACGACGTGCTGGCCTCGGACGCCGCCACCCTGGCCGCCGAGAAGGCCCTGGCCGAAGCCGGCATCGAGCGCGGCCGCATCGGTCTGCTGGTGAACACCTCGGTCAGCCGTGACTTCCTCGAGCCTTCGACCGCCAGCATCGTGTCCGGCAACCTCGGCCTGCCCGAGACCTGCCAGAACTTCGACGTGGCCAACGCCTGCCTCGCCTTCCTCAACGGCATGGACATCGCCAGCCGGATGATCGAGCGCGGCGAGATCGACTACGCCCTGATCGTCGACGGCGAGACCGCCAACCTGGTCTACAAACGCACCATCGAGCGCATGCTGAGCCCGACCATCACCGACGAGGAGTTCCGCAGCGAACTCGCTTCGCTGACGCTCGGCTGCGGCGCGGCGGCGATGGTGCTGGCACGTCGCGAACTCGCCCCGGACGCGCCGCGCTACCGCGGCGGCGTCACCCGCGCGGCCACGCAGTGGAGCCACCTCTGCCGCGGCAACCTCGACCGCATGGTCACCGACACCAAGTCGCTGCTGATCGAAGGCATGAAGCTGGCGCAGGTCACCTTCGGCGCCGCCCGTCAGGCGTTGGGCTGGGTGATCGACGAGCTCGACGAGTTCGTCGTCCACCAGGTCAGCCGCGTGCACACCGAAGCCCTGCTGAAGACCTTCGGTATCGACCCCAGGAAGGTGCACACCATCTTCCAGGAGCACGGCAACATCGGTCCGGCTTCGGTGCCGATCGTGCTGTCCAAGCTCAAGGAGATGGGCCGCCTGCGCAAGGGCCAGCGCATCGCCCTGCTGGGCATCGGCTCGGGCCTCAACTGTTCGATGGCCGAAGTGGTCTGGTGATGCCTCGCACGAGGCCCTGAGCCCCGTGCATCGCCGGAGGCCCGCGTCGACGCGGGCGCCAGCGACGCGATATTGCCGACCGCTCTCCGCGGTCTCGCCAAGGCCCGCGCTCTGCGCGGGTTTTGTCGTTTCCGAGGGCGGAATAGGCTGGGCCCTGGCCCACCATGGGCTCCGCTCTCGCTTCGGTCTTGCTTCGTCGCTTGGTGTTTGGAGGCGAAGAGCAAAAGCTTTCGGTCAGCCCTTCCGCGCTCCCAAAGCATGGCCATCCATGGCCATTCCCGCGTGCGGGCAGCCCGACCTCGGTGCTGTCATAGGGTGGGCCCTGGCCCACCATGGGCTCCGCTCTCGCTTCGGTCTTGCTTCGTCGCTTGGTGTTTGGAGGCGAAGAGCAAAAGCTTTCGGTCAGCCCTTCCGCGCTCCCAAAGCATGGCCATCCATGGCCATTCCCGCGTGCGGGCAGCCCGACCTCGGTGCTGTCATAGGGTGGGCCCTGGCCCACCATGGCCTTCGCACTCGCCCCGGTGTTGCTTGGGGGTTCTGTCGCTCTGTCGCTTGAATCGCAGAGCAAGAGCTTTCGGTCAGCCCTTCGGGCTGCCCGACCTACTTCTCTTTGCGTGGCCAAAGAGAAGTAGGCAAGAGAAAGGCCACCCCTCGTCCGCGCCCTTCGCGCCTCCGTGCGCGAAGGGTTCGCGAGAGTCCGTGGGTGTTCGTGGACAGGCCGTCCCTGGCCTGTCACGAACATCGCCGGCATCCCTGCCGGCGACCCTTCGGGCTGATCCACGCACTCCCGCCGCTCCCCAGGGGGCCCGGGGAAGAGCGCGGGCTCCTGCCCGCAAGAGCCGGAGCAACAGCAAGAGCAACAGCAAGAGCAACAGCAAGAGCAACAGCAAGAGCAACAGGGAGAGCAACAGGGAGAGCGAAAGCAAGAGCGAGCGCCAGCGTTGCGCTGTTGCAGCGGCGATTCTGTCTTCGTCTTCGGGTTGGTTCTCGCTCTCGGCTTTGCCCTTGCTTTGGCTTCGGCTTCGGCGGGCAGGAGCCCGCGCTCTTCCCCGGGGCCCCTGGGGAGCGGCGGGAGGCGGTCGATCCGCCCGCAGGGTTGGCCGCAAGGATGCGGCCAAGGTTTTCGACAGGCCAGGGATGGCCTGTCCGAAAACCCCGACCGACTCACGCGAACCCTCTGCGCAAGGATGCGCAGAGGGCGCGGACGAGGGGTGGCCTTTCTTTGGCCTACCTTTCTTTGGCGACGCAAAGAGAAGTAGGTCGGGCACCCCGAAGGGCTGACCGAAAGCTCTTGCTCTTCGCTTCGAACAACGAAGCGACGAAGCGAAGAAGCAGGACCGAGGCGAGTGTGGAGCTCATGGTGGGCCAGGGCCCACCCTATGACAGCCGCGAGGTCGGGCCGCCCGCACGCGGGAATGGCCATGGATGACCATGCTTTGGGAGCGCGGAAGGACGGACCGAATGCTCTTGATCTCGACCTTGATCTCGACCTTGATCTCGACCTTGATCTCGACCTTGAACTTGATCTTGACCTTGATCTCGACCTTGAACTTGATCTTGACCTTGACCTTGACCTTCGCTGCGATCGCGGGATCGCGGGATCGCCTCAACAAGTCCGAGGCGAGCGCGAACCCCCAGGCGGGCCAGGCCCTACCCCGCGTGGGCTAGGCCAGCAACCTCTCCAGCATCTCTCCGCAGTCGCGCGACAGCGCCTGCGCCGCCAGTCCGCGCAGGCCGGACTCGATCAGGCCGCGGCGGCCGGCGTCGAAGCGCTGCCAGGCTTCGAGCGCGCCGATCAGTCGCGCCGCCACCTGCGGGTTCAGCGCGTCGATCTTCGGCAACTGGTCGAACAGCAGGGCGTAACCTGCACCGTCGGCGCGGTGGAAGGCGGCCGGATTGCTGCGTGCGAAGCTGCCCAGCAGGGCGCGCACGCGATTCGGGTTGCGCGGGTGCCAGTGCGGGCTGGACAGCAGGTCCAGCACTTCGTCGAGCGCACCGGACTGCGGGCGGGTGGCGACCGCGGCGATCCATTTGTCGTTGAGCAGCAGGTCCTCGCCGACGCGCCGCTGGAAGGTGTCGAGTGCCGCCTCAGCCTGGGCTGCGCCGCCGTGGATCAGCACGGTCAGCGCGGCGAGGCGATCGGTGAGGGTGCCCGCGCGTTCGAACTGCGCGAAGGCGCGCGCGCCGTCGCCCTCGACCAGGCCGAGGTAGTGCAGGCAGGCGTTCTTAAGGCGCCGCGCAGCGGACGAGGCTGCGTCCAGCGCATCGGGTGACTGCGCCGCCAGAGCGTCGTAGCGCCGGCCGAGCAGGGCTGCGTGATCGTGGGCGAGCTTGAGTCGCAGGGCGCGTCGGGTGCCGAGCAGGCCATCGATGTCGACCTGCGGACGCGCGTTCACCAGTACCTCGAACTCGGGCAGCTGCCAGCACAGGGCGACGAAGCTCGGATCCACGCTTTCGTCAGCCAGCAGCAGGCCCAGCGCTTCGCTGAGCGCGTGCGCGTGCGCAGCCGAGGCGTCGAGCAGGGCGGCCTGCGCAAGCTGCTGCAGGGCGTCCCAGCGGCACAGCGGGTCGCGCTCGATGCGCGCCAGCCGGGCCAGTTCGGCGGGGCTGTAGTCGAAGCGCAGACGCACCGGCGCCGACAGCCCCTGCAGGAAGCTCGGCAGCGGCGCTGTGTCGATGCCGTCGAAGACCAGGGTGTGCCGTTCGGCAGTCAGCTCGATCAGGCCGGGACGCGCTGCGGCATCGCCGCTTGGCGTCACGGCGATCGGTGCGTCATCGGCGCCATACAGCGCATACGCGAGGGGAATGTGCAGCGGCTGCTTGTCGGCCTGGTCGGGTGTCGGTGCACTGTGCTGGCGGATGTCCAGCGTGCAGCGCCGCGCCTGCGCGTCGTAGCGCGCTTCGACCTGCACCTCCGGCGTGCCGCTCTGCGCGTACCAGCGCTCGAACTGCACGAGATCGCGGCCGCTGGCCTCGCGCATGGCATCGAGGAAGGCATCGACGCTGGCGGCCTGGCCGTCCCAGCGTGCGAAGTAGAGGTCGCAGCCGCGGCGGAAGCTCGCCTCGCCCAGCAGGGTGTGCAGCATGCGCACCACCTCGGCGCCCTTCTCGTAGACGGTGGCAGTGTAGAAGTTGTTGATCTCGCGGTAGCTGTCGGGCCGCACCGGATGCGCCAGCGCGCCCGAATCTTCGGGGAACTGGCGCATGCGCAGCATGCGCACATCCTCGATGCGCTTGACTGCGCGCGAGCGCAGATCGGCGGTGAACTCCTGGTCGCGGAAGACGGTGAAACCTTCCTTCAGCGACAGCTGGAACCAGTCGCGCACGGTGACGCGGTTGCCGCTCCAGTTGTGGAAGTACTCGTGTCCGATCACCGACTCCACCGCCTCGAAGTCGGCGTCGGTGGCGCTGTCCTGGTCGGCCAAGATGTAGCGCGCGTTGAAGATGTTGAGGCCCTTGTTCTCCATCGCGCCCATGGTGAAATCCTGGGCGGCGACGATGTTGAACACGTCCAAGTCGTAGCAGCGGCCGAAGCGCTGTTCGTCCCAGCGCATGGCGCGCAGGGTGGCGCCCAGCGCGTACTCGCAGCGCGGCGCGAAGCCCGGCTCGGCCCAGACATTGACCTCGACGTTGTGGCCTTCGGCGGTGATGAAGGGCGCCGACACGCGCTCCATGCGCCCGGCGGCGATCGCGAACAGGTAGCAGGGCTTGGGGTGGGGGTCCTGCCAGCGCGCGTAGTGGCGGCCGTCCTCCAGCTCGCCGCCGCCGGCCGGATTGCCGTTGGCCAGCAGCACCGGGTAGCGCGCGCGCTCGGCGCGCAGCTCGACCGCGTAGACGCTGAGCACGTCCGGCCGGTCGATGAAGAAGGTGATGCGGCGAAAGCCCTCGGCCTCGCACTGGGTGAGCAGCAGCGCGCCGCTGGTGTAGAGCCCTTCCAGCGCGGTGTTGGCGGACGGCGCAATCGTCACCCGGCTGCGCAGCACGCAAGGCTGGCGCAGGCCCTCGATACGCAGGCGGTGTCCGTCGTAGGCGTAGTCGCCGGCACCGAGCCGGCGGCCGTCGAGCTCCAGCCATTCCAGTTCCAGGCCTTCGCCGTCGAGTTCCAGCGGCTCGCCGCGGCGGCCGTGCTCGGGCTCCAGCCAGAGCTCGGCTTCGACCACGGTGCGATCGGCATCGAGCTCGAACACGAGGCCGATGCGCGGAATGCGCCAGGCCGGAGGGCGATAGTCGCTGCGAAGGATGAGCGGAGACTCGGACATGTCGGATCAGGGCCGGGAACGATCGCGTAGCATGCCGGGGCAAGGCGGGAACGGCGAGCCACCAAGGTCACGGCACGGCTGCGGGACTGTTCGGATCCGCCGAATCAAGACCAAAGTCGGAGGGGAATGCATGTACCTGCTGTACGGACGCGAGGGCTGGGGTTCGGCCCTGATCGAGGCCCAGCTCGAGTGGTACTGCCTGCCGTATCGCTTCGAGCGCGTGGGCGACCTGCTGGCCGATGCGGAGGCGCGCGCGGCGCTGGCCCGGGTCAATCCGCTGGCCCAGGTGCCGACCCTGGTCACGGCCGGCGGCGAGGTGTTGGCGGAAAGTCTGGCCATCACCCTGTGGCTGTCCGAGACCAATGACAGCGAGGACTGGGTGCCGCTGCCGACCGAGCGCTGCCGCGGCCGCTTCCTGCGCTGGCTGAGCTTCTGCGTGTCGACGATCTACCCGACCTTCACCTACGCCGATATCCCCGCGCGCTTCGTGCCGATGGCCGAGGCGCAGCCGGGTTTCCTGGCCTGCGTGGAGGACTGGCGCAATCGCGCCTGGGCCCTGCTGGAGGCAGAAGCCAACGGGCCCTGGTTCCTTGGCGAGCGGATGAGCGCGATCGACCTCTACATCGCGGTGATGAGCCGCTGGAACCCGCGACGGCCCTGGTTCGCCGAGCACGCGCCGAAGCTCCACGCCATCGCCACAGCCATCGACGCGCTGCCGCCGATCGACGCGGTGATGGCGCGCAATTTTCCGGCGAAGGGTTGAGAGCTGGGATTGGGGATTCGGGATTCGTGGAGCGGCCGCGGCTACCGCGAGGCACCGTCCCTGCTCTTTGTAGACACGCTCTACCAGGTCAAGCCTCCTCGGCGGCGTATAGGCGAGCGCGCGACCCGCAAGCTGGGTGCAGGCCGCGGGCTGCGTGCAGAGCGTTGGCTGCTGTTGAGCCCCTCTCCCTCCAGGGGAGAGGGGAGCAAAGCACTGAATCGACGCGCGGCGGGCCACAAGCGCCGACCTTCGAGCAGGAGCCTTCAAGGCGTCGCGCGCCTCGGAGTTGCGCATCGCGGTTCCCATTGCGCCACCATCGCCGCACGCTCAGGCTGCGCTCCCCCATCGAAGCTACCGTGACCATGAACCCCGCCACCACCGTTCCCACCCTTGACGACATCCGCGCCGCGGCCGCGCGCATCGCTCCGCATGCGCATGTGACTCCGGTACTGCGCTCGGGCTCGCTGGACCGCATCGCCGGCTGCCGCCTGCACTTCAAGTGCGAGAACTTCCAGCGCATCGGCGCCTTCAAGTTCCGCGGCGCGGCGAACGCGGTGTTCGGCCTCAGCGAGGCGCAGGCGGCGCGCGGCGTGCTGACCCAGAGCAGCGGCAACCACGGCGCCGCGATCGCGCTGGCCTGCCGCCTGCGCGGCATTCCCGCCCGCGTGGTGGTGCCGCGCTCGGCGCCGAAGATCAAGCTCGCCGCCATCCGCGACTTCGGCGCCGAGATCATCCCCTGCGAGACCCACCAGGCCGCGCGCGACGCCGCCATGGCCGAGGTGCTGGCGCAGACCGGCGCCGAGGTCGTGCACCCCTACAACGATGCGCGCGTGATCGCGGGGCAGGGCACCGCCACGCTGGAGCTGCTGCACAGCGTGCCGGGCCTCGACACCGTGCTGGCCCCGGTCAGCGGCGGGGGCCTGCTGTCGGGCACGGCGATCGCCGCGCAGTCGCTCAAGCCCGGCATCCGCGTGTTCGGTGCCGAGCCCGAGCAGGCCTGCGATGCGCACGACTCGCTGAAGTCCGGCCAGCGCATCACCGGCCGCATCGCCGACACGATCTGCGACGGCCTGCGCGCGGAACTCGGCCCGCTGACCTTCGGCATCCTGCGCGAGCGACTCGACGACATCCTGCTGGCCTCCGAGGCCGAGATCATCGCCGCCATGCGGCTGATCTGGGAGCGGCTCAAGATCGTCATCGAGCCGAGCTGCGCGGTGCCGCTGGCGGTGATCCTGAAGAATCCGGCGCTGTTCGCCGACCGCGAGGTGGGCGTGATCCTGTCGGGCGGCAATGTCGATCTGGATGCCTTGCCCTGGTGAGCCTTCCGCGGGCCCTCAGGCCAGCCGCACCCTCCAGCGCCCATAGGGTGGGCCCTGGCCCACCATGGGCTCAACGCTTGCCCCGGTTTGGACTCGTCTTCGCTTGAAGCGAGAGCACAACCCCCTGCCACGGGGGCGAGAGCGCAGCTCATGGTGGGCCGGGGCCCACCCCAGGGCTCGCTCGGCGAGTCGCGCCAATGATGATGGCCCTTGGGAGCAAACGACCGAAAGCGCTCGCGCTTGGCTGCAGGCAGCTGCGCCACGAAGCGGAACCGCGACGAGCGCGCGGCTCGTGCGCGGTGCGACCTCAAGCGGCCGGCTTCTTCATCACTCGCGCCAGGCCCCCCTGCAGCGCCCGCACCTCATAGCCCAGCCGGGTCAGGATGAAACACGCCGCCGCGCTGCGCTCGCCGGTATTGCAATACACCAGAACCGGGCGGCGTCGGTCGAGGCGTTCGACCGCGCCCTCGCGCAGGGTCGCCAGCGGCAGGTTGATGGCGTCGCGCAGGGCGCGCTGGCGGAATTCGCTGGGCAGGCGCACGTCGACCACGCTGGCGCCGGCGCGGGTCAGCGCGGCGGCGTCGTCGACGCTCGCCCAGTCCACCGCCGGCGGCTTCAGCACGGTCTCGAACTCCGGGCGCGACAGGCGCATCAGCCGGCAGTCCTCCAGCGTGCGCACGGTGGCATTGCGGCGGGTGTTGGACAGCAGGGCGTCCTCGCCGAAGCAGTCGCCGCGCACCAGGTAGGCCACCACCACCGGCTGGCCGTCGAGGGTCTTGGCCACTGACAGGCTGCCCTGCTTGATCACGTAGAAGTAGTCGGGCTCGGCACCTTCCTCGATCACAACCTCGCCGGCCGGCACGCGGATCTCGCGGAAGGCCGCGAACATGCGCTCGATGTTGCCGGTCGGCAGCTTCTGGAAGGCGCGGCTGCCGAGCAGGCGATAGACCCAGGCGTGGTCCTCGGCGCTGTCGGCCTGCTCGTTGCGGTGACGGCAGAGCTGGTCCCAGGCCAGCAGCTTCTCGGTGGCGCGCCGATCCATGCGGACCACCTCGGCGCCCTCGGGGCCGGCCAGCGCGCTGAAGCGCCGCGGCTGCGCCTCGCCCACCGGATAGCGACCCTGCAGGCTGCCGGCCTCGATGCGCTTGCTGCGGCCATCCGGATACTGGCCATCGATGCTGCCGGCCAGCAGGTAGACCAGGTCCTCGTCGACATCGCCGGCGCGGAACAGCGGTTCGTTCGGGCCGTAGCGCATCAGGCTGGCCTCGGCGCAGAGGTGCTCCAGGGTGTCGCGGCGCAGGCTGTCGAGCGGGTAGAGCGGGGCGAGACGCTGCGGATCGAGGGCCATGGCGGGCTCCGGCGTGGGGTGGGCTGTCAGCTCAGAAGCCTATGCCAGAGCGGCAGCGAAAGCAGCGACAGCACGATGCCATAGCCGACGAAGGCGGCGGCGAGGCGCGGCGCCAGCCCGTGCGAGATCGCCAGCGCGCCGGCGGTGATCATCGGTGGCATCGCGGTTTCCAGCACGGCCGCCCGCGCCATGTCGCCGGACAGGCCCAGCACGGGCAGCAGCAGCCAGACCAGCAGCGGCATCAGCGCCAGCTTGTAGGCGATGCCGACCACCAGCGGCACCGCTTCGCTGCGCGGCAGGGCGAGCCGCACCTGCAGGCCGACCGCCATCGCCACCACCGGCAGCAGGGCGTCGGCCAGGCGCTGCAGGATCGCATCGATGGCCTGCGGCGGCTCCGCGGGCATCACCGTCAGCGCCAGCACCAGCACGATGAAGGGCGGGAACTTCAGCACCCGCAGGCCCATGTCGCGCAGGCTGGGCCTAGCGTCGCCGCCGTAGCGCGCCAGCACCCACAGGCCCCAGGTCGAGAGGATCATGAAGCTGCCGAACTGGTCGTAGACCACGGCATAGCGCAGGGCGTATTCGCCGAGCATGGCCTCGATCAGCGGATAGCCGAGGTAGCTGGTATTGCCCAGCGGCACGCACAGCAGCAGCACGGCGCGCTCGGCCTCGCCGAAGCGCAGCAGGCGTGCGGCCAGCAGGACCAGGGCGATGCTTGCCGCCAGCACGATCCAGGGCACCGCCACCAGCCCCAGCAGGCCGACGCTGAATTCGAGCTTGGGGGCCGCGCGCAGGATGGCCGCCGGCAGGCAGATGTAGAGCACGAAGCGGTTGAGCACCTCGGCGGCGTTGTCGGCGAACACGCCGCTGCGCGCGGCGGCCATGCCGACCACGAGCATCACCAGGATCAGCAGAAACGCGTCGAAAGCCATGAACGGGGGGCGCGAACCGGGGCGGCACAGGATAGCGGCCCGGCCGCGGCCGCCGGATTCGACCATGGCCGCGGATCAGTCCGGGCGGGGCGGCGTGCCCTCGCGTGGCGCCAGCAGCGTGTTGAGAAACTCCCTTCCGGGGAGTTTTTCAAGTCGGCGGTCCGGCGCAGGTCCGTACCGCCTCACGACACATCCATCGCTTACGCGCTTGCTTCATCGTCCCGGCCATCCCTGGTCGGACTGGCAGGCTGTTTTTCAACAGCCTGCCAGCCGCAGGCAGGCGGTGGCCGCGGCGAATTCCGCCAGACGCAGCTGCAGACCGGCCACGCCCAGTTCGAGCGCTTCGTCGGCCAGCGCGGCGCCGTTCGCCTCCAGCAGCGCGGCCTGTTCGGCCAGCGCCGCCGCCCCGGCCAGCGCGGCGGCCGCCTTCAGCCGATGCGCTTCGCGCACCAGCGCCGGGCGATCGCCGCGCTCGCGGGCGGCCGCCGCAGCCGCGACGTCGAGCGTGGCGGCTTCGAGGAACTCGTCCAGCACCTGCCCCAGCTCGGCCGGGTCCTCACCCAGCACGATGCGCAGGGCTTCAGCGTCGAAGGCGGGGGTCTCGGCGCCGACCGCCGCCTTCGGCACACCTTCGCCGAGCGGCGCCGGCAGGGCGGACGGCGCGCTGGCCAGATGCGGCAGCCAGTGCGTCAGCCTGCGCAGCAGGGTGTCGATGCTGGCCGGCTTGGCGATGTAGTCGTCCATGCCGGCCTCGATGCAGCGCTCGGCTTCGCCCTTCAGCACCGCGGCGGTCAGCGCGATCAATGGGGTGCGCGCAAGCCCGCGGCGCGCCTCCTCGGCGCGGATCTCGGCGGCCAGCTGGTAGCCGTCCATCAGCGGCATGTGCAGGTCGGTCAGCACCAGCGCGAAGCGTCCGCTGCGCCAGGCCTCCAGGCCCTGCACGCCGTCGTTGACGGACTCGCAGCGGAAGCCGGCCAGCGCCAGCTGTCGGGTCACCACCAGGCGGTTGGTCGGATGGTCGTCGACCAGCAGCACCAGGCTGCGCTCGGCTTCGGCCTCCTCCGTGCTGGGCAGCTGGCGTCGCGCTGACTGCGCGCTGGCGGCGGCCTCGGCTTCGATCGCGGCGGGATCGGCCGGCGCCAGCTCCAGTTCGAGGCGCAGGGTGGTGCCTTCACCGACGCGGCTGTCGAGCGCGATGTGCGCGCCCAGCAGTTCGGCCAGCCGCGCGCAGATGGCGAGCCCAAGCCCGCTGCCGCCAAAGCGCCGGGTGGTGCTGGTCTCGGCCTGGGCGAAGGGCTCGAACAGCTGCGCCTGGGCCTCCTGCGGGATGCCGATGCCGGTGTCGCTGACGCTGAGCCGCAGGCGTTCGCCGCGCTCGCCGCGACCGATCCGTTCCAGGCTGACGTGCACGCCGCCCTGCTCGGTGAACTTGATCGCATTCGACAGGAAGTTGCCGAGAATCTGCCGCAGGCGCAGGGCATCCGCCAGATAGGCCGGTCCCAGCGCGGGGTCGATCCGGCAGTCGAGGCTCAGGCCCTTGCTCGATGCCGCGGCCACGAAGTTCAGCACGCAGCCCTCGATCAGCCGGCGCAGGTCGACTGGTTGTGGCGCCAGCTCCAGCTTGCCGGCCTCGATCTTCGAGAAATCGAGGATGTCGCCGATGATCTGCAGCAGGCTGTCGGCGGAGTGGCGGATCAGCGCCAGCGCGCGCCGCTGGTCCTCGTCGAGGCGGGTATGCGAGAGCACCTCGACCATGCCGGTGACGCCGATCATCGGCGTGCGCAGCTCGTGGCTCATGGTGGCGAGGAAGGCGCTCTTGGCTCGGTTGGCCGCGTTCGCGCGCAGCTCCGACTGGCGCAGCTCCGAGCCGTAGCGCAGCAGCTCGCGACGCATGTCCTCGAAGGCGTCGACGACGGCGCCGAGCTCGCCGTCCGGCCGGAACACCGGCAGCTCGCGGAAGTCGCGCTCGCGCAGGCGCAGGGCCATGTCCTCCAGGCCCTCGATGCCGCGCACCAGGGTGCGCGACAGGCGCCAGGCGACGATCACCACCACCGCCAGGGTGAACAGGCTGAGGCCGAGCCGCCAGGCGCCGACCCGGCGCATCAGGGCGCGGTCCTCGTCGATGCGCGACTGTGCGGAGGTGATCGACAGTTCGGCGAGCAGGCGCAGGCGCAGGGTGACCGGATCCAGCGCGGCGCCCAGCTCGGCGCGGCACAGCCGCAGCAGTGCGGCCGCGTCGCCCTCGCGCAACGCCGCGATCGCGCGTCCGGCAGCACGATCGGCCTCGGCGCGGGCTTCGCCGATCTGCGCCAGCAGGTTCTGCTGGGCGCCGTCCTGTGGCGTGAGCAGCAGGCTGCGCCAGTGGTCCTCGATGCGCGCCTGCGCGGACTCGGCCACCGCGATCGCCTGTTCCGCGCCCATCTGGCCGTGGGCGGCGCGGCAGATCGCACCGCCCAGATCCTGGGCATAGGCCTCGGCGATGGCGCGCGCGCTGGCGACGTTGGCCAGCGGCACCTCGGCCATCCACTGCAGGTTGCGGGCGTGGCTGCGGCTGGCCGACTCGTCGATCAGCAGCACCGCGCTGCCGGTGCCGACCAGCAGCGCGGCCAGCCCCAGCAGCTGGGCGCGGATGCCCGGACGGCGCCAGCCACGGCCCATGCGAAGCTAGGCGCCCGGACGCCGCCAGGCGGCGACCACGGCCGGCAGCTCCTCGCCCGGCACCGGGCGCCCGATCAGGTAGCCCTGCGCGAAGGTGCAGTCGAGCTCGGCCAGCATCTGCCACTCGGCGGTGGTTTCGACGCCTTCGCCGACCACCGCCAGGCCGAGCTTGCGCGCGAGCTCCAGGCTGGCTTCCACCACCGCGCGCCGGCGCGGATTGCGCTGCGCGCCGGTGACGAAGGTCTGGTCGATCTTGAGCTCGGTGAAGGGAATCTGCGACAGCTGCGAGAGCGAGGAATAACCGGTGCCGAAGTCGTCGATCGACAGCCCGAAGCCCTTCAGACGCAGTCGCGCCAGCGCCTGCAGGGCGGTCGCGGCCTCCTGCATCACCGCACTTTCGGTCAGTTCGAGAACGATCTGCGAAGGCGCCACGCCGTGGCGCTCGGCGACCTGCTGGAAGCGGTCGGCGGCGTCGGCTTCGGTCAGGCCAAGCATGGACACGTTGACCGCGACGCGCAGCACCAGCCCGTCGGCGGCCCAGCGCGCCTGCCAGGCGCAGGCCTGGTCGAGCATGCGCAGGGTCAGCTCCTCGATCAAGCCGGCATGCTCCAGCGCCGGGATGAACTGCGCCGGCCAGACCATCTCGCCGTCGCCACGGCGCCAGCGCGCCAGCGCTTCGACCGTGACCACGCGGCCGTTGTCGACCGTCACCTGCGGCTGGAAGTAGGCGACGAACTCGTCCTGCTGCAGCGCGCGCTGCAGGCACTGCGGGCTCAGGCTGCCCTGCTGCGGCATGCCGACCGGATCGGCCTCGATGGCGAGGGTGGAGAGGATGTCGCGCAGCTTGGTCCCGGTCAGCGGCTTCTGCACGCTGCCCAGCACGCGCAGTCCATAGGCGCGGGCCATGTTCTCGACGGTGTGCTGCAGGGCCGGCTCCAGCGCGCTTGCCACCACCAGCGCCGAGGCCAGGCCCGTGCCGGCGACCGCAGCGATGAACTGCACCCCGTCCATGCCGGGCATGTCGAGATCGACCAGCAGCACGTGGATCGGCTGCGTGCGCGATTCGAGCAGGGCCAGCGCCTCCTCGCCGCTGGCGGCCTCCAGGCATTCGCCGCAGCCGATGTCGGCCAGCAGGCGCAGGGCCATGCGCCGCTGGAAGCCATGATCCTCGACCACCAGTACCGACAAGCTCGCGAAGTCCACCCGCTGCCCCCTTACGGCTTTCCTGCGAAAGCCCTGCGATGTCGCGCTGCGGCCGCGGTCCGGACCCGGATGTGCGGCCGTTTCATGCGAGCCGCTGCGGCCGTCCCCCGGCCTTCAGCAGCACGGTTCCAAAGCAAGAGTCACCCGGCACTACCGCCAGCAAGGACTGTGCCGACATTCGCGCGATCAGCGGCTGGCCTCCGCAGCCTGGCGCATCGACTGCAGGGCGAAGCGCGCGTTGGCGCCCAGTGGCTCCGCGCTGCCGTCGATCGCCTCGGCGCTGGCCCAGCGCTCGGGTCGCGCCTTCACGGCCGCGCGGTAGTAGGCCAAGGCGGTTTCGCGGTCGCCCTGGTTCCACAGCGCCAGCGCGAGAGCCACGGGCACCCACTCGGGATGCCCGCCGTGCAGGCGCCAGGCCGCGGCCCACTGCTCGCGCGCACTGTCGAAGTCGCCGAGCTGGTAGTGGATCCAGCCTGCGTTGTAGTGGACGGTGCGGCGCGCGAGGGCGTCATCCGCGGTGGCCCGCTCGGCGGCGACGAGCTCGCGCGGCACCCGCGCGCGCAGGCCGCGGTCGACCAGATGCTGGGCGTTCTGCAGGCGCAGCGGCACGCTGCGCGGTTCGCGCCGCAGGGCGGCTTCCAGCGCGCTGCGCTGTGCGCTGTCCTCGGCGTCGATCGGCGTGATCCGCGCCGCGGCGGGGTCGGCGTCCACATAGGCCGCGTCCGGTGGCGGCAGCTCCTGGGCCTGGATCGTCTGCGCAAGCAGGCCGCCCAACATGATTCCGAGCAGCAGTCGCACGCCGCTGATCGCGCGCCTCTTCACACCCATCAACGCATCCCCTGTCGCTGCCGCACCAACCGGCCGGACGTGCCAGAACCCTGGCGCACCGGCAACTGGCGTCGAGCATACGGGGGCCGACAAAGGTCGAATGTTAGAATTTGTGGTCTTCCTCGCCCCGGTCACAGCCGATGTCCGCCACTGCCAACGCCATTCCGGCCGTCCTTCTCGACGCGCCGCGGATCGACCTCGACTACACGCTCGAACACAAGTACACCCGCGAGTCCGGGCGCATCTACCTCTCCGGCGTGCAGGCCCTGGTGCGTCTGCCGCTGATGCAGCAGATGCGCGACCGCGCGCAGCAGCTCAACACCGCCGGCTTCATCTCCGGCTATCGCGGCAGCCCGCTGGGCGGCTTCGACCTCGAACTGTGGAAAGCGAAGAAGCATCTCGCGGCCTCGGCCATCCACTTCACCCCGGGCCTCAACGAAGACCTCGGCGCCACCATGGTCTGGGGCAGCCAGCAGACCAACCTGTTCGAGGGCGCGAAGTACGACGGCGTGTTCTCGATGTGGTACGGCAAGGGCCCGGGCGTGGACCGCTGCGGCGACGTGTTCAAGCACGGCAATGCCGCCGGTACCTCGAAGTTCGGTGGCGTGCTGGCGCTGGCCGCCGACGACCATGCCTGCCGCAGCTCGACCCTGCCGCATGGTTCGGAGCTGGAATTTGTCTCGGCAATGATGCCGGTGCTGAACCCGGCCGGCGTGCAGGACATCCTCGATATGGGCCTGCTGGGCTGGGCGATGTCGCGCTTCACCGGCCGCTGGGTCGGCTTCAAGACGATCGCCGAGACGGTCGAGAGCTCGGCCTCGGTCAACGTCAATCCGCACCAGCTCGACATCGTGATTCCGACCGACTTCGAGCTGCCCGCCGGCGGCTTGAACATCCGTTGGCCGGATCCGCCGCTGGACCAGGAAATGCGCCTGCACCGCTACGCCGTGGCCGCGGCGCAGGCCTTCGCCCGCGCCAACCACATCGACAAGGTCGTCATCGACTCGCCGAAGGCTCGCCTTGGCATCGTCACCACCGGCAAGAGCTACCTCGACGTGCTGCAGGCGTTGGAGTACCTCGGCCTCGACCGCCGCACCTGCGAGGACATCGGCATCCGCGTCTACAAGGTCGGCATGACCTGGCCGCTGGAGCCCGAAGGCATCCGCAGCTTCTGCGAGGGCCTGGAGGACGTGCTGGTGGTCGAAGAGAAGCGCGCCTTCGTCGAGTCGCAGATGAAGGAGTACATGTTCAACTGGCAGCACCGCCCCAGCGTGGTCGGCAAGTACGACGAGCAGGGCCAGTGGTGCCTGCCCAGCACCGGCGAACTCACGCCCGCCACCATCGCCCAGGTGATCGGCAAGCGACTGAAGCGCTTCTTCAACTCCGACGCGATCGAGCAGCGCCTGCGCTGGATGGAGGCCAAGGAGGCCGAGCTGGCCGCGCCGCGCGCCAGCTTCCCGCGCGTGCCGCACTACTGCTCGGGCTGCCCGCACAACACATCGACCAAGGTGCCGGAAGGCTCGCGCGCACTCGGCGGCATCGGCTGCCACTACATGGTCACCTGGATGGACCGCCGCACCGACACCTTCACCCAGATGGGTGGCGAAGGTGCCACCTGGTGCGGGCAGGCGCCGTTCACCGACACGCCGCACGTGTTCCAGAACCTCGGCGATGGCACCTACTTCCACTCCGGCAGCCTCGCCATCCGCCAGGCGATCGCGGCCAAGGTGAACATCACCTACAAGATCCTCTACAACGACGCCGTCGCCATGACCGGCGGCCAGCCGGTTGACGGCACCCTGACCGTGCCCGACATCGCGCATCAGATGCGCTCGGAAGGCGTGCAGACGATTGTTGTGGTCTCGGACGACATCGAGAAATGGTCCAAGCCGGAGATCTTCCCGGCCGGCGTCGAGTTCGAGCACCGCGATCATCTGGAGGCCGTGCAGAAGCGCCTGCGCGAGGTCAAGGGCACCAGCGTGCTGATCTACGACCAGACCTGCGCCACCGAGAAGCGCCGCCGCCGCAAGCGCGGCAAGATGGCCGACCCGCAGAAGCGCACCGTCATCAATTCGCTGGTCTGCGAGGGCTGCGGCGACTGCGGCGTGCAGAGCTTCTGCGTGTCGGTGCTGCCCAAGGAAACCGAATACGGCCGCAAGCGCGACATCGACCAGTCGAACTGCAACAAGGATTTCAGCTGCGTGAAGGGCTTCTGCCCGAGCTTCGTCACCGTCAAGGGCGGCCAGCTGAAGAAGAGCAAGCGGGTCAGCGTGGAGGAGCGCCTGTCCAGCCTGCCGATGCCGCAGTTCAAGTCGAACCTGGATCAGCCCTGGAACATCCTGATCACCGGCGTCGGCGGCACCGGCGTGGTCACCATCGGCGCCCTGCTCGGCATGGCCGGCCATCTGGAGAACAAGGGCGCCAGCGTGCTCGATCAGACTGGTCTGGCGCAGAAGGGCGGCGCGGTCACCACGCATATCCGCATTGCGAAGACGCCGGCCGACATCCACGCCGTGCGCATCGCCGCGGGCGAGGCGGACTTGGTGCTCGGCTGCGACATGGTCGTGGTGAACGATTACTGGGCGCTGTCGAAGGTGCGCGCCGACCGCAGCGCCGTGGTGCTGAACACCTACGAGGCCATGCCGGGTCCCTTCACCATGAAGCCCGACATGCAGTTCCCGGCGGCCGGCATCGTCGAGGCCGTGCGCGTGGCGCTGGGCGGCCGCGAGCCGCTGCTGGTCGATGCCACCCAGCTGGCCACGGCCCTGCTGGGCGACGCGATCGCGACCAACCTGTTCATGCTCGGCTACGCCTGGCAGCAGGGCCTGGTGCCGCTGTCGCTGGACTCGATCCTGCGCGCCGTGCAGCTGAATGGCGCCGCCGTCGAGATGAATACCCAGGCCTTCAACTGGGGCCGCCTCGCTGCGGTGGACATCCAGGCGGTCACCGAAGCCGCTGGCCTGTCCAAGCCGACTGCCGAGGCGACTGCGCTCACCCCGGCGCCGCTGGACGACCTGCGCCTGTCGGCCAACCTCGAGCAGATGATCGAGCGCCGCGTGGCTTTCCTCACCGACTACCAGGACGCCGCCTACGCGGCGAAGTACCGCGCCCTGGTCGACAGCGTGCGTGCGGAAGAGGCCAAGCGCGCGCCCGGCTCGACCAGGCTCACCGAGGCCGTGGCCCGCTACTACTTCAAGCTCATGGCCTACAAGGACGAGTACGAGGTGGCGCGCCTCTACACCTCGGGCGACTTCCTGAAGCGCGTGGCCAGCCAGTTCGAGGGCGACTACAGGCTGCACTTCAACCTGGCGCCGCCGCTGTTCGCCAAGCGCGACGAGAACGGCAAGCTGATGAAGGCCGAGTACGGCCCCTGGATGCTCAAGGCCTTCGGCCTGCTCAAGCACTTCAAGGGCCTGCGCGGCAGCAAGCTGGATATCTTCGGCTACACCGAAGAGCGCCGCACCGAGCGCGCCCTGATCGAGGAGTACCGCGGCACTATCGAGCGCCTGCTCGGTCAGCTGAGCGCCGACAAGCTCGACCTGGCCGTCGAAATCGCCCGCGTGCCCGAACGCATCCGCGGCTTCGGCCACGTCAAGGAGGCTCACCTCGAGCAGGCGAAGAAGTTGCGCGAGGAGCTGCTCACCCGATGGCAGCAGCCCGTGGCCGCAGAGGCCAACGCGGCCTGATCGGACTTCGGTCGACCGCATGCAAAAGCAAAGGGCGCCCCGACCGGGGCGCCCTTTGCCATTGACGGGAACAATCACCCGAAGCCTGCCGCTCGCGGGCACCTCAGCGCTTTCGCGTACTCATAGGGTGGGCCCTGGCCCACCATAGGCTCCATGCTCGCGCCGGTCCTGCCGAGCCGCCACGCAGGCGTGCGCGCGTTCGATTCAAGGCGCGCACGGCGGATCCGGGCTGTGTGCATAGGGACGAGTGTCCAGCTTACGGTGGGCCAGGGCCCACCCTATGCAGAGCGTCGTCGAGACCTCATGGGGTGGGCCCTGGCCCACCATGGGCTCCATCCTTGCGCATCGCTACAGTCCGTAGCGTTCGACCAGCGCCCGCTGCGCATCGACGTCGATGCCGGCCGCCTCGGCCAGGCGTGCCCAGCACAGCCGGTGTTCGAAGCCGGCGGTGGCCTGTTCGAGGGCGCCGTGGATCTGCGCCAGCGGCAGCTGCGCCGGCGCCGAGACGCTGAAGAAGATGGCCGGGTGCGAACGATCGCCGTCGGCACTGTCCTGCACCTCGTAGTCGTCCGGGCTGTGGATCCACACCTTCCAGCCGCGCGCCTGCAGGCCATCCCGCAGGCGGTCGAAGGCCTCTTCGCCGGGGTGCACGCCATCGACCAGCCAGCCGGGCCCGTAGCCGCCGGCACGCAGCGTGTGCACGCAGGGGAAGGTGGGGATGAAGCGCTGACGCTCCTCCTCATCCTCGGGTGCCGGGAACACCAGCTCGGCGTCGTAGACGACCTCGTCCATCACGTGCTGCTGGCGCGGGCCCCAGGCGTTCTCGACGATGCGCGCGCTGACCGGGCCGGTGCGGCGGGCGTAGTAGTCGATCGCCTTGTCGCCCTCGATGAAGCGGATGATCACCCAGCCCCAGTCCTCATCGATCGGGCCGGATTCGGTCTCGATCTCCATGCCGAGCTCGCGGGCCACGCGATGCACGCCCGCCCAGTCGCCGGCCGCCGTCGCCGCCGTCAGATAGTCCCAGGCAAGGCCACGTTCATCGGGCAGCGCTTCGCGCAGCGCCGCCAGCTGTCGGCTGGCCTCGGCGAAGCGCAGCTGCCGCTGCAGGCTGCGCACCAGCAGGCGGCGGCCGCCGTGGTACTCAGGGGCGACCTCCAGCATGCGCAGGCAGTGCTGCTCGGTTTCAGCCCAGTCGCCACGATGGGCGGCGACATTGGCGCGGCACCAGTGGGTCGTCGCGGGGGCTGAGTGCGCATACAGCCGCGCCAGGCGCTCGACCTCGTCGTAGGCGTTCTGCTGCAGCAGGTAGGTCATCAGCGTGTAGGCGGGGCTCTCTTCCTGGGCGTGATGGCGTTCGACATAGGTCCACAGCAGTGCGATCGCGTCATCCATGGCGCCGCAGGCCTGCAGCGCCTGCGCCGTCTGCTGCAGCAGCGCGGCATCGTCCGGGCGCTGTTCCACCGCCTGCAGCAGCCACTCGGCTTCGGTCTCGGGGTTGCGCTCATCGGTCTGCTCGGCCTGCTCCTCCAGCCATTGCAGCAGCACATCCGCTGCCACCGGTGCCGGGCGCCGCGGCGCCGCTTCGATCTCGCTCGACAGTGTCGCGAGCATCGCCGCGGCACCGGCGTCGGCGCGCAGGCGCGGCAGATGCAATTGCGCGATCTGCAGCAGGCGCTGCGCGCTGAAGCGGCTGCCGCGCGCCAATGCCAAGCGGGCCGCATACATCGCCAGTTCGATCGTGCGGCGATGGGCGCCCAGCTTCGAGTGATGCAGCACGCCCTGATGCAGTCGCGCACCGCGCCCCCAGTCGTTGTGCTGGGGCAGCGCCATCAGCACGGGGAAAGCGGCCTCCATCCAGGGCAGCAGGTCGCCGTCGTTGATTTCGCGCAGCGGCGGCAGGGTGTCCCAGGCCTCGTCGATGCGCCCCAGCGCCGCCAGCGCACGCGCCTTCAGCATCGTCCGCGGCTGGGCGATGTTGCGCCATTCCACGCCATCGATGGTGGCTTCCTCGGCTTCGATGCGGGCCAGCACCTCGGCTGCGCGATCGTTCTCCAGCAGCAGGATGTTCTCCACTTCCAGCGTGCCGCCATTGGCTTCGATGCCTGCCGCTTCAAGCACGGCGCGCTGCGCCTGCAGCCAGCCCAGCGCCTCGGCGGCGCGGCCGCTGTCGCGCAGGGCCAGGGCCTTCTGGTAGGACAGGCACTGGAAGCAGTTGCGGCTGGGCTCGATGCGGGCGAGGGTCTCGTCGCAGACCGCGATGCGCTCCTCCGCCCAGCCGGGCCCGTCGATGTTCGAGTAGCAGCTGGCGACGTCCTGCGTGACGCAGATCGACTGCGGACACTCGATGGTTTCCTCGCGATGGGCGAACTCGAACAGTGCGATGGTTTCGGCCAGGGCGGTCTCGCCCTCGGCCTTGTTGCCGAGCCGGTTGCGCAGGTCCCAGTGACGCACGAAGACCTCGAGCCACGGGTTCTCCAGCGTCTTGCACAGTGCGCGTAGCTCCGGCATCAGCGCCTCGGCGCGCTCCACTTCCTGGTCGCAGATCTCGCTGCTGAAGCGGTCGATCAGGTCCGCGCTGTGCGCTTGTCCGGCTTCGCGCAGCGAGGCCTGCAATTGTTCGATCCAATGCCAGATGTTCATCGAAGTTCCTGGGGATTGAGTGCGCCGCACGGGCGCGGAAGAACGTGAAAGGGCGCGGGCTGCGGGAGGGACGGCCCCCCGCCCGCGGGAGATGTGCAGTGCTTGCGCGGGCCTCAGCGCATGAGCAGGGCCTGCACCGAGTCGGCCAGGTCCTGCAGGGCGCCACCCAGCGCATCCGGCGCCTGCGACTCGTGGCCGGCGAGGATGGTCTTGAAGGTGCGCAGCAGCCGCGCGCCGGCCGCGGCCTGCGCGCTGCCTGCACGCAGCGACTGCAGCAGCGCGTCGACGGCCGGGTTGGAGAGGTTCAGGTACAGACGGCTGTCGTGGCTGGCGTCGATCTGCGCCGTGAACTGCCGTGCCAGACGCAGCGCGGCCAGCGAGATCTTCTTGTCCTGTGCATCCGCGTCGAGACGACGCTTCAGTTCGCTGTCGCGATCCGGCACCACCACCAGCGGCAGCACCGCCGGCTCGAAGTGCGCGGGCTGCAGTCGTTCGCCCTGGCAGAGGTGCTCGCGCAGCCAGTCGAGCTCGTGCGCGGGCAGTTCGGCTTCGCGGAACAGCTGGCGGTTGCCCTGCTCGGTGCCCAGCTCGACCAGACGCAGTCCACGCAGTTGTGCCCAGCGCCGCAGGAAGGGCACCACCGCGTAGCGATGCCCATGGGCCACCGGGATGCCGAGTGTGCGGAACAGCATCGCCTCGAAGCCCTGCTGGCTTTCCAGAATCACGTGCAGGGCGCCGCGCGAGATCAGCTCGGGCACCCGCAGTTGACCCTGCGAGGTCGGCACGCGCAGATGCTCCATCATCAGTGCGAACAGGCGCTCGTCGCAGAGGCTGGCGCCCAGCAGGGCTTCGTTGTGGCGCAGCAGGATGCGGCGCCAGGCCTCCGGTTGCGTGCGCACGATCTGGCCCAGGCCATCGATCAGCGATTCGGACAAGGCGTGCCGCACCGCGCTGTACTGGGCGTCGCGCTGCAGATCCTCGCGGCTGGCGGTGGGCGTGAGCCGGTTCGATTCGATCACCCCGCCGACGAACCCCGCCCAGGAGGGCAGCAGGTCGCGGGCATCGTCATCGAGGAGCATGCCGCGTACGAACACCGCGAGGTTGCGGTTGTCGCTCGTGCCGTAGGTGGCGCCATCCTGAACCCACAACAGGCCACGCGCATCGCTGCCGGCCTCCGTGCCCGAAGGCTGCACCTCCACCGTGCAGATCGGCTCGAAGCTGCGCTCGAAGCGTGCGGCGAACTCCAGATTGCGGCGCTGCGCCTGCACCGGATGCAGGGGCGTGTCGCCGTCGCGCCGCCACGGCGGCGGCTCCGGATTGATGGCTTCAGCGCTGCCGCACAGATGGATCGGTTCGGGCAGCAGGGCGCAGTAGTGGCGCAGGATCTCGTCGAGCCGTGCCGGGCTGGTCAGCCCCCGGTACTCGTCCTGCAGCTCCAGCACGATTTCGGTACCGACCGCTCGCGCCGCTATCGGGCTGACCGAGTACTGCTCGGCCGTCGTCGACAGGTAGACGTGCCCGCGGTCGGGCTGCTGGTACGAAGTGGTGCGTACGCTGACCCGCTTGGCCAGCACGAAGGCCGACAGGAATCCCAGGCCGAACATGCCGATCAGGCCGCTGTCCTCATGCCCGGATTCGCGCAGCCGACGCGTGTAGCCGACCCCGACCGTCGCCAGGTAGGCGTGGATCTCATCCTCGGTGAGGCCCGCGCCGGTGTCGATGATGCGCAGCACGCCCTGTTGGGCATCGGCCAGCACTTCGATCCGGCTGGGGCCCTGCCAGTCCGGCTGCTCCAACCGGCGGCGGAGGATGGAGTCGTGCGCGTTCTGCACCAGCTCGCGCAGCGCCACCATCGGCGTGGAGTAGAGGTGCTTGCTCAGCACCGACATCAGTCCGCCGAGGTCCACGGCGGTGCTGCGAAGCTGGGCCACCGGGGCCCATGCGGGTGGGGTCGAAAGGCTCATGAAAGGTTCGGAGGCGACGGGATCGGGGCGTGCGATCGCGGCACGCAAGCCGGCTAGGATACTTCGGGGAATCGGCCTTGCGTGTCCGCCCTTGGTATGGAGCGCAACGGTGCAGGCCAGTCGCGAAGCTCGCGCACCTTGCACCCCGGGTCTGGCGTTTTGCGGGCGGAACCGGGCGGCTGATCGAACCGCCGCTGCGAGCCCGGCCGCCGGCCCATGCCGGTCTCGCCGGGGCGCTGCTACAGTTCCGGCGAAACCCGGGGGAGAGCCTGCATGCACTCGATTCTGGTGGCGAGCAGCAAGGGCGGCTGCGGCAAGTCGACGATCGCGACCCAGCTGGCGGCCTGGGCGGCCGTGCAGGGACGGCGTTCGGTTCTCGTCGATCTGGACCCTCAGGGCTCGTCCCTGCACTGGTGCGAGCGCCGCGCCGGCAGCGGCGCGCCCGAGGTGCTCGGCATCAAGGGTGCCGATGGCCGCTGGCAGAAGCGCCTGCCCGAGGACACCGAGTGGCTGGTGTTCGATGCGCCTGCCGGCTCGCAGCCGGCGACGCTGAAGACGGTCATCGAGCGCGTCGACGCCCTGCTGGTGCCGGTGCTGCCGTCCGCCTTCGACCTCGAAGCCACGGCAGGTTTTCTGGATGCGCTCAGCAGCCACCGGCGCATGGCGGACGGCAGCCTGCAGGTCGGGCTGGTCGCCAACCGCCTGCGCCTCACCACCCAGGCCAGCCAGCGCGCGCTCGCCCAGCTCGCTGAATGGCCCTGGCCGCTGCGCGCCGAGCTGCGTGACTCGCAGAGCTATGTGCTGCTGGCCGCACTGGGCAAGAGCCTGTTCGACTACGACAACGAGGCCGTGCGCGCCCAGGCCGAGCCCTGGCAGCCGCTGCTGCGCTGGCTGGCGCGGGCGGGACGCCGTCCACGGAGTTGATTACTGCGCCGTGACATCAGCGGCAACCGTTGCGCTAAGTCGCGATTAAGCACGTCGGGCCTACGGTCCGACCACCGCGCGCGTCCCGCGCCCCACAGCGTCACCGGAGTCCCTCATGCGCAAGACCTTCGCCCTCCTGCTTGCCCTCACCGCCGGCAGCGCCCAGGCCTACCAGCCCGAGGCCGGCCTGTGGTGGAACCCGAACGAGAGCGGCTCCGGCTTCACCATCGAGCTGCAGGACAACCTGCTGGTGTTCACCGGCTACCTGGGCGAGCCCAACGGCCTGCCGGTCTGGTACACCTCGGCCGGCTTCCTCAATGGCAATGCCCTGTACGAAGGCGAGCTGCTGCGCTTCACCAACTCGCAGTGCGCCGGCTGCAGCTACAGCGGGCCGCCGCAGAACCAGCGCGTGGGCACGATCCGCCTGGCCTTCGACGCCAACGACCCGACCCGCGGCACCCTGACCTGGAACGTGCCGCCGCTGCCGATCCGCAGCATGCCGGTCGAGCGCTACTACTACTACTACAAGCGCACCGGCCCCGGCGGCGATGGCTCGGCGCCGATCCAGGCCAGCAAGATGCTGGGCGAGTGGAGCCTGAACCTCGATTTCAGCGAGTTCCCCAACTTCAACGATTTCCGCTTCAGCGGCGACGTGCTGGTGTTCGACCAGCTCGAACTCGATGGTGGCACCTGGTACTTCGACGGCTGCCGCAGCGAGACCTCGCTGGACGCCGAGTGCAGCACCGACGCCCTGCGCTTCAACGGCGCCTCGGGCTTCTACAGCACGACCCGCCGCCGGCAGTCGATCATCCTCGACGACAACAGCGTCAACGGCAGCGGCCAGCGCCTGTGCATGTACTACGAGGCGCCGGTGCAGGCCGAGTACTTCAGCGCCGGCGCCACCGGCAACAACGACGGTGGCTTCACCATCTTCCCCTGCAGCGCCAACCCGCTGAACTACGCGCTGTATCCGCTGCGCGGCTTCCGCTCGGCCAGCCGCACCTTCGTCGAGACCGGGCGCGGGCCGAGCAAGCGGGCCGAGGCGGCGACCGTCGACCACACCCCGGCGCTGCGTGAAGCCGCACCGCTGAAGTCCGTCGCCCAGCGCAAGAGCGAGCAGGCCGACGCCAGCTACGTCGCCTTCGAGAACGAGGTGCAGGCCCTGGTGCAGCGGGTCAACGCCAAGCGCTGAGGCGACGCCGAAGACTTCAGCGTCGTCGCGCGCCATGTAGGGCGCGTAAGCGGATCGAGCACGTACGTGCTTGATCCGTGCCGCCCAGAAGTGCATCTCCCAAATCGTGGACACTACGCCGCCGCGGCCCGACCGCAGCGGCGTTTTCCTTTCTGCCGGTTGTGCTGCCCGTGTCCGACGCGTTTCCCATCGATCCCCTGCTGCCCGAGATCCTGTCCAGCCTTGAGCGACATCCGCGGCTGGTGCTGGAGGCCCCGCCCGGCGCCGGCAAGACCACGCGCGTGCCGCTGGCCTTGCTCGATGCCTCATGGCTCGAAGGCCGCAAGGTCCTGATGCTGGAGCCGCGCCGCATTGCCGCACGCGCCGCTGCGAACTTCATGGCCAGCGCACGCGGCGAACAGACCGGCGACACCGTCGGCTATCGCATCCGCTTCGAATCCAAGGTGGGCCCGCGCACCCGCATCGAAGTCGTCACCGAGGGCATCCTCACCCGCCTGATCCAGGACGACCCGCTGCTGGACGGCATCGGCGCGCTGATCTTCGACGAGTTCCATGAGCGCCATCTCAGCGCCGACCTCGGGCTTGCGCTCGCGCTCGAAGTGCAGGCCCAGCTGCGGCCCGACCTGCGCATCGTGGTGATGTCGGCCACGCTCGACGGCGAGCGCCTCGCCAAGACGCTCGACGCCCCACGCCTGACCAGCGCCGGCCGCAGCTATCCGGTGCGCATCGCCTATCCGCCGCGACAGGGCAATGAGCCCGAGGACGCGCAGCTGAAGCGCGCGGTCGAACTCGCCCTGCGCGAAACCGACGGCGACCTGCTGGTGTTCCTGCCCGGCCTGCGCGAGATCCAGCGCGGCGAGCGCCTGCTGTTCGAATCGGCGCAGGCGGCGGACGCGGAGGTGCTGCCGCTGTACGGCGAGCTGCCGGTGGAGCAGCAGGCCGCGGTGCTCAAGCCGTCCTCCGATGGCCGCCGCCGCATCGTGCTGGCCACCAATGTGGCCGAGAGCAGCGTGACCCTGCCGGGGGTGAAGGCGGTGATCGATTCCGGCCTCGCCCGCGAGCCGCGCTTCGATCCGAACTCCGGCTTCTCGAAGCTGATGACGGTGAACATCTCGCAGGCCTCGGCCGACCAGCGCGCCGGTCGCGCCGGGCGCGTGGCGCCGGGCGTCTGCTATCGCCTGTGGCCGGAGAGCCAGCGCCTGGAGCCCGCGCGCCGGCCCGAGCTGATGCAGGTCGAGCTCTCTGGCCTGCTGCTGGAGCTGCGCGCCTGGGGCAGCGATGCGCTGCCCTTCGTCGATGCGCCGCCGCCGGGCGCGCTCGCCCAGGCCGAAGACCTGCTGCGCGCGCTGGGTGCGCTCGATGCCGGCGCCGCGCTGACGCCTTTGGGCCGACGCATGCTGAAGCTCGGCACCCACCCGCGCCTGGCCGCGATGCTGTGCGCCGCACCCGACGCGCAGGCGCGCGCGCTGGCCTGTGATCTGGTCGCCCTCATCGAAGGCCGCGACGTGCTGCGCGGTGAATCGCGCCGTCGCGAGGACTGGGCCAGCCGCTGGCAGGCCCTCCAGGATTTCCGCGCCCGCCGCAGCGGCCACGACACCGATCGCAGCGCGCTCATGGCCGTGGAGCAGGCCGCGCGCAGCTGGCGCCGGCGCCTGGATACGAACACCGAAGTGGCCAGCGCCTCGCCGCACCGGCTGGGCGAGCTGCTGCTGCACGCCTTTCCCGATCGCATTGCCCACGCGCTGCCCAACGACCGCCTGCGCTATGCGCTGGCCAATGGCCGCATGGCCAAGCTGATGCCGGACTCGCCCCTGGTCGGCGAGCCCTGGCTGGTCATCAGCGAGCTGCGCGCCGACAGCGGCGACGGCCTGATCCTGCGCGCCACCGGCTTCGACGAAGCGGCGCTGGAACGGGAATTCCCCGAACGCTTCATCGAGCGCGACGAGGCTGGCTGGGATGAAGCCGCGCGCGCGGTCACCGCCTCGCGCGTGCGCCGCTATGAGCAGATCGTGCTTGGCCGCAAGCCGATCGGCAAACCCGACGCCGAGCTCTGCGTGCAGGGCCTGATCAACGGCATCCGTCGTCTGGGCCTGCAGGTGCTGGACTTCAGCGAGGCGCAAAAGCAATGGCAGCAGCGCGTCGCCCTGCTGCGCGCCCACTGCCCCGAGCTGGGCCTGCCCGATGTCAGCGATGAAGCGCTGCTGGCTTCGCTCGACGCCTGGCTCGGCCCCTACCTCGGCGGCAAGACGCGGCTCTCGCAGATCGACGCTGCCCTGCTCGGCGAAGCGCTGCGCTCGCGCCTTGAGCACAGCCAGCGCCAGGCCATCGACCGGCTCGCGCCGACGCGCATCAGCGTGCCCTCGGGCATGGAGCGCGCCATCGAGTACGTGCCGGAACAGCCGCCCGTGCTGGCGGTGAAGCTGCAGGAGCTGTTCGGCCTCGCCGACACGCCCGCGATCGCCGACGGCCGCGTGCACTTGACCCTGCACCTGCTCAGCCCCGGCGGCCGTCCCATCCAGGTCACCCAGGACCTGCGCGGCTTCTGGGAGCGCACCTATGCCGAGGTCAAGAAGGAGCTCAAGGGCCGCTACCCCAAGCACCCGTGGCCGGATGATCCGTGGACGGCACGCGCCACGCATCGGGCGAAGCCAAGGGGGACGTGACCGGCCAGGCTGCTTCGAGTCCCTGTCCTCTTCTGGCGCGATGCGGGACTCCAGGTCCCGGCGCCCCGCAATCGCGCCGGCATGCACATCGACGGCGGCGGCCCATGACCCACACTGCGCAGCCCCGAACACCCGAGCCCCGCCATGCCCTCACCCCCACAGCTGTTCCAGTTCGCCCTGCTGGTCCGCGACTATGACGAGGCCATCGCCTGGTACACGCGGGCGCTGGGCTGGGATCTGATCGAGGACACACCGCTGTCGCCGGAGAAGCGCTGGGTGGTGGTCGGCGTGCCGGGCGCGATGCAGGTGCTGCTGGCGCGGGCGGCCACCGAGGCGCAGGCTGCGCACATCGGTCGACAGGGCGGCGGACGGGTCTGGCTGTTCCTGCGCAGCACGGATTTCGACGCCGACTGCGCGCGGCTGGCCGCTGCCGGCGCGCGCTTCGACGGCGCGCCGCGCAGCGAGGCCTACGGGCAGGTGGCGGTGTTCGAGGATCTGTACGGCAACCGCTGGGACCTGATCGGGCCGCCGCGCGCCAGCGGCTGACGCGCGCGCGGCAGAGCGGGGCCGCGTTCGTTCTGCCGATGCCGGCGCATTCCTCGATTCATCCATCGCCGGATCGAGGTCGCCGCCATGCCCATCCTCCGCTGCATTCCGTTCGCCCTGCTGGCCGGCCTGCCGGCTGCGTCCGCGCTGGCGCAGAACGGCCTGCTCAACGACAGCGGCCAGCGCCTGGTCTATACCGCCACGGCCGTCTCGCCGCTGCCCGATCCGGTCGACTTCCCCGGCCAGGACGCCCGCCATGGCCGCGACATCGCCTTCGAGGAGGGTGCGCTCGCCAAGCAGGGCCGCGGTGCCGCCGGCTTCGACTTCAGCAAGCTCGGCGCGGACGGCCAGCCGCTGGCCGTGCAGGACCAGGCCTGGGCGCGCGACGCGCAGGGCTTCGATGCCGGCAGCGAGGCCGCCGGCACGCGCTGGTCCTGCGTGCGAGACCACGTCACCGGGCTGGACTGGGAGGTCAGGACGCATACGCCGGTGCCTGCACTTCGCGACCGCGGCTGGACCTACAGCTGGTACAGCAGCGCACAGCGGCCGGACGGCACCGCCAATGCCAGCAACGGCGGCGAGGCCGGCGGCAGCAATCGCGGCCAGTGCTTCGACAGGTACGACGCCGACAGCAACCCGGGCGGCCTGTTCTGCGACAGCGCGGGCTATGTGGAGGCGGTCAATGCGATCGGCCTCTGCGGCAGCAGCAACTGGCGCATGCCGACGCGACGCGAGCTGGAGTCGATCGTCCACTACGGCACGCGCTGGCCGGCGATCGATACCGCCCTGTTTCCCGACGTGACCGGCGACTTCGGCAACCCGCAGAACCCGGTGCCGAACGTCACCTGGACGGGCACGCCGGCGCCCTTCAGCGATCAGGCCTGGAGCCTGTACTTCGAGTACGGCACCCCGGTCGACGGCACCAGCAAGACCCTGGCCGCGTCGCTGCGGCTGGTGAGGAGCGCGCCATGAGCGCCGGCATTGCAGCCTCGGGATTGCGCGCTCGGCGCTGGGTCATCTGCACGCGAACGCCTGCGCTCCTCGCCGTGCTGCTGGCGCTGGCCGGCATCGGACCGGTCCGCGCCCAGAGCTGTTTCAACCCGCAGGTCGCACCTTCCACGCCCAGCGCGGATTTCGAAAGCCGCAGTGACGGCACCGCCATCCATCTGCCCAGCGGCCTGCAGTGGATGCGCTGCTCGCTCGGCCAGAGCTGGGCCGTCACCACCTGTAGCGGCAGCGCCCAGAACCTCACCCAGTGGCGCGACGCCCTGCAGCTGGTGCGCGCTGTCAATCTCGGTGAGTCCAACGCCGATGGCGACGGCGCGCCCGGCTTTGCCGGCCACAGCGACTGGCGCATGCCCAACCTGAAGGAGCTGGCCAGCCTGCACGAGGCCTGCCGGCGCACTCCGGCGATCAACGAGCAGGTGTTCCCGAACGCACCGGCACAGGGCCTGCACTGGACCTCGACCACGGTGCACCAGAACGCGCTGGCTGCCTGGTACTTCGACTTCGGCTCCGGCCGTGCCGGCTTCGCGCTGAAGTCCGATGCGCTGCCGCGCTTCCTGCGCCTGGTCCGCGGCGGCAGTGCGGGCGCTGGCTACCAGGCGGGCGCCAATCGCGTGTTCGCCGACGGCTTCGAAGCGCCCCCCTGAACCTGGGTGGCGGTCGCCCACCCGTCAGCGGCCAGCGTTCCGCGTCGAGCACCGCGCGGGGCGATTGATTCGCGGCTGGCAACTGCGCACAGTGTGGCGGTCCTCACGCGCAGGCTCCGCCCGGCCATGGGTGAATCGAGCGGCTCCGGCCACACCACCGGCTTTCTGTTGCACCGCATCCGCGATGGCGATGCGGCGGCGCGCGCGGCCCTGGTGGCGCGGGTCGGGCCGCTGCTGCAGCGCTTCGCCCGCGGCCGCGTGCCGCAGCTGCTGCGCCATCAGCAGGACACCGCCGACCTGCTGCAGATCACCTGGCTGCGGGTGCTGGAGCGCCTGCCGCAGATCCGCACCGAATCGCCCGGCGACTTCTTCGCCTACCTGCGCACCGTGCTGATCAATGCCCTGCGCGAAACCCTGCGCCGGCAGGGCGCTTCGCCGGTGCTGGGCCCGGGCGGCGAGGACGATGCCGCGGCTTCTGCCGCGCTGCCGGCCGCCGAGGTCGATCCCGACGATTGGCTGGCCTATGAACAGTCCCTTCAGCGGCTGGAGCCCGCGCACCGCGCGCTGGTGCTGATGCGCTTCGAGTTCGGCATGAGCTTCGCCGAGATCGCCGCCGAGCTCGGCGAGACGCCGGACGGCGTGCGCATGAAGTTGAACCGCGCGATCGCGCGCATGGCCAGTGCGGCGGAGGCGCCGGCCCCGGCCTCGCGGATCGGCGATTCGAAACCCGCATAGGGTGGGCCCTGGCCCACCGTGGCCTGGAACACGCCGATGGCTGCCTTGGTGGACAGCGTCAGTGCCACCATCGGCAAGGGCCGGCGCGGGGATGGGCCGGCGCGGGGAGATCGAGCTCACGGTGGGCCAGGGCCCACCCTATTCGGCGTTGCAGTTGCAGTTGCAGTTGCAATTGCCGTTGCCGTTGCCGTTGCCGTTCGTTTTCGTCCTCTGGCCGCATTCCTGGATGCAAGCGGCCATGGGGGCCCGGAGCGACGACCATGCACGCAGTCCGTCCACGCAGATCCGACCCGCGCCTCGCCCGCGGCCTGCTGACCCTCCTGCTCGCCGTGCTGGCCGGCCCGGTGCTGGCGCAGATCGCGGTGACGCCGGCCCTTCCGACGCCGCAGTCCACGCTCAGCGTGGCGGCGGTGCCGCCTGCTGCCGGGAGCTATCGCTTCCGCCTGCGTACGGCGGGCGCCGTCTTGCTGCAATCGGGGGTGCTGAATACCGGCGCCGATGGCAGCGTGCGCGGCACGCTGGCGCTGGGCGCGATCGCGCCGGGCAGCTACACGCTCACGCTGGACGACAACGGCAGCGGGGCGCAGATCCTGAGCCGCGCGCTGACCGTAGGCGCGCCGCTCGGCGTCACTGCGACCCCGGATGCGCTGCGCCCCGGCGATCCACTGCGGGTCGCCTTGAGCGGCCTGCGCGCCGCACCAACCGTGGTGCGGATCAACGGTCAGCGCGTGTTCGGGCCGCAGCTGCTCGACAGCGGCGCAGCGACGGCAGCGCTGGATCTGCGCCTGCCTTCGGCGACGCCGACCGGCGGCAGCGCCAGCCTGCGCGTCGAGCAGCTCGAAGGCGCGCAGGTGATCGCCGCCGGCGATGGCAGCGTGCGCGTGCTGGCTGCGGGCTTCAGCGGCCCGGCGCGGGTGCTGAACCTGGCCGGCCTGCCGGCGAGCCTGCGCATCGGTGAGGCATTCACCGTCAGCGGCCGGCTGGAGCTGCGCCAGGGCAGCCCGGTTGGCCTGCGCGCGCGCATCAATCTGCGCCTGCCGGATGGCCGCGTGCTGCCGCTCGATGACGGTCGCGGTGCGGTCGGTGCCGACGGCAGCTTCGCCATCCGCGGCTGGCTGCGCTCGACCTGGAGCGGCCTGCCGGTGCACTTCGGCGCCACCGGCCAGGGTCAGACCGATATCGTCTTCACCGAGCCCGAGCGGCCACCGACCCGCGGCCCGAGCCGCGGGCCATTCAGCTTTCCCGGCGGCGCCGTCAACCTGCCGGGGCCGGACGATCCGGTGCAGTTCCGGCTGCGCCTGCGTACGCCCGATGGCCAGCCGATCCAGGGCGGCATCGTCACCGTTGATGGCAATGTCGGCAGCATCCTGCCGCCCGAGGAAGCGCGCGGACCGGGCGGCCTGAATGCCAGCAGCGCCCTGCCGACGACGACCTCAAGCGCCGGCATGGTCCTGCGCAACCCGGCCCAGATCGGGACGATCCTGCAGCAGACCGCGCCGGCCCTGTATGCGCGCATCACCGGACAGTGTCCGCTGACGCTCTGGCGCGGCGAGACCGATGCCAATGGCGAGGTCACCGTCGTGCTGGACCGTACCGAACTGATCGCGGCGGTGGCCGCACATGTCGGACGGCAATGGAACGATGGCAACGGCTCTGGCCCCGGCGACAACGAACCGCTGGAAAGCCTGATCCTGATCCGCGCCTCGGGCCTCACCGTGGGCTACACCGCGAATGCCAACGGCGGCATCGCGCAGGGCATCGAGTATCCGGTCATCTACCAGCACAACGGCGGCACCTTCTGCGGTGGTGATTCGCTGGAGTACTTCCAGTGCACCAACCCGCTGGGCTTCAACCCGCTGCTGATCTACACCATGCGCCCGTACAGCGGCAGCATCAGCCTGCCGCTCGATCCCGACATCGGCGGGTTGCCGCGCACGCTCGATGCCGCGGGCCTGGCCACCTGGGGCCCGGTCACCACGTTTCCGGGCGCCAGCTTCAACGACGCGCTGGGCCTGAACATCGCCGGTGATCTGCCGATCCGCTTCACCCTCGACCAGGGCTTGTTCGGCGTGGTGCAGTCGGCCCTGCTGTCGAAGTGGGTGCGCAACGCGCAGAACCAGTGGGTCGAGCAGACGATCGGCAGCTTCCCGGTCAGGCCCTCGCAGGCCTGCGCCGGGCCCGGCGACACCGAGTTCGAGGTGAACCTGCCGAATTTCCACCGCAGCCCCTGGGGTACCGAGAGCTATCGCATCCGCGTGCAGGGCACGCCGGCCAGTGCGTTCGGCGAGTACCGCTTCAAGCTGGAGGCGCGGCCGCCGCCGCTGTGGTGGCGACAGCCGCCGGAGGACATGCTGAGCCGGAGCCTCGAGCAGTGGACGCCGGCCCGCGCCAAGCTGCAGATGATCGTGCGCCCCGACCCGGTGGCGGTCGATGCGACGCCGCCGCAGGGCATGCCGACGCTGCAGAACCGCAGCCAGGGCGAGGAGGAGCTCAGCAGCATCGTCGACGCCAATGGCCAGACCAGCTTCCTGCGTTCGGGTGAGAGCGAGAATCGCACGGTCAACCGCGATACCGCGCCCAGCAGTTCCATCCGCTCGGGCCTCAGCTACAGCGAGACCATCGGGCCCAAGCGCATCCTCGATACCGGCTGGATACCCGTGTTCCGCTTCGCCTGGGGTGTGCCGCCGATCGCCGCCGCCACCTTCGGCATCGACGCCCGCTTCTGGGCCGATCTGCTGGTGCAGATGCAGGCCGAGCTGGATCTCGAAACCGGCCAACTGTCCAGCCTGCTCAAGACCCAGCCCTCGGTGGGCGGCGCGATCGATGCCTTCTTCAACTTCAGCGCGGTGCTCGGCCTGGTCGACATGACCGCCGGCTTCACCCCGAGCTTCGGCGTGGCCATGCCGGTGACCGTGATCGACGGCAAGCTCAACACGACCCAGAGCCAGCCCTGCTTCCGCTTCCGCATGCAGGTGCGCTACGACGTCAGCGTCGGCCTGTGCCCTCTCTGCGTGGAGTTCGGTGACACCGCCACGCCGATCGACGAGCGCGAGCCCAACAACAGCTGCCAGATCCCGCCGATGGGCAGCGCGAAATACGAGGCCTCGACACGGCTGGCGGCCCTGGGCATCACCCGGCTGGCGCCGGTCAGTGCGGCCTTCGACGCGCTCGGCCAGGGTGGCCTGGCCGAGGCGCGCGAGGGTCGGGTGCAGTTCCGCCCCTGGCAGGGCGGCGGCTTTGCGGCCGCGGTCGATCTCGGCGCCGTGGTCGGCGCCAGCGCGCCGCAGCTGGCCTATCACGCGCCCGGGCAGGCGGTGCTGGTCTACGAGCGCTCGCCGCTGTCGGAAAGCGCTTTCCGCGCTTCCAGCCTGCAGGCCGCCACGGCCAGCCGGCACCTGGTGTTCCGTCGGCTGCAGAACGGTAGCTGGAGTGCCGCGCAGAACCTCACGCCGGCGGGTGCGGGCGGCGAGGGACAGGTCAGCCTCGCGGCGTGTCCCGCCGGCAGCAGCGGCTGCCCGGCCGGCGGCGAAGTGCTGGCGGTGTGGACGCGTGATGCCGGCGCTGACGTGTTCGGCTTCCGCTTCGAGGTCTGGCATGCCTTCTTCCGCAACGGCGCCTGGACCGCGCCGGCGCGCGTCGCCGAGCCCGGTGTGGGCAGCGACATGCATGCGCGTGCGACCTATGCCGGCGGCGTGCCGGTGGTCAGCTTCACCCGCGCCAGCGGCCGCAGCCTGGCCGCGCAGGCGACCCGCCAGCTGATGTACCGCGTGCTGCCCGGCGGCGTGCCGGCGCCGGTCGGCGGCGCGCCCGAGGGCGTGGTCTGGCAGTCGCTGGCCAGCGATGCGCAGGGCCGGCCGGTGCTGGCGTTCACCGCGCATCCGGCGGGCGCGGCGCAAATCGGCAACCAGGCCGAACTGTGGAGCGCGGTCGGCACCTGCAGCAGCAACAGCTGCAGCTTCAGCAGCCAGCGCCAGACCGATGCGCTGGGCCGCGGCCTGCGCGCCGAAGCGCCGACCTTGTTGCGCACCGCCAGCGGCGACGTGCAGCTGGCTTTCCGTGGCCTCGGCTTCAGCCCGAATGCGCAGGGCCTGCGGGCGGCACCTGGCGACCCGATCGGCATGCTGGCGGGCACCGGCAGCCTGGTCAGCGTCGTGCCGCGCTTCGACGCCGCACCCACGTCCCTGCTCACCCTGGGCGACGGCGCCGGCCTGTGGATGAACCCGGTGCTGGTGCAGAACCCGGCCACCCAGGGGCTGCTCGCGCTGGCCGATGTCAGCGCGGCGCCGGTGTTCAACGTCGCCGCCTTCGAGAAGAGTCTGGCCTTCGAACCGCTGCGGCCCAGCCTGAAGAGCACGCCGGTGGAGGGCAGCCTGCAGCTGGTCAGCCTTGCGGATGCGCCCGACTTCGCGGTCGAGGCGGTGCTGCCGGTGGATACCGTGCTGCAGCCGGGCGACACGATCCGCGTGCAGGTCGCCCTGCGCGCCCGCGGCAAGTCCTGGCAGGGCGCGGTCGGCGGCGAGGCGCTGCGCATCGAGGCGGCCTGGGATGCCGAGCCCGGCGTCGGCGAGTTCGCCGGCCGCACCGATCTCAGCGCCTTCGGCCCCGGTGGCCAGGCCCTGGTCGATCTGGATGCGGCGGTGCCCGCGCAGTTCAGTCGCGACGAAACCCGCCGCCTGTTCGTGCGCGTGCAGCTCGGCACCCAGGCGGATGCCGACGGCGCCAACGACCTCGGCAGCGCCGACATCGGCGCGCTCGAAGTGCCCGGTCTGCCGGAGGTCGAAGTGCGCCAGCGCGACCGCCACGTGCTGCTGGAATGGCCGGCCGCGAGCGATCCGCGCATCAGCGCCTGGCGCATCTGGCGGGCCAATCCGCCGGCCGCTGACGGCAGCCAGGACTGGACCCCGGTGGGCTCCAGCTTCGTGCCGGCCTTCATCGACCTCACTGGCGGCGATGGCCGTACCGACTGGTATCGGGTCACCGCCCTGAGCGACGCGGGCATCGAATCCGCCCCCGGCCCCGCCGCGGTGGCGGTGCGCGATGCGCGCGCGCCGACGGCGGTATTCGCCGACGGCTTCGAGCGCATCGACGAGCCGCCGGCGGCGCCCGCGGCGGGCTATGTCATGCGGGCGCCGGAGCGCTAGAGCACCCGTCCAGGCAAGGCTGAAGAATCCAGCCTTGCCTGGGTACGGCGCGCGGACTTTCAGTGCGCCGTGCCGCCGCGCAGCTTCTGCACGCCCATCCACAGCGCGACCAGCACCGCGCCGGCGGCGATGCCGACGCCGGCGTTGATGCCCATCTCGGCCGGCAGCGCGAAGCCGCCGAGCGCGGGCATCGTCGCCTGCACCCAGTGGTGCAGGGGGGCGATGCCGTGGACGAGGATGCCGCCACCGACCAGGAACATCGCGGCGGTACCGGCCACCGACAGGAACTTCATCAGCCAGGGCGCGGCGGCGAGGATGCCGCGGCCGATCGCACGCTTGGCCGCGGACGCGCGCTGGGTCAGGTACAGGCCGAGGTCGTCGAGCTTGACGATGCCGGCGACCAGACCGTAGACGCCGATCGTCATCACCAGCGAAATGCCCACGAGCGTGCCGAGCTGGCGGCTGAAGCTGGCGGTGGCCACGGTGCCCAGCGCGATCACGATGATCTCGGCCGAGAGCACGAAATCGGTGCGGATCGCGCCCTTGATCTTGTCGCGCTCCATCGCCACCAGGTCGATCTCGGGATCGGCCACGGCCACGAGTCGCGCCTGCTGCTCGACCTCGACCTCGGCGCGGTGCAGCCACTTGTGCACCAGCTTCTCGACGCCCTCGAAGCACAGGAAGGCGCCGCCCAGCATCAGCAGGGGCAGGATCGCCCAGGGCAGGAAGGCGCTGATCGCCAGCGCGGCCGGCACCAGGATGGCCTTGTTCACCATCGAACCTTTCGCCACCGCCCACACCACCGGCAGCTCGCGCTCGGCGCGCACGCCGGTCACCTGTTGTGCGTTGAGCGCGAGATCGTCGCCGAGCACACCGGCGGTTTTCTTGGTAGCGAGCTTGGTCATCGCGGCGACGTCGTCGAGCAGGCTGGCGATGTCGTCGATCAGGGCGAAGAGGCTGGATCCGGCCATGGTCTGGGGCGTGGAGATCGTGTGAGGAAGGCGCGCAGTGTAGTGCCGTGGCGGCGGATGTGACGGGGCGTGGTGAAGCGCCCTTCCCTGTCCGGCAAACCGCGACGGTGCCATTCCCGATTGGCAGAACCGCGACGGTGCCATTCCTGCTTGGCAAAACCGCGACGGTGCCATTCCTGTTTGGCAAAACCGCAAGCGGTGCCATTCCTGTTTGGCAAAACCGCAAGCGGTTTTGCGTGACCCCCTGCAGGACGGATTGCGTCCATTGCCGGGCACTGCCATGACTGCCGCCAATCCCAGCGCCGCCGCGCGCCTGTTCCTGCTGGCGCTGGCCTGCGTCTGCAGCAAGTCGATCGCCGCTCAGCCCGCGATCGATCTGCGCGCGGACTTCAACACCGGCCCCAACCAGTTCCAGTTCGGTGGCACGGGGGGACAGTTCAGTGGCGCCGTCAGTTTCGGCGGGCGCTACCTGTTCACCCAGCGCACGGCCGAGCACGGCACCGAGCTGTGGGAGACCGACGGCACGCCGCAGAACACCCGCCTGTTCTTCGACCTGTGCCCCGGCGCTTGCGACGGCTTTCCGACCGGGCCCAACTTCCACTCCGAGGGCTCGATCCTGTACTTCTCCGGCAGCGATGGACGTACGGGCATCGAGCTGTGGTCGCTTGTGGCCGGCGCCAGCGCGCCGCAGCTGGTCGCCGACATCGAGCCGGGCGCCGGCTCGTCGCGGCCCGAGGCCTTTCGCCGGCTCAACATCAACGCCAACGGCACTCTCGTCGCGCGCACCTATTTCACCGCCACCCGCGCGGATGTCGGCCGCGAGCTCTGGCGACTCAACGGCAGCAGCGTGCAGCTGGAGGTCGATCTGGTGCCCGGGCCGAACTCGTCCAGCCCCGGCCAGGTGCAGCTGTGCTCCACCAGCCAGGTCTGCCTGCTGGCGGTCGGGCCCAGCGGTGGCTTCGAACTGCGTCTGCTGAGCTATGCCTCAAGCACCGCGCCACCCTCGGCGGTGGGCGGCGTGGGCGGGCTCGATCTCGGGCTCAACCGGCGGATCTCCGAATTCGTCGCGCTGGGGCCGAACACCTACTTCGTGCTCAGCGACTTTGTCCAGAACCTGTCCGAGCTGCGCGTGTTCGGCAGCAGCGCTGCCAGCACGCAGCTGCTCGACAGCAACACCAGCAGCTTCGGACTGGGCCAACTGACCTTCAATGCGCCCCTGTTCCGCCTGTTCTACACGCGCGGCAGCCAGCTCAAGGTCACCGACGGCACCGCGGCCGGCACGCTCCTGCTGTCCAGCAATTCGCCGGAGGCGCTGATCAGTCTGGGCAATCGCCTGCTGTTCACCGGCCTCGCCAGCGGTTTGGGCCGCGAGCTGCACGCCAGCGACGGCACCGTTGCCGGCACCACCCTGCTGAAGGAGCTGGTCAACGGCAGCCAGGGCTTGCCGTCCGCCAACAGCGGTTTCAGCCGCCTGATCAGCGGCAATGGCACCCGCGTGTTCATGGCCTTCCAGAACCCGGCACTGAGCGGCCTGCCGCGGCTGTGGATCAGCGACGGCACGGCGGCCGGCACGCTCGACATCAGCGGCAGCGCGCTGATCGAGTCCGGCTTCATCCGGGTCATGGCCAGCAGCGGCACCACCGTGATGTTCGCGCATGCGCCGGGCGGCAGCAGCGAAGGCGATCCCTGGTTCAGCAGTGGCCAGGGGGTTGGCACCCGGCCGCTGGGCAACTTCCGCGCAGCGGTCGGCGACAGCCAGGTTTCGGTGCGTGCCCACTTCGGCGACCGCACCTACCTCTCGGCCTTCGACGGCAGCCAGCGTCGCAACTTCGAGGTGGACGCCGCGGACCTGTCGCCGCCGGTGCCGCGGCCGGAGATGTCCGACCTGATCGGCGAACGGCTCGGGCGCTTCTGGCACACCGGTCCGCAAAGCGTGCTGGCGACCCTCACGGCCGCGGGGCAGACCGAGAGCCTGGGCCTGCGCGCGGTCACCGATGCGCGGAGCTGCTACATCGAGCGCAACGGCCGGGTCTATTTCCTGGTGACCACCGACGGCAACAGCTTCGGCGATATCGAGATCGCCCGAAGCGACGGCACCGCCGCCGGCACGCAGGTCGTGACCGACCTCTCCCAGCCCGGCATACGCCGGGTGCAGAGCCTGTGCTTCGACAACCGCCGGCTGCTGGCCGCGGTCGGCTCGCGCCTGCTGTTCGTGGCCTCGACCGGCGCTTCCGACATGGAGCTGTTTGCGCTGGACGCCAACGACGTGCCCGCTCTTGTCCGCGACATCTACCCCGGCGGCGAGTCGAGCCGGCCGGCCGAGCTGGTCGCCCTGAGCGGGCGACCAGGTTTGCCTGACCTCGTCGTCTTCCGCGCCGATGACGGCGTCTTCGGCGAGGAGCTCTGGGTCAGCGACGGCACCGGCCAGGGCACCCAGCGCCTGCTCGATATCAACCCGGGTCAGCCGGCGAGCTTCCCGCAGGATTTCGTCAGCGACGGTCGGCGCGTCTTCTTCACTGCCTTCAGCGCGAGCCACGGCCGCGAGCTGTACGTCAGCGACGGCACGGCCGCCGGTACCCGCCGCGTGATCGATCTGTTCGCCGGCCCCGGCAATGCATTCGGCGACACCAGCCTGCACGGCGTGCTGACGCAGGCCAACGGGCGCGTCTACTTCAGCGCGCTGAGCTCGCAGCAGCCCGGCTGCGCCCTGTTCGAAAGCGACGGCAGCGAGGCCGGCACCCGCTGCGCCTACGACAGCGCCGCGCAGACCCTGCGCGCGGTCGGCCGCGAGGCGGTGGCCCTGGACAGCGGCGCCCTGGTGTTCGCCGCGCATCGCAGCGCGCCGGTCAACGACGGTCGCGAGCTGCGTCTGCTGCTGAACGGTCAGCTCTTCGACATCGTCGGCGGCGACCTCGCGCCGGGCCCGGCGAGCAGCAATCCCTTCGGCCTGCGGCGGGTGGGCGAGCGCGTGCTGTTCAGCGCGCGCGGCCCGGTCGGCGAGGAGCTGTACCGCCTGCAGGTGCCGGACTTGAGCCGGGTGTTCGCCAACGGCTTCGAGTAGCCCACGGGCGAGCTTGGGACGTGCTCGCCGCGGGATGCTCGGACGCATGGCAGAAGTCGCCACCGTCTTGCGTGCCCCCGATGACCGCGATGTCCCATCGCCTCATCGGTGATCTTCCATGAACCGCCTTCCGCTTCCGCCCGCCCTGCTCGCTGCGCTGCTCGCTCCGATGACCCTGTCCGCACAGGCGGCCACCTTCGTGGTCGACAGCAGCAGCGACAGCGGCGCGCTGACGGCCTGCAAGGCCGCCCCGGCTGACTGCTCGCTGCGCGGGGCGATCACCCGCGCCAATGCCGCGATCGATGCCGACGAGATCGTCTTCGACATTCCGCTGTCCGACCCCGGCTGCAGCGCCAGCACTGGCGTCTGCCGGATCGCCGTGGCCGCCGACTTCAGCGTGACCCAGCCGCTCACGATCGATGGCTATACCCAGCCCGGTGCGCAGCCCAACACGATCCCGGCACCCGGTGTCCACAACGCCCAGCTCAGGATCGAGATCACCCATGCGCCCGGGTTCAACTCCTTCCGACTGTTCGAAGGGCAGGGCGCCTTCACCCTGCGCGGGGTGGCGATGTTCTTGCCCAGCGGGGCGATGATCTCGGGCGCGCGGCCGCGCTTCGTGCTGCAGGGCAACTGGTTCGGCGTCACCGCCGCCGGCACCACGCCGGACTACAGCGGCAACGGCCATGTGCTGGCGCTGTCGGTGTGTACCGCCAGCGAGGTGCTGGTCGGCGGGCCCGACCCGGCGGATCGCAACGTCATCGCCGGCAGCGGTCGCGATGTCGACGGCCTGCCCGGTGGCGGCAGCGCACAGGTCTGCGCGGCCACCGGCAGCCTGCGCGTGCAGGGCAACCTGATCGGGCTGGCGCCGGACGGTATCACTCCGCTGCCGCTGCGCGATGCCTTCCAGATCCGCAGCCAGCAGAACGTCTCGCCGCCGGCGCCGGTGGCGCAGATCGACTTCCTCGACAACCGCCTGGTGCGGCCGGTGCGCAACTTCTCGGGCGGCTTCGGCGGCGGCCTGCGCTTCACCGCCAGCGCGCTGATGGACCGCACCGCGCGCATCGAGGGCAATGTGTTCGGCCTCGCGGTCGACGGCAGCCGCATCGGCGTCGAGCGCGACCACATCGTTCTCGATGCCGGCAGCAGCGCCAACGGCCACGCCGTGCGGATCGGCGGGCTCGGCGCGGGCGAGGGCAATGTGTTCGCGGCCGCCATCGCGCAGCCGTCCAACTCGCCTGCTCTGGGCTCGGTGGCCTTCGTGCAGAACGGGCTCCCGCTCAGCCGCATCGAGGTGGTCGGCAACACGCTGCTGGGCAATGCCGGCATCGGCCTCGACTTCCCGCACGCCACGGCAGGCGGCGGCGTCGCCATTGGTCGCACGCCCAACGATGCCGGCGACGCCGACAGCGGCGCCAACCACCTGCAGAACCACCCGCAGATCCTCGCCTACAGCGTCGGCGGGGGCACGTTCTCGGTGCGCTACCGGGTCGACACCGCGCCCGCCAACGCCAGCTATCCGCTGCGCGTCGACTTCTACCGGGCGCTTGGCGACGAGGGCGAGCGGCTGCTTGACAGCGATGTGTACCTGGAGTCCGAGGCGCAGGCCGAGAAGCAGGTCAGTCTGAGCATTCCGCCCGGCGTGAGCTTGAGCGCCGATGACGTGCTCGTGGCCATCGCCACCGACGCCGAGGGCCGCAGCAGCGAGTTCAGCTTCGACACCGCGACGATCACGGTGGCGGATACGCCGGATCCGTGGCCGGCGGGGCTGCCCTTCGAGGTCGAGGTGATGGCCACCGCCACCAGCGGGCCCTTCAAGCCCAACGGCGTGGCGGTGGTGAATCTGCCGACCACGCCACCGGCGCGCTGCGAGGCCGCGCTGCAGCCGACGGCGACGCCGAACGTCAGTCGCGGCGTCTGCAGCCTGATCGCGCCGCAGGTCGGCACACGCACGCTCACCGCCACCTACGACGCCCTGCGCGGCGCCTTCGCCAGTGCGACGGGCGGCAATCTCTCGGCGACCACATCGCACACCGCCACCGACCCCGGCCCCGAGCAGGTCGGCTTCAGCGGCTGCCGCGCCACCGCGCTGGAGGGCCGCGTCTTCGAGGCCGTCGTGCAGCGGCCCAGCGGCGGCGTGGCGAACGTCAGCCTGCAGTTGCGCCACGAAGCCGGCAGCGCCAGCCCAGGCGTGGACTACACGCCGCCGGCCGACCAGGTGCTGAACTGGGCGCCGGGCGATCTCGCGCCGAAACGCATCGCCATCGCCATCGCGGCCGATGCCGACGGCGAGCCCGACGAGAGCTTCCGCCTGAGGCTGTCCGATCCGGTCGGCGCGGCCCTGCTGCCCTTCGGTCTGCTGGAGGTGCGGATTGTCGATGGCGCGGAGCGCGGGTTCGCGGATGGGTTCGAGGGCAGCTGTCCGCAGTAGGGCGGCGCCGCCTGTCTCGCGAGCGTTGCACGCGTCGATCGTCTGCGGTGGCAGAACCCGTGGCCTTTTCGCGTGACCCCGATCGACCCACGCCGAGGCTCCGCCATGTCGATCCGATGCGCCCTGACTGCCCTACTTTTCGCCCTGTGTGTGCTGGGCCCCCATGATGCAGACGCGCAGAGCGCGCGCGATGGCTGGGCGCCGGTGCTGGACGCACAGGCCGACGTGCAGGCGCTGCTGGAGGCCGGCGATGGCAGGGTCTACGTGGCGGCGCGCTTCGACGGCACGAACGCCTCGCTGCGCCGGTTTCTGCCGGACGGTCGTCGCGACACGGGCTTTGCCGATCGCGTGAGCGCGTTCGACATCCACGCCCTGGCCCTGATCGATGGCCGCCTGTGGGTAGGCGGCAGCGGACTGCTCGCCGGGGGCGCGGATCGCGGCGACCTGCTGGTGCTGGACACCGCGGGCGAGGCGCTCAGCACCGAGCGCGCGCTGAGCTTCGGCGACGTCCACGCGATCGAGTCCGATGGCGAGGGTGGTGCCTGGGTCGGCGGCGCGTTCTTCCTCGACAGCGAGTTCGCGGTGTTGGCGCGCCTTGAGCTCGCCGCGAACGGCAGCTTCCAGCGCCGGCCGCTGCAGCCGGAGCTGGCCTTCACCACGGTGTTTGCGCTGCAGCGTCTGCCTGACGGTCGCCTGCTGGTCGGCAGGCAGCATCCCGGGCCGCCGGAGGCCAGTGCCCTTGTGCGCCTGGATGCACAGGGGCGGTTCGACGCGAGCTTCCGCGCACGCCTCAACGGCAACGTGCTCGACCTGCGGCGCACGCGCACCGGCGACCTGCTGGTCGGCGGCAGCTTCACCCAGGTCAACGGCAATCCGCAGACCGGCTATGCGCGCCTGAAGGCCGACGGTAGCCTGAGCCCGGACAATGTCGCGCTGCCGATCTCGTGCTGCGTGCGCAGGGTGCTCGAGCGCCGCGACGGCGAGGTGCTGGTCGCCGGCAGCTTCGGCGCGACGTCCTCCGGCGCTGACAGGCTTTTGCGCGTGCCGCTGCTGCGGCTGAACGGCAGCGTGGCGCCGTTCGCGCGCCCTTCGGGTCCTGATGTCACCGATCTCATCGAGCTGGCCGACGGCAGCGTCGTGGTGGGCGGGGTGTTTGAAACGCTCGACGGCGTCGAGCAGCGCAACCTCGGCCGCGTGCTGGCCGACGGCACGGTCGATGCCGAGCTGCGCGTGCTCAGCGACACCGGCGTGTTCACCACCCTCGCCACCTTCGAGGACGGCCTCTGGCTGGGCGGCGACATGGCCCAGGTCGCGGGCAGCGCCGCCGGTCGGCTGGTCAAGCTCGACCACCGCGGACGCCGGGCGCCGGCGCAGAGCCCGGCGCTGAACCGCCCGCCGCTCGCCCTGCTGCCGCTCGACAACGACCGCCTGCTGGTCGGCGGCGACTTCACCCAAGTCGGCGCGCAGGTGGCCAGCCATCTGCTGCTGGTGGAGAACAGCTCGGGCGCGCGGCTACCACTGTCGGTGGGCGCCGACGGCACCGTGCATGCGCTGGTGCGCCAGGCCGACGGCAAGATCCTCGTCGGCGGCGCCTTCAACGCGATCAATGGCGTTTCGCGCCGGGCGATCGCGCGGCTCAACGCCGACCTGAGCCTGGATACCGGCTTCAACCTGGTGATGGATCCGAGTGCGGTGGTCCGCGCGATCGCGATCACCCCGGACGGCGGCTTCGTGCTCGGCGGCAGCTTCAGCGCGCTGGGCATCGAGAGCCGGCAGAACCTCGCCAAGGTCCTCGCCGACGGTGTCACCCAGGCCCTGTTCACGCCGAATCCGAATGGCCGCGTCGACAGCCTGCTGGTCGCGCCGAACGGCGAGGTCTACGTCGGCGGCACCTTCACCAGCATCGGTGGGCAGGCACGCAGCCGCGTCGCGCGACTGAATGCGGACGGCAGCCTCGCCAGCTTCGCCCCCTCGGTGAATGCCGGCACCACCCGGGTCAGCGCCATCGCCCTGCAGGCCGATGGGCGCGTGCTGCTCGGCGGCAACGGCGGGCTGCTGAAGCGGGTCGAGGCGAGCGGCGCCAATGATCCGGCCTGGAGCCTGGCCTTCACCGGCAGCGCCGATGGCCTGAGCTTCGGCAGCGACGGCCGGCTGTGGGTGATCGGCAGCTTCAGCAGTCTCGGCGGCGTCGCCCGTTCGGGCATCGCACGCATCACGCCGCCGGATCGACACGCGCCGCAGGCGATCGCCTACAGCGCCGCGCTGAGCCGGGTGTTCTGGGGCGTGCGCGGGACCGCGCCCGAGGTGGCCACAGCGCCGCGCGCCAGCGTGTCCTTCAATCGCGGGCAGAGCTTCACGCCGCTGCCGGCAATGGTCCGCCAGAGCAGCCTGTGGCGCAGCAGCCTCGCCCTGCCGCTGGACACCGAGGTGCTGCTGCGCATCGACGCCGCGCATGCCGCCGCACCCGCCGGCAGCGGCAGCTCCGCGCTGCGCACCGATGTGCTGCTGTTCCAGGGTTCGGCGCTGTTCGCCGACGGTTTCGAGTAGGCGAGCGCGTCGTCCGTATCCGCGTCGTGCCGGCAGAACCGCCAACATCCCGGTTAGGCTGCGCACCTGCATCAGGCAGGGGGCTGCGCATGCCGATCCGACCCGAGGACTTCGCCACCGGCGGCGCACTGCTGGGCGCCGCGGCCGCCTCGCTGCTGCGCGAACGCGAGCGCGCACGTCTGCCGCAGCCGGGCGAGCGCATCGGGCCCTTCGCCATCGTCGAGGAGCTGGGCCGCGGCGGCATGGCCGTGGTCTACCGCGCCGAGCGCGCTGACGGCGAGTACGCGCAGACGGTGGCGTTGAAGTGGATCGGCGGCGGCAGCAGCGACGAAGGTGCACGCGCCCTGTTCCGGCGCGAGCGCCAGGCCCTCGCCGACCTCAACCACCCGCATATCGCGCGGCTGCTGGACGGCGGCCACAGCGCCGACGGCCAGCCCTGGCTGGCGATGGAGTACATCGAGGGCCAGCGCATCGATGTCCACGCGCGCGCTGCCGGGCTGGATCAGCACGCGCGCCTGCGGCTGTTCCTGCAGGTCTGCGGGGCGGTGGCCTATGCGCATGCGCGCGGCCTGCTGCACCGGGACATCAAGCCTTCGAACGTGCTGGTGGCGGCTGACGGTGAGGCCAAGCTGCTCGACTTTGGCATCGTCCAGCTGATCGGCGAGGACGACGCGCTGGCCAGCCACGCGCACACGCCCGGCTATGCCAGCCCCGAACAGGTGCGCGGCGAGCGGCTCACCGTCGCCGCCGACATCTACCAGCTCGGCCGCCTGCTGCAGCGCCTGCTGGCCGGCAGCGAGGCCGAGGCCGAAGCCCTGACCCGCGCCACCACCCTGCTGCATGCGGAGGCCGTCGAGCGACGCTCCGAGGTGACGGCCCTGCCGCATGAACTGCGCGCGCTGATCGACTGCGCCTGCGCCACCGAGCCGGCTCGGCGCTACGCCACGGTCGAGGCGCTGATGGCGGACGTGCGCGCTTTCCTGGAGCAGCGCCCGCTGCGCGCGCTGCCGCGGCGGGGTGGCTACCGCCTGCGCAAGTTCCTGCAGCGCCATCGGCTGTCCGCGCTGGCGGCCGGCCTGGTGCTGGCCGTGCTGGCAGGGCTGGGCACCTGGTCGGCGCTGCGCGTGCGCGCCGAGCGCGATCTCGCCAGCTACCAGGCGCAGGTGGCCACCAGCGCCCTGCAGTTCCTCACCGAGGACCTGCTGGCCGCGGCCTCGCCCGAGGTGGCGCAGAGCCGCGAGATCAGCGTGCGCGAAGCCCTGGATCGCGCCGCCGACAGCGTCGGCGCGCGCTTTGCGCGGGCGCCGCTGGAGCAGCTGACCGTGCGCCAGGCGCTGGCCGCGCTGTACCGGCGGCTCGGGCGTCTCGACGAAGCCCTGCGTGAGCTTGAACAGGCGCAGGCCCTGCTGCCACAGCTCGCCGAGGCCCGCGGCCCGGCGGTGCAGGCCGATCTCGCCCTGCAGCGCGCCTGGCTGGATCTCGACCGCGGCGACCTCGACGCGCTGGCCGCCTACGTCGATGGGCAGGCGGCGCCCGAATTCCAGCGCCTCGATGCGAGCGCCCTGCCGATGGCGCTGGACCGCCAGCGCCTGCGGGCCCTGCTGGCCTGGCATCGCGGTGACTACGCCCGCGCCGAGGCCCTGCAGGCTGAACTGCTGGCGCTGAGCGCCGCGCGCCTCGGCGAGGACGCGCTGCACACCGCGCGCATCCGCCAGGAGCACACCGATTCGCTGCGCATGCTGGGCCGCGACGCCGAGGTGGTGGCCACCCTGCGCCGGCTGCGCGCGAGCTATGCCGCCGCGCTGGGCGAGCTGCATCCCGACACCATCTCCGCCCAGCTCGATCTCGGCGTGGCCCTGCGTCATGCGGGGGCCTTCGAAGAGGCCCTGCAGCAGCTGCAGGACGGGCATGCGCGCGCCGAGGCCGTGCTGGGGGACGCGCATGCGATCAGCCTGCGCTACGCCAGCGAGACCGCGACCGTGCTGCAGGAGCTGAAGCGCTACGCCGAGGCGCAGCCGCTGTTCGAGCAGGCCCTGGCCGGGCGCCTTGAGCTGTTCGGCGAGGCCAGCGCGCTCACCCGCAATTCGATGGCCAACCTCGGCCTGCTGCTTGTGCTGCAGGGGCAGCTCGACCAGGCCGCGCCGCTGTACGAGCGCGTGCTGGCGCTGGAGCTCGAACTGCTGGAGGCCGACCACCCCGACACGCTCAGCCTGATGCACAACCTGGGCGGCCTGTATCGCCGGCAGGGGCGCTTCGACGAGGCGCTGGCGATGCATGCGCGGGCCATCGAAGGCGCCGGTCGCAAGCTCGGCGCACGCGCCTGGCAGACCGGCATGTTCGAGGTCGGCCGTGCCCTGACGCTCGAGGCCGCGGCGCAGCCCCAGGCTGCCGATGCGGCTTTCGCCGAAGCCATCGCCATCCTTGGTGAAAGCCTCGGGGCCGAGCATGCGCGGACCCTGCGTGCGATCGAGATCCGCGATGAGGCCCGCGCCGCGCGGCCCTGAGTGCTCACCTTGCATGGGCGGCGATACGGCGCAGGACGGCAGTCAGCGCCGAGGCGTGCGAGCGTTATGGCGTGAGCGCGAGAACCTTCGGAGCGTGAGAGGAAACCCGGACGCCGTAGCGAGGCGCCCAGAGGCGGCCGCAGTAGGCGGATGGTTCTCACATGCTCTCAAGAAACAGAATCGTAAGTGGTTGATCGTATTGGATCGCCTTCACGGCAGCACGGCGTGAAAATCCGGCCCAAACAGCGTCTAGCGACCCCTGGCTCGTCGCCCCCGCGGAGGCGGGGGCCCAGACCGGACCTGCAGCAGCGGCCAGATCACTGGATCCCCGCATGCGCGGGGATGACGCCCCCATGTTTCTTCGAGAACACCCGCCCCGCGACGCGGGGCTGAGAAGCTCTCAAGAAGCAGACCCCTCAACCCCCTCTGCAGCTGTCGCCCTGCCACCGCGAAGGCCGGCTGTTTGCAGGAGCGAGCTTGCTCGCGACCCGCTGGGTAGTGGAGGGCGCAGGCTGCGGTCGCCTGCAAGCAGGCTCCTACACAGACCGCGAGCGGGTGAGTCACAGCGCGCGCCGGTGAATCCCCGCTTCTTCAAGAACACCTGCGCGGCGGCGCCACGCTGAGAGTCAGTTGCCCGCGTTCAGCGCCTCTGCCAGCCAGGCCCGCGCCGCGTCCCAGTCGCGATGCGCGGTGCGCGGCGAGATGCCGAGCGCCTCCGCGACATCCTCATCGTTCAATCCACCGAAGTAGCGATGCTCGAACACCGCGGCCTGGCGCGGCTCGACCGCCGCCAAGCGCTGCAGGGCCGAATCGATCTCGACCAGCAGTTCGAACTGCTGCAGTTCGGCCGCGGCCTCGTCGTCGAGGGTGACCGCGATCGCGCCGCCGCCGCGCTTCTGCGCCAGCCGCTCGCGGGCGTGGTCGATCAGCACCTGGCGCATGATCCGCACCGCCAGGCTCAGCAGATGCCCGCGGTCGCGCGGCGTGCCCTCCGCGCGCGCCAGCCGCAAATAGCACTCGTGGACCAGAGCCGTGGTGTTGAGCGTGTTGTGGCGGTTGGCGCTGAGTGAACTGCGCGCCAGTCGCTTCAGCTCCGGATACACCAGCTCGACCAGCCGATGCCAGGCCGCACCGTCGCCGGAACGGGTGGCATCGAGCAGCACGGTGATGTCGCTGTCGGCGGGGACCATGGGCGCGGACTCTAGCAGTTCGTCCACGAACTCCCTCCCGGGCGTTGGTAGAGTCGGCGGTCGGCGCAGATCCGTACCGCCCCCGGACAAGTCCAACGCGTGCGCGCCAGCGTTGTCGACTCGGCTTTTCCGGGCCGGGCGCGCAGGCTGTCTTTCTCCAGGCCCGGCAGCACCTCGGCTCAGGTCCGAAGCCACCGGAACACACAAACGACGACGCCCCCGGGGAAGGCCCGGGGGCGTCGTCGCGCCACGTCCTGGCGGTTGATCAGCCCCGTCGGCGCAGGGCCACCCAGCCGACCAGGCCGAGGATCAGGCCCAGCAGGCTCAGGCCGCGCGGATCCATGGCGTCGACCGCGGTGACCACGAAGCCGATGCCGACCAGGTTGGCGGTGGCGCTGCCCGCCGTCGAGCCCACCGTCACCGTCTGGCTGAAGCTGCCGGTCGCCGTCGGCGCGAAGCGGTACAGCAGGGTGCAGCTGCTGCCTGCGGCGAGGGTGAAGGGCACAGCACCGCAGCTGCCGCCGGCAACCTGCTCGAACGGCGCGCCTACCGCCGACAGCGCCGTGACATCCAGGCTGCCGCTGCCGGTGTTGGTGAGGGTAAGGCTGAGCTGGCCGCCGGCGCCGACCTGCACCCGACCGAAGTCGAGGCTGCTGCTGAGCAGGCCCAGGCTGCCGACACCACCGGTGCCACTGAGGGCGATGCTGGTGCTGCCGGCAATGCCGGCGTCCGCGGTCAGTGATTGCGCGGCCGGACCTGCGACGCTCGGGCTGAAGCTGTAGTCGAGCGTGCAGCTGGCACCGGCGGCGAGAACGATCGGCACCGCACCGCAGCTGCCGCCAGCAAGGGCGAAGGGCGCCGTCGCTGCGCTCAGGCTGGACACCGTCAGCGGGCTGCCGCCGCTGTTCGTCAGCGTCACGGTCTGGCTGGGGCTGGTGCTGCCGATGTTCACCGTGCCGAAGGCCAGCGCGCTCGGGCTGGCGCCCAGCGCCCCGGGCGGCAGCAGGGTGCTGCTGTCGGTCGCCGCATTGTTGCCCGGCGTCGGGTCAGTCACGGCGCTGCTGACGGTTGCGGTGTTGCTGAGCGTGCCGCTGGCCGCCGCCGAGATCGCGCAGGTCGCGGTGTAGCTCACGCTGCCGCCGGCAGGCAGGTTCACCGCGTCGCTGATGTTGCCCGAGCCGGCTGCGGTGCAGGCGCCGCCGCCCGCGGCGACGCAGGTCCAGCTGACGCTGGTGCAGGCGGCCGGGAAGGTGTCGGCGACCGTGCTGCCCGGCGCATTGCTGGGGCCGGCGTTGCTGGCGGTGATCGTGTACACGGTCGAACCACCCGCCGAGACCGCGGTCTGGCCGTCGGTCTTGGTGATCGACAGGTCGGCCTGCGGGCTCAGCGTGTCGGTGTCGGTCGCGCTGTTGTTGGCGGGCGTGGGGTCGGTGATCGCGCTGCTGACCGTCGCCGTATTGCTGAGCGTGCCGGTTGCCGCGGCTGCGATCGCGCAGGTCGCGGTGTGGGTCACGCTGCCGCCGGCCGGCAGGTTCACCGAATCACTGAGATTGCCGCTGCCTGCGGCGGTGCAGGTGCCGCCACCGGCGCCCACGCAGGTCCAGGTGCAGGTCAGCGCGGCCGGGAAGGTGTCTGCCACGGTGGCGCCGGTCACTGCATCCGGGCCGGCATTGCTCGAGCTGATCGTGTAGGTGGTGCTGCCGCCGGGCACCGAAGTGGTGCTGCCATTGGTCTTGGTGATCGCAAGGTCGGCGCTCAGCGCACGGCAGGCGGTGACGCTGACGTCGTCGATCGCCACGCCGGCGAAGTTGACCGTGGTGTCGCTGTCCAGATGGAACAGCAGCTCGGTGTTCTGGCCGGCCAGCGCGTCCGCGCGCACGAGGTTCTGGCTCCAGCCGGCGGCGGCCGGGATGTTCACCGCGGGGTTGCCCGCGGCATTGGCCATGGTGGCATCCGCCCACTCGAACAGGCGCAGGCCGTTGCCGCCGCCGACCTGGCGGTAATCGACGTGGTAGCGGTCGAAGCTGGCGCTCTCCATCTGGTAGCGCTGCGACCAGCGCACCAGCACCGGCGGCTGCAGGCCGCTCAGGTCGATGTTCGGCGACAGTAGGTCTTGAGAGCTGCTGACGTCATAGGTGCCGTCAAGGTCGGTCTTCCAGCAGCTGCTGCCGCTGGCGCAGCTGTTGAAGGCAGCGATCGGATTGGCGGTCGTGGTCGCCGCCGTCGCGGGCAGGCCCAGCTCCCACTCGTTGGCGGTGCCGCTGCTGGTGAAGCCTGCCGCACCCGCTTCGAAATCGGTGCTGTACACAGTGACCGGGGTGAAACCGGCGGCGCAGGTCGGCGGCGGCGGCGCTTCGCAGACCCGCAGGCTCCAGCCGGTGAGGTTGCCGCCGTCGCCAGCAGCGTCGTCGCGCAGCTCCAGGGTCCAGGTGCCGCCGGCATCGGTGCCGTCGAACCAGGCCAGACGGTAGGCGAGCTCCGGCTTCAGCGCCAGGCCGCGCAGGGCGGTGAACGCGGGCGGGATCGCCGCCTCGTCGTCGAACACGGTATCCATCTGCGCCTGGCCGCCGGCAGTGGTGGCACCGATGTCGGTGAACAGGCCGATGCTGTTGCCACCCGGCGAGACCAGCTGGGCGTCGATGTCGCTCATGAACGTGTGGTTGAGCTGGATGCTGACATCGAGGTCGGCGATCCGCGGATTGCCGGGCACGGTAATGGTCGAGGTCGCAAGCCCGGCGTTGGGGCCGATTGCCACTGGCACATTGGTGCTGGTGTAGGTCGTGCAGTTCAGTCCCTCGTTGGCGGCCGGCTGCACGGTGACGCTCAGCTGGTAGGTGGCGGTGGGCCCGCCAACCGCCGCGCTGGCCGAGTCGACGAAGGCGAAATAGGTGCCGGCTTCCTTGACCGTGATGAACATGGATTCCGACAGCGGGTTGGTCACCGAACCCGTGGATGCGTCGTTGGCGACCAGGATCTGGTTGCTGGCGTCGCCGAACAGGCCGAAGCCCAGGCGACCATCCCACTGCACGTTGTCGCGCTCGGGGTCGAGGTCCAGCGACAGGAAGACGGTGTCGCCGGCGTTGAGGCTCAGGCTGTACCAGTCCTGCTCGGTGGCGGCAGCGACGCCGCGGGCGCCGCTGACCCAGCCGCTGGCCGGCAGGGCGTTGGCCGTTGCCGGCGTGTCGTTGGGCTCCACTTCGGCCGTGGGCGTCCCCGCCTGCAGGCGATAGTGCAGTTCGTACGGCCGCACGGTGGCCGTCGCGCTGGGCGAACTCACCTGCAGGTAGTAGGTGCCCGCGCTGGCCAGGGTGGTGCCGGCGAGGCCCGACGAAGCGGCGGCGAAGCTGCCGTCGTTGTCGTCGGCCTCGATGACCGTGGTGCCGTCGGGCGCGATCACCCGCAGCAGCGAATCGGTGCCGGAGCCGGCGGAGGCGGAGGTCATCACCCCCGCGTAGAGACGGTCGCCGGCCTGTGCCTCGATCGCGAAGAAGTCGATGTCGGCGGCCGGCCAGAGCTTGGCCCGGACCACGCCCTGGCGCCCGGCCAGCGGACTTGCGCTGGCGCTGCTGTTGTTGGGCTCGACTTCACCGTCATAGCCCATGCCCAGCAGGGCGGACGCCGCGCGCAGGGTCGAGCCGTTCGATGGCGCACCCGGCTTGCCGGGGGCCGCGAGGGCCTCGCCTTCACTGATCTCCGCGAATTCGTACTCGAACGCGCCGGCGTTCTGGGCCGGAAGGGCCGACCACGCGCCCAGGCCGCCGATCAGGCAGCCACACAGCCACACCAAGGATTTACGCGGCGAATGCCTGCGCATGTGTGCTTCCCCCTGAAAACTCTGGATCCGGTTCGGGCGCCCACGAAGAGCGCCCCGGTCCTCCCCCATGGAGTACCGCCGCGCATTAGCTCACTCCCGTGAACGGCGCGCAATCGGGGCGTGAGGGGGGCGGCAGTGCTGGCGCTGCTCACGCGGAGGGCGCAGGGGGCCCGGACAGCGGTGCCTGCAGGGGCAGCTCCAGTACGAAGCGTGCGCCCTGTGCGGCCGGCTCGCAGCGGATCTCGCCGCCGAGGACGTCGCGCGCCAGGTTCAGGACGATGTGCAGGCCGAGCCCGCTGCCGCCGCTGCCCAGCCGGGTGGTGAAGAAGGGCTCGAACACGCGGCCGCGCACGGCCTCATCGATGCCGACGCCGTCATCGCTGTAGACGAGGCGGACCCGCTCGCCCGCCGGCGTTTCGGCGGCGATCCGGATGTGGCCGGCGCGCTCGCCGGCGAAGCCGTGCTTCAGCGAGTTCATCACCAAGTTGCTGATGATCTGGCCGAGCGGACCCGGGTAGCTGTGCAGGCGGATGCCCGCCGGCACTTCCAGCGTCAGCCGGTGCGGCGTGCCGCGCAGCTGCGGGCTCAGGCTGGCGACGATCTCCTCCAGAGTGGTCTTCAGGTCGAACTCGCGGCGCCGCTCGCTGGCGCGGTCGACTGCGACCTGCTTGAAGCTGTGCAGCAGCTCGCTGGCGCGTTCGAGGTTCTGCTCGACCAGACGGGCGGCATCGCCGCTGGCCTCCAGCTGGTCGACCAGCACCGACATGCGCAGCTGGCCGCGCTTGAGCTCGGCCAGGGTCTCGCGGCTGCGGGCGTCGACGGTGGTCGCCGCCAGCAGGGCGTTGCCGATCGGCGTGCCCAGCTCGTGGGCGACGCCGGCGACCAGCTGGCCCAGCGCCGCCATCCGCTCCTGTGCGGCCAGCGACTGCACGGCGGCATGCAGCTCGGCATAGGTCGCCTCCAGCTCGGCCCGCTGCTTGCGCACTTCGTTCTCGACCCGACGTTTCTGGTCCAGGGTCTTGTGGAAGGCATAGGCCAGCGACAGCGAGACCAGGGCGCCGGCCAGCCACAGCGCCAACCGCCGCGACGGCGGCAGGCGCCCGTTGAAATCGCGGTCGAAGGACCACTCCAGCAGCCAGGCGTGCGCGCCCATGTCGATCGACTGCCGGTGTTCCGCCTCGGCTGCCGAGGTAAGCGCCGGCAGGCGCGCGTGATCGGTCGCCGGCGAAAGCGGGTGCAGGATGCGCAGGTGCATGCCCTGGTGCAGGCGATCCATGCCGACCTGTCCGAGCAGCTCGTCGAAGGCGATCACTTCCATCAGCACGCCGCCGCGGCCGGCGTTGGGCGCCGCCACCGCCAGCGCCAGCAGGCTGCGGCCGTCCTGCTCGAACAGCTCGCCGATCTGCAGCTCGGGCGCGGCGCTGCGGGCCAACGCCAGGGTCCGCAGCAGCGGCTGCGGGCCCTGCAGCGGGCGTCCTTCGGCCAGCAGCCCCCCCGGACCCGAGCTCTGCTCGACCTGCCAGGCGCCGTCGGCGGTGTCGGTGAGCCAGGCGACCAGAGGCAGGCGGGCGCTGCCGCGGCTGCGCCGGATCACCTCGACCGATTCGCGCAGCTCGGCGCTGGTGACGTGCTCGGAGCCCGAGTACAGGGTGGCCACGGCGACCAGCGAGGCGCGCTCGCGCAGGACGCGATAGCGCAGCTCGTTGCCGACACGCTCGGCTTCGGCCACCGCCTGGGTCTTCCACAGCGCCTCCTGCGACTTCTGGTCCGTGAGGTCGACCAGCGCGGTCAGCAGCAGGCCGCCGAGCAGCAGGCACAGGCTGGCGAGGCTGGCCGGTCGCAGCATCGGGCAGCGCCTCAGGCGCTTTCTGGCGCGCGCCGCGCCAGCCAGTCGCGCAGGGCCGGCAGCGGCATCGGGCGGGCAAACAGGAAGCCCTGCGCGCTGGTGCAGCCCAGACGCTCCAGGGTCTGCGCCTGTTCCGGGGTTTCCACGCCTTCGGCCACCGTCGCCAGCCCGAGCCGGTGGGCCATGCGCACGATGGTCTCGGCGAAGGCGATGCCGGGTGCTGCGTCCAGCGCCTGCACGAAGCTGCGGTCGAGCTTGAGCACGTCGATCGGCATGTCGCGCAGCTGCGCCAGCGAGGAATAGCCGGTGCCGAAGTCGTCGATCGCCACCGTGGCGCCGAGCGCGCGCAGGGCCTCCAGCGAGGCCCGCACCACCCGCGGGTCCTCCAGCGCCACCGACTCGGTGATCTCGATCTCCAGTCGTGTGGGCTCCAGCCCGTGACGCTGCAGCAGGCTGCGCACGCGGCCGACGAAGCGCGCCTGCCGCAGCTGCGGCATGGCGACGTTGACGGCGAGGCGGTGCGGCGGCTGGCCATCGGCGTCCAGCACCTGCAGGGCCTGGCAGGCGCGCTCCAGCACGAACTCGCCGAGGCGGCCGATCAGGCCGGTGTACTCGGCCAGCGGGATGAACACCGCGGGCGAGCGCATGCCGCCCTCGGCCTCGGGATCCGGCCAGCGCGCCAGCGCCTCCAGGCCGTCGAGGCGGCCGCTGGCCAGCTCGATCTTGGGCTGGTACCAGACTTCCAGGGCGCCGGCTTCCAGGGCATCGCGCAGGCGGTGGGCCAAGGCCAGACGCTCGCGCATGCGCTCCTCCATCTCGGGCTGGAAGAAGGCATGGCCGGCGTGGCCGCCGCTCTTGGCGCGCTTCAGCGCGATGCCCGCGCGGCGCAGGCTGGCCAGGGCGCCGTCGGGGCCGGCGACGCACTCCGCGAGACCCAGGGCGGCCTGGGTGGGCAGGCGGTGGCCACCGCAGGGAAAGGGATCGATGAACAGGCTCTGCAGGGTGTCGACATTGACCCAGCGCCTCGGCCCGGCGACCGCAAACACGTCGCCGTCGATGCGCGCGAGGCTGCAGTGTTCGCCCAGCTGCTGCTGCAGCCGCTGCGTCACCGCCTGCAGCAGCAGGTCGCCGACGTCCTGGCCCAGGCCATCGTTGAGATCGGCGAACTGACGCAGATCGATCAGGGCGATCCAGCGCGCGCCGGCCGGCATCGGCCGCTCGTTGAGCGCGCGCAGGAAGCCGCTGCGGTTGAGCAGGCCGGTCAGGCCGTCGTGGTAGGCGGTGAAGGTCACCTCTTCGAAGCGCCGCAGGTTGGCGTAGCACCCCGTGATGTTGGCGCCGAACACTTCCAGCAGCTGGCGGTCGACGCTTTCCAGCGGGCGCTCGGGACAGGCGATGTAAACCGCCGCATCGCAGTTCCCGCAGTCGAGGAACAGCACGCTCTGGTGGCCGTTGAACACGTGCGCGCGCCGCTCGAAGGCCGCCTGCAGGGCGCTGACCGCGGCGCTGTCCGGCAGTGCATCCAGCGGTTGGCCGACGTGGCTGCCGAGCTGGCCGGCGGCGCCGACCACGTACATGCGGCGATCGCCGCGGTCGAAGGGCGAGCCGCGCTGGGCGCAGACGATGCCCTCGATGCGCACCTTCAGCAGGGCGGCGAGCTGCACCAGCACGCCCTCGGCGAAGGCGCCCAGCGCCTGCGGCCGCAGCAGGCCGGGCGCGGCGCGCACGATCAGCTCCAGACCGCGGCGGTTCTCGGCGATGGTGCGGATCTGCTCGTAGCTGCGCAGGGCCGCGGACAGCGCGGTGATCAGCCGCGTGCGGGTCAGCTCGGACTTGGTGCGGTAGTCGTTGATGTCGTAGCGGTCGACGATGCCGAGCTCCGGCGCATAGCCGGGCTGGCCGGTGCGCAGGATGATCCGCGTCTGCAGCAGGCCGCAGGCGCTGCGGATGAAATCGACCAGTTCAAGGCCGGCCTGTTCGGTTTCCATCACCACGTCGAGCAGGATCACCGCGAGCTCGCCCGGCTCGGCCAGGCGCGTGCGCGCCTCGCGCGCGGAATGGGCGTGCTCCAGCTGCAGCGGCCGGCCCAGCAGCTGCGTGCCGCGCAGGGCCAGGCGGGTGGCTTCGTGCACTTCGGGATCGTCGTCGACGACGAGCACATGCCAGGGTTCGAGCTCGGGCTGTGGCGGCGGCTCGTCCAGCAGCCGGAGAACGTCATCGGAGCTCATAAGCCTCGCACTCGCTGCACGGGAGGGCGGCGGAAGGTCGCACGCCAGAACATTGACGGAATCAGGCCAAGTATGAGCCGCGTGCAACGATTGTGCCGTGTGCGTTGCCTGCCCTGCACAGACGAACGGGGCCCGCAGGCCCCGTTCGCGCAGCGCAGCATCGGCGGACGCGGCCTCAGCCGCCCGCCCCCAGCCAGCGCGCCAGCCAGTCGTGGACTTCCTGGTAGAAGTAGCGGCTGTTCTCGCCCTTCAGGATCCAGTGGTTCTCGTCGGGGAAGACCACCAGCCGGCTCTCGACCTGCTGGCGCTGCAGCACCGCCCAGTACTCCAGGCCGTTGTTGATCGGCACGCGGAAATCGTTCTCGCCGAAGGTCACCAGCACCGGGGTCTTGAAGTTGGCGGCGTAACGGATCGGACTCTGCTCGTTCCACAGCGGAATGTCCTCCCAGTGCGGCCCACCCTGCGCCACTTCGCGGCCGTAGGCGATGTCGGAGGTGCCCCACTGCGAGGCCAGGTTGATCAGGCCGGCATGGCTGACAAGGCAGCGGTAGCGGGTGGTGCTGGCCTGCAGCCAGTTGGCGAGATGACCGCCGTAGCTGGCGCCACCGGCGCACTGGCGCTCGCCGTCGATGAAGGCGTAGCGCTCGATGGCCTCGTCGGCGGCGTCGTTGATCTCGTCCGAAGGCCCCTTCAGCGGATCGCCCTGGATGCCCTGGGCAAAGGCCTCGCCGAAACCGGTCGAGCCGGTGTAGTTGGTCAGCAGAACGACATAGCCAGGCGCGGCCAGCAGGTGGTAGTGCCAGCGCAGCACCCACATGTCGCGCCACATGGTGTGCGGGCCGCCATGGATCACCACGAACAGCGGGTACTTCTTCGCAGGATCGAAGCCCGGCGGGCGGATCAGCAGGTTGTGGATGCGCGTGCCGTTCGGTGCGGTGCTCCAGAAGTGCTCGGCCGGCGGCAGGTCGAGTGCCGCCACGCGCTCGGCGGTGAAGCGGGTCAGCGGCACGGCGCGGCCGCCGCGCTCGATGCGCACCACTTCCGGCGGCTGCGCGGCGTGCTCATGCAGGGCGATGATCCGCGCCTCGCCACCGCGGCCGCCGGCGTTGACCAGGGTGTAGACGCCGCGCTCCGGCGCGAAGGCCAGTTCGACCCTGCCGCTGCGCGCATCCGCGCGCCACAGCTTCTCGTAGCCCTCATGCTCCGCGGACAGATACACGCTGCGGCTGTCGGCGCTGACCGCATAGCTGCTGACCGCGAGATCACCCGGAATGCGCAGTCGCGACTCGCTGCCTGCCGGCCAGTCGATGCGGGCGAGATCGGTGGTCGTGTAGATCCGCCCGCTGCGCGCGTTGACCAGGGCCAGCAGCTGGCGGCCGTCGGGGGTGAAGCGCGGCGTGGCATAGCTGTCGCCGACGCCTTCCACGCCGACATTGGTCAGGCGCCTGGGCTCGCCGCCGGCCACCGGCACCTGCCAGAGATCGGCATGGGTGAAGTCGAAGGCCGAGCGGTCGCGGTTGGTGGTGGCGACGAACACGATCGATTCACCGTCCGGCGCCCACTGCGGCTCCAGCTCCGAGCTGCCCGGGGTGGTGCGGCCATCAAAGCCCGGCGACTTCAGCAGGGCCGTGCCGGCCAGCAGGTCGCGGGCCTCGGCCTCGCCGATCGTCTGCACGAACACGCGCGGTCGGGTTTCATCCAGCCAGCGGTCCCAGTTGCGGATCGGGAAGCCGGTGTAGACCCGGGCGTTGTACTTGCGGTTCTTCTGCTCCTCGGCGATGCGCTTGCTGTCCTCTTCGCTGGCGGCATCCGGGTGCAGGTTGCTGACGAACAGGAGGCGGCTGCCGTCAGGCGAGAACTGCGGCGTGCGCGCGCCGGTGCTGAGGCTGGTGATACGCTGCGCCTCGCCGGCGCGGTCGACGTCGAGCACGTAGATCTGGTTCTGCGCATCGGCCTCGCGCTTGGTCGAGAACGCGACGCGACGGCTGTCGCGGCTCCAGGCCACGCCGGCTTCCGGGGCGCGCGTGGCGGTCAGGCGACGCGGCTCGGCGCTGCCGTCGGCCGGCACCAGCCACAGGTCGCTGACCTGATCCTCGGCCTTGTAGGCGGGCTCGGTGAGGGTGAACACCACGTGGCGACCGTCCGGGCTCAGCACGGGTGCGGACACCCGTGGCATCAGCCACAGGTCCTCGTGATTCAGCACACGCTGCTCGGCGGCCTGCGCGCCGCTGAACGCGAAGCTGCCTGCGACGAGCAGGCCCAGGGATCGGAACATGCGCAGCTCCTTCGACTGTGGTTCGGGAACCTTCGACCCTGCCGTGGGGGCAGGGTGTTGTCCAGAGGCGAAGGGCAGGGGGTCTGCGCGGTTTCGCCGATCGGGTGGGTCGAGACCCGTCATGAGCTCCGCTTCAGCCTCGGTGTTCTGATCTCATGGGGTGGGCCAGGGCCCACCCTAAGCCCACTCCCCCCGCAGCGCCTGCACCCGATCCTGCAGCGCCGCCGCTGTCGCCTGTTCTGGCAGCAAGGCGGGAGCGATCGCCAGCTCGATATGGGCACGGAAACGGCGCGGCAGGCGCATGCGCCGCAGGGCCGAATCGCGGCGGCTGAACAGGCTGCCCCACATGCCGCGCAGGGCCATCGGCACCACCGGCACTGGGCGTGCGGCGAGGATGCGTTCGACGCCGGAACGGAAGGGGTTGATCTCGCCGCTGCGGGTGATCTGGCCCTCGGGGAAGATGCCGACCAGCTCGCCGGCGGCGAGTGCCGCATCGATCTCGGCGAAGGCCTTCTCCATGAGCGCGGGGTCTTCCTTGGCGCCGGCGATCGGAATCGCCTTGGCGGTGCGGAACACCCAGCTCAGCACCGGGATGTTGAAGATCTTGTAGTACATGACGAAGCGGATCGGACGCCGCACCGAGGCCGAGATCAGCAGCGCGTCCATGAAGCTCACATGGTTGCAGACCACCAGCGCGGCGCCTTCGTCCGGTACCTGTTCGACGCCACGCACGCGCAGGCGGTACAGCAGGCTCATCAGCAGCCAGACCAGGAAGCGCATCAGGAACTCCGGCACCAGCCGGAAGATGTGCCAGGCCACCAGCGCATTGAGTATCGCGGTGACCAGCAGGATCTGCGGGATGTTCAGCTCCAGCGCGGTCAGGCCAATCGCGAGCCCGGCCGCCAGCACCATGAACAGGGCATTGAGAATGTTGTTGGCGGCGATCACCCGCGAGATCTCCTCGCGCGGCGTGCGCGACTGGATGAGCGCGAACAGCGGCACGATGAAGAAGCCGCCGAACAGGCCGATCAGGGCGAGATCCATCAGCACGCGCCAGCGCCCGGGCTGGCCGAACACTTCGCTCACCGACTGCCCGAGTGCGCCGACGTCTGCGGGTTGGGCGAAATAGAGATCGATGCCGAACACCGACAGGCCGATTGCCCCCAGCGGCACCAGGCCGATCTCAATCTTGTGGCCCGAGAGCTTCTCGCACAGCAGTGAGCCGACGCCGATGCCGGCCGCGAACACCGCCAGCAGCACCGACATCACCGCGGCCTCGCCGCCGAGCGTGTCACGCGCGTAGACCGGCAGCTGGGCCAGCACCAGCGAGCCGTAGAACCAGAACCAGCTGATGCCCAGCACCGAGTTCAGCACCGCGGTGCGGCCGCGCAGGGTGCCGAGCGTGTGGCCGATTTCGCTGATCGCGTTCCAGTTGAACTTGAGCTCCGGCGCGGTCGGCGGCGCCGGCGGGATCGCCAGGCTGACCAGCCAGCCGACGAGGGCGAGCCCGATCACGCAGACCGACACCCAGAGATCGGCGTTTTCCAGCTGCATCAGCGGCCCGCCCGCGAGGAAGCCGAGCAGGATCGCCATGAAGGTCGCGGCCTCGACCCAGGCATTGCCGCCGACCAGCTCCCAGGGCTTCAGGTGCTGCGGCATCAGCGAGTACTTGAGCGGTCCGAAGAAGGCCGACTGCGTGCCCATCAGGAACAGAACGCCCAGCAGCAGCTCGACCGAGCCCAAGGCAAAGCCCACCGCGGCCGCCATCATGATCAGGATCTCGGCGAACTTGATGATCCGGATCAGCCGCGCCTTCTCGTACTTCTCGGCGATCTGCCCTGCGCTGGCCGAAAACAGGAAGAAGGGCAGGATGAACAGCGCCGCGGCGATGTTCGAGTAGAGCAGGCTCTGTTCCTGATCGGTGCCGACCCGGTAGATGACCAGGCCGATCAGGGCGTTGCGGAACAGGTTGTCGTTGAAGGCGCCGAGCGCCTGGGTCAGGAAGAACGGCAGGAAGCGGCGCTGCGCGAGCAGGGCGAACTGCGAGGTCTGCGGGGCGTCGGCCATGCGGGCGTCCATGCGTGGGTGGCGGACGAGTGTGTGTGTCCTGTGAGGCGGGCTGTCAAGCCGCGTCAGCTAGTGCCGCAGCGCGCACGCGCTTGTCCTACGACTGTAAGGAAGTGTTTCGGGGTTCAGCCGCGCATCGACCAGCGGACGGCTTTCCGCCGTGACCGGTGCACCGGTCGGCGCGCGGACGGGGCGAAGTGTGAGCGGTTCCGCTTTCCGGACTCTGGCACGGAAGCTGCTGGTCACAGGCATCGCCCAAGCCCATTCCGGCTGCTCGAAGCGGCCCACGGAGCTCACCATGTTCGCCCTCACCCTGCTGCACACGCTGGATCGCGTTCGCCACGAAGTGCTGGTGCCGGCCTGGTACTGGGGCCTCGCGATCTGCGACGGCGCGGCTTACCTGCTGGCGCGTCGCTGACCCAGCGGTCCCTGCGCTGGCGCTGCGAACCTCGTTCGCCCTGCCGCGCAACGCTCAAGCCAAGACCTGCAGCAGCAGGCACCACATCCGGCGGCTCACTCCCCGCGCCCGAACAGACTGCCCTGCCGCGGCAGGCTCTCCGCCTCCACCAGATTTGCCAGCCCGACGCCCGCCAGCCGATAGCGCGTGCGCTTCGGCAGCTCGACGCGCGCGCGCAGGGCCAGTGCGATCTCCAGCAGTTCCTGCCAGGACGCCGGCGGTGAGTCCGGGCTGAGGCTGCGGGTGAGGATGCGGAAGTCGGTGGTCTTGAGCTTCAGCACCACGGTGCGGCCGATCCGCTGCGAGCGCTGCGCCGCCGCCCAGACCTTGCGTGCCAGCGGCTCCAGCTCGGCACCGATCGCGTCGAGATCCAGATCCACTGCAAAGGTGTCCTCGGCCGAGATCTGCAGGCTGGGTCGCTCGGGTTCGACCGGGTGTTCGTCGATGCCCAGGGACAGCTCGTGCAGGCGCCGACCCCAGCGGCCGAAGCGGGCGATCAGCGCCTCGGCGCCGAGCTCACGCAGCTCGCCCACGCGCTGGATGCCGAGTTCGGCCAGCTTGGCCTGCATCACCTTGCCGACGCCGGGCAGCTTGCCCACCGGCAGCGGGGTGAGAAAGTCATGGGCCTGCTCGGGACGGATCACGAACAGGCCGTCGGGCTTGCGCCAGTCGGACGCGATCTTGGCCAGGAACTTGTTCGGCGCCACGCCGGCGCTGGCGGTCAGCTGCGTGGTCTCGCGGATCTCGGTGCGGATCGCACGCGCCACCGCTGTGCCCGAACCCAGGCCTTGGGTGTCCTCGCTGACATCGAGATAGGCCTCGTCCAGCGACAGCGGCTCGATCAACGCGGTGTGCTTGGCGAAGATCGCCCGCACCTCGGCCGAGACCGCCTTGTAGCGGGCGAAGTCCGGTGGCACGAAGACCGCATCGGGGCAGAGGCGCTCGGCGCGGATCGCCGGCATCGCCGAGCGGATGCCGAACACGCGGGCCTCGTAGCTGGCCGCGCAGACCACGGAGCGCGCGCCCTTCCACGCGACGACTACCGGGCGTCCGCGCAGGCTCGGGTCGTCACGCTGCTCGACCGAGGCGTAGAAGGCGTCCATGTCGACGTGGACGATGCGGCGCATGCGTGTGAGGGCTCGAAGCGGAGACGCGTGAAGTGTGCCTGCGCGCGTCGCGCGAGGCGTGCCGCTTCAGCCCGGTTCGCGCCAGTGCAGACGCAGGTTGCGCGGGGTCAGCTCGCTGCCGTCGGCGTCGAAGGCGCGCAGGGCGGTGAGCGGCGCACCGGTGTCGGCATTGCGCAGCTCCAGCGCGGTCTCTTCGCAGGGCGCCCACTGCGTGCCCCACTGCGCCATCGACACCAGCACCGGAAACAGGGCCTTGCCCATCGGCGTCAGCCGGTACTCGACCTGCCGCGCGTCCTCGCGCGAGGGCTCGCGCGACAGCACGCCGCGTTCGACCAGGTGCTTGAGCCGCGCCGAGAGGATGTTGCGGGCGATGCCCAGGCGCCGCTCGAAATCGTTGAAGCGGCGCTGGCCCATGAAGGCCTCGCGCAGGATCAGCAGCGACCAGCGCTCACCGACAATCTCCAGCGCACGGGCGATTGGGCAGGGCGAGTGGGGATCGGCGGCGGGGCTGGCGCCAAGGGCGAGGTGTGGGCTCATGAACGCGAGCATGGCGGGTTGGGTTGCAAACTGCAACTGATCGCGCTAGCGTCTTCCGCGGTTGCACATTGCAACCGAATCGGACTGTTGTCCAAGGAGCACCCCATGTCGCCTGCCGCCCTGCGCCCGCTCGGCTCCACCCTCGGCCGACTGTTCCCCGAATTCACCGCCGAGCTGGTTGCCGGCTATGCCACTCGCCCGCGCCCGCTGCCGCCGCGTCCGCAGCCCGAGGACGCCGAGCCGGTGACCCTGCGCTTCGGCCTGACCGGCCTGCGCTGGGGCCACAGCGGTCCGCGCGTGCTCGCCCTGCACGGCTGGCAGGGCAGCGCCGCGCAGTTCGCGCCCATCGCCCGTGCCCTGGTCGCCCGTGGCCTGCAGGTGCTGGCGCTGGACGCCCCCGCCCACGGGCGCACGCCGGGCGAATTTGCCTCGCCGACCGTGTTCTCCGACGCCCTGCTGGAAAGCCGCCCCGAGCTGGGCAGCGTCGAGGCGGTGATCGGCCATTCGATGGGCGGCGGCGCGGTGCTGTACGCGCTGGCCCACGGCCTGCGCGCCGAGCGTGCGGTGGTGATCTCGGCACCCGCGCACTACGCCGAAGTGCTGCAGCGGACCAGCCGCCGTCTGGCCCTGCCGCAGCGCGCCGAAGCCGCCTTCGTCGCCCGCATGGAGCGCCTGACCGGCGTGCCCGCCGCGGCCCTGGACATCGCCGCGCTGGCGCAGCGCTTCAGCGGCGATCTGCTGGTGGTGCACGACCACGCTGACCGGGTGATTCCGCATGCCGATGGCGCGCGCATCGCCCGCAGCGCGCGGGTGCCGCTGCTGACCACGCAGGGTCTCGGCCATGCCCGCCTGCTGGCGGACCCGGGCATCGCCGCCGCGATCGCGGCCTTCGCCCAGTCGGGTCGGCGCAGCCTGGATCCGGGACGGGTGACGCTGAACTAGCGCGATGAAGCGCGCGGACATAGGACGATCGCGAATGCGCCGCCACGCGCCGTCGCAAGGCCGCATGCGCCCCGCGTGCTGCAATAGGGCGCCCAGCACGCCGGTGAGCCGGCCAGGACGCCTGTCGCAATGACTGATTCCGAACCGCAGCGCGGGCCGGCGCCCTCGGCGCTGGCCCTGCTGCCGCTGCTGTTGTTCCTCGCCCTGTTCTTCGGCAGCGGGCTGTACTTCAGCCTGAAGGGCCAGGACATGGCCTTCTACCAGCTGCGCGCGCCGCTGGCCGCACTGGTCGCGATCGGCGCTGCCCTGCTGTTGGCGCGCCTGCGCCGTGAAGACGGGCTTGCCACCCTGCTGGCCGGCATGGGCGAGCGCAACATCATGCTGATGCTGCTGGTGTTCCTGCTGGCCGGTGCCTTCGCCGAGCTGAGTCGCAGCATCGGCGCGGTCGATGCGGTGGTGAACGTGGCCCTGGGCGTGCTGCCGCCGGGACTGATCGTGCCGGGCCTTTTCCTTGCCGCGGCGCTGGTCTCCTTCGCCATCGGCACCTCGATGGGCACCTTGGCCGCGACCGTGCCGATCGGCCTCGGCCTCGCGGATGCGCTGGGCCTTGAGCGCACGCTCGTCGCCGCTGCCCTGGTCGGCGGCGCGATGTTCGGCGACAACCTCTCGCTGATCTCCGACACCACCATCGCCGCCACCCGCACCCAGGGCGCCGAGCTGCGCGACAAGCTGCGCGCCAATGCCGCCATCGCCCTGCCGGCCGCGCTGCTGACCGCGCTGTGGCTGGGACTCGCCCACGCCGCCCCAGCCGCCGCCCTGCCCACGTCCGCGGACAGCAGCGCCTGGCTGTTGCTGCCCTATGCGCTGGTGCTGGCCCTGGCCCTGGCCGGCGTCAACGTGCTTGCCGTGCTCGGCGGCGGCCTGCTGGCGGCGCTGCTGATCGGCGCGCTCGCCGCGCCCGCGTTCACCTGGACCGGCGCCTCGGCAGCGCTGTGGACCGGCATGGAGGGCATGACCGAAATCCTGCTGCTGGCCCTGCTGATCGGCGGCCTGGGCGCGCTGATGCAGGCCGGCGGTGGACTGGCCTGGCTGCTGCGCGCGATCGAGCGTTTGTCCCGCGGCAGTCGCGGACAGCGCAGCGGCGAGCTGAGCCTGGCCGGGCTGGCGCTGGGCGCGGATGTGCTGACCGCGAACAATACCGTGGCGATCGTCGCCATCGGCCCGCTGGTACGGCAGGTCGCCGCCAGCCATGCCATCACGCCAGCGCGCGCGGCCGGGCTGATCGACGTCTTCGCCTGCGTGGCCCAGGGCCTGCTGCCCTATGGCGCGCAGATCCTGCTGGCCGCCGCACTGGCAAGCGTGTCGCCGCTGATGCTGGCCGGCGGCATCGCCTATTGCTGGCTGCTCGGCGGCCTGGCCCTGCTCGGCATCCTGTGGCCGCGGCCCGCGGCGAAACGCACGGCATGAGCCGCAGGCCGGGGCGACAGGCCGTTCGCAGATCCGTGCAGATCCGATGCGGGATGGGATGGAGCAGGTTGCCCTCGGCGCGGCGCGTCCCGGGTGCTCACTGGGTCCAGGGCGCCAGCCCGCGCAGGCGTGCACGCAGATGCGCAACCAGAGCCTCGGCATCGGCACCGCCGCGAGTGAAGCCGAAGGCGTGCTCGGTCTCGCGCTGGCGGTCCAGCCACAGGCCGCCCTCGGGCGCCAGCGGCGGGCGCTTCGCCGCCAGCCAGAGGGCGGTGTCTGCGCCTTCCTCGGTGCTGCGCAGCCAGCGTCCAAGCACGCGGCGGAAGCGCGGCAGCGCGCTGCGCACGCCCTCGGTGTCGACCCAGCCAGGGTGCATGGCGTAGGCGCGCGGCGCCGACTCGCCGAGGCCGTTCCACCAGCGCGTCAGCTCGACCTGCGCGCGCTTGTGCTGCGCATACGCCGCGAGGCCGTTGTGCTGCGCGGCGTCCGCGGCCTCCAGTGCATCGAGGTCGAGCCGCGCGCCGTACAGCCCGCCGGAGCTCATCGAGATCACCGCGCTGCGCGCATCCAGGGCGCCCGCTTCGCGCAGACCCTCGGTCAGGACGAAGTGATTCAGCAGGTTGGTGGCGAAGCCGGACTCGATGCCCTCGGCGGTCCGCTGGAAGTCGTGCAGCATCAGGCCGACATTGTTGACCAGCACGTCGACGCGGCCCGCGCGCGCCAGCGCACTGGCGGTGGCGCAGGTGGCGGCGACGCTGGACAGATCGACCTTGAAACCGTGAATGCGGCCGGCGCCTTCGCCCTCCAGCGCCTGCAGGCGCGCGCCGTCGCGCCCAAGGGCAACCACATCGGCGCCGGCTGCTGCTGCGCCGAGCGCGATCGCGCGGCCGATGCCGCCGGTCGCACCGCTCACGACCCAGCGCTGGCCGCGAAAGTCGAAGTCGAGCGCTTCAAAGCCGCGTGCGCGGCGGACATGGCCAAGCCTTGAGAAGCTGGGCAGGAAGCGGGCGTAGAAGAACAGACTGGCGAGCGCGTTGAGCATTCGCGCAGTCTGCGCGCGGGACAGCCAAGCGCGCGTGAGCCGGCCGCGCAGGTGGCGTGAGCGCGACCTCAGAGCGTGTGAAAAAACCCAGACGCCGTAGCGAGGGCGTCTCTGGGCGTTCGTGGCAAAGCGCGGTGCGCGAATTCAAGGGAGTTTGGCGGGTCAAATGACCGCGGAATTCGCGTAGCGCGCTGCCGCCACGGGCGGCCAGAGGCGGCCGCAGTAGGCGGATGGTTCTCACATGCTCTCAGACCTTGCGGCGGATCTTGAGCCCCGAGACCGGGAAGCTGGCGATCTCGCCGCCGCCTTCGCGCCGCCGCGGCTGGCCGGGCTCGGGCGCGAAGCACTGCGCGTAGAACACCTCGTAGGTGGCCGGCAGCACGCCGTCACGGCGGTGCTGCTCGTAAGCCTCGAACACCTGCTGCATGCGCGCCTTGCCGGTCAGGCTGCGGCGGCGGTCGGACCAGGCATTGCCGGCACCGATGCCGCGCAACTCGCGCATCAGGCTGCGGACCTCGGGATAGGTCAGGGTGAAGCGATCGGTGTCCAGCACCGGATCGCGGAAGCCCGCGCTCATCAGCGCATCGCCCACGGCCTGCATCGGCGTGAAGCTGGAGACATGCGGTGCGCGATCGGCGGCGGCGAAGGACTCGCGCAGCTCGTACAGGGTGTCGGGCCCGAAGCTGGAGAACAGCAGCAGGCCGCCCGGCCGCAGCAGCCCGCGCAGGCCGTCGAGCACGGCCGGCAGGTCTTCGATCCACTGCAGACAGAGACTGGAGAACACGAAGTCGAAGCTCTGCTCGGCGAAGGGCAGGGCGCGCGCATCGGCGCAGACCCGGTGGAAGCGCTTCGACTTCGGCGTGTACCAGCGCCAGCCGCGGCCGGCCTCGGCCAGCATCGGCAGGGCCAGGTCCAGCGCCACCACCTCGGCCTTCGGGTAGAGACGACGCAGCTCGGCGCTGGCGCGACCGGGGCCGCAGCCGAGGTCGAGGATGCGGGTGGGCTCGGTCTTGGCGAACACCCGCTGCTCCAGCAGGCGCGATTCCACCTCGCGCTGCAGCACGGCGATGGCGGCATAGTCGGAGGCGGCGCGGCCGAAGGCGCGGCGCACCTGGCGCAGGTCGAGGCGGGGGTCCATGAGGGCGCGCAGTGTACGCCAGCGCATCGGCGCCGGGCTCGCCGGAGGGCCGGGGCCTGTGCGTAGAATCGGCCATCACGCCGCGCGGACCCGTCCATGAGCCACAGCCACAACGATTTCATCGAGGTCTATGACAACGCCCTGAGCCGCGAACACTGCGCGGCGCTGATCCAGCGCTTCGAGCGCTCGAACCAGCTGCAGCCGGGCGCGGTCGGCGGCGGCATCTATCCCGAGCTGAAGCACAGCAGCGACCTCACCATTTCCGGCCGGCCCGAGTGGCAGGACGCGGAGATGGCCCTGAATGGCGCGATGTTCAACGGCCTCCTGGCCTATCTGCGGCGCTACCCGCACACCCTGATCGCGCCGCTGATGCTGCAGATGCAGGACGCCGCCAGCGGCCAGCTGCGGCGGGTCGACGCCAGCGACGTCGAGCGCATGGACGCCGCCCAGCTCGGGCCGGTGGTGCAGCAGGTGTTCCGCCCCGGCTCGATCAACCTGCAGCGCTACCGCGCCGGCGAGGGCGGCTATCCCTACTGGCACTGCGAGCTGTATCCCCGCGATCGCGACGCCGAATGCCTGCACCGCACCCTGCTCTGGACCGTCTATCTCAACGACGGCTTCGACGAGGGAGAGACCGAATTCCTCTACCAGGACCGCAAGGTCAAGCCGAAGACCGGCAGCCTGCTGATCGCGCCGGCGGCGTTTACCCACACCCATCGCGGCAACAAACCGCAGCGTGGTGACAAGTACATCGCCACCAGCTGGATCCTGTTCCGTCGCGCCGAACACCTGTACCCGGACATGGCGGCGGCCTGAGACCGTCAACCTGAGACCGCCCAAGCGTGGTGTTGTGCAGCGAATGTTCTTGAAACAACCTGAATTCGTCGTTCCCGCGAAGAGCCTGTCCTCGCGAAGGCGGGGACGGGGATCCAGGATCCAGGGCCAGGCATCTGGGCCCCCGCCGTCGCGGGGGCAACGGTGACGGAGTTCTGGGCGAGAGTTCAATGTTCTGAGAGACGCTGCTGCTTGCACGCATCCTGCACGACCCGCGGCAACCCACCCACCGGAGCCGATCCCATGCGCCTGACCCGTCGATCCCTGAGCGGCCTCGCCCTCTGCGCCGTTCTGGCCGCCTGCTCCGAGCCGCCGCCGCCGCCCCCCAGCGGCCCCACCATCAACAGCGCGGCGGCCAACGAAGCCGTGGTGCTGTTCGACCAGGCCGTGGCCGAGGGCCGCGGCCAGCTGGCCCGGGCCTATGCCCAGGACATCCTCGCCAAGTACCCGGGTACCCAGGCGGCCGCCAAGGTCCAGGCGGCGATGGCCGAGGTCGAAACCCTGGCCGCAGCGGACCGCGAGCGCACGCGGCTCGCCAACATGTGGGTCTACCACGCCGTCGGTGAGGTCAAGGGCACCACCTACACGGCCTTCATGTACGAATCCGGCAGCACCCAGAAGCCGCGCGAGGAGCGCCCGCAGCTGGTGCTGCGCCGACACCCGGAGTGGGGCCAGAACGTCTACATCCTGCTGCCTGGCGGACGCATCGCCTGCGGCGCGCGCTGCAACGTCAACATCAAGATCGACGAGGCCAACCCGGTGCGCTTCGAGGCCAGCCAGCCCGAGGGCGCGCCGGTGCCGGCCATGTTCATCGAGGAGGACCGGCGCTTCTTCGAGGCGCTGAAGAGCGCGCGCTGGATCGAGATCGAGGTGCCGATCCGCGGCGGCAAGCAGAGCCTGCGCTACGAAGTGGGCGGTATCGACCTCGAACGCATGGGCCCCGAGCTGCCGGCGCGCAGGCGTTCCTGAGGGCGCTTCGACCGCGCCTGCCGAAGGTCGCACTTCACGCTCACGCCCCCGCAGGCGACAATGGCGTGCTGCGCCGCGCGGCGCCCACGCTGCGCGCATCCTGCATTTCGGCAGACAACCCTTTCATCCAAAGGCCCCGTCTTCGCGACGGCGGCCGCAACCGGGAGGATCCCCATGGCAGAACCGACCCTCACCCCGCCCGCCGGCGGCGCCAAGATCAGCATCGACAGCGGCAAGCTGCAGGTGCCGAACAACCCGATCATTCCCTTCATCGAGGGTGACGGCACCGGCCCGGACATCTGGCGCGCTTCGGTGCGCGTGCTCGATGCGGCGGTGGCCAAGGCCTACGGCGGCCAGCGCAAGATCCACTGGCTGGAGATCTACGCCGGCGAGAAGGCCAACAACCAGTTCGGCACCTGGCTGCCGGAGTCGACCGTGCAGGCCTGCCGCGACTATCTGGTTTCGATCAAGGGCCCGCTGACCACGCCGATCGGCGGCGGCATCCGCTCACTCAATGTGGCCCTGCGGCAGATGCTGGACCTGTACGTCTGCCTGCGCCCGGTGCGCTGGTTCAAGGGCGTGCCGAGCCCGGTCAAGCGTCCCGACCAGGTCGACATGGTGATTTTCCGCGAGAACTGCGAGGACATTTACGCCGGCATCGAGTTCGAGCAGGGCTCGGACGAGAACGCGAAGTTCCTGAACCTTCTCAAGGAGCACTTCCCCAAGAGCTTCGGCAAGATCCGCTTCCCCGAGACCTCGGGCATCGGCATCAAGCCGGTGTCGAAGGACGGCTCCGAGCGCCTGATCCGTGCTGCCATCGAGTACGCCATCGCCAACGGCCGCAAGTCGGTGACGATCGTGCACAAGGGCAACATCATGAAGTTCACCGAAGGCGCCTTCCGCAACTGGGGCTATGCGCTGGCGGAGCGCGAATTCGCTGACAAGACCTATACCTGGGACCAGTGGGAGCGCACCAAGGCCGCCAGCGGCGAGAAGGCTGCGAATGAAGAGCAGGCCGCCGCGGTCGCCGCCGGCAAGATCATCATCAAGGACGCGATCGCCGACATCACCCTGCAGCAGGTGCTGACGCGGCCGAACGAGTTCGACGTGATCGCCACCTTGAACTTGAACGGCGATTACCTGAGCGACGCGCTGGCCGCACAGGTCGGCGGCATCGGCATCGCCCCGGGCGGCAACGTCAACTACATGACCGGCCACGCCGTGTTCGAGGCCACCCACGGCACCGCGCCCAAGTACGCCAACCTCGACAAGGTCAACCCGGGCTCGGTGATCCTGTCCGGCGAGATGATGCTGCGCTACATGGGCTGGACCGAAGCGGCGGACGCGATCATCAACGCCATGGACGCCGCGATCGCCGCCAAGACCGTCACCTACGATTTCGCCCGCCTGATGGACGGCGCCACCGAAGTGAAGTGCTCGGAGTTCGCAGACGCGCTGATCAAGGCGATGTAAGCGAGCGCTGCCACACGTGGAAAGCACAAGGCCGCCTTCGGGCGGCCTTGTGCGTTGTGGGGCGCATTTGGGTGGAGGGCAGAGCTCAAGCCTTGCCTGCGAGAACAGTAGCGGAAGCCTGCTTGCGACATGGGCGCTGCGATTGCCTACTTGTGCCCGCGACCGCTCTGGACTCTGCGTGACTTCCGGCTGAGTCTGAACTGAGGGCCAAGATCGCACCCATCCAGCGAGGCCTCCGCCATGACTGACTGCCGCTACGCCCTCTGGCCCCTCCCCCTCGCCGTGGCCCTGGTGCCCGTGTTCGCCGCGCACCTCGCCTACGCCCTGTCGGTCGAGGCCGGCCATGTGCCCGCCTGCGTGCCCTATGTCGAAGGCTGCACCTCGATCAGTCGGGCGGCGCGGCACGGGCTGGGCAATCACCTGTTCCGGCTGCTGATGCTGCCTTCGGCGATTCTGCTCACCCTGCATTGGCTGGCGACCCTCGTCTGGCTGCGGCAGAGCACAGGCGAGTCCCGGGCGGGTAGCAGTCTCTGGCTGCTGGCGCCGTTCGCCGGTCTGTCGCTGGCGGTCTACGTCACCTTCCTCGGAACGGATGGCGAGGCCTACCGCTTCCTGCGTCGCTACGGCGCCCAGCTCTACTTCGCCTCGGTCTATCTGGCCCAGCTGGTGGTGGTGCGGCACTGGCATCGCAGGCTCGGGCGTTGGGACAGGGGCGGCGCGGTGTGGCTGGCGATCTCGCTGGTGATGCTGGCGCTGGGGCTGGGCTACACGGCCGTGGCCAACGGCTTCGACGATCCCGTGCTGAAGGACCGCATGGAAAACCTGCTGGAGTGGCATATCGGCGCGCTGATGACGGCCTGGTATCTGCTGCTGGCCTGGGTGTGGCGGCGCGAGGGTTTTGCCTTGGGCTTCAGCCTCGGGCGCTGAGTGCCCGCGGCGTCAGCCGATCGCCTGCGCAAGGTTGATTCGCGCCTGCGCCTCCAGCCGCGCGCGCAGGGCCGGTGTGCGGTACAGCGGCTCGCGTTTCGCGAAGTCTCGCAGCAGCTGCCGCCGCTTGTAGCGGTAGAGAAAGCCCGGCACCCAGGCGTATTCGGCGCGCACCTGTCGTTCGTACTCGGCGAAGCGCTCGGGGGCGGCGCCGAGGATGGCGAGGTCGATGTCGACCAGCAGGCTGGGGTCGCCGGGCGCGGGCTCGGCGGCATGCGCGGTGTCGAGGATGAGGGCGTGGATGCGCGCCGTCGCCGCGGAATCGGCGCCGGCCTGTCCGAGCGCTCGCGTCGCCCAGTCGGCGCTGCGGCGCTCGTTGTCCTTGCCGCGCGGATCGTAGACGGCATCGTGGAACCACAGCGCCAGCACCAGTTCGTCCGGCCGTTCGGCCACGTCGCGATGCGCGCGCAGCAGGTCCAGGCATTCCGACAGATGCTGCAGGCTGTGGTAGTGCCGCTGCGGCTCGCGCCAGGCGCGGCGCAGGGCCTCGACACAGGTTTGCGCCTCGCCGTCCGCGCCAACGGCACGCCAGGCCTGCAGGAATTCGAGGTCGATCGGATGCGTCGTCATCAGGGGCTTCGCGGGTGCGCGTCGGATGTCCAGCAGGCTGGCGAATCGAGCGCACGGCGGCAAGCCCTGAGGTGGCTCGACGCCGGCGCCTGCCTGCGCCGATCATGCGGACCCATCTTCGGAGCGTGCGCATGGACTTCAGTCGGCTCGACCAGAAACTGCGCGACAGCCTCGCCGACCTGCGCTTGAGCGTGGAGGAACGCGACGAGCTGCGCGAGCTGGGCCAGTCGCTGTCGCCGGATGCGATCCGCTACCTGCGCAATCGCGCCTTCGCCCTGGTGCGCGAGCTGGTCGCCGATCCCGCGCAGGCGCAGCCGGCGCTGAAGTGGCTGGAGCAGGTGGTGAAGACGCTGGATTTGAAGGCACAGGCGGCGCGCGAGCCGGCCAGCGCGCACTTCAGCCCGGGCGAGAGCTGCCGGCAGAAGATCCTGTCGCTGTGCCGCGCGGCGCGCGCGCAGATCGACGTCTGCGTGTTCACCCTCGCCGATGATGTGCTGGCCGAGGCCCTGCTGGCCTGTCACCGCCGCGGTGTCGCCGTGCGCCTGCTCACCGACAACGACAAGATCCACGATGCCGGCAGCGACGTCGCCTGGCTGCGCGAGCAGGGGCTGCCGGTGCGGCTCGATCGCAGCGAGTACCACATGCACCACAAGTTCGCGATCTTCGATGCGCGGCGGCTGTTGAACGGCAGCTTCAACTGGACGCGCAGCGCCAGCACCTCGAACGAGGAGAACCTGCTGGTGATCGAGCACGCCCAGCTGGTCGACGACTTCCGCGCCGAATTCGAGCGCTTGTGGGCACGCCATGCCTAGTCGCTGCAGGCGGGTTGACCCTGGTGCGGCGGAACAAGGCGGCAACCCATGACCCGCCGCACCGGGGCCGGTGCGGGCCGCGCTGCGGCTCGGGAGCGATAACGGCAGCCGATGGTCCGACTTGAGGCACGCCACGTCGGAAAGACGCGAATTCGGGGGCGCAGAAACGAAACAGCCGAATCGCATCCTGCGATCCGGCTGTGTGCTTCGGGGAGAGCATGGGACCGGGGCCGTGGGGGAGGTCGGAGAGCCGGTCCGGAGCGCCTCGCAGGACAACGCGGGCACGACTGCATTATTCACGCGGTGCGTGAAGGAAATAGCCGGATGCGTCGCATGCGGGGTCAGGGTGTTCCTGACATGCCGCCTGTGATGTAAGGCTTGAGATGACCTTGGCGCTGGCCGCTTGCCTTGAAGTTCGATGCTGACCCGATGTGCGGCGACTGTGTTCCTGAAGGAGCCCGAGCGCGTCGGATCTCGCTCTTTGCAGCCTGCTTGCGGGCGACCGCAGCTTGCGCCGGGCACTCCAGCTGCGGGTCGCGGGCAAGCTCGCTCCACGCACAGCCGGGCCTTCGCGGGCGACGACTCGCGCGAGAGTCCTCATCCTCCTGGGAACCGACATGACCGAGCCCTGTCCCGACGCAATCCCGCAGCGCACGCCCGACGAGGCCCGCGTCGAGCTGGCGGCGACTTCCATCCGCGATGCCTTCGAGGGCTACAACGGCCACTTCCGCGCGATCACCCAGCGCGCGCGGCGGCGCTTCGAGCAGCGCGACTGGCTGGGCGCGCGCTCGGACGCGGTCGAGCGCATCGAGCTCTACGACCGCTGCGTGGCTGCCGCCGGCGCACGGCTGTCCGCCCAACTTGAAGCGCAGTCGCAGGACAAGGCGCTGTGGGCGCGCATCCATGCGCGCTACGCCGAGCTGATCGCCGGCCTGCTCGACCAGGAGCTGTACAAGACCTTCTTCAACACGCTCACGCGCCGCTTCTTCGCGACCCGCGGCGTGGATGCGGCGATCGAGTTCGTGGCGCTGTCGATCGCGCCCACGGATCGCATCACCCATCCGGTCGCGCGTCGCAGCTATGCGGTGGCGGGCGATCTCGCCCCGGCGTTCGCGCGCGTGCTCGATGACTATCCGTTCGCCGTGCCCTATGCCGATCCGCAGGACTGCGCGGGCAAGCTGGCGCAGCGTATCGAGCAGCAGCTGTCCGACTGGGAGTCGCCTGCCGTGCGCGGCCTGGAGCTTATGGAGACGGTGTTCTACCGCGAGCGCCGCGCCTATCTGGTCGGCCGCGTCTACGGCGAGAGCCGCTTCGCGCCGATCGTGATCGCGCTGATGCACGCCGATGACGGCCTGCGCGTCGATGCGCTGATCACCGAGCGCGCCCAGGTTGCGGTGCTGTTCGGCTACACCCGCAGCTACTTTCACGCCGATCTGGAAACCGTGGGCGATGCGGTGGTGTTCCTGCGCACCTTGCTGCCGCACAAACCGGTCGACGAGCTCTACACCGTGCTGGGTCGCGCCAAGCAGGGCAAGACCGAGCGCTACCGGCATTTCTTCGCGCATCTGCAGCGGCACGCTGACGAGGCCTTCGTCCACGCCGACGGCGAGCGCGGCATGGTGATGGCGGTGTTCACCCTGCCCAGCTATCCGGTGGTGTTCAAGCTGATCCGCGACCGCTTTGCCTATCCCAAGACCATGGCCCGCGCCGAGGTCGAGCAGAAATACCGGCTGGTGTTCCACCACGATCGCGTCGGCCGCCTGGTCGACGCCCAGCTGTTCCGCCACCTGCGCTTTCCGCGCCGGCAGTTCGCGCCGGCCCTGCTGGAGGAGCTGCTCGAAGGCTGCCGCGAAACCGTGCAGGCCGACGGTGACGATCTGGTGTTCTCGCACTGCTACATCGAGCGCCGACTGCGGCCCTTGAATCTCTACCTGCGCGAGGTCGAGCCCGCGCGCGCGGTCGCTGCCATCGTCGACTACGGCCAGGCGATCAAGGACCTCGCGCGCAGCAACATCTTCCCCGGCGACCTGCTGCTCAAGAACTTCGGCATCAGCCGCGCGGGCCGCGCGATCTTCTACGACTACGACGAGCTCTGCTTCGTCACCGAATGCCGCTTCCGCGCGCTGCCGACGGCGCGCCACGAGGACGAGGAGCTGCACGCCGGCGCCTGGTACCACGTCGACGAGAACGACGTCTTCCCCGAGCAGTTCCCGCAGTTCCTCGGCCTGTCGCCTGAACTGCGCGCGGCCCTGCTGGAGGCGCACGGCGAGATCTTCACCGTCGGCTGGTGGCTGGCCCTGCAGCAGGACATCCGCGCCGGCGCGCTGGCCGACGTTCCGCCCTACCCGGCACGTTTGCGGGTTTAGCGCGCCGACTTCACAGCGTCACGCGAAGGCCGCAGACTCCGCGCGCCGCGTCGGGAACGACTCCCGCGCGCGCTGGGGCGGCCGCGGTGGCCGCCACCGCCGGGTGCAGGGCCGGGGAGGGCTCGCGCACCACGCGGAACCGTTCGTTTCCGCAGCGTGCCCGCGGCCGGATGCCGCGGCGCGCGGCTTACGGAGTTCCCATGACCCTGTCCCTGCGTGGACGTCTTGCGCCTGCCTGCAGCGCGCTGGCGTCGCTGTGCCTGATCGCCGCCGGCACTGCCCGCGCCGACGTCTTCGTCAACGAGTTCCACTACGACAACGACGGCACCGACAGCGGCGAACGCGTCGAGATCATCGCCCCGGCCGGCACCTCGCTGAGCGGCTGGAAGCTGGTGCTGTACAACGGCAGCGACGGCCGCCAGTACGCCACCTACAGCCTGTCGGGCACGACGGCGAACCAGTGCGGTGGCCACGGCACCGTGGTGGTCAACGTGCCGGGCATCCAGAACGGCAGTCCGGATGGGCTTGCACTGATCGACGCCAGCGGCGCCGTCGTCCAGCTCTTGAGCTACGAGGGTGGGTTCACCGCCAGCGACGGCCCCGCCGCCGGTCGCGTGGCGACGCAGATCGCCGTGGCCGAGACCGCGACCACGCCAGTCGGGCAGTCCCTGCAGCTCGCCGGCAGCGGCAGCCGCGCCAGCGACTTTACCTGGCAGGCGCCGCGCGCGGCCAGCTTCGGCGCCTGCAACAGCGGCCAGACCCTGGTGGCGCCGGGCAGCGGCGGCGGCACGAGCCTGAGCGATGGCGTCGCCCGTACGGGGCTTGCGGCGACCGCCGGCAGCAGCCTCAGCTTCACCCTGAGCGTGCCGGCCGGCGCCAGCAACCTGCGCTTCGCGATCAGCGGCGGCAGTGGTGACGCCGACCTCTACGTGCGCTTCGGCAGCGCGCCGACCACCACGGTCTACGACTGCCGTCCGTTCCAGACCGGCAACACCGAGACCTGCGGCTTCGCCAGCCCGCAGGCCGGCACCTGGCACGTGCTGATCCGCGCCTACACGAGCTTCAGTGGCCTCAGCCTTACGCCGAGCTTCGACGCGGCGAGCGCACCGCCCTCCGGCTACTACAGCGGCGTGCAGACCGGCAGCGCCAGCGCCCTGCGCGCCAGCCTGCACGCGCTGATCGACGACCACACGCGCATCCCTTACACCGCCAGCAGCACCGACACCTGGGACGTGCTCAATCGGGCCGAGCAGGATCCGCTCAACAGCGGCCGCATTCTCGACGTCTACAAGAACGCGTCCTACGCCAAGGTGGCCGGCGGCAACGACTTCTACAACCGCGAGCACACCTGGCCCAATTCGCTGGGCTTTCCCAACGACGGCCCGAGCAATTCGGCCTACACCGACCTGCACATGCTGATGGCCTCGGACATCGCCTACAACGCGGCGCGCGGCAACAAGCCCTATGACAACTGCCCCAGCGGCTGCACCGAGTACGCGACCGGCGCCTACGCCGGGCAGGGCGGCGGCAGCGGTGTCTATCCGGGCAATTCCAACTGGACCAACGGCAGCGTGTTCGAGGTCTGGTCGAAGCTGAAAGGCAACGTGGCGCGCGCGATGTTCTACATGGACGTCCGCTACGAGGGCGGCAGCCACGGCGGCACCGGCGCGGCCGAGCCCGATCTGCGCCTGACCAACGACCTCAGCCTGGTTGTCGGCACTTCGGGCAATGCCTCGGTGGCCTACATGGGCCGGCTGTCGACCCTGATCCAGTGGCATCAGCAGGACCCGCCGGACGAGGCCGAGCGCCTGCGCAATGCCCTGATCCAGACCTACCAGGGCAACCGCAATCCTTTCATCGACCAGCCGCAGTGGGTGGCCTGCGTCTACCAGTCGGTCTGCAACTGACGTCCGGCTACGCTTCCCGGCGGCGTCGCGCGCCGCCGGGGCGGCAGCTCGGTGTGCGTCTTCCGATCCCACGAACTTCCTGATGATCGAACAGGCGCGGACTTTTCTTCATCCTCACGGGCCTGTGCTAGCGTGATGGGCTGATTCAGGTCGCGCGGCCGACCCGGCAGCGCGTGGACATTGCAGCCCCTACGAGGAATGCCGCCCATGTTGAAGAAGACCCTGCCCCTGCTGATCGTGCTGTCGCTGGCCGCCTGCTCCCAGTCGGAAGCGCCGAGCACCGCGGCGCCGGCCGAAGCGCCCAAGCCCGCTGAGACCGCCCCGGCGCCGGCGCCGGCACCTGCCGAGCCGGTCAAGTCGCCGATCGAACAGGCCGTCGCCGGCGCCTGGCGCTCGCCCGAGAATGTCGCCCGTGACGCCTTCCGCAATCCGGTGCAGACGCTCGGCTTCTTCGGCGTCGATGCCAGTCAGACCGTGCTCGAAATCACCCCGGGCGGCGGCTGGTACACCGAGATCCTGGCGCCGCTGCTGCGCGACGGCGGTACCTACATCGCCGCCGTGGTCGACCCGGCCAAGGCCGCCAACGAGCGCGCCGCCGAGTACTACGGCAACGCGCTGAAGAGCTATCAGGAGAAGCTGGCGGGCAATGCCGAGGTCTACGGCAAGGCGCAGGTCGTCCAGTTCGATCCCGCCAATCCGGCCTTCGGTGCGCCCGGCTCGGTCGACACCGTGCTGACCTTCCGCAACGTCCACAACTGGATGCCTTCGGGCGCGGCACCGGCCTACTTCAAGGGCTTCTACGACGTCCTGCGTGAGGGCGGCACCTTGGGCGTGGTCGAGCATCGCGCTGCCGAAGGCACCGAGCCGGACGGCCGCGGTGGCTATGTCACCGAGGCCCAGGTGATCGCCCTGGCGGAAGCCGCGGGCTTCCAGCTGGTCGAGAAGTCCGAGATCAACGCCAACCCCAAGGACACCCGCGACCATCCCAATGGCGTGTGGTCGCTGCCGCCGGTGCTGCGCGGCGGTGACGAGGACCGCGAGAAGTTCGTTGCCATCGGCGAGTCCGACCGCATGACCCTGCGCTTCGTCAAGCCGGCGGCGCCGGCCGCGGAAGTCAGCGCCGAGCCGGCCGCGGGCGAGACCAAGACCGGCAACTGATCGCCGAGCAGATACGCCGGCGTTCGCGCCGAGCAAGACCGCCAGCGGCCGCCTCGTGCGGCCGCTGGCGCATCCGCCGTCAGGCGGCGCGTCGCCTTGAACGCTAGGCGCGCGACTGTCGACCCACCAAGCCACCTGCGCGCATGCTGATCGCCCTCAACAAACCCTTTGGCGTGCTCTGCCAGTTCACCGATGCAGAGGGGCGACCGACGCTGGCCGGGCTGATCGATCAGCCGGGTGTCTATCCCGCCGGGCGGCTGGACGCTGACTCCGAGGGTCTGCTGCTGCTGAGCGACGACGGCGGCCTGATCGCGCGCATCACCCAGCCGCGCCACAAGTGGCCCAAGACCTATGTGGTGCAGGTCGAAGGCGAGGCGACCGCCGCGCAGCTGCAGGCCCTGGCCGCGGGCCCGACCCTGAAGGATGGCCCCTGCCTGCCCTGCGAGGTCAGGCGCCTGGATGGCCCGCCGGACTGGCTGTGGCCGCGCGAGCCGCCGGTGCGCTACCGCAAGTCGGTGCCCGAGAGCTGGCTGCAGGTGGTGCTGCGCGAAGGCCGCAACCGCCAGCTGCGGCGGATGACTGCCGCCGTGGGACTCCCAACCCTGCGCCTGCTGCGCGTGGCGATGGGTCCGCATGCGCTGGACGGGCTGCGCCCGGGCGAGCACCGCGTGCTCGATCCGCAGCCGGTGGCACCGCCGCCTGCCACCGCACCGAGCCCAAGTGTCCCAACTCGGGGAAACCGCTCAGGCAGCTCGAACGGGCCTGCGCGCCGGCGCCGGTGAATGCAGACCGGCGACCCCGCTTTGGGTACCATCCCGGCTCCTTGGTCTTTGGATGGGAGTCGCCTCGATGAATGATCGTCCTGCAGTACCGGTGGCCGCGGCGCTTCCCGCCACCGCCGGCAACACCCTGATCCGCAACACCTTCATCCTGCTGAGCCTGGTGCTGGGCGTCGCTGCGGTCGGCGCCGGCGCTGGCCTTGCGATGCGCATCCCGCTGGGCATGGGCATGTGGCTGGTCTTCATGGCCCTGTTCATCGGCGGACCTTTCCTGATCTCGCGCATCGGCAACGGCCAGGCCCAGATCCTCGCCACCTTCGGTTGGGCTTTCGCGGTCGGCCTGCTGTTCAGCCCGATGATTGGCGCCTACCTGAGCATCCCTGGCGGCGCGTCGGTGGTGCTGAACGCACTCGGCGCCACGGCGGTGATCTTCACCGCACTGGCCGCCTACGCGGTAGTCTCGCGCAAGAACTTCAGCTTCATGGGCGGCTTCCTGATGGTCGGCGCGCTGGTGCTGATCGTGGCGGTGGTCGCCAACCTGTTCCTGCAGATCCCCGCGCTGTCGCTGACCATCTCGGGCGTGGCCGTGCTGCTGATGAGCGGCTTCATCCTGTGGGACGTCAGCCGGCTGATCCACGAGCCCAATGCCAACCCGATCATGATCACCGTCAGCCTGTTCTCCAGCATCGTGGTGCTGTTCTCGCACCTGCTGAACCTGATGAACATGCTCTCCGGCGAGGACTGAGCCGGCGCCGCGTCGCTCGAGGGCGACGGCACGGAATCGCGGGGGCCCTTCGGGGCCCCTTTCCGTTACCGCTGCCGGCCCGAGCCCGCGGCGGTCATAGGGTGGGCCCTGGCCCACCATGGGCTCCATTCTCGCCTCGGTGTCGTTTCGTCGCTCCGTCGCTCCGTCGCTTCGTCGCTCAGTCGTTTGAAGCCAAGAGCAAGAGCTTTCGGTCCGTCCTTCGGCCGGCCCGACCTACCTTTCTTTGCGTGGCCAAAGAAAGGTAGGCCAAAGAAAGGCCACCCCTCGTCCGCGCCCTTCGCGCATCCGTGCGCGAAGGGTTCGCGTGAGTCGGTCGGGGTTTTCGGACAGGCCATCCCTGGCCTGTCGAAAACCTTGGCCGCATCCCTGCGGCCAACCCTGCGGGCGGATCGACCGCCTCCCGCCGCTCCCCAAGGGCCCCGTTGAAGAGCGCGGGCTCCTGCCCGCAAGAGCAAGAGCAGGAGCAAGAGCGAGAGACGAAGCCGGAGCGTTCATAGGGTGGGCCCCGGCCCACCATGGACCATACGCCCGCCCCGTTCACCGGAAGGTCCGGGCGCCGCACAGGGCTGCACGCATCGCTGGGTGAACGGACGCCGCCTTGCGCCGACCTTGTCGAGCTGCACCGCGCGCTGCGGGGTCTGCCATCGCCCGCCACGGTCTTGTCCGGGATTCGCCAAACCCCTACCGTGGGCGCCCGCTCCAAGGCTGTGCCGCGCGCATGAACACGACCGATGACCTTTTGCCCGCCAACGAGCGGCGCCCTGTCGACCGCTGGTTCGCGAACTACTCGGGCGACCACCGCAACGCCACCAACCAGGCGCTGCATGTCGTCTGCGTGCCGCTGATCCTGTGGTCGGTGATCGCCCTGCTGTGGGTGATTCCGGTGCCGGCCGCGCTGGGCCGCGATGGCGCCTGGGCCGGCATGGCCATGGCGGTGGCGGCGATCTACTACTACCGGCTCTCGCGGCCGCTCGGCCTGGTGATGGCGATCAAGCTGGTGGCGCTGGGCTTCATCACGCACCTGCTGTACGGCGCGCTGGGCGCGACGAACCTGCTGTGGCTGGCCATCGCGGTGTTTGTCGTCGCCTGGATCGGACAGTTCATCGGTCACCGCTACGAGGGCAAGAAGCCGAGCTTCTTCACCGACCTCGTCTATCTGCTCATTGGCCCCGCCTGGGTGATGGGCAAGCTGATGCGGCGGCTGCGGATTCCGCTGTAGGTCGAGATTCTGCGACTGCGAAGCTGGCGTCGAAGACCGGCTGTTTGATAGGAGCGAACTTGCTCGCGACACGCAGGCTGGGTGCAGGGCGCGAGCTGCAGTCGCCTGCTGGCAGGCTCCTGCAAAGAGCGCGAGCGCATGACAGCAGATTTCTTCAAGCGCCCCGGGCCTGTAGCGCAGAGCAGACCAGCGCTCAGGCGACGATGCCGGTCAGCTTGAGCAGGGCTTCGGCGTACTTCGCGCGCGTCGCCTCGATGACGTCCGTCGGCACCCGCGGACCCGGCGCGGTCTTGTTCCAGTCCAGGGTTTCCAGGTAGTCGCGGACGAACTGCTTGTCGTAGCTCGGCGGGCTGATGCCCACCTGGTACTGGTCGGCCGGCCAGAAGCGCGACGAGTCCGGCGTCAGCATCTCGTCCATCACGATCAGTGTGCCGTTCTCGTCGAGGCCGAACTCCAGCTTGGTGTCGGCGATCAGGATGCCGCGCTCGGCGGCATAGGTGGCCGCATGCCGGTAGATCTTCAGTGTCGCCGCACGCACGGCCTCGGCGAGCTCGCCGCCGATCAGCTCGACCACGCGGTCGAAGCCGATGTTCTCGTCGTGGTCGCCCACCGCGGCCTTGGTCGAGGGGGTAAAGATCGGCTCCGGCAGCACCTCGGCCTGGCGCAGGCCGGCGGGCAGGGCGATGCCGCAGACCGCGCCCGTGCGCTGGTAGTCCTTCCAGCCCGAGCCGATCAGATAGCCGCGGGCGATGGCTTCCACCGGCAGGGCTTTCAACTTCTTGGCCACCACGCTGCGCTTGGCATAGAGCGCGAGGTCGGTGCCGGCCGGCAGCACGCTGGCCAGTGGCGTCGCCGAAAGGTGATTGGGCTGCAGCGTGGCCGTCTGTGCGAACCAGAAGTTCGACATCTGGCAGAGGATCTCGCCCTTGCCGGGAATCGGATCAGGCAGCACCACGTCGAAGGCAGACAGACGATCGCTGGCGACGATCAGCAGCTCATTGTTCGGCAGGCCGTAGACATCGCGCACCTTGCCCCGGTGCAGCAGCGGCAGGTCGAGGTCGGACTGGTGCAGGGTCGTGGTCACGGCGGAGGCCTGGGCATGCGGGAAGCGCGATAGTTTATCGACGCAGGCGCAGGGCTCACAGCGCGATCTGCTGCTCAGGGGCGGCGAGCACGCCCAGCGGACAGGGCGATCGATCGCGATGCCGACCTCGCGCCGACAGCGCGCCGGTAGAATGCGCGGCCATGAACCCTCGCGCCCTGATGCTGGCCCCGCTGCTGGGCCTTGGACTCTCCGCCTGCAGCCCCGGTGCGCCGGCTGGCGCTGCGCCGATCGAACGCCCGGCCCAGCTCGGCATGTGCGCCAGCTGCCACGGCGTCGACGGCATCGCGCTCGCCCCTGGCAACCCGCATCTGGCCGGCCAGGACGAGGCCTACCTGCGCCTGTCACTACAGAAGTACAAGAACGGCGAGCGCCGGCACCCGCCGATGCAGGCGGTGGTGGGCGCTCTGCAGGACGCCGACCTCGATGCGCTGGCGCGCTGGTATGCCAGCCAGCCGCGGCAGGGCCAGCGCGCTGCGGCGGCTGAAGCCGCTGAGGCCGACAGCGGCGGCGCGAACTGAGCCATGCGCTACGCCGGCCGCCTGCTGGGCTTCGCCTTCGGCTGGATCCTGCTGCGGCATCCGGCCGGTGCCGTACTGGGTTTCCTGATCGGCTGGAGCTTCGACGGCGGCTGGCTGGCCTTGCGCACGCCGCGGCCGCAGCGCGGTGAGGATCCCTACGCGGTGCTGGACGTCGATCCCGAGGCCAGCATGGACGAGATCGACCGCGCCTACCGCCGCGCGATGTCGCGCCACCATCCCGATCGCGTCGCCAACGAATCGGCCGCCGTGCGCCGCCGCGCCGAAGCCCGCGCGCGCGCCATCAATGCCGCCTACGACCGCATCCGCGCCGAGCGCGAAGCCTGATGCGGCGCTGAACATTCAAATCCCGTCCACCCCGAGCCCGCCATGTCCAAGTGTCTGATCGCGCCTTCCATCCTCTCCGCCGACTTCGCCCGCCTCGGCGAAGAGGTGCGCAACGTGCTCGCGGCCGGCGCTGACTGGGTGCACTTCGACGTGATGGACAACCACTACGTGCCCAACCTCACCGTCGGCCCGCTGGTCTGCGAGGCGCTGCGGAAGCACGGCATCACCGCGCCGATCGACGTGCATCTGATGGTGAAGCCGGTGGACCGCATCATTCCCGACTTCGCCAAGGCCGGCGCCAGCCTGATCAGCTTCCACCCCGAGGCCAGCGAGCACGTCGACCGCAGCCTGCAGCTGATCCGCGACTCCGGCTGCAAGGCCGGCCTGGTCTTCAACCCGGCCACGCCGCTGCACCACCTCGACTATGTGATGGACCGGATCGATCTGATCCTGATCATGTCGGTCAACCCGGGCTTCGGCGGCCAGAGCTTCCTGCCCTCCGTGCTGCCGAAGATCCGCGAGGCGCGCGAGCGCATCCGCGCCTCCGGCCGCGACATCCGGCTGGAGGTCGACGGCGGCGTCAAGGTCGACAACATCGCGGAAATTGCCGCAGCGGGCGCCGACACCTTCGTCGCCGGCTCGGCGATCTTCAACGCGCCGGACTACGCCAAGGTGATCGCGGAGATGCGCGCCGAGGTGGGCAAGAGCCGGGGTTAGGGATTAGGGAACCGGGATTCGGGATTCGGGATTCGGGATTCGGGATTCGGGATTCGGGATTCGGGAT